>TARA_R110001599_G_scaffold353676_1_pt1 | contig 321493 bp, 265 predicted proteins | sample TARA_R110001599 | Tara Oceans TARA_R110001599 (sample SAMEA4398360) | marine metagenome | biome: Polar Biome; feature: [MES] marine water layer (ENVO:01000295) within the mesopelagic zone...; material: water (ENVO:00002006), including particulate matter (ENVO:01000060) such... | reverse complement strand
GTACTTTCCAATAAAAGTTTTAAATTTCTTTAATCACCGCTTTTTAATCTTCTTTTTATCTCACTAAATCCCCCCCCTTTTAACTTCAACGCTTTGGCTATATCTATTTCGGTGCTCGTATCGCACTTGTATTAACGCTGTCGTTGATGAGGTAGTTCTAATTTCAATTTCTTTCACTCTTTTCCATGCGACAAAAGAAAACGGCTCGCTATAGCGAGCCGTTGGTTGCACCCTTGAAGGGATTATTTCTATTTGGCTTGGTGATAACGGGTTACCAACTCAACCTCGTTTTTTGAACCTAAAAATACTGGCACACGCTGATGAATTTTCTCTGGCTGGATATCCATTATGCGCTGCTCACCATCGGTTGCGGCGCCTCCAGCCTGCTCGACGAGGAATGCCATCGGGTTAGCTTCATACATCAAACGTAACTTACCTGGTTTGTCGGGCTCCCGTTCATCCGCCGGATACATGAATACGCCGCCACGCGTCAGGATGCGGTGCACGTCAGCAACCATTGATGCAATCCAACGCATATTAAAGTCCTTGCCGCGCGGGCCAGTGGTGCCTGCCAACATTTCATCAATATAGCGTTTGACGGGTGGATGCCAATGGCGGGCATTGGATGCATTAATGGCAAACTCTTGTGTATCTGCGGGAATCTGCATATTTTTCTGCGTCATCACCCACGAACCCATTTCCCTATCCAGCGTAAAACTTTGCACGCCGTTACCTGTGGTCAGCACCAAGACCGTTTGCGGACCGTACAAGGCATAACCGGCCACAACTTGCTGACGACCGGCTTGCAGAAAATCCTTTTCACTCGGTGTTGTCATTTCATCGGATGCTTTCAGTACCGAGAAGATGGTACCGATCGAGACGTTGACGTCGATGTTACTGGAGCCGTCGAGCGGATCAAATAGCAACAGGTACTCACCCATGGGATAACGGTTCGGAATCGGATGAATGGTTTCCATCTCCTCTGATGCCATCGCGGCTAAGTGACCGCCCCACTCATTGGCTTCGAGCAAAATTTCGTTAGAGATAATGTCGAGCTTTTTTTGGATTTCGCCCTGCACGTTCTCACTTTGTGCACTACCGAGCACTTCGCCCAGCGCACCTTTACCCACCGCATGGCTAATCGTTTTGCAAGCGCGCGCAACTACCTCTATCAGCAAGCGTAATTCCGCAGGAATATTGTTATGCAACCTTTGTTCTTCGATTAAATATTGTGTGAGGCTGATGCGTTTCATGGCTTCCTTATACTGTTAGTCAAGCAATGTAGCAAAAATGAATACGCTACATTTCTAGCGATTTCTCTGAAAAATAAAATCTGCTGCATGTGATCCACGTTTTGCGGCGTGTATCTGGTATTTGACTGCCGTTCGCTAATGGTTGCGGCTATTTCGTATCAGCTGCGAGCGATTTACTCACGACTTCTGTTACGTCTTTGGATAATTTTTTTGTCTGTGCCACGCGCTCCAAAGCAGCATGCATTTGCTCTTTCAACGGCGGTGCGTATTTACGCCAACGATCCAGCGTGCGCATCAACCGCGCCGCCACTTGTGGATTGATCGAATCCAGGGCTATCACCTGCTCAGCCCAGAAGTCATAACCGCTGCCGTCAAGCGCATGGAATTGCGCTGGATTACCATTGCAGAAGCTAAAAATCAAACTACGTGCGCGATTTGGATTTTTAATCGAGAAGGCTGGATGCTGCATCAATTTACGCACGGCCGCGACATCGGTGTTGCGCGCCATCGCCTGCAACGAAAACCACTTATCAATTACTAACGGCTCTTGCGCGAACTCTTCATAAAAACGCGTCAACACCGCATCCTTGCCGATTGCACTGCTATTAACCAATGCCGACAAGGCTGCTACGCGATCAGTCATATTGTCTGCGTTATCGTATTGCGCTTGCATCATGCCATGAACTTCGACATCGTCCAATTCACCCAAATAAGACAAGGCAAGATTTTTTAACGCACGTTTGCCAGCATCAACCGCATCGGGGTTGTAAGCGCCGGTGGTTCGATTGGCATCATACGCACTCAGAAAATCATCGCGTAAGTCGTGCGCCAAAGCACGTCGCAAGAACCGACGGGCGGCATGAATCGCTTGCGGATCAATCACCTTCATCTGCTCAGCGATGACTGCTTCTGCGGGCAAATTCAACGCCACATCACGAAATGCCGCGCTCAATGCCTCATTGTTCAAGGTCGCGCGGAAGCTATCACTCAAAGCTTGGTCCACGTTAGTATCTGCGGATTTTTGCATCAAACACGTTAGCCCCAACAAGCGCCGTGTTGCTAAGCGCTGCCCAGCTTCCCAGCGATTAAATGCATCGCTATCATGTGCCATCAGAAAGGCCAATTCATCATCGCTGTATTCAATATCTAATACCACGGGCGCTGAGAAATTACGCAAAATCGATGGAACAGGCCGTTCGGTTACGCGCTCAAAACGGAATTCTTGTTGCGTCTCTGTCAATTCCAATACTGCAGTGTGCGACTGCCCGTCCGAACCCGCTATATACAATGGCAAGTCTCTGCCATGCGAATCCAACAAACCAACCGCAACCGGAATATGAAACGGCAACGACGTATGGGCGTCGATAACAGCGCAAGATTGCGACAATGTAACTTCAAATATCTGCGCCGCTGCATCGTAACGCGTCTTTACAGCTACGCGCGGTGTGCCAGCTTGGCTGTACCACAGCTCAAATTGTGTCAGATCCCGCTTATTAGCATCTGCCATCGCTGCGCGGAAATCATCACAGGCGACAGCTTGACCATCATGCCGCGCAAAATACAAATCCATCCCTTTGCGAAAGCCGTCTTGGCCTAACAAGGTTTGGTACATGCGCACAACTTCTGCGCCTTTTTCATAAATCGTGACGGTATAAAAATTACTGATCTCCACAAAAGAGTCAGGGCGCACTGGATGCGCCATCGGTCCCGCATCTTCCGGAAATTGCGCTTGCCTCAGTACACGCACATCTTCGATACGTTTAACCGCGCGACCACTATCACTACCTATCATGTCGGCAGAAAACTCTTGGTCACGGAAAACCGTCAGTCCTTCTTTTAGCGACAACTGAAACCAATCGCGGCAGGTCACACGATTGCCGGTCCAGTTATGAAAATACTCATGCCCGACTACCGCCTCGATATTCGCGTAGTCGACATCGGTGGCGATGCGAGGGTTGGCCAATACATATTTTGTATTGAAAATATTCAGACCCTTATTTTCCATCGCGCCCATGTTGAAATCGCCAACTGCGACGATCATAAAGCGATCCAAATCGAGCTCAAGTCCAAAGCGGCGCTCATCCCAGCGGATGCTATTAATCAGCGAATCCATTGCATGCTGGGTCTTATCCAGATTGCCGTCCTCGACCCAAACTTGCAATACAGCTTCGCGGCCAGATTGCAAGCGGATGGTTTCTTGTTGACAGACCAGATCGCCAGCGACCAGCGCAAATAGATAAGACGGTTTTTTAAATGGATCTTCCCATAAGGCGTAATGGCGGCCGTCGCCCAGATCACCTTCCTCAATCAGATTGCCGTTGGATAACAGCACCGGATATTTCTTTTTATCGGCGCGTAACATTACCTTGTAAGTCGCCATCACATCAGGGCGATCAGGGAAATAGGTGATTTTGCGGAAGCCCTCAGCTTCACACTGCGTAAAAAAATTGCCGTTCGATACGTACAAACCCATCAACGAGGTGTTTTTGTCTGGTTTGACCAGCGTCTCGATTTCCAGCGAAATGCGATCAGGCGCATTTCCGATCGACAATACACCGTCTTTTAATTGATAGTCGCGCGCAGTCAGCGGCTTACCATTCAAGCGAAGTTGCACCAATTGCAATTCTTCGCCATACAGCGTGACGGTCGAAGCAACGCCACTCGGGTTGCGCGTCATCGTCATGCGTGTCGCTACCCTGGTTGCGGCTGGGTCTAGATCAAAGCCCATCTCCACGGTCTGCACTAAATAATTAGGCGGCAGGTAATCTTTCCGGTAAATCGTAGTCGAAGTGTCAGTACGCATGAAAACTAGTCCAAAAGACAGGATGGGGAATGCCATTTTACCAATCATGGCGAAAGAAATGGAATCTGCCTGTCTGAGCCATTTTGCGAGGAATAGTTTCAGTAACAAGGACAGTAGAAACAAGACGCGGTGGGCTATTGATCTATAAAAAGCAAACCGCTACTTACAAAATGTAACGGTACAAATTAGCTTTACAGGTATCCTGTAAAGCATAGGCAAAAAAGTTGAAGGAGTAGGTTATGCGGCGTTGGTGGATAGTGTTAGTACTAGCAAGCTTGTTTTTGAGCGGATGCGCATCGTATGTGCGCAACGATGTGATTGCGTTTCATCAATGGCCCGCAAATCTGCCAGATAAAAGCTATGTTTTTGTACGTAGCGAGGCACAAAAAAATAATCTACAACATCAAAGTTACGAAAACCTGGTGCGTGCAGAACTTAGACGCCTAGGTTTTAACGAAGCCTCTACTGCTCGCAATGCTTATCTTAAAGTGGCGATGGATTACCGCATCGATGCGCGAGATGTGACCGTGGTCGAACCTGTTATCGTTGATCCGTGGCCATACTGGTATGGCGCGCCATATTACGGCCCGAGATACCGCGGCTATTACAGCCCTTTCTACGATCCATTTTGGGATACACCCGCAGTCGCCTATCAACAACGGCAATACCAAGTGTTCAAACGCCAACTGAATATTCTGATTACCCGCGCCAAAGACGATACCAAGCTATATGAAGTAACGGTAGATGGCAACGGCGGCAATAGTTCACTGGCATTTGCCATGCCTTATATGGTGCGCAGTGCATTTGCTGATTTCCCAGGCCGCAATGGGGTGCCACGGCGTATCTCGTTAGAGATTAAAGACCAGCAATAAAGATCAGCGATCAACTGACGACGCTGCTGTAAAGGCGAATGCGGATCAAAAAAGCGACCCTTGGTCGCTTTTTTTACGTTCAAACGCGCCATCCATATTAATGGCGATCATACGAATTAATTCGTGTAATAAAGCATTGAACCGTACGTCAGCGCAACCACGATCGCGACAGCAAAAGCAAGCACAATCAATAACTTGCCAAACTTTGGTACACCATCCGACTCTGCCGGCGCCACCTCATGCGCGGTGCGCGGATTGTCTTGATCACTTTGCATGATAGGCCCTAGATTGATGAAGAACGGCGGTAACGACTAAAACAAATGTCCAAGTTTGTTTGCCTTGGTAGTCAAATAGCGTTCATTAAAAGGATTACGCGTCACCAACAATGGTACACGCTCGCTCACATTCAGACCCAAGGCTTCCAGCGCAGCAATTTTTCGCGGGTTATTCGTCATCAAGCGCAGATGTTCAATCTGTAAATGCTGCAACATCGGCAAACACAAACGGTAATCACGTTGATCCGGCTTGAAACCTAACGCAACATTTGCCTCCACCGTATCGGCGCCAGCATCCTGTAATTGATAAGCGCGAATCTTGTTAACCAAGCCGATACCACGTCCTTCTTGGCGTAGATAAAACAAGGCGCCGCGCCCTTCTTCCGCAATTTTTTGCAATGCAGCTTCCAATTGTGGACCGCAATCACAGCGCAGACTGAACAAGGCGTCGCCCGTCAGACACTCGGAGTGGATGCGCGAAAGAACCGGTTCGCCGTTACCAACTTCACCTAAAGTAATGGCAACATGCTCTTTGCCACTCGCTGGCTCAACAAAAGCATGCAAACGAAACGTTGCCCACGGCATCGGCAAATCACACGAGGCAACGTAGTCGAGTTCAACTTCGGAGGAGTCCGCTGTACTCATGACAGCGATGGCAGGGGTCAGGCTAGGTTTCATCATTAAAAAATTCGGCTATCAACAAACGCTGTACAGATAGCTTGTAATAGCTTTTTCACCTGTACAGCGTTTTACTCAGAACCCGAAGGATATCAGGCTGGCAGCAATTCGTTGATAGTATTGCTGGTTTGCGCCAAGGCTTTTTCAACGCCGACATCGCCAGTTGCCAAGCCTTCACTGTAAATCACCTCGATATCAGTGAGTCCAATAAAGCCTAAAACCGCACGCAAATAAGTACCGGTAAAGTCCATTACGGCCGCTGGTCCTTGGCTATAGACGCCGCCGCTGGTGGTGAAAATATAGACTTTTTTACCCGTCAACAAACCGACTGGGCCGTTTTCGCCATATTTAAATGTCACGCCAGCACGTGCCACATGATCAACCCACGCTTTCAAACCCGAGGTGATCGAAAAATTGTACATGGGCGCGCCGATCACAATCACATCCGCATCGAACAATTCTTGCACCAGTAATTCGGACAACGCGGCAATCTGCTTTTGCTCGGCACTGCGATTTTCGGCTGGCGTAAAAAACGCGCCCAAAGTTTGTTCCGTCAAATGCGGCAATGGATGCGCCGCCAGATCACGCTCGGCGATCACGACATCAGCTTCTTTGGCTTTCCATTTGCTTAAAAACTCCTCAGTCACTTTACGTGAGATGGAGCCGTTGTTACGAACACTGCTATTGATATGGAGGATCTTAGTCATGATGGACTCGCTTTCTTGGTCGACTACCTGCTAGTTAAGTGCGCCACAGCCCCAGCTGGGCGGATTCTGTTCGACATGTTTGTATGTCGTTGCAAGAAGTGTAGAACAGAGCTACCATCTATAAAACCCATATAATTTAGCTATTTATAATCGATTTAATCGATAATTTTATTAAGCATGAGAGATCCCGGCCTTCCTACTCTTGATCAACTGCGCGTGTTTGTCGCGGTCATCGATTGCGGCAGTTTTTCTAAGGCCGCAAAAGAATTACACCGCACTCAATCGGTGATTAGCTACACCATCGCCAATTTAGAAACCCAATTAAACGTCGTATTGTTCGACCGTAGTAAGCGCAAACCCACGCTGACCGAATCCGGCAAAGCCTTGCTGGCTGACGCCCGCACGGTTGGCCTCAAGGTCGATGGGATGCGCGCACGCGCCAAGATGCTGGCAATGGGATTAGAGGCGGAAGTCTCGATCGCGGTTGATGTGATGTTTCCCAACTGCGCGCTGGTGCAAGCACTAAAGGCGTTTCAACAACAATTTCCTACCGTGGCTCTGCGTTTGCGCATCGAAGCTTTAGGTGCGGTCCAACATCTGGTGAGCGAGCGTATCTGCCAAATTGGCATCACCGGCCCAATGCTGGACTTTCCGCATCAGTTCCAGCATCAGCAGCTCGGCAGCATCACACTAATTCCTGTCGCAGCGCCTTCCCATCCGCTGGCGCAAATTGACGGCATCATTCCTACCGAATTGGCACGCGACTATATTCAGTTGGTGTTAACTGATCGTAGTCAGCTTACCAGCGGCCAAAATTTTGGCGTGGTGGCGTTACGCGATTGGCGTTTGGGCGATTTGGGCGCCAAACATATGTTGCTACGTAATGGATTAGGCTGGGGCTCGATGCCGGAAGAAATGGTGCGCGAAGATCTCGCGCAAGGACGATTAGTGCATCTACACTTTTCACACTTGATCAGTGGCGCTTACACGCTGCACATGATCAATCGCAGCGATGACGCGCCCGGTCCAGCCGGGCGTTGGCTGATGCAATATTTTGTTGAACAAACTACGGTTGAGATTTCCAAACTAGATGACCCTAGCGTTTCATCAACGAACCCAACACCCCACGAATAAGTTCGCGTCCAGCGGTTGAACCTATCGTGCGCACCGCAGATTTCATCATAGTTTCCATCATGCTATCGCTACGTCGCCCACGTTTGCTTGCGGGTGCGCCACCAAAAATACCACCCAGCACGTCACCAAAACCACTATCCGCTGCCTCGGATGAGGCCGCGCCTCTATTTTTCTTAGACAGCTCAGCCGTGTCTGGCATTGTGTCTGCGACACGCACTTTCAGTTTTTCATAGGCAGATTCGCGGTCGATTTCCTTTTCATACACACCGGCGACGTTGGACTGCATCATCAATACGCTGCGCTCCGCGTCGCTTAGCGGTCCAAGTTGCGAGGCTGGCGGCAATACAAAAGCGCGCTCAACGATTTGAGGTCGACCTTTTTCATCAAGAAATGACACCAAGGCCTCGCCGACCCCAAGATCGGTGATCACTTGCGCGGTATTTAATTCCGGATTGGGACGGAAGGTCTCGGCAGCTGCTTGTACCGCTTTTTGATCGCGCGGGGTATAGGCGCGCAACGCATGCTGCACCCGATTACCGAGTTGACCCAATACAGTGTCCGGAATATCGAGAGGGTTCTGCGTGACGAAATACACCCCCACACCTTTTGAGCGGATCAAGCGCACAACTTGCTCAATTTTTTGCAGTAAAACCTTAGGCGCTTCGCTAAACAATAAATGCGCCTCGTCAAAGAAAAACACCAGTTTTGGTTTTTCGACGTCACCAACTTCCGGCAACTGCTCAAATAGTTCGGACAGCAACCACAGTAGAAAGGTCGAATACAGCTGTGGCGCATTCATCAACTTATCTGCAGCGAGGATATTCACCACGCCCTTGCCGCGCGCATCGGTTTGCAGTAAATCTTCGATATTGAGCATCGGCTCACCGAAGAAAACATCGCCCCCTTGCTCTTCTATATTGATCAAACCGCGTTGGATCGCGCCGATGCTGGCCGCGGAAATATTGCCATATTCAGTTTTAAAAGTTGCCGCATTGTCGCCCACATACTGCAACATGGCACGTAGATCTTTGGTATCCAGCAATAGCAGGCCGCGATCGTCGGCAATTTTAAAAGCTAACTGCAACACGCCTTGCTGCGTGTCGTTCAAGTTAAGCATTCGCGCTAGCAGCAAAGGGCCCAGATCAGAAATCGTCGCTCTTAGCGGATGGCCTTTTTTTCCAAACACATCCCAGAACGTGACCGGCGCGCCGAGCCACTCCGGCTCAGGCACACCTAGCAACGCAAAACGCTGTTTAACCTTAGCGTTATCGCCACCAGGCTTTCCAACTCCTGACAAATCACCTTTGACATCAGCCATAAACACCGGCACGCCGATATCTGAAAACTGCTGCGCCAAGGTCTGTAAAGTCACTGTTTTACCCGTGCCAGTCGCACCTGTAATACACCCGTGGCGATTAGCCAGCGCTGGCAACAGATTGATATCTTGCAGGTTATTTTTTGCGACTAACAGCGGATGCGTCATGGAATTATCCTGAGTTTGTTTGAACTTATGCTGCATTTTTAGCGTATTGGCGACGCCAGCACGCTGATTTTGAAATATCTCGATGTGGTAAAATCGCTGCCTCATTATAGCCAAGAGTGCCTGGCAAAACATCGACGACAAGGCGCGCTGGCGCAGACAGTACGCGTGTGCGGCAAGCAGCAGCAACGCTGTCAGCGGTGATTTTGATAGTCACGAAACTCATCTGGGAAAGATCTTCATGGCAGGACATAGTAAATGGGCCAATATTCAGCATCGTAAAGGCCGACAAGATGAAAGACGCGGAAAAGTATGGACGCGTCTGATTAAAGAAATTACCGTCGCTGCGCGCATGGGGGGCGCTGATGTCGCTGCCAATCCACGCTTACGCTTGGCGGTAGACAAAGCGGCCGACGCCAACATGCCCAAAGACAATGTCACGCGCGCGATTCAACGCGGCAGTGGTGGCTTGGAAGGCGCCAACTATGAAGAAATTCGCTACGAAGGCTATGGCATCAATGGCGCCGCCATCATTGTCGATTGCATGACAGACAATCGCGTGCGTACCGTGGCCGAGGTGCGTCATGCCTTTTCCAAATTTGGTGGCAATATGGGCACCGAAGGCTCGGTCGCTTTTTTGTTCCAGCACTGCGGCCAGTTTTTCTTTGCTCCAGGTACCGATGAAGACAAATTGATGGAAGCTGCGCTGGAAGCGGGTGCAGACGACGTCAGTACCGATGAAGAAGGCGGAATTGAAGTACTCTGCCCACCGCACGACTTTTCTGCCGTCAAAGATGCGTTAGAAGCGTCTGGGTTTAAACCGGAACTGGCCGAAGTCGTGATGAAGCCGGCGACCGAAACCGTGTTTAGTGGTGACGACGCGGTCAAGATGCAAAAATTATTAGATGCGCTAGAAAATCTCGATGACGTGCAAGAGATATACAGTAACGCCATCATCGAGCAATAGAAGTTAGAGCAGCGGAATGATTCCGCTTCGTTAATATCGTCTGCATGTCATTTTTGAATAAGTAGTTTTAACAAGCAGTCGACGCCTCTGCTCATCAATATACATGCGAAATAAGCACACAAATCTAACTGCTAGATCAAAAATTGCCGACGCATTTCTCGATAAAACACATTAAACGTAGATAAGATCTCATGAAAATTCTGGTAGTCGGCTCAGGTGGCCGCGAACATGCACTTGCTTGGAAATTGGCTCAATCGGAACGCATCCAACTGGTCTACGTTGCGCCGGGTAACGGCGGCACCGCGCTCGACGCTCGTCTGCAAAACATCGATATCAGCGATCCGCAACAATTGGTCGAGTTTGCGCAACGTGAAAATGTTGCCTTGACCGTAGTCGGCCCAGAAATCCCTTTAGCTGCCGGTATCGTCAATCTATTCCGTGACAAGGGCTTGAAAATTTTTGGCCCAACCAAAGAAGCGGCACAACTCGAAAGCTCCAAAGATTTCGCCAAAGCGTTTATGCATAGGCATGCGATCCCGACTGCCGAATATCAGACTTTTTCTGATGTGACAGTCGCACATGACCATATCCAGCAAAAAGGGGCGCCTATCGTCATCAAGGCCGATGGTCTAGCCGCTGGCAAGGGTGTCGTTGTGGCGATGACCTTGGACGAAGCGCATCAAGCTGTCGACACCATGCTATCTGACAACAAATTTGGCGATGCAGGTGCGCGCGTCGTCATCGAAGAATTTTTAGCCGGTGAAGAAGCCAGCTTTATCGTGATGGTCGATGGTAAAAACATTTTGGCGCTCGCGACCAGCCAGGATCACAAACGTCTGCTGGATAACGATGAAGGCCCTAACACTGGCGGCATGGGCGCTTATTCGCCAGCCCCTATCGTGACGCCAGCACTACATGCGCGCGTGATGCGCGAGATCATTCAACCCACTGTGCAAGGCATGGCTAAAGACGGTATTCCTTTTAGCGGCTTCTTGTACGCTGGTTTGATGATCGACGACAAAGGCAATCCAAAAACGCTGGAGTTCAATTGCCGTATGGGCGACCCAGAAACCCAGCCAATCATGGCACGTCTCAAAACGGATTTAGTCACCGTGATGGAACATGCGGTCAACGGCACACTGGACACGATTGAATTGGAATGGGACAGACGCACCGCGCTGGGCGTTGTGCTCGCTGCGGCCGGTTATCCCGATGCGCCACGCAAAGGGGACACCATCACCAATATCCCAGCCGAAACCGCAGATAGCGTCACTTTCCATGCGGGTACTGCGTTGCAGAACAATGAGTTGACCACCACCGGTGGCCGCGTGTTGTGTGTGGTCGGTTTAGGCGACAGCGTCAAAGTCGCGCAAAAGCAGGCTTACCAGGTCGCCGATCAAATTCATTTTAATGGCGTGCAATTCCGTCGCGACATTGGCTGGCGCGCACTCAAAAAAACCTGATGTGCGAGCTACTCAAAAAATTTTCGCTTTGACGTATCGTCTGGCACTTTCCAAAAACATCGCTCAGCTAAATTTTAGTTTTTGTTTGCGCTTAGCTCAGCTACCAGTATTTCGCTCAAGCATTCGCGTGATACCGGCATTACTGTTAACACTGCCCTGCGTGTTTGCTTTTGCCGAGGGAAATGTCGCAGCTGGAAGTAGCACCGCAGGGCAAGCGGCTTTTCGTCTGTGCGTGCAATGTCATCAGGTCGGCCCTACCGCCCGCAGCAGTTTTGCACCGCAACTCAATGGCATCATAGGGCGACCCGCGGCGACCGCAACGGGCTATCGCTACTCAAAAGCGATGAAAAACTCTGGCGTGGTTTGGACTGAAGATAAATTACGCGCGTTTTTGCGCGCCCCTAGCGACGTCGTACCTGGTACGAATATGCGTTTTTGGGGCATTAGTGACCAGCAAAAAATTACTGATTTAATTGCATATTTACGTACTTTTCCAGTACAGCCGACGCCTTGAGCCTGCAAGTTGACGAATAAAATTACCATCAAGCCTCATTAATTGTCGCAACTAGCTGTATTGATTTGCGCAAAATCGCCGATCTAAGTGGACGCAGAGTACAATCCGGCCTGAACCTTTGCTATTTTTTTGATTTCACGTGACCAATTCCCCGCCCGATTCCGCTACCGTCCGCCAATATTTACTCGGATTACAAACACGCATCGTTAGTGCGCTTGAAGATGCTGATGGCAATGCTTTCCAAGCCGAAACTTGGGATCGTGCCGAAGGTGGTGGTGGCACTTCACGTATTATCGAGAACGGTCGCGTATTAGAGCGCGGCGGTGTCGGCTTCTCGCATGTGATGGGAAAAAATTTACCGCCATCGGCGGCGGCCAACCGACCAGAACTCGCTGGACGCAATTGGGAGGCAATGGGCGTTTCATTGGTATTGCATCCACATAATCCGTATGCACCAACCGTACACATGAATGTGCGATTTTTTATTGCGCACGCTGAAGGCAAAGAAGCGGTTTGGTGGTTTGGCGGCGGCATGGATTTAACGCCGTATTATGGTTTTACAGAAGATGCGCAACATTTTCATCAAACCTGTCGCGCATCGTTGCAAGCGTTTGGGGCAGACAAATACTCCGATTACAAAAAATGGTGTGATGAATATTTTTATCTAAAACACCGGCAGGAAGCGCGCGGCATCGGCGGCATTTTTTTTGACGACTTAAATCAAGATGGATTTGCATCATGCTTTGCGCTGCAACAAAGCGTAGGCGATCATTTTCTTGATGCGTATCTGCCGATATTGAAACGCCGCAAAGATCATCCCTATGGTGAGCGCGAGCGTGAATTTCAATTGTATCGCCGTGGTCGTTATGTCGAATTCAATCTGGTCTATGATCGCGGCACCTTATTCGGCCTACAATCTGGGGGGCGCACAGAATCAATTTTGATGTCTATGCCACCTCAAGCCAGTTGGCGCTATAACTGGCAACCCGAAGCAGGTAGCCCAGAGGCCGCGCTGACCACAGATTTTTTACCGGCGCGCGACTGGACCGGAAGTGACAATTAAAGTGGCAATTGACTTGGCAAATAAGGTAGCGCAAGAATCAAGCAAAGCCGATCAGCCCAAGCCGCGTTGTATTGCCATCTTGGGTGGTAGTTTCGACCCAGTACATAATGGCCATGTTGCGCTGGCCGACTATTTCATTGATGTATTACAGCCCGATCAGTTGCGCGTGATTCCGACTGGCAATCCATGGCAAAAACAAGGTTTGCAAGCTTCGGGAGCAGACAGAGTAGCGATGGTGCGCTTGGCATTTTGCACGCAAGCGGTACCAGTATGTATAGACGAACAAGAAGTACAACGCGCAAATGCAAGCTATACGCTGGAAACCTTGCAATCGTTACGCAAGGAGTTAGGCACGGCGGTATCGCTGGTTTTTTTGATGGGCGCAGATCAACTGCAACATCTGAATAGCTGGCAAAACTGGCAACAATTATTTGACTATGCACATTTGTGCGCGGCTTCACGACCGGGTTTTGCGATGGATGCGGCCGCCATACCCCGCGAAGTAGCACAGGAATTTTCGCGCCGCGCAGCAAGTCCGGAGCAAATCCGTAGCACGCCGCATGGTGCTAGCTACTTGGCAAACGATCTTGCAATCGATTTATCGGCCACCATGCTACGTGCCGCATTGGCACGCGGCGAACAACCATTTTCACTGGTGCCTTCTGGGGTGCTAGACTATATTAAACAACATCACCTATATCAAAGCTAATGGACATTAAAAAACTGCAATCTCTCGTCATCGACGCCCTAGAAGACGTCAAGGCACAAGACATCAAGGTGTATGACACCGTCCATCTCACCAGCCTATTCGATCGCATTGCGATCGCCTCTGGCACCTCCAATCGTCAAACCAAAGCCCTCGCCGCCTCTGTACGCGACAAGGTCAAAGCCAATGGCGGCGACATTGTCAGCGTAGAAGGTGAAGGAACCGGCGAATGGGTACTGGTCGATCTAGGCGACATGATCGTCCACATCATGCAACCTGCGATCCGCGCTTACTATCGTCTGGAAGAAATCTGGGGAGATAAAGAAGTTAAGTTCGGCGCCGCGAAACGCACCACGACGCGCACCGCTAACCGCGATGCTGATGACGATGAAGCACCGAAAAAAGCCGGTCGCCATCTGACTGCTACGCAAACGACGATAGACGACGAACCCGTCAAAACAGCACGCAAGGTTGCGGCCAAGAAAACCGCAGCGAAAAAAGCGCCTGCAAAAAAGGCAGTCGGTAAAACCATTAAAGTTAAACCGACCAAAACACTAGAAGCTTATAAAAAGACAGTAGCGAAAAAAGCGCCTGCAAAAAAAGTTGCTGCTAAAAAACCCGCTAGCAAAACGCGTGCCCCAGCAAAACCAAAAGTTAAATCAGACGAGTAAACGAGGCTAGTTATGCAGCTCGTGATTGCTGCGGTTGGTCACAAAATGCCCGCTTGGATAACCAGCGGGTTTGGTGAATATGCGAAGCGCATGCCACCAGACTGCCGCATCGTATTAAAAGAAATCAAGCCGGTCGAACGGTCTGGTAGCAAGACTGCGGAAACCGCGATGGCGCTGGAGCGCACAAAAATCGAGGCAGCACTCCCAAAAGGCACACGCATTATTGCGTTGGATGAGCATGGCAAAGATCTTACCTCGGTTCAATTGGCGCAGCATCTAACGCAATGGCAGCAAGACGGTGGTGACGTCAGTTTCGTGATTGGCGGAGCCGATGGATTGGATCCCGAGTTTAAGAAAAACGCTGACATGTTGATTCGGATTTCCAGCATGACGCTGCCGCACGGGATGGTGCGTGTGATGTTGGCCGAGCAGTTGTATCGTGCTTGGTCAATTACCCAAAATCATCCTTATCATCGGGTTTAAAGCACGGTATAAGTTACGGTACAACCACCGTATAAAACGGTAAATAAACCCATCCATGAAACCGATTCCCAACAAAATTTATCTCGCATCCAAAAGCCCGCGTCGTCGCGAGTTGCTGCGACAAATAGGAATCGAGTTTGAACTGTTGATGCTGCGTGACCAAACCCCGCGCGGACCTGAGGTTAGTGAAGACGTGAGGCCCGGTGAAAAGGCCTCCGATTACGTCAAACGCGTAACGCTTGAAAAAGCCCACTTTGCGCAACAAACCATGTGGTGGCGCAAACTGCCACAGCGGCCTATCCTCGCCGCTGATACCACGGTGGTGGTTGATGAGCGCATCCTGGGAAAACCGGCTGATGAAGGCGAGGCCAGGGACATGATTCACAGTTTGTCAGGCCGTACACATCAGGTGTTGACGCATGTCGCCATTTTGCAGGACGACAAAACCTTCCAGATCACGCAGCGCTCCGACGTCGCCTTCATCGCGCTCACTGACCAACAAATTCACGCCTATTGCGCCACTAAAGAGCCTTACGACAAGGCGGGCGGATACGGCATTCAAGGCTTGGCAGCGTTGTTCATACAAGATATCGCGGGTAGTTACTCCGGCATCATGGGCCTGCCGCTGTTTGAAACCGGACAATTACTAGAGCAGGCTGGCCTGCAAATACTATGAACGAAGACATACTGATCAACGTTACGCCGCAAGAAACGCGCGTCGCACTCGTGTTACAGGGTGCCGTGCAGGAGCTGCATATAGAACGCACGCATTCGCGCGGCATTCCCGGCAATATCTATCTGGGAAAAGTAGTCCGTGTGTTACCCGGCATGCAGTCAGCGTTTGTCGATATCGGCTTGGAGCGCGCCGCGTTTTTGCATGTGGCAGATATTTGGGATGCCCGTTCGCGTGATGGCACCGCCACCACACCATTACCGATCGAACGTATGTTATATGACGGTCAGGCCATTACCGTACAAGTAATCAAAGATCCGATCGGTACTAAAGGCGCAAGACTGTCGACCCAAATTTCTATCGCTGGCCGCATGCTGGTGTATTTGCCGCAAGATACCCACATTGGTATTTCGCAACGCATCGAGAATGAAGCCGAGCGCGAGCGTTTGCGTGAGAAAGTGCAAAAGCTGACGCAGCCAGAAGAAAACGGCGGCTTCATCATTCGTACCATGGCAGAAGATGCTTCCGACGACGAGCTACAAGCCGATATCCAGTATCTGCGTAAAACGTGGAACAACATCACCCAATTGGCAAAAACCAAACCAGCGCCATCACTGCTGTTTCAAGATCTCGACTTGGCACAAAGAGTGATGCGTGATTTTGTCAACGAAGAAACCAACAGCATCCAAGTCGATTCCCGGGAAAACTTCTTGAAGCTGCAGCAATTCGCCGAACTCTACACGCCCTCACTATTGCCGCGATTATTCCATCATCCCGGTGAACGACCACTGTTCGATTTATATGGCGTAGAAGAGGAAATCCAAAGAGCGCTGGGACGTCGCGTCGACCTGAAATCGGGCGGCTATTTGATCGTCGATCAAACCGAGGCAATGACGACGATAGATGTTAACACCGGCAGTTTTGTCAATGGCCGCACCTTTGACGACACTATTTTCAAAACCAATCTGGAAGCCTCACACGCGATTGCACGTCAACTACGACTACGCAATTTGGGCGGCATTATCATCCTCGACTTCATCGATATGGAAAGCAGCGAGCATAAAAATGCTGTGCTGAGCGAGCTTAACCGCGCCTTACTGCGTGACCGCAACAAGATATCCGTATCTGGATTTTCTGCACTGGGCTTGGTCGAGATGACACGTAAACGCACACGCGAATCGCTCGCGCATATCTTGTGCGAGCCGTGTAAGGCATGCGAAGGCAAAGGACAAGTTAAAACCGCACATACCATTTGCTACGAAATTTTGCGTGAGCTCACGCGCGAAGCTAAACAATTTAATCCGCGCGAATTCCGCATTCTTGCCTCGCAGATTGTAATCGACATGTTTCTCGAAGAAGAGTCACAGCATCTGGCAATGTTGAGTGCCTTCCTCGGCAAGCCAATCTCATTACAAGTTGAGTCCGTCTATAACCAAGAACAATACGACGTCATCCTGATGTAACCTGCTCCAGTCTGACTAACTCTCTGTCCGTCAATCGCCTGACCGCAAGCCAACAAAGAAAATTCAGCGCATTGCCGCTTATTGCAATGGAATGAGCCAGTTCAACCGAACATGTCTTTGCGCTGAATGATAGAAACGTCAATGACGTGCAACACGGCGACTCTGATTATGCCGTCCTGATTGACTCCCCATACCTCTCCTTGATGCCCGATGCTAGCGGGCAGCGCATTCCTGCTTGCTCCAGCATCGGAAATTGTGTTCTCGCCACGTTCTGTTTTCGATGCCCATCAACAAACATGCCTCTCTGCACATAAACATCCACTACTTGATCTACATCAACATCCCAAAATCCCGCCGTCCTAAAATTTGACCTTGCAAGAATAACGATTGCGCGCTCTATGGTGAATCTTTCGTGCGCGAAATAAACATAGCCAAACAAACTAGAGACTAGTATGCATGCTCAAGAAGCGATTGCTTCCAATCATATCGATGACACACGCAAGCAAGGCAGCGATGACTATCCAAAGCCGAGTGTAAAGCTCTCTCCAATTCAACGATTTATTGCGCATTGCAAACGCATTCGCCGCAATCGATTTGTGGTCGAAATTACGCTGATCGTGGTTGTGAAAGCGCTGATCCTTTATGGACTCTGGTTTGCGTTTTTTTCGCAGCCTCTTGCCAAACACATGCTAGTTCCGTCAGTACAGATGGATAAGCACATCATTGCCGACAAACTCTCACACGTCATTCCTTCTTCCAATCCGCTTTCCAACGAGGTATCACATGATTCCCATTGACGACGTCGTTAACTTGTCACGGCTGCAATTTGCTGCGACAGCGATGTATCACTTTCTTTTTGTCCCGCTCACGCTCGGGCTGTCGTGGATTCTCGTCATCATGGAATCCGCCTATGTAATGACCGGACGCGAGATCTATCGCGATATGACAAAATTCTGGGGCAAACTGTTCGGCATCAACTTTGCGATGGGCGTGACGACTGGTATTACTCTGGAATTTCAGTTCGGTACAAACTGGGCCTATTACTCGCATTATGTCGGCGACATTTTTGGCACGCCGCTAGCGATCGAAGGCATGATGGCGTTTTTTCTGGAGTCAACATTTGTCGGCTTATTCTTCTTCGGCTGGAACAGACTATCGAAGGTGCAACATCTGGGCGTTACCTTCCTCGTTGCACTCGGCTCCAATCTGTCGGCGTTGTGGATCCTGATTGCGAATGGCTGGATGAACAATCCGGTTGGTGCCGATTTTAATTTCGTCACCATGCGCATGGAACTGGTTAGCCTGACCGACGTCTTCTTTAATCCAGTAGCGCAGGTAAAGTTTGTTCATACGCTGGCAGCGGGCTATGTCGCAGCCTCCATGTTTGTCCTCGGCGTTTCTGCCTACTATCTGCTGAAAGCACGCGACACAGGATTTGCATTACGCTCATTTGCGATCGCTGCTGCGTTCGGACTAGCATCAACCCTGTCGGTCATCGTACTCGGCGATGAATCCGGCTATACCGCTGGCGAAGTCAATAAGGTCAAGCTGGCAGCAATCGAAGCCGAATGGGAAACCCAGCCTGCGCCGGCTGGCATCACTCTCTTTGGCATGCCAAATGACAAGGAGCAACGCACCGATTACGCCGTCAAGATTCCCTATGCATTAGGCCTGATCGCCACGCGTTCGACCGATAAAGAAGTTGAAGGAATAAAGGATCTAAAAAAAGAGCATGAAGTACGCATCCGCAACGGCATGAAAGCCTATGCGGCTTTGAAGCGTCTGAAAGGGGGCGATCATTCGCCAGAAGCAATAACAGAATTCGACAAGTTGAGGGTCGATCTCGGATACGGACTTCTGCTGAAAAAGTACACGCAAAACGTGGTCGATGCGACGCCGGAACAAATTGCACTCGCTGTCAATGACACGATCCCGAAAGTAGCGCCGCTGTTTTGGTCATTCCGCGTGATGGTAGCGCTCGGTATGCTGTTCTTGTTTATCTTCCTGGCATCGTTTTATTTCCTGATCCGTAAAAAACTTGCCCCGCAACGTTGGCTGTTGAAACTTGCCTTGTTCAGCATACCGCTACCTTGGGTCGCCATCGAATTCGGTTGGTTCGTCGCCGAATATGGTCGTCAGCCATGGACTATCTCGGGCGTGTTGCCAACGCATTTGTCAGCATCGACGCTATCACGCGGCAACCTGTATTTCAGTTTGGCTGGATTCCTTGGCTTCTACACCTTACTTTTCATCATCGAAATGTATCTGATGGTGAAGTATGCGCGTCTTGGTCCAAGCAGCTTACACACGGGCAAATACCATTTCGAACAGCCGCAACTCGCGTTGCCTGCATCGACCAGCGCACAATAAGGAGATTCGATCATGTTATTTGACTATGACACCCTCAAACTCATTTGGTGGGGATTCGTCGGCGTACTGCTGATCGGATTTGCACTCACTGGCGGCTTCGATCTAGGCGTCGGCATGCTGCTACCGTTTGTCGGCCGCAATGATATCGAACGACGCGTCGTCATTAATACGGTTGGCGCAACATGGGAAGGCAACCAGACTTGGTTTATCACTGCCGGCGGCGCGCTGTTTGCGGCCTGGCCGCTCGTGTACGCGGCCGCATTTTCCGGCTTCTACGTCGCTTTAATGCTGCTGTTGTTCGCCTTGTTCTTCCGTCCGGTCGGCTTTGATTACCGCAGCAAAATCGCCGATCCGCGGTGGCGAAGTGCGTGGGACTGGGCACTGTTTGCCGGTGGTTTTGTACCCGCACTGATCTTCGGCGTCGCATTTGGCAATTTGTTGCTCGGCGTGCCCTTCCACTATGACGATACGATGCGCCTGGAATATACCGGCAACTTCTTTGATCTGCTTAATCCGCTCGGCTTGCTCGCAGGTTTGATCAGCGTCTCTATGTTTGTGATGCATGGCGCCGCTTTTCTGCAAATCAAATCGGATGGCTTTGTTGCGCAACGCGCAGCCAAAGCGGCAGTAATTGCCTCAAGCATCATGTCTATTCTGTTTGTGGCAGCTGGTTTGCTGGTTGCACTCCAAGTACAGGGTTATCACATTGCCGCTATGCCGGATGCCAACACGGCATTTATGCCTATCGACAAATTGGTCACGCGGCTCACCGGATCGTGGATGGATAACTATGCACACTGGCCGGCGCTGTGGCTACTGCCTTTTACCGGCATAGCGGGTGCATTGCTATGCGCAATTTTCAGCAAAAAACAGCAAGCAATGGCCGCCTTTCTATCAAGTGGTTTAGCACTGAGCAGTGTCATTCTGACAGCTGGCGCTTCGATGTTTCCTTTCGTAATGCCATCTTCGCTTGAGCCAAACAGCAGCCTAACCTTGTGGGACGCGGTCGCCAGTCAAAAAAGTCTTGGCATCATGTTCTGGGTTGTCGTTGTGATGCTGCCTATCATCCTTGTCTACACCAGCTGGGTGTATCGGGTTCTCAGAGGCAAAGTGACTAACGAAGGCGTGGTCGCAGATCAGCATTCATTGTATTAACTGGAGAAAACTATGTGGTATTTCACTTGGATCCTTGGCTTAGCCGCGGCACTATCGTTTGGCATTATCAATGTGATGTGGTTAGAAGCAAACTACGCCTTTGGCGAACGCAATGAAGATCAAACACGCGAACGCTTTGAGAAATATCGTCAGATTTCTTCTGGCGACTCCTGAACGAACGCAGTAAACTAATTCTGCACGCAACAAAAAAGGGCTCATGTATGAGCCCTTTTTATTTATTCTTATCAAGCATTGCTAACCACAATCATTACTTGTCAGTTATGAACTAATTTACACTCTGCCAATTTAAATCCTTTATCTACCGTTCAACAAGTTAATTCCTTTCATTAATAAGCGTATAGTCCACACAGGCGTTAGCGTATGGATTGACTCAGTCAAATAACGCAAAAAATATCAAATCTCGCGTTTTCTCTTCCAAGAAAGCAGCTAAAGGGTTCTATTAGCATGTATCGCAATAAATAATTTCGATATGAAAAACTGCTGCCTATTGCACAAAAATGCATCATAAGGATTAAGAATCTTAAGCGCATGTCAGAACCTGGCTTGAGAACACATTACAATCGGCGTACTCTTAAATGACATAACGCGCAGCACAAGAGTTCATCAGCTTGAAATGACATTAACTTCTCTTGTATTCAAACCGACCGTAAATGCTCGAAAGTCATTCCATGAGCCACTCTCTTCCGATCTCCGTAACCGCTGAATTAAACGTCAGTGCATTAAAGGCAAGTTGCGCTAGTTGCAGCCTGCATCAACTATGCCTTCCAATGGGCTTAGACGATGCAGACATCAACCGGCTTGATCAGATAATCGGCAAGCGTCGACGTGTCTTGCGAGACGAGCATTTGTACCGTATGGATGACCCTTTCCGCAATCTATACGCAATACGATTTGGTCACTTTAAAACCTATCAGATCAATGCAGGTGGTGAACAACAAATTACCGGGTTCCAGATGGCGGGCGAGTTGCTGGGTATGGATGCGATTAGTTCCGATCATCATCATTGCGATGCGGTTGCATTGGAAGATAGTGAAGTATGCGAAATTCCATTTGTGCGACTGCAGGAACTGTTCAGCAGCGTACCGAGCCTATTGCGACAATTTCACCGCATCATGAGTCAGGAAATAACGCGTGAACAAAACGTCATGCTGTTACTTGGAAACATGCGCGCCGAACAACGCTTCGCCGCGTTTCTTGTGAACAAGGCTTCACGTTATGCTGCACGGGGTTATTCATCTACTAGCTTCCAATTGCGTATGTCGCGAGAAGACATAGGCAATTATCTTGGGTTAACGATCGAAAGCATCAGCCGTTTATTGTCACGCTTTAAATCGCAAGGCTGGCTTGAGATCAACAAACGCGAAGTCACTTTATTGAATCCTGCGATGCTGAAGGCAATCGCGGCTGGTACCGAAGCCTGCAGCCCGATGTAACAGAAAACTTGCGATCTCAATATCCGCCGGCGACACCAAGATAGGCCGTGTAAGAACTAAATGCAATGCCCATCATTGTCAGCGACATCAACACTACCGATAACGGATACATGTACCAGACATAGTCTTTCTGGACTTTGATTGGAGTAGATTCAATTTTCATTTTAGTCTCACGGTTGTAGTCGTTGGGTGGACCAAGTTCCCCCGCTCGACCTATTATACAAAATACGGTCATGCATACGCGATGGCCGCCCTTGCCAAAACTCGATCCGATCAGGGATCAGACGATAACCGCCCCAATGTTGTGGCCGCGTCGGATAATTCGCATATTGTTCACTCACGTATTCCAGCGCCTGATCCAGCTCTTCTCGATTCGCAATAGGCTGACTCTGTCGTGATGCAATCGCGCCTATCTGACTATTAGGCGGACGGCTTTCAAAATAACGATCACTTTCTGCCGCGGACACACGTTCGACACTGCCCTCTATGCGTACTTGCCGCTCGAGTTCGCTCCAGTGAAACAATAAGGAGGCGTAAGGATTACCGTCTAACTCAATGCCTTTTCGACTCTGATAATTGGTAAACCAAGTGAATCCCCGCTGATCAAATTCTTTGATCAGCAAGATGCGCGAGGACGGTCGACCATGAATGTCTGCTGTGGCAACACTCATTGCGTTTGGCTCAGTAAGCTTTGCAGACAGCGCTTCGTCGAACCATTGACTAAAAAGCTTTAACGGGTCAATAGGCAGATCAGACTCATCCAAGACAGCTCGGCTGTAATCCTTGCGACGCAAGGCAAGAGAGATATTTTCAAGATCAGTCATTAAAGTCCAGATGATGGTGTAGTTGATGTCAATTCAGGGTACAAATTAAATGTCACATCAGATGGGTTTTGGAAAATCCCTGCTGCTTATCGAAGGCGTCCAAGTAATGATCAAATATCATGCATATATTACGAATCACAAATCGACCTTTTCCACTAACGCTTAACCATCCATCGTCGACGCTCAGCAAACCGTCCTGCTCGAGCTCGTGTAAAATTTTTAGCTCTGCGCAAAAATAATCGGCAAACACGATTGGATACGCCGACTCAATTGAGCTAATCGACAATTCAAAATTGCACATCAACATTTGAATAATGCGTCTTCTCAACACATCGTCCATACTCAACTTGATCCCACGCGCGATTGGCAATTCGTTCTTGTCTATCCGATCGTAATAGGCTTCCAATGTTTTGACATTTTGACTATAAGTCATACCAACAGCACTGATCGCCGACACGCCACACGACACCATGTCAGAATCAGCATGGATCGAGTAACCCTGAAAATTGCGATGTAAGCGTCCCTGTTGCTGCGCGATCGCAAGGTCATCATCTGGCTTGGCAAAATGATTCATACCGATATAGGTATATCCGGCCTCAGTCAGAGTGCGGATGCATAGAGCGAGAAGATCCAACTTGGTTTCTGTATTTGGTAACGCATCACCTGTCATCTTGCAGTGCGGCTTAAACAAATGCGGCGAATGCGTATAGTTGTAAATTGCGATGCGATCCGGCTTGGCATCAATGGTAGCTGCTAGCGTCCGCGATATGGTTTCTATGGTTTGTAGCGGAAAGCCATACATGAGATCGACGCTGATTGAGCGAAAACCAGCATCGCGTGCGGCACCAAGGATACTGAATACTTGTGCCGTGGGTTGGATGTGATTAGGTGCCTTGTGCACTTCTTCATCTAAGTTTTGTATACCAAAACTAATGCGATTGAATCCTTGCCGCCGAAGAGAATGCACGCGATCTGCTGAGGTAGTTAGTGGATTGATTTCAATTGAATATTCGCCGATTTCATCCGATGAAAATCGAAACCAGCGTCGCAAATGCGTCATCAAATCATCCATCTGTGCATCAGAAATATAAGTCGGCGTGCCCCCACCAAAATGCAACTGCTCGACTGTGTTCATCCCCACAAAAAGCTGGCCCTGCATTGCGATCTCGCGCTTCAAATAGCTGAGATAAGTCGCCGCCTTGTCGACCTTCTTTCCAACAACTTTGTTCCAGTCGCAATAATCACAAACCATATCGCAAAATGGAATATGCACATAGATAGACAATGGCTTCTTGGTGCCATGCGTGCGCATGCTCGCCACTGCTTGCAGATAATCCCGGTAGTCGAAAGCATCCGTAAAACGATCTGTAGTCGGATAAGATTTATAACGAGGACCAGACTGTCGCATTTTTTGCACTACCGATAAGTCGAACTCGACTGTCGATGTGGAGGGTGATAAAACTCCAGCTACAACCATATTTGACTCCTGCCACTCATCACGTTGCGGATGCAGATGATTCATTACATGCAGTGTAGAAAGTCCGCACGTCGCCCGCCTTGACATACATCAAAAGGAACGCAGCTAGTTTGGATCGACAATCCAAGCGGTTTTCATCCGACAGCGTTAAGCCAGTTTAGCGCGCCCACCATCGAGCAAGTATTCGATCAACTCCTTCACTGGCCTGATTGCACTGCCAAACGGAAGTTTTTCAGAACCGCGGAAAAAAAGTCCACGATTGACATCGCCCTTCAGTGCGAATGCCAGTTGCGTATCGATACAAAACTGTCCAGCCTTGGCGATACCATCGCGTAACCCACATTGCTGCAAACAGTCGAAGCCAACCGTGCATGCACGCACCGACGCTTTGCCTTGTAGTTTTGCTTCTTTTTCAAGGTAATTACTCAGCCATGGGGTACGCACTGCTCGCGCTGGCAAACCTGCACCACTCATAAAGGTCACAATATCTTCAGGCGTGGCATCAGCAAGGACTTTCTTGAAATTGGCGTGCGCATCGCCTTCCTTCGTCACGGCAAACGGCGTGCCTAGCTGCACCGCACTTGCGCCCATCTCCATCAATGCACAAATCTGCTCATGACTATGAATGCCACCAGCGACAATCAATGGAATACGCCCTGGTGCAATACCGAGCTGATCAAACAATGCAAGTGTCGATTGCAATACGGCTGGAAATGCATAGTGCGGATCGTTGACATCTTCTTTACTTGCCGCGCCCAAATGCCCTGCCGCAAATTTTGGGTTTTCGATCACGATCGCATCCGGCAGACGATTTTTCCGCATCCACTTGCGCAGAATCAGCGCGATGCCACGCGCATCCGACAAAATCGGGATCAATGCAATATGTGGGTAATCCGCAGTCAAGTCTGGCAGATCCAATGGCAAGCCAGCGCCGACGACAATCGCATCGGCGCCACTCTCACAAGCCTGTCGAACATACGCTGGATATTCAGCTACCGCTTTCATAATGTTGACGGCGATCATGCCATGGCCTTGCGCAATCTCCTTCGCCATACAAATCTCTCGATCTAAGGCGACTAAGTTCGCGGCATTGATCGCGCTCTTATCGCGGCATTTTTTTGTCTGCTCCATCAAATCAGCATGATGTCGGCGCAAATCAACGCTCGATATCGTCCCAATTGCATCCAGTCTGGCGACGTTACCTGCAAGACGATGCGCCGACACACCCACCCCCATGCCTCCTTGCACGATAGGTAGTAGGGTTTTATCTTTTATTTTTAAAAGTGGCAATGCAGTTTGCAACATGATCTATTCCTGTAGATTGCGGATGAATAGAATGTAGCAATGCTGAGAATTGCCATCATGATCTGGATCAAAATTCAATCGAGTCATGCGGTAACAAGCTCGATACGAATTGTGTTGGCACATCATCAATCAACGGATTGTGAAGTGGGTAATTTCACAGGAGGTCATTCGCGACCACTCCTATACAAAGAATGATCGCGAGAAACTGCGGTGATTAGCTTGATCTTGCTATACGCAAGATCGTGTCTTTAGCGATTTGGGGAGTAGAAGCAGAGGCTGAGCGTTGCTTAGCTTTCCCGAAGGGTATCACTATCGCTCCTTCACTTTCTTGGCCAGTTTTAAGCAAAGAAATCGATTGAAGTAAGTGCAAGGTCTGATCCCCTAGGCTCGCCGCCGCAGCTGCTGATTGCTCAACCAATGCTGCGTTTTGCTGGGTTACCTCATCCATATGCGACACTGCCATGTTGACCTGTGCAATACCCTCGCTTTGCTCTCGGCTGGCCACGGATATCTCGTTCATGATGCTATTCACATTTTTGATCGAGGTAACAATATCGTTCATCGTCGTCATGGCATCGCTAACCAGACAGTTTCCAGCTTCGACTTTCTCCACAGACGCATCAATCAGTACCTTGATTTCTTTCGCCGCGCTGGCAGAACGTTGCGCCAAACTCCGCACCTCGGTTGCGACCACCGCAAACCCTCTACCCTGCTCTCCCGCGCGAGCTGCCTCTACCGCTGCATTCAGAGCGAGAATGTTGGTCTGAAATGCGATGCCATCAATCAAACTAATGATGTCGACAATTTTCTTCGCCGACGTACTAATTTCATCCATTGTGGCACCCACTTTACTAACAACCGCGCCACCCTTTTCAGCAACTTGAGATGCCGAGATGGCCAGTTGATCAGCTTGATGAGCGTTTTCTGCATTATTTTTAACCGCCGACGAAAACTGCTCCATGCTTGCTGCCGTCTCTTCCAAACTCGATGCTTGAGACTCGGTACGTCTCGACAAGTCCATATTACCGTCCGCAATTTCGTGCGTCGCGTTGTTGATGAAATCGACATTGGTGCGCACGTCGCTCATGACCGAGCGCAAATTAATATTCATTTGCTGCAAGGCTCGCTGCAACTGACCCATTTCATCGTGTCGATTGGTATAAAAATTTATCCGCAGATCGCCACCTGCGAGCGTTCGCATACCTGCTGTCATGGTTCTTAATGGGCGCACTATCGACGAATACAATCCGTACCATATAAGCAGTGCGAACAGAATCCCGATCATGCTTGCTGCGCCGTACCAATATGAATCGCTACTCTCGCCAACCGCCGATACTGCGGCGTATCCCAATCCTGCCATTAACGCCATCATCACACTCATACCGACCCCGATACGGGCATTGAGTCCGATATTGCGCAAGGTAGCTAACTTGCCGAGTAAACCAGTACGAACAACATCGCCACGTTTGATCGCCAAATTTTTTGCCTTGCCAGCTTTAAAACGCGCGTACAGATTGGATGCGCCGTCGATCTGTTCACGTGTCGGTTTATTACGAACGGAAAGGTATCCAACAATTTGATTATTTTCCCGCACCGGCGTGACATTGGCATAGACCCAGTAATGCTCGCCATTTTTACGTCGATTTTTTACCAAACCGGTCCACGGCAAACCAGACTTCAGTGTTTGCCACATGTCACTGAAGGCCTCTTCTGGCATATCTGGATGGCGCACGAGGTTATGTGGCGCTCCTGTCAACTCCTCTTTCGAGAAGCCGCTGGCCTCCATGAAGGCGGGATTGAAGTAGGAGATCCGCCCTTTGATATCCGTTTTAGAAACGAGAGACACGCCGTCTCTCAACACATGCTCGATATTGGTGACAGGTAAATTGGTACGCATAACTTCTCCTAGATAGCTCGACGACTATGTCGCACATAGCGCATACCTATAAATGTATGCGAATAAGGAGAATTTTATATCTCCTTGCGGAAACTTATTTGCGCCAGATCAAATAATCAGCAAAAACCGACGTTCGCCTACTCTTTAGCCACATTATCATTTTTATAATCAACGACATATCTTCACCAAACTGTTGATGTAATGCTTATGTTCGACCACTTTATCGCGTACTCGCTAATGCTCGGTCTGCACTGTCTATGTCAGCATCCACCAACTGATGGCTCGTCAACCAGGTAGCAGCGCGGCATCGGCATGTGCATGACTATGAAGTTGCGCAACGATTGTGCGTGGAGAGTAAACGATCTCCATCGGCCCTAGCGGCGCCTCAATCCTCCAAGCTCGAATACCTCGGCTTCTGAAATCCCAATTTGATTTGCGTCACGACGGGACCAAGGATACGGGCGTTTTTTAATTCCATGGAGCGTAAACAAATCGATGCTTTCTTCTGCCGCCCATGGTCTTGGCCAACGCAATTTTTTGCGTAGTTAACGAATATGGTTATCACCAAATAACGCGCGACACGTCTTCTCGGTCAAATGCACCTGCGCTCAAACACACAATCAGAAACGTGCATTGAACAAGCGTTGGCTTATCCGCTCTATCGCGTGTCGGTGCCACCGCCAAGGACAAATACGCATGAGGCGATACAACAACCGTGCTCTTCCTTTCAGATGCTGGTTCGTACACCCGCTGCTAGTCAATCTACGCCGAACATTTTTACGCTATCGGAGTAGCGTCAATCGCCTTTGCGTTAAACCAAAAGCGGACGAGCATGACCCTGGCGTGCGATTGCATGCACCGCAGATTCCATCAAATATAAAACGTCAATTTATCTTACAACCTCACGTCGTTGTCTGACGATCTTGCAATTAATCTTCGCGTTCCCCTACAAGATTGTTAATTCGATCATTATTTTGGACACAATGCGAATTATTTTCGCGCTGCGTACCTAACCCGTAACTCAATAAAATATCGCGCGCAATCTGCCATTCATTTGGAGAAAAATATCGCGCGAAAAAAAACAGATGATTAAAAAGTATTTTTGTACCAAGCAGCTTGTCTCCGGATTTTCGTTTTGCCTATTAGCCATATCTGCCAACATGACACATGCTGGCATAGCTCAAAAAGAGTATTCCGATCTCATCAGCGCGGCGCGCGATGGCAAAACAGACGTCGCAATAGAACAATTACGCAATTGGCATATAGCCTTTCCAAATAATCGAAAAGTATTGTATGACCTTACGGTTGTGTTGGGCTGGGCGGGCGACTTTGATGGCGCTCTCGCGTTCCGTGATCAACTTCTAAGTGCCACCGACACACCCGACTATGTATTGAAGTCCTTAGGGTATTGCGCCAATCAGGTGCAACGCTATGCTGACGCCGCAGAAATTTATCGCCGCGTACTACAAAGAAAGCCAGATGACCTCGAATCACGTCGTGGTTTGGTCAATGCATTATTGGGGCAGCATCGCTCAGACGAAGCACTGCAATATGTGCAAAATTATCTGCCGGCGTTTAACTCTGAATATCAATCTGGCGACGTGCCAATGATCATGTTATTGGCGCAGATTTACACGCAACGTGAAGAGAACTTAAAAGCCGTCACTGCATATCAAGATGCGTTGCGATTGGCACCACAGTCGCGCGATGCATCGCGTGGTTACGCGTTTTCACTCGCCGCTGCGGGCATGCCCTATCTGGCAGAACGTGTCGCTAAAGAACATGCAGATTATTTTTCGGCTGAAGAAAAAAGGCAGTTCGCGCATACTGCAGCTGGTCGTACCGTCATCTATGGCGAAGCGCAAATCAATGTCGACCACAAAACGCCACGCTTTGCCACTACCGATGCCGCGTTAAATGAAAATATTGAAGTAACCAAGCTGTTCGGCGAACAAGCGAGTACGCAATTTGATCGCATGGTTGCATTGCGCGATCGACAGCAGATGAAAGAAGTAGTGCATCTATACCAAGCGTTGTTGGTGCAGGGCGTCGCCATGCCACCCTATGCAAAAGCGGCCGCGGCCGATGCTTATTTGTATCTGGAACAACCGGAAAAAGCGCGCGATCTTTATCGCGCCGCAATCGACGAAGCCAAACGAGGTGATGTTGCAGACGTCAATTCCTGGCATGCTGCGCTCGCTTACGCCTATTCGGAGGCGGAACAGCACGAGGCCGCAATCGCCGAAGCGGATCGACTTTTACCTGAAACACCACCTTTAGCGAATCGCGGCATTCCTGGAATAGAAGCACCAAACGACGATTATCCATATGCCGCTTTATTGGCAGTGCAGATACGCATGTACGCCGATCGCTTACAGCAAGCGGAAGATAAACTAGCGCCGCTACGCGAGGCGGCGCCATTTAACGAACAAATCAGACAAACCTCGGCCGATCTGCACATGTCGCGCGAACAGCCGCGTGCAGCATTAGAAGAATATTCATTACTGCGCGTCGACTATCCAAAAGCAGTCGCTCCACAAACAGGTCAAGCGAATGCTTTACTGGCGTTGAATAATTTTACTGCAGCCAAAGCCAACTTGCCCGCATTGGAAAGCGACTATCCAGAACACAAAGACGTACAAAATTTGAAACGTCAAGTTGATATTTATGACCGTCCGTTTTTACAAGTGACTAGCACGTTCGGTAACGGCGGCGGCGAAGCGGGTGCGGAATCGATCGTTGACGCCCGCCTTTATTCCGCTCCACTGAGCAACTCACTCGGCGATGCCTATCGCGTGTTCACGCATGCCTCATATGCCAATGGTCAGTTCGATGCCGACAACAATAGAGAACGTAATGTGTCACGTACTCGTGCTGGTGTGGGTATCGACTATCGCGTCCGTGATTTGACGCTGGCGGCCGAGATTAATCATGCGATTGAGAATGTCAGCCGTACTGGTGTCGTACTGTCGTTAAACAAGGATTTCTCCGATGCGTGGCATGCCCGTTTGGAAGCTGACACCAACGTCAACGATCTGTCGGCTAAGGCAGTTGATGCCGGTGTCAGCGCTCATCGCCTCACCGCTGGTTTGCTATGGCAGGCAAACGAATCCCGCAACATCGATATGGAAGTGTCGACTACCCATTTCAGCGATAACAATCAACGAGATCGTGCTGAGATCGCGTGGACTGAGCGCTGGGTCAGCGGTCCGGTATTCAAGCTCGACTCTATTCTTGGCGTAGCAGCATCGCAGAATAGCTTACGCAACGCCGCATATTTCAATCCTGCAAATGATCACGAAGCAAGTGCCACGCTGAAAGGCGAATGGCGCACTTGGCGTCGCTACCGACGTTCATTCACACAACAGGTTCAAATCTTTAGTGGTCGCTATTGGCAAGATGACTTTGGCGGCGGCAGCACCTACGGTGCGCAATATGGCCACGAATGGGCTATCGATGATGTTTTTAGCGTCAGCTACGGCATCGGTGTTAGCTCACATCCTTATGACGGCGTACGTGAGAAACGCGATTACGGCTATTTGAATTTGAACTGGGCAATTAAATGAGTTTCATCAAAAAACTAGCGACCTCTCTGGCGACACTGATGTTGTTGTGGACATCCTTGTCAGTTTCGACCGTCTATGCGCAACAACCTTCGACTGCTGCTATCGCTGGCAGCAGCACGCCGTACTTGCAAACACTTAAACCAGTCAACGCTCCGGCGCAAAGCTATCGTGTCCTGGCGTGGCACGACGTACGTGACAATGTACGAGATTCTTTCCAAACTTGGCCTGAACGAACCGCCATTGACACCAAAGATCTGGCGCAACAACTATCATGGATTGCGCAGAACGGTTTTCACCCGGTCAGCTTGCAACAAATCATCGATGCACGCGCTGGCAAAACACCTTTACCGGAGAAAGCGCTATTACTAACTTTCGATGATGGTTATGAAAGCGTCTACAGCAAAGTTTTCCCTTTGCTGAAGCAGTTTAACTATCCTGCTGTCATCGCTCTGGTCGGCGACTGGATTCAGACGCCACAGAATCAACCTGTCCAATACGGCGACATCACTGTGCCGCGCTCAGCATTTATCAACTGGGATCAGGTCCGCGAGATGATGAAGTCTGGCCTGATAGAAGTCGCTTCGCATTCACAAAGCTTGCATACCGGGATACAAACGAATCCCCAAGGAAACCTGCTACCTGCAGCCGTAAGTCGTCAGTACTCGCCACAGAAAATGCAGTATGAAAATGATGCCGACTACACGCAACGCATTAGTGACGACATGCAGCGCAGCGCAGATCTGATTGAACGTGAAACGGGTAAGCGTCCACGCGCTTTGGTATGGCCGTATGGTGCACATAATGCACTCGTCGAAAAATTGGCAGCACAAGCCGGCATGCCATATTCAATGAATTTAAATCCGGGGCCGAATACACCACAAGACGACCCCCATCGCATACGCCGCGCGCTGGTGGAGTTTGATACTGGCTTGAGTGGTTTGATCGAATTATTACGTCAACCAGCTCGCTACGACGGCGCTGAGCAACCGTTGCAACGCGTGATCCATGTCGATCTGGATTATGTCTACGATGCCGATCCGGTGGTACAAGAGGCCAACTTATCCGCACTACTAGATCGTATTTACCGTCTGCATCCAAGCACAGTTTATCTCCAGGCATATGCAGATCCAGACGGTGATGGCGTCGCCGACGCCTTGTATTTTCCCAATCGCCACATGCCGATGCGTACTGATTTATTCAGCCGCGTCGCGTGGCAATTGCAGACGCGTGCAGGTGTCACGGTGTATGCATGGATGCCGGTGATGGCATACAAACTACCCGCAAACAATCCAGTGGCGACACATCTGGTACAGACCATGCCTGGCGCACCCGCGACTGCTTCGCAACAACGTTATCACCGCCTGTCGCCATTCGATCCGGCGGCGCGCCGAGTCATTACTGAAATCTATGAAGATTTGGGTAAGCACGCGATATTTAATGGGGTGCTATTCCATGACGATGCGACCTTGTCCGACTACGAAGATGCCAGCCCTGCAGCGCTGAAAGTTTATCGCGAACAATGGAAATTACCCGGTTCTGTTGAAGAGATTCGCAACGATCCCAGCTTGCGCAATCAATGGACAGCAAAGAAAACAGCATATCTAAACGACTTCACGCTCCAGCTGGCCGCTACTTTACGCATGTATCAACCAGCACTGCTCACTGCGCGCAATCTTTATGCGCAACCAGTAATCGACCCCGCTTCGCAAGATTGGTTTGCACAAAGCTTGCCGAGTTTTCTTGCGAGCTACGACTACACGGTAATCATGGCGATGCCGTATATGGAAGGTGCGAGCGACCCCACTGCTTGGTTGGCGCGATTGATGGATAAGGTCAAAGCGCAACCGGATGCACTACGCACTACGGTGTTTGAATTGCAAAGCCGCGATTGGAGAACCGGCACGCCAATTCCATCCAGGGTACTGGCGGCTCAATTACGTCAATTGCATCTGGCGGGCGCGCGCAATCTTGGCTACTACCCAGACGATTTTCATAATAATCAACCGCAAGAGGATGTGATCAAGCCAGAAATCTCGATCGAAACCCATCCTGTCAGAAGGTAAGTCATGCAATTTGAAAATATTTTATTTGGCTATACGTTTTACTATCCGATGTTCATGGCATATGTCTGGATCATTGGCGGGATCGCTTACTACCTGCGCTACGAACGACGTAGTCTACGTATCACCGATGCGATGGGAGAGTTAACCGCACATCCGTCAGTATCGGTGGTGGTGCCATGTTTTGACGAGGGTGACAACATTCGAGATGTTCTCGATGCCTTGTCGCGCTTAAATTATCCTGACTACGAGATTATCTGCGTCAACGATGGCAGCTCCGACAACACCGGCGCTATTCTCGATGAACTGATGGCCTATTACCCCAGGCTGCGCGTGGTGCATCAAGCGCACAATCAAGGCAAGGCGGTCGCACTCAATACCGCAGCATTAATTGCACGCAGCGAGTTTTTGATGTGCATCGATGGTGATGCGATTCTCGATCCCGATGCCATTCCCTGGTTGTTACGCCACTTTCAGACTGGCCCACGTCTGGCGGCCGTTACTGGTAATCCGCGGATTCGCACGCGCTCGACATTACTCGGACGTCTACAGGTCGGAGAATTTTCTTCCATCGTTGGATTGATCAAGCGCACCCAGCGTATTTACGGCCGTCTGTTCACAGTATCCGGTGTGGTTGTCATGTTCCGTAGGCGCGCGTTGCTGGATGTCGGTTTTTGGAGTCCAGAAATGCTGACCGAAGATATCGATATCAGCTGGAAGCTACAGATCAATCACTGGGACGTACGCTTTGAGCCACGTGCGCTGTGCTGGATTTTGATGCCGGAAACGATTAAAGGTCTATGGCAGCAACGCTTACGCTGGGCGATGGGTGGCATCCAAGCCGTATTTAAATACGCGCATGTGTTTAAGCATTGGCATTTGCGCCGCATGTGGTTGGTGTATTTCGAATACATCATGTCGGTCCTGTGGGCATTCTCAATGGGATCCGTGTTGTTGTTGTGGGCAATCAGTCTGTTTGTCACGCTACCCGCAAATTGGCAAGTGCAGATTATTCCGGGCTGGCATGGTGTGCTGATCGGCACGACCTGTCTATTGCAAGTACTCACCGGCATGATCCTTGATCGTCACTACGATCATAAATCTTTCCGCCAATATTTTTGGATGATTTGGTATCCGCTGTTCTACTGGACCCTGAATATGGCCACCACCATTTGGGCGATGCCTAAGACAATTTTCCGCAGCAGAAAAAAGCGCGCGGTATGGGTTAGCCCTGACCGCGGCATCAGTGCTGCCAGCTATACCAATACACCACCTGAAGTTAAGCCAAACGAATCGAATTAAGAGAAACAGATGAACAGAAGAGAAAAACCGCGCTATAAACTGATCCTCAACATGCCCGATCTGGTTGCGCGCCACAAAAAGATCGGCAGCAGTATATTCACGATCATATTTTGGGCGCTGTTTGCTTATCTTTGGATGCCATTGATTACGCTGATCGCCTGGACCTTGGGTTTGCGTCACTCGTATAACGAGGCGCTGTACATCGCGGAGCTAATCAATTTCAAGCATTTAGCATTTGTTTACTCAATGATCGTGTTCGCAATGGGTGGCGCGTTATTGTTGTGGGCATTACAGGAATATCTACGTTTTCGTAATATCAATCGTCGTCGCGAACCTACCGAGGTCGAAATGCATGAACTTGCTACCTATACCGGACTGGTTGAAAGCAATATCGCAACGAGCCAATTAGCTAGACGCATCATCGCCTATCACGCAAAAGACGGCAAAGTCATGCGACTAGAGTAAAGAAAATCTCTAAAAAATTTCTTCGAATTACTTGATTAAAAAAAAGCAGCGATCATTAGATCGCTGCTTTTTTTTACGCGTCAGTGACACTACGTTACCGCATTAAACTACATCTTTGGCGAATTGCAGATGATACAAATTTGCATAAGCGCCATTTTGCGCAAGCAGCTCTTTATGCGATCCCGCTTCCGCGATCTGCCCCTCAACCAGCACCACAATACGATCTGCACGCTCGATTGTCGATAGCCGATGGGCGATCACCAAAGTAGTACGGCCACGCATTAATTCATCCAATGCAGCCTGTACCGCGCGCTCCGATTCTGTATCCAATGCGGAAGTCGCTTCATCCAAAATCAGTATCGGTGCGTCTTTGTATATCGCGCGCGCAATTGCCAGACGTTGGCGTTGTCCTCCGGATAGACGATTGCCATTATCGCCGATCACGGTCTCCAATCCTTGCGGCAAACCGGCAATGACGTCATCCAAATGCGCAGCCTTAGCGGCCGCCAACACGCGCACTCGATCTGGCGTGGCGTCACCGTATGAGATATTGGCGGCGACCGTATCGTCAAACAGGACCACATGTTGACTGACCATCGCGATTTGCTGTCGCAAGCTGATCAGTGCGATCTCATCGATAGACTCACCATCCAGACGGATTTCACCGGTGCTTACCGGATAAAATCCTGGCACTAGATTAACCAGCGTCGATTTTCCACCACCCGACATACCGACAAAAGCAATGGTCTCGCCCGGCATCACGGTGAGATTAATATTTTTCAGTGCTAATTGTTGCTGCTCTGGATAAGAAAAATCAAGCCCAACAAATTCGAGCTTACCGGTGGCGCGCGCGTTTAACATCTTGCCTGTAGTGCGTTCCGGCATCGCGTCGATCACCGCGAACACCGCTTCCGCTGCCGTTAGTCCTTTTTGTAAAGGTCCATTGATGTCAGCTAAACTCTTTAAGGGTGCCAATAACATCAACATCGCGGTAATGAATGAGACAAAGCCGCCCACCGTGGTCTGATTTTGACCTGATTGTATCAACGCAATCACGATCACGATTGCAACTGCAATCGAGGCCATGATTTGCGTGACGGGCGTGGTAGCCGCCAGAGATTTGACCATGCGCATCGTGTAGCTGCGTAATTTATCGGTACGCTTTTCAAATCGATCTTGCTCATATTGCTGCCCACCGAAAATCTTGATGACTTGATTGGCGCGCGTGGTTTCTTCCAATACCTGCGTTAATTCCGCATTCACAGTTTGATACTCGCGCGTCAGACGGCGCACGCGCTTGGCTGTCATGCGCACCACAATAGCGATTAAAGGCAATAAAACCAATGCCACTAAGGTCAGACGCCAGTTCAGCCACATCAAAAACCCCAGTAATACGACCACCGTCAACGTGTCGCGTATCAATGAGGTGTAAACCTTGCTAATCATGTCGATGATTTGCTGTACTTCAAACATCATCGAATTAATCACGCGTCCGACTGAATGCTTAGCGTAAAAACCCATAGGGACATCCAGCATGCGCGTAAACATCTGTTGACGCAGCACACTTAATAAATGGGACGACACCCAGGTCATCATATAGGTTGTCATGAAGGTAGAAATACCGCGCATGACGAAGATGCCAATAATTGCCAACGGCACTAGCCATAGCGAAAAAGTCGGCGTTCCGCCAAAACCCTTATCCAATAGCAGGCGCATCACAGCCGGAAACATCGGCTCTGTCAGCGCAGTCAAGATCATGCCGAGCAGCGCCAATAGTAAGCGCTTCTTATACGGCACAAGCATGCAAAACAGGCGTTTCAAATGCGGCGACAACTTCATTGATTCATCCTCTATTGGTCACTGACATTTCAATTCTGTGCAGCGAATTTTTCTTGTTTGATATAACTGATTGGTATTACTAGCTATGATGACGCTGTCGAATCTTGTGATTCAGTTCACTCGTAGCAAATCTGCACATTTTCCTGCGAATATAAATCAATCAATTTTTGCTTAATGCCATCATCAGGATTAATGCGCCATTGTTCCGGCAAACATAATTCTGATACGCCCTGCGCATTTTGATATTGGATCACGACCGGGCTGCCATCGGCGCGCACTGCACTTTGCAAGGCCGCCATCAAGACGCTAACGTCGGCGTTTTCTTCCAGTGATAGCCGTACGCAACTGGCAAATTGTATGCGTGCTGCCGCGATGTCCATCACCTTCTCAGCGGTTACGCGCAAACCACCAGAGAATCTATCCTCTGATATTTTCCCAACCACAGCGAGAAATTCATCTTCTTTGAACAAGCTGCGATTGGCATCAAACACTTCGTTGTACACGGTCACATCGACGGTCGCACTGCCATCGTCCAGCGTCACAATCATAATGCGACCGCGCTGCGTCATTTGACTGCGCAATCCTGAAATGACGCCCACAATCAAACGTGGTTCGCGCGTTGCCGCAATGTCAGCCAGCTTAGTACGTGCAAATCGACGTACTTCTTCCGCGTACACGTTGAACAAATGGCCGGATAAATAAAATCCCAACGCGGCTTTTTCTTCTGTCAACTTTTGCTTGTCGCTCCACGGCGTCGCTTTTACATACTCGGGAGCAGATTCCAAATCACTATCATCGCCGCCAAACAAACTCACTTGATTGGCCGATGCTTCAGCCTGCTCGGCACATTCCATCGCAAAACCAACCGATGCCAGCAAAATCGCACGGTCAATATTGAAGCAATCAAACGCACCAGCGCGGATCAACGAATCTATCGTGCGGCGGTTGATCTGCTTCTTATCAACGCGTTTGCAAAAATCAAACAGGTCGGTAAATGGTTGGCCCTGTCGCGCCACCACAATCGCATCAATCGCACCTTTGCCAGAACCCTTGACCGCACCCAAACCGTAACGGATCTGCGTCGCCTTTTTGCCGGGCTCGCCAACTGGTGTAAAACGATAGTCGGACAAATTGACATCCGGCGGTAACAGCTTCAACCCACAAATATCTATCGCGTCTTCGACCAAAATTTTGATCTTGTCGGTATCGTCCATCGCCAGTGACAAGTTGGCTGCCATGAAGGCGGCTGGATGATGTGCTTTCAAATAAGCAGTGTGATACGACAGCAGTGCATATGCGGCGGCATGCGATTTATTGAAACCGTAGCCCGCAAACTTTTCCATCAAATCGAAAATTTCGTCAGCTTTTTCCGAAGACAAATCATTCTTGGCCGCGCCTTCGCGGAACAACTCGCGATGCTCGGCCATTTCTTCGGCCTTCTTTTTACCCATCGCGCGACGCAGCAAATCCGCGCCACCCAATGAGTAGCCACCAATCACCTGTGCCATCTGCATCACCTGCTCTTGATACACCATGATGCCGTAGGTTTCGGATAGAATTTTTTCGGTACGTGGATCCGGATATTCAAACGCCTCACCATGTTTACGTTTGCAAAAATCCGGAATCAAATCCATAGGACCAGGACGATACAAAGCCACCAGCGCAATGATGTCCTCGAAGCGATCCGGACGCGCATCTTTCAACATGCCTTGCATGCCGCGACTTTCCAGCTGGAATACGGCGACCGTCTTGGCCTTGGTTAGCAATTCATACGATGCTCTGTCATCGAGCGGCAAATTAGCTAAATCAAAATCCGCCAGCGCCGGATCAAGATCCTTGATGTAGCGTACCGCTCTATCCAGAATCGTCAGCGTGGTCAAACCCAAAAAGTCGAACTTGACCAAACCAACGGCTTCAACGTCGTCCTTATCATATTGCGACACCACCCCAGCGTCACCACCCTGCGTATACAAAGGACAAAAATCCGTCAGCTTGCCCGGTGCAATCAACACCCCACCAGCATGCATACCGATGTTGCGGGCAATGCCCTCGACCTGCTGCGCCAAATCCAGCAACTGACGTACCTCTTCTTCGTTCTCCTGTCGCTCTGCGAGTTGGGGTTCCTCCTTGATGGCGTCAGCAATCGTCACCAATTTGCCGGGCTTGAATGGAATCAGTTTAGAAATGCCATCGCAGAAGTTATAGCCAAAATCCAGCACACGGCCGACGTCACGCACGGCACCTTTGGCTGCCATCGTACCGAAGGTGGCAATCTGAGAAACCGCATCCTTGCCGTAGGTATCTTTTACATATTGAATGACGCGATCACGTCCTTCCTGACAAAAATCGATATCGAAATCGGGCATAGAAACCCGCTCCGGATTCAAGAAGCGCTCAAACAGCAAGTTGTAGCGTAACGGATCAAGATCGGTGATCAGCAGCGAATATGCGACCAATGAACCGGCGCCCGACCCACGGCCTGGACCAACCGGTACGCCATTATTTTTTGCCCACTTAATAAAATCCGCGACGATCAAAAAATAACCCGGGAATCCCATCTGGATGATGGTGTCGGTTTCAAACTTGAGTCGGGCCTCATAACGCTCGCGTTGTTGCTCGCGTGTCGCTGGATCGGGATATAAATGCGCCAGCCTGTGCTCGAGTCCGCGCTTGGCCTCCAGCACTAAAAATTCGTCAATCGACGAACCGTCCGGCGTCGGGAAATTTGGTAGCTGCGGCTTACCCAACTCCAACACCAAATTACAACGCTTGGCGATCTCAACTGCGTTGTGCAACGCGTTCGGCATATCGGCAAACAACGCCGCCATTTCGGCCTGCGTCATAAAGCGTTGCTGCACATTAAAACGTTTATTGCGACGCGGATTCGCCAGAATCTCGCCTTCCGAAATACAGGTACGCGCTTCATGCGCCGTAAACTCATCGCCAGATAAAAACTGGATAGGATGCGTTGCCACCAACGGCAAGCCGAGCTTTGCCGCCAGCACACTGGCCTGGCGTACATGCACATCCATATTTGGCTGCCCAGCACGTTGCACTTCAATATAGAAGTGCCCGGGGAACAACTCAGCCCAATGTTTAGCGGCGCGCTCGGCGCCATCTACATTGCCGTTATCGATCGCCATGCCAACATCGCCGAAATGCGCGCCGGATAACACGATCAAACCCTTAGGGCCGTCTGCACGAGAAATTTCTTCCAACCATTCAGAGCGAATTTCGGCGCGGCCACGATGTAGATTGGTTAACCATGCGCGCGACAAGAGATCGCATAACTGCAAATAGCCAGTGCGGTTTTTTACCAATAACAGCAAACGCGACGGCTTATCCCTGTCGTTGTCATTTGTAATCCACGCGTCGCAACCGACGATAGGCTTAATGCCGTTGGCACGCGCTTCTTTATAAAATTTGACCATGCCAAACAAGTTGGCTAGATCGGTAATTGCGAGCGATGGCTGTGCATCTTTTACGGCTGCTTGGATGGCATCGTCAATACGTACCAAACCATCAACGATCGAATATTCGGAATGTAGGCGTAGGTGAATAAATTGCGGTGAAGTCATGGACGGTATTCTACCGCGCGATGCTCTGAAATCGGCATTTCGGTAATTCGAAAGCGAAGTTTATAATGAGGGTCTTTTCCATATTGTTAGGCTGGTTTGGCATCAGTGTTTTCACCCAGCACTGAGCAGCCTCAAGTTCAATACAGCCGCGCTTTGCGCCTGTTTTGGCGTATTTATACTTTCGACACAAGATGCATGCGAATCACAATCTAACTGCCAGATCAACGGTCAACGCGACTGACAATTTCGTCAATATCGCCGCCTACAAATTCATCAGCTTTGACGATACGGTCGAGCAGCGCGCCGTTTTTTTGGATAAATGTAATCAATTGTCGCTAAAAGGCACGATCTTGCTGAGCCCAGAGGGCATTAACCTGTTCTTGGCGGGCACGCGCGCGGCCATCGACAGCTTTATCGCATGGCTACATCGTGATAAACGCTTTGCTGATCTGGAAGTAAAAGAAAGTTTTTCAGACGATCAACCGTTCAAGCGCATGCTGGTCAAGCTGAAACGTGAAATCATCACAATGAAACATCCATTGATTAAGCCCGAGCTGGGTCGCGCGCCCTCAGTTGATGCACAGACCTTAAAGCGCTGGCTGGATCAAGGTCACGACGATGATGGCAAGCCAGTCGTGACGATGGATACACGCAATGCCTTTGAAGTGGATGTTGGTACTTTTGCCAACACCATCGACTATCGCATCGACAAGTTCAGCGACTTCCCCGATGTGGTGGCGCAACACAAAGACGAACTGAGCGACAAGACCATCGTCACCTTCTGCACCGGCGGTATACGCTGCGAAAAAGCGGCGATACACATGAAAAATATCGGCTACGACAGCGTGTATCAGTTAGACGGCGGCATTCTCAAATATTTCGAAGAAGTTGGTGGCGACCACTACAACGGCGATTGCTTTGTGTTTGACCATCGCACCGCCTTAAATCCAAAGTTAGAGCCAACCTTGGCTGTTACCTGCGGCAATTGCAACGCCACCGTGTCACCGCGCGAACAACTGGCGCCAGAATTTGTTGCTGGCGTATCCTGTCCGCATTGCCTTACATCGCACTGTATAAATAATTAACGCCTGTAATTTAAAATTTATTCCGTATTTATCCTGCCGAGAAAAAAATGATCAACATCAATGGTGACATCAAGGTCGACAACGCTGCCCCTTTCGTATTGTTCGGCGGCATCAACGTGCTGGAGTCGCGCGATCTGGCGATGAAGTCGTGTGAAGAGTATGTCCGCGTCACGCAAAAACTTGGCATCCCTTACGTCTTCAAGGCATCGTTCGACAAAGCCAACCGCTCGTCGATTCACTCGTATCGTGGGCCGGGGCTGGATGAAGGCATGCGTATTTTTGAAGATGTAAAAAAGGAATTTGGTGTGCCGGTTATCACTGATGTCCATGAAATCCATCAAGCTGCCGTCGTCGCAGAAGTTGCCGATGTATTGCAACTGCCCGCTTTCCTCGCACGCCAAACCGATCTGGTAGTGGCACTGGCTAAAACCAAGCGCGTCATCAATATCAAAAAGCCGCAATTTCTCAGCCCATCGCAGATGCTGAATATCGTGGAAAAATTTAAGGAAGCCGGCAACGAACAATTGATCCTGTGCGATCGTGGCACTTGTTTTGGTTACGACAATCTGGTGGTCGATATGTTGGGCTTCGGCGTGATGAAGAAAGTTTGCGACAACCTGCCGATCATCTTTGACGTCACGCATGCGTTGCAGCAGCGTGATCCGGGTGGCGCTGCATCGGGTGGACGACGCGAGCAAGTTGCAGACTTGGCGCGCGCCGGCATGGGCGTTGGTCTGGCAGGATTGTTTCTGGAAGCGCATCCCGATCCTGAGAAGGCGAAATGCGATGGCCCGAGCGCGCTGCCGCTCGAGAAGCTGGAACCGTTCTTAGCCCAATTGAAGCAATTAGACGATCTGGTCAAATCGTTTGCACCGCTTAATATCTAAGCTGAGCGACAAAAACAGCATCGGTGTAACGTCGCATTTCCAAAATCCAGTACGGCATAGGAAACAAAAATGACTTGGATCATCACGAAATATTTGATTACTGCGGGACTGGTTGTTTTTATTTCAGAAGTTGCCAAACGCAGCGATAAATTAGGCGGCCTTATCGCTGCTTTACCATTAGTCACGGTGCTCACACTGATTTGGCTGTATGTTGAAAAACAACCTGATGCAAAAATAGCGAATCACGCTTGGTACACCTTTTGGTATGTGATCCCCACCTTGCCGATGTTTCTCGTGTTTCCAGCGCTACTACCGAGAATAGGATTTTGGCCAACGCTAGCAGCCTCTGCTTTGCTGACAATCGCGTGTTTTGCCGCCTTTGCATTCGTCATGCGGCGCTTTGGTGTCGTGTTGATGTAACCTCGCACCCCATACGCAGCACAATACCCAATCCACTAAGCTCCACGTGCGTTGCAGTACACCAGCACAATTACAGCTAGTGCCAACGCAAACGACAATCCCTTCCAGAACAGCAACGGATTACGTTCCATCAACGGTTGACGCGCTCTACGCAGGTAGGCTGGGTTGGGATGGCGCAAATCAAAGATGAATTCCGATAACTCGGCATAGCGCTTATAAGGATCAGGATGGACGGCTTTTTTCAACACCTCATCTATCCACATAGGAATCGCGCGCTCTTCATCCAACACCGGATCGTAAGTGAGCTTACGCAGATCGGACACCGTTCTGATGCGTGACACCTTGGTTCCATATGGCAATCGACCCGTCAACATTTGATACGCAATCACGCCTAAAGAAAAAAGATCGGCACGCGGTGAGCCGGCATCACCGATAAAATATTCTGGCGCTGTATATTGCTGTGTCCCCAAAATTGGACTCTGCGCATCTGGCAATTTGATCTCTTCGATTCCGGCGACGCAGACTGCACCGAAGTCGATAATTTTTACCGTGCCATTATTATCGATCATGATGTTGTCTGGACGCAGATCCTGATGCAACATTTCCAGTTTATGGAATGCACGCAAACCCTGCGCAATCTGTTCAACAATATCGCGCACTGCCTCCAGTTCCGGCCGTGGATGATCTGTCATCCATTGCGTTAATGTCTGTCCTTCAACAAACTCGGTCACCACATACAAGTAATTACGTTTGCGATTTTGCGGGGACGGCTGCAACACATGCGCACTGTTGATACGCCGTGCCACCCACTCCTCCATCAAAAATCGTTCTAGATAATTCGTATCACCTTGCAAATCAATCGAAGGCGTTTTGATGACTACTGTGTCGCCACTATCATCATCGGTCGCCAGATAGATATGGCTGCGACTGCTGGCATGCAGTTCCCGTACGATGGTATAGCCGTCAAACGCCATCCGCGCATCTAACAAAGATGGCAACTTCAACTGCGATAACTGTTGATACAGTTCGCCAACTTCACCCTTGGGCAATGCATCAATCCGAATAATTTGTAGCGTCAGATTATCGCTACTACCACGGCTGTATGCCTCGTCGGCGATAGCCTTGGCAGCTACGTCCAGATGCTGGATGGCATCGGTAGAAGAATCGGTAATGGCATTCAAAGCAGAAGTACAAACCGCTGCATCGATATATTCATGCACACCATCGGTCGCCAAAATAAAAATGTCGCCGACCTCAAGTTGCAAAGTTCGATAGTCGATTTCTAATTGTGAATCAACACCCAGCGCCCGGCCCAGATAGCTCTGCTCGCGGTTGACCCAAACACGATGGTCGTTAGTGAGCTGTTCCAGAGCATTACCCTGCAATCTATAGATACGTGCATCGCCGACATGAAATAAATGAGCAGTCGTCGATTTGATAATCATCGCGCTGAAAGTACAGACGTAGCCTCTATCCTTATCGTAACGATACTGGCTGCGTTGCGTCTGCGCATACATCCAGGAATTGGTAGCGGTTAACACACGCTCCGCTGCTGTCTTGACCGACCAAGTGTCAGAGGTACAGTAATAATCTTCAAGAAAACTGGTGACCGCGGATTGGCTCGCAACCTGACTGACATCGCTACTACTGATGCCATCTGCCAATGCAATCGCAATCCCCTTAGTACTCAACTGCGGCTCTTCCGGAATAACGATGCCGTGAAAATCCTGATTGATTTCCTTGCGTCCCTTGGAAGAATACTGTCCCGTCGTTATTTTTAATTGTTTGGACATCGTGGAATGAAAAATTTCAAGGCCAATCAATAATCATGTAAAGCAAGAATAAGGCTCCATCTCCTCGCGGAAATGGAACCCTAAGTTACCAGTTCAAAGTATTACAAACTTACCTTAACGAACTGCACGTTTATTAGCCGTTCTAACATGGGTTGCATACAAGGTCAGCCCAGTGAAGGTCAGGCCACCAACCAAATTACCGAGCAGTGTTGGCAACTCATTCCAGAATAAATAATCTGCCATACCGAAGTTACCACCCATTATCATCGCTAACGGGAACAAGAACATGTTGACCACCGAGTGTTCGAACACCATGTAGAAAAACAACATGATAGGCATCCACATCGCGATCACTTTACCGGGAACCGATGTCGATAACATTGCACCAACCACGCCAGTTGATACCATCCAGTTACACAAGACGGCGCGGACAAACAAAGTCAACATACCGGCTGCACCCAACTGCTCAAAACCCAATGTGCGCGCTTCGCCAATATGCGCAATCGCCATCCCGACTTTGTTGGGCTCGCCTGAAAAGCCCGAGGTCAAAACAATCGCGATTAATACCGCTGTGGTTAATGCGCCGCCCAAATTACCGAACGCTACCAGACCCCAGTTACGCAAAATACCACTGACTGTAACGCCAGGACGTTTGTCGAATAATGCAAGCGGGGTCAATACAAACACGCCAGTGAGTAAATCAAAACCCAGCAAATTCAACATGCAAAAACCAATGGGAAACAAGATTGCACCGATTAGCGGATTTCCTGTCTGCACATTGATCGTGATTGAAAAAGCGACCGCTAATGCGAGAATTGCCCCAGCCATATAGGCACGGATCAATGTATCGCGCGTCGACATAAATACCTTGGACTCACCCGCATCCACCATCTTGGTGACAAACTCAGAAGGCACTAAATAAGCCATTACCGTTCCCCTAAAAATTGTGATTGATGAAAATATAAACGCAGATAACGTGCCAGAAACAATGTTGTATTACTTATAAAATATTGAGCAAAGATGCCCCATTTCTGCAACATTAACTCCCCTACTAAGTGCGAACCTCCACTGAACGCGCCTTTTTAGTGCATCTTCTGAATAGCCGTCGGCGTGACGCTCCAACCTGGTTTCCAAGGTTGGAATACTTCAATTCGTTGGATAATTTGATGAAGATGATTGTTTCGGGAACGTTGAGATAATTCATGGTTAACACCTGTGATGACGTAGCGCAGAATTTCCGCGATGAATTCATCATAGAGAGCTAAGTCATGCCGCGCCATCGCAGGAACACACTATTTCGCGTAGCGGCAAACTGACAGCTTGTCGTGCCAACACTACAAAATCGTCAAACGGGGTGAGGTATATAACAACGGAGTGATGTGGCGCATAAATCGCCACATCACTCCGTATTTGGGCTTGTTGCAGGATGCGGGCGCAATCGGCACTGCCCCTGTTATAGGCAAGGCTCGTTACCAGACAATATCAATCCGCCCTATTCTCTCGCGCATCACAGATAGACCTGATGCGCGCAGAAAATATACGTCAACATTATTTTGGCAGATCAAACACCAGTATTTCTGCCAATTCACCCCCACCGACTTCGACTTTATCGACCTCGGTCAGCTTCAGTGCATCGCCGTTTTTTAATACCACCCCATTCACGGTCACCGTACCACGTGCCACATGGACATACGCCAGACGTCCTGTCGCGATCGGTACCGATGCCGTTTCTGCACCATCAAACAAGCCCGCATAGACCAGCGCATCTTGATGCATACGCACCGATCCGTCGGCACCATCAGAGCTGGCGATCAAACGTAGGCGGCCTCGTTTTTCCTCTGCAGAAAATTGCTTTTCTTCATAACTAGGTGTGACGTTGAGCACATTTGGCTGTATCCATATCTGCAATAAATGGGTGCTGTTGTCTGGCGATGGATTAAATTCCGAATGACGCACACCAGTACCGGCGCTCATGTGCTGCACATCACCTGGCCGTATCGTGCTGCCGTTACCCATGCTGTCACGATGGGCGACTGCACCTTCCAACACATAGGTAATAATCTCCATGTCGCGATGCCCATGCGTACCGAAGCCTTGATCCGCAGCGATAAAGTCTTCATTAATCACCCGCAACGGGCCAAAACCCATATGTTGCGGGTCGTGATAATTGGCGAAAGAAAATGAATGGTACGAATCCAGCCAGCCGTGGTTGGCATGGCCGCGGTCTTCACTTTTGCGAATTTCAAGCATGATAGTTTCCTTTCTGTGAGTTTTATTGTGCAACTGAACATCACTATAGAGGATCAAAACTTGTTAAATAAGGGCATAATTGCGTACAAATCATTCAAATAATTTGAATATTCTATTTCTAATGAATTTGACGCATGAATTAAGCCTATGAACCTGACACTTGAGGCGATCCGCATCCTCGACACCATAGACCGCAAAGGCAGCTTCGGTGCCGCAGCGGTTGCGCTTGATCGAGTGCCGTCTGCACTGACTTATAGCGTACGAAAATTAGAAGAAGACCTCGACGTCTTGCTGTTTGATCGGCGCGGCCATCGCGCCAAACTGACGGCAGCTGGACAAGAATTATTGACCGAAGGTCGCCATCTACTACGCGCCGCCAACGAGTTGGAGCAACGCGTCAAACGCACTGCCACCGGCTGGGAAGTGGAATTGCGTATCGTGCTCGATGCTTTGATTCCGTATGAAAAACTGATTCCTCTCATTAATGAGTGCGATTTGCAAAGCTCTGGCACCCAGTTACGATTTTCGACTGAGGTGTTATCCGGCACTTGGGAGAAATTGATTAATGGCGAAGCCGATCTTGCAATCGGTGTGTCCTATGACGGCCCCGATCAAGTGCGCGGTTCTGGCGGCTTTCGCGCCCGACCTTTGGGCGAAGTTGATTGGATGTTCGCGGTCGCACCCAATCATCCGCTGGCAAGCATGGACGAGCCGCTATCGGCAAATCTGGTGCAGCAATATCGCGCAATTTCGGTAGGCGATAGCGGTCGCATGCTACCCAGTATCACGTCTGGCTTGCTAACCGGACAAGCTACGTTGACCGTACCAACGGTACGCGACAAATTGGCGGCACAAGTCGCCGGCTTAGGCTGCGGTCATTTACCTAGAAAATGGGCACAACCCTTTCTCGACAGCGGCGCACTGATTGAAAAACAAACCGCCGAAACCAAACCCGATGGCACGCTGCAATATGCATGGCGTGCCGATGCACGCGGCAAGTGTTTAAAATGGTTTTTGACTAAACTTGCCGACCCTGATGTGCAACGCAAGTTGCTGGCGGCGTAAACAATGACGAACACGACTACTCCATACATAGGTCGCTTTGCGCCCTCGCCCAGCGGCCCCTTGCACGCGGGCTCACTGGTCGCAGCGATGGCCAGCTACCTCGACGCCAAAGCGCATCAAGGGCAATGGCTGGTACGCATAGAAGACATCGACGAAACGCGCACAGTCGCCGGCGCGGCCGCCGACATCATGCAAGCACTCGCCATTTTTGGTATGCAGCATGATGGTGACGTGGTGGTACAAAGCAAACGCAAAACTTTGTATCAACAAGCATTTGAGCAACTCGCTACACACACTTATTCTTGTGCATGCACGCGTAAGGAAATTGCTGATTCTCGATTAGGCATCGCCGCCGATGGCGCAGCGATCTATCCCGGCACCTGCCGCAATGGCATAGGCGAAAATAAAACAGCACGTACTTTGCGCCTGCGCGTTACAGAGATTAAAGCGCCCGGTGTTGAAGAGGCAAACGAAACCATCACCTTCAATGACCGCTGGCTAGGCCAGCTGACACAAAATCTGGCGACTGAAGTTGGTGATTTTGTGTTGAAGCGCGCTGATGGTTTCTGGGCTTATCAACTGGCGGTGGTGGTCGATGATGCCGAGCAAGGCATCACGCATATCGTGCGCGGCACTGACTTACTGGAGTCGACCGCCCGACAAATTTATCTACAGAGATTGTTGAAAGTGCCGACGCCCAGCTATATGCATGTACCGGTGGTGCTCAATCAGCAAGGTGAGAAACTATCGAAGCAGACCGGTGCGCAAGCACTTGATCTGAATAATCCACTTAATGAATTACTCCGTGCAGCACACTTTCTGCAATTACAGATCGAACACGCAGAGTCGATTGCAGCATTCTGGAAAAAAGCGATTGTGGAATGGCAAAAGCGCTTCAACCAATGAATTAAATAAATACAAATAAAAAGGACGCTCTAAGCGTCCTTTTTTCTATTTTCGATTTAGCCGTTACTATGAAATACAACTCAAGACTTGGGTATGCCACCAAGCAATGCAGCCATTTTATGTTTCGGCTTGGCGGTGCTCTTTTCGGCAGGTTTGTTTTCGGTTGCCACTTGCACTGCAGGTTCATACGGCTGTGTGAAGAATGGATCAAGCTTTTCCTTGCGCGGTGCTGATGCGTAGCTACTACGCGCCGCGCTTCTCGCTGCGTTATTGGTTGTACTTTGTGCACCGGACCGCGCTGTGTCTGTATTGCCGCTCATACGGTCATTGCGTTCTTGCGGACGGCGTGCGGGAGTGCGCTCGCGCGTCTGCATGGCAACAGGTGCAAACCCGACCAGCTCAGTCGGTACCAATGTATGCTTAATCAGCTTTTCAATATCCACCAGCAAACGCGCATCTTTGTCCGAGAACAATGAAATCGCGTCGCCTGATGCGCCAGCGCGACCGGTACGGCCGATGCGATGAACATAATCTTCAGCGTTGTAAGGTAGATCGTAATTGATCACACATGGCAACTCAGCGATATCAAGTCCGCGTGCGGCAACATCGGTCGCTACCAGTACTTCGACGCTACCACCCTTGAATGCTTCCAGTGCCGCCATCCGCTCGCTCTGTGATTTATCACCGTGAATCGCCGATGCTTTGACGCCTTCTTTTTCTAACTGGCGCGCCAAGCGCGATGCGCCTAGCTTGGTATTGGAGAAGACAATCACCTGCTTGAGCTTACGTTCACGAATGATGTAAGAAACCGCGTCAGCTTTGGCGCTTTCTTCCACCTTGTAAATCAGTTGCGTCACATTCTCGGCGGTCGCGTTGCTGCGTGCGACTTCGATGGTGACCGGATCTTTCAAAAAAGTAGCTGCCAGTTTTTTGATCTCTGGCGAAAAAGTCGCAGAGAACATCAGATTTTGTCGCTTCTTCGGCAGTAGATTGATGATGCGTTGCAGATCAGGCAAAAAGCCCATGTCCAACATGCGATCTGCCTCATCCATCACCAGAATTTGCGTCTGCGCCAGATTGATGGTTTTTTGTTGTACGTGATCGAGCAAACGACCCGGCGTCGCAATCACGATCTCAACACCACCCCGCAACCCAGCAGTTTGCGGTGCCATATCCATGCCACCAAACACCACCAAAGATCGCAATGGCGTGTGTCGGCAATAAGCTTTGACATTTTCTGCTACCTGATCGGCTAATTCGCGGGTCGGCGTCAGGATTAATGCACGCACTGGGTGACGCGCCGGTGAAGCACTCGCGCTAGCATGCGCCATCAATAACTGAATGATCGGCAATGAGAAGCCAGCGGTTTTACCGGTGCCGGTTTGCGCCGCACCCATCACATCTTTACCTTGCAAGACAACCGGAATTGCCTCGGCTTGAATCGGGGTTGGATGCACATAGCCCTGATCGTTCAACGCCCGCAAAATTTCGGGGGCTAAGCCAAAGTCTTGGAAACGGATAGCAGGTGCAGCGTCAGTAGGAGTTACGGATGATATAGACTGGTTTTCAGACATGGTATGCAGTAGATCCCTGCCTTTGCCAAAGACAATGCGCGCGGCTCAGGCCGATAACTACATCGGTTTCCGCGACGGATCTGATTCTTTCGAAAATTGAATAGAGACTCGATGAAACGAGGTGTCTTGCAGAACATGGGCGCGCATCTAATGCCGCAACAATCCAGAACCTGCTTGGCCTTAGCCATCACCTCGATAAAACACTGACTATTATACGCCTGACGGAAGAAACACGTGATTTATCAATGGTTTGGCAAAGAAAAACCCTGCTTACGAGCGAGCGTATCATGCTGCAAATCGACCTATCTTACCGATCGCACGATTTCGGCATCAATCAACTAGCAGGCGATAGCTGTAGCTCTTTACTCTGCATACTTAATGATTTTTGGTACGACGAGCATCAAAAGTACCGGTTCGCCAATCTACCAAATACTCAATTTGAAGCTGCCGCCACTGCAGTGTCGCACCAAATTTTCACGCGCCTTTTCTGCAAAATCTCGTCCCCTCGGATAACACAGCGCAGATATTCGCCATGCGTTTATCCACATATCGTTTAAAAACAGCATTTTCTTTCCAATTATTTAATAAAGAGCGCTTTCAAACTTTCTTACAAAAAACTGGTCTCAAATTTGCTTATACCCATTTCAGATGACCCGAACAAGCGCATGCAGCGAGTTGCCACATAGAAATAGTGCTTTTTAGAAAACTATAACGGTAACGTTTTCTTACAAATGATCGAGCGAGTGTCTGATTTGCCTTTGATTCGTAAAACTGTACTGTTTATATACCGGATTAGTTTAACGACATCCCACCACCCACACGTGCCGCGCGTTTCCATCTGGCATGTTTTCCATTAGGGAGAAATTAAATGTCACAGCCACGTGTACTCCTCGTCACTTCTGAAGCCGTCCCTCTCGCTAAAACTGGCGGGCTCGCCGATGTAATCGGTGCTTTAGGCGCTGCTTTGAATGCGCAATCAGTCGATGCGACCATCCTGATGCCGGGTTATCCGGCGGCTATCGAAGCCGCAATGGGGTTGAAAAAAATTGCTGATCTGTCTGGCCTCCCGGGCGGTGATGCTGAGTTGTTGCAAGGAAAAATGCCAGACACTGGCGTCAACGTACTACTGCTACGTAGTGAGCATTTCGATCGCCGAACGGCCAATCCTTATGTCGACAATACTGGTCATGAGCTGAGTGATAACGCCATCAGTTTTGCCTCACTCGCGCATGCCGCCGTCCGTATTTGCTCTGGCAAAACCAGCTTTCCAAAACCCCATGTCGTGCATGCCAACGATTGGCACGCCGGTTTAATTCCCGCCTTGCTAAAAGTGGAAGACATCACCGATGTCGGCTCTGTATTGACCATCCACAATCTGGCGTTTCAAGGAAACTACCCGTCCGAGTTAGCGTCTGAACTCGGCATCCCATCCGAAATGGTTAGCCCTGATGGGATGGAATTCTGGAATCAGTTGAGCTTTCTCAAAGCAGGTATTTCGTATTCTGATCGCATCACGACCGTCAGTAAAACCTATGCCGAAGAGATTTTGACCGAACCATTCGGTAATGGTTTAGACGGTGTGTTGAACAAACGCAAGGATGCTTTATCGGCGATCCCGAATGGCGTCGATACCGATTTGTGGAGCCCCATTACAGACACATTAATTAAACGTAATTTCAGCGTCGACAACATGGCGGGTAAAGCGGCTTGCAAACGCGATTTACAAAAAATATTTGGTTTACCGATTCAGCAGTTCACGCCACTGATTGCGATCGGTAGCCGTATCACGCATCAGAAAATGGCAGACGTAATCTTGGATGCATTGCCAACCATTCTCGACAAGCATCCACGCGTGCAAGTTGCCGTACTCGGTTGTGGTGAACCAAAGTATGAAGAGGCATTCCGCCAGTTAGCTGACGCATACCCTGATCGCGTCGGTTTGCATCTCGGATATACAGAACAACATGCGCATGCCTTGCATGCTGGCGCAGATATCCTGCTGCATCCAACACGGTTTGAACCGTTTGGCCTAACCCCGATCTACTCGATGTTGTACGGCACGATCCCAGTCGCCTCGCGCGTCGGTGGCTTGTGCGACACCATTACCGATGTTGGGGTCGACTTAGGCATCAACAGCCATGCAAACGGTATTTTGTTTGACGGTGAAACACCACAAGACATGCAACAAGCAATAGAACGCGCACTCGCGCTGTATCAACAAGCGTCGATCTGGCAGACGCTACAACGCAATGCGATGCAATGTGATTTTTCATGGACAGGCCCTGCGCTCTCCTATATTCACTTGTATTCACAAGTCGCACCAAAATTGGCCCGGCAATTTTTTCTTGATATCCTAAAGCCCAAGAAATCACCACCGCCCGTTACAACATCGCATTACAAAATGACTGCATGATCAAGGTTACGACGCCATACGATACGTGCGCGATATTCGCCCAAAGATCGACGCCCTCACGGGTTGATTTTTCGCCAGCACGCATCGTATGTGCATCGCGTTTAGATAAACGTCATTCACCGGCGACCGATATTCGCTCATCAAATATCTGCATTTCTTTTATCCGCACTGCTCATCGTGCGCTGCAATTTAGTGCGCTGCATAACGCTAGCGCCTCTGTCTCTTTAAAACGTCGTGTTTTTTATCGCGCCATTTCTTTTCAAACGGTCTGATTATGTCGAGTGCTACCAAAATGGGTCCGCACCCACCACGAATATATTGCATCAATGCCAACACCTTGATGCAACACAAAGCATGGCATGCCTTACTTGCAAGAGTGGCGGCGATGCATTTCAACGTCATCCTTCTCACTGGCAGTCACGTTTTTGCATTGCACGCACAAGCGAACAATGCGTCTGGCCTTGCGTCGTTAAAGGATTTCTCGGACGCATGTCAGCAGAAAAATCTGCATCTGTATATCGATCTTGAACTAGATCGCTTTGCACAAGATCATCCGTTGGTACTGCAGCGTCCAAAACATTTTTTTTGCGATGCAAAACAAACGCCAGATCTGCCTGACCCAAGGTTTGAGCCGCAAACCGACCATGCGCAATACGCGCGTCTACGGTTAGATACAGAAGGTACGCACCTGGCACTGCAATACTGGCAGCCGCATCTCGCCAGTTTGCTATCGGCTGGCATTCGCGGCTTCCGCTGTTTAGAAATTCCGCGTATTGCGCCTGAAATATGGCGCTCATTAATTGAGCAGACCAAAGCTGTCCAACGCAACGTCGAATTTTTTGCTTGGACGCCGGGCTGCACAGCACAGCAATTGCATGCTATCCAGTCATGCCAGTTTGATGGTGTGTTCTCTTCCGATGCTTGGTGGGATTATCGTGCCAGCTGGTTAGTTGAAGAACATCAACGCCTATCTGCTTTTAATACCGTAATCGCCGCGCCGGAAGATGCGCAAGGCACACGCTTACGTTGCAATCTTCACAGTGAAGAGCCATCGACAATCAAGGCCGCTTACGTGCGCGCACTATTAAGTGCCGCCTCTATAGGGGATGGTTTATTACTCAGCAGCGGTTTTGAATATGGCGCGGATCAAACGCTTGAGCATTACGATATTTCGAGTGCTGCACAAGGCAACGGACATCCGCTATTTGATCTTTCCACCGTCATTGCCAGCGTCAATGACAATATCAGGGCGCGTCAGATAGCGCCTTCGTCGTTACGTTTGCTGTCATCGCCCAGTGCCGACATCGCGTTACTGCTGAAGGAATCGCCAAAATCATCACAATCGGCCACCCTGCTCATCATCAATGCCGACCTCAACGCATCGCACACTATCAGTGGGCGTATTTTGCGTGAGCGGACGAGTGGCTGGAGTGTGGGTGAACGCATCGATCTCGATCAAACATCAGATCAAAACTCGGACCACAATCTCGCTGCCCAACTTTCGCAGGACGCTATAAATTGCGAGGCAGCACTGACACTACCTCCTTCTGGAATGCTACAGTTTCAGCTTAGCGCCAGCCAACAAATTTCTATCGATCCGCCAAAAAGAAAAAGCAGCACCAAAAGCAATCCACTTTTCAGCCACGCTGCACGCATCGCGATTGAAAATCTTTCACCGCATGTCAATCATGGCCGCTTTGCGGTCAAGCGCATCGTCGGCAGCACAGTCAGCATAGAAGCCGATATTTTTTCTGATGGCCACGATATGCTGGCCGCAGTTGTAAAGTGGCGCGCTGCAGATGAAAAGGACTGGCATGAACTAACCATGCAAGCAATAAGTAACGATCGCTGGCGCGGCATGCTACCGCTGGAACGGGTCGGTCGGCACTATTTCATGATAGAAGCTTGGCGCGATAATTTTGCCAATTTCCGGGATGAGCTAAGCAAAAAAGTCGCCGCTGGAATCGATGTCACGCTCGAACTGCAGGAAGGTCGTCAGTACATCGAAAAACTGATCGCCAACCCAGAAGTAAATCGTGAGCACGTGAACGCATTGAAGCAGTTACTAAAACAACTGCCAACCAAAGGCAAAATAAAAAGTGCCGAAGGCCAAGCTGCGGCAATTGCTGTACTGCTTTGCACAGAAACTGCGCAAACAATGCGTACCGTTGATCCACGTGAATTCAAGACCCAAAGCGTCGCCTCCAGCTCCATAAATAAGGACAGCGGTTACATCATCGATGCGGAACGCAAAGCAGCAGAATTTTCTAGCTGGTACGAATTATTTCCCCGTTCGCAAAGCGGCGATACTGCTCGTCACGGTAATTTCGATGATGTAATTGCGCGTTTGCCTGCCGTCAGCGAGATGGGATTCGATACCTTGTATTTCCCGCCGATACATCCGATCGGTCGCAAAAACATGAAAGGCAAGAACAACAGCCTGACCCCCGGCCCTGATGATCCCGGCAGTCCTTACGCAATTGGTTCCGAGGCGGGTGGTCATGACGCGATCCATCCGCAATTAGGGACCTTGCAGGATTTCCGCCGCCTTGTCACTGCCGCGCAGCAACACGGATTGGAAATCGCGCTGGATTTTGCGATTCAATGCTCGCCAGATCACCCATGGTTGAAACAACATCCGGACTGGTTTGCTTGGCGCCCCGACGGCTCGATTCGCTACGCCGAAAATCCGCCGAAAAAATACGAAGATATCGTGAATGTCGATTTTTATGCAGATGGCGAGCAAGGTTCGGCAATCCCCGATCTTTGGTTTGCTCTGCGCGACGTTGTGCTGTTCTGGGTGCAAGAAGGCGTACGCGTATTTCGTGTCGATAATCCGCATACCAAGCCGTTGCCATTCTGGGAGTGGTTGATCGCAGACATCCGCAGTCAATCGCCTGATACGATATTTCTGTCGGAAGCATTCACGCGCCCCAAACCCATGTATCGTTTGGCCAAAGCTGGTTTCTCACAGTCGTATACCTATTTCACTTGGCGGCACGAGAAGCAGGAATTTATCGACTATATGACGGAGCTATCGTCAGAAGAGCCGCGCGAATTTTTCCGTCCGCACTTTTTTGTCAATACGCCAGATATCAATCCACACTTTCTGCAACGCTCAGGGCGCGCTGGTTTTCTGATCCGCTCAGCACTCGCCGCTACGCTCTCTGGTTTGTGGGGTGTGTACAGCGGTTTTGAATTGTGCGAAGCGCAGGCGATGCCCGGCAAGGAAGAATATCTGGATTCCGAGAAGTACGAAATCCGTGCATGGGATTGGCAACGCCCTGGCAACATCGTGCACGAAATCTCCCTACTCAATCGCATACGTAAAAATAATCCGGCGCTACACAGCCATCTCGACATGCAGTTTCATTTTTCGTCGAGCGAGCATATTTTGTATTTTTCAAAATCCACGCCTAGCCCGGGACAAGAGCAGCATCAGGGCCAACACCAAGATAATCAAAAATTCGGCGACAATGTTCTCTTGATTGCGATCAATCTTGATCCGTTTGCTGCGCACTCTGCAGAAATTGAATTACCGTTGTGGAAATTCGGCCTGCCCGATCACGCCGCACTGCAAGTTGAGGAACTGATGAGCGAAAGTCGCTTCATATGGTCTGGCAAGCATCAACACATCCATCTCGATCCGCAGCAGATTCCGTTTGCCATCTGGCGCGTTCGACCTTATGGGAATGACGCATGACCAATCCACTAACCGCACAGATTGCCGATACAGAAACCGCCAAGCCAACGATCAGCTTCAACGACGATCCGCTTTGGTATAAGGATGCGGTGATCTATCAAGTGCACGTCAAATCGTTTTTTGATGCCAACAATGATGGCGTCGGCGATTTTGCCGGCCTGATTGCAAAGCTTGATTACATTCAGCAGCTCGGTGTCAACACGATCTGGCTGTTGCCGTTTTATCCTTCTCCACGCCGTGACGATGGCTACGATATCGCTGCCTACATGGATGTGCATCCCGATTACGGCAGCATGGACGAAGCACGCGACTTTATCGCGCAAGCGCATGCGCGCGGACTGCGCGTGATCACCGAACTGGTCATCAATCACACCTCGGATCAACATCCGTGGTTTCAACGCGCACGCAATGCGCCGGCAGGTTCACCGGAGCGAGATTTTTATGTGTGGGCCGATAGTGATGATGGCTATGCAGGTACCCGCATCATTTTTCTGGATACCGAAAAATCCAACTGGACGTGGGACCCGGTCGCCAATCAGTATTTTTGGCACCGCTTTTACTCACATCAGCCAGATCTTAATTTCGACAATCCAGAAGTATTGAAAACCGTGTTGGAAGTGATGTCATTCTGGCTGGAGATCGGTGTCGACGGCCTGCGTCTTGATGCGGTACCTTATCTGATCGAACGTGAAGGCACCAGTAACGAAAATCTGCCAGAAACGCACGTGATTCTCAAACAGATTCGCGCGCATTTGAATGAGCATTATCCAGATCGCATGTTGCTGGCAGAAGCCAATATGTGGCCGGAAGATGTGCAACAGTATTTTGGCGATGATGATGAATGTCATATGGCATTTCACTTCCCACTGATGCCACGCATGTACATGGCACTGGCGCAGGAAGATCGCTTCCCGATGACTGATATCTTGCGACAAACACCGGATATTCCAGCCGATTGTCAGTGGGCGATTTTCCTGCGTAATCACGATGAACTAACGCTGGAGATGGTGACCGACCGCGAGCGCGATTACCTGTGGAATCACTACGCCTCCGACAAACGTGCGCGCATCAATCTCGGTATTCGTCGGCGTCTGGCGCCGTTGCTGGAGCGCGACCGTCGTCGCGTCGAATTATTGAATAGTTTTTTATTGTCGATGCCAGGCACTCCGGTTCTGTATTACGGTGATGAAATCGGTATGGGTGACAACATCCATCTGGGCGATCGCGATGGCGTGCGCACGCCTATGCAATGGACCTCGGATCGCAATGGCGGCTTCTCGCGCGCCAATCCGCAAAGTTTGGTTCTGCCGCCAGTAATGGACCCACTGTATGGCTACGATGCAGTTAATGTGGAAGCACAAAATGGCGATCCATATTCATTGCTGAACTGGATGCGCCGCTTGCTCGAAGTGCGTAACAAGCATCGTGCTTTCGGCCGTGGCACACTCAAACTGATCTATCCAAAAAATCGCCGCATCCTTGCCTATCTGCGCGAATATGAAGATGCCGAGTCCGGCGCAGAAACCATACTCTGCGTCGCCAATGTGTCGCATTCCTCACAAGCAGTAGAAATTGATTTGTCGGCCTATGCTGGTCGCGTGCCGGTCGAAATGTTAGGCGGCACCGCATTTCCCCCTATCGGTCAGCTTACTTATTTGCTGACCTTGCCACCGTTCGGATTTTACTGGTTCACGCTGGTAGCAGAAACCAGTATGCCTTCGTGGCATGTCCCGTCTGTTTTACCGTTGCCTGACTATCACACCTTAGTGTTACCAAACGGCGCACCGGATTTATTGCGTGGTGCTGCGCGTAAAACGCTGGAACAAGACACGCTGCCGCAATATTTGGAACTGCGTCGTTGGTACGCTGGCAAACAAAGTAATCTGGAATCGGTTGAAATTGCATTAGCAACCCCAATGCCCGTGCCTCAAGGCAGCTTACCAATGATGTTGACCGAACTGGAAACGGTCAGCGATGGTCAACGCAATCGCTATTTCCTGCCGCTTGGGGTCGTCGCTGATGACGATAGAACGTCCAGTTTGCCGCAATTGTTGGCGCTGGCACGTGTACGCCGTGAGCGACGTGTCGGCTTATTGACCGATGCTTTTGCACTGGATGATTTCGCATTGCGTGCGTTGGAGATGATACGCACTCACGCCGTGCTCGGCACCACTGATGGAAAAATTGTCTGTCACACCACCAGCATGATGGAGCACATCACGCTGCCTGAAGCGCCGCAGATTCGGCGCATGTCATCAGAACAATCAAACAGTACGCTGGTGATCGAAGATACCGTGGTACTCAAATTGATCCGTCATCTGACCGCCGGCATTCATCCGGAACTGGAAGTTGGTCGCGTCTTAACAGAGCGCGGCTACGCCAATGCGCCTGCATTGCTAGGCGATATGAGCAGAATTTCGGACGATGGCACGCCGCACACGATGATGGTGTTGCAGCGTTTCGTCCACAGCCAAGGCGATGCTTGGGAGTGGACTCTGGATACGCTCGCACGTACCGCAAACCAGCCACTAGAAAATCCCAATGATGCCACGCTGAATGACGACATTGATCCGTTAATCGATTTGATTGCCTTTGCCGATAAACTCGGTTTGCGGCTAGCAGAACTGCATCAAGTACTAGCGCAAGAATCAGATGATCCTGCTTTTGCACCCGAAAGTGTCACGCAGCAGGATTGCGAACATTGGTCGCAGCAAGTCTGCGAGCAACTGGACGCAGCCTTTGCATTACTGAATAGTAATCGCACGTGGCCAGATGGTTTGCAGGATATCGTTGTCCAATTGCAGCCGCAGCTGGCCGCTTTAAAACAGCTGGCAAAAGAACTCAGCACACGTGCCATCGGTGCATTACGCATTCGCATCCATGGCGACTTCCATCTCGGTCAAGTGCTGGTGGCATCCGGCGATGTTTACTTGATTGATTTTGAAGGTGAGCCGGCGCGTACACTTGAGCAGCGACGCGAAAAAAGCAGTCCATGGCGTGACGTTGCCGCACAACTGCGTTCATTTGATTACGCGACATGGTTTGCCGCTAACGGCGGCCCCTCCGATCTTGGCGAAGCAGCATTAGCCCGCAAGCAAAAAATGTTGGCGCGCTATCTGCCAGAGTCACGCAACGCATTCTTAAATGCTTACCGTGCTGCTGCGCCGGATATGGTCGCCGCTGATGCGCTACTAGATTTATTTGTTTTAGAAAAAGCCGCGTATGAGCTTTGCTATGAAGCCGCTAATCGACCAAACTGGTTGGCAGTACCGTTATGCGGCTTGCAGCAAATTGCGACGCGCTTGTTGCACTCCCATCAAAAAAAGGCTGACGATGCTTGATGTATTTTCCACTCTTAAATCGCATGACATCAAGGCGCTAGTAGCCGGCAATGTACGCGATCCGTTTACCTTGCTCGGCCCACATCGCGTTGACAAGGTAACGGAAATTCGCAGCTTTCAACCGGGCGCACTTGCCGTACGCGTAATCGGTGCATTTGATACGGTGGAGCTGCAACAGATAGAGCAAAGCGGCATCTTCACCGGCCGACTGGCGAGTGATCTGACACTCGCTGCACAGAAAAAAGGCGTGCCGTACAAACTGCAAATCGTCTGGCCAAATACCGATGGCAATGACGGCATTCATACCGTGCAAGAGACCGCCGACCCTTACGCTTTCGGTCCTTTATTGGGCGAACTTGATTTGCACTTGATCGCTGAAGGTCGGCACCGCGAACTTGGTCACTGTTTGGGTGCGCAACACATGCAAATCAATGGCATCGATGGCACGCGCTTTGCCGTGTGGGCACCCAACGCACGACGCGTATCGGTAGTCGGCGATTTTAATAGTTGGGATGGGCGACGCCATGCAATGCATCCGCGTACGTCGTCCGGTGTGTGGGAGATTTTCATTCCCACCATAACCAGTGGCGCCCGTTATAAATTTGAATTAATCGGCGCAGACGGCACCCTGCTACCACTCAAAGCCGATCCCATCGCGCGTGCGACCGAACTGCCGCCGGCGACCTGCTCTATCGTTGCGTCGTCCGAACCGTTCCATTGGAGCGATGATAGTTGGCTGCAAACGCGCAAGGATTTGCTGACGCATACCGCACCGATGTCGATTTATGAAGTGCATGCCGGCTCCTGGTTGCGCGTACTCGAAGAAGATTGTCGCAATTTAAACTGGCAAGAGTTGGGCGACCGACTGATTCCGTACACACTTGATATGGGATTTACCCACTTGGAATTCCTGCCGGTGATGGAGCATCCATTTTCCGGTTCATGGGGTTATCAACCGTTGTCGCAGTTTGCCCCTAGTGCCCGCTTTGGCTCACCGGCAGATTTTGCCAACTTTGTCGATCGTTGTCATAACGCCGGCTTAGGTGTGATTCTCGATTGGGTACCTGCACATTTCCCTGCCGATGAACATGGTCTAGCGCATTTCGATGGTACTGCTTTGTACGAGCATGCCGATCCACGCGAAGGATTCCATCAGGATTGGAACACACTGATTTACAACTTCGGACGTAACGAAGTACGCGGATTTTTAATTGCCTCCGCGTTGGAATGGCTAGAGCATTTCCATATTGACGGTTTGCGGGTGGATGCGGTCGCCTCGATGCTGTATCGCGATTACAGTCGCGAGCCGGGTCAATGGATACCGAACATCTACGGCGGCCGTGAAAATCTTGAAGCCGTCGATTTTCTGAAAGAATTGAACGAAACCATCGCCTCACGTTGCCCCGGCGCGCTGATGATTGCCGAAGAATCAACCGCATGGCCAGGAGTGACGACACCAGTGCCAGAACACGGTCTGGGTTTTGATTACAAATGGAATATGGGTTGGATGCACGATACGCTGCGCTACATTGGCTACGATCCGGTACATCGACGTCACCACCATCACGATCTAACATTCGGCATGGTGTATGCCTACTCAGAAAAATTCTTGCTGCCGATTTCGCACGACGAAGTGGTGCATGGCAAAGGTTCGATGTATCAAAAAATGCCGGGCGATGATTGGCAAAAGCTGGCTAATTTGCGTTCTTATTATGGCTTTATGTGGATGCATCCGGGCAAAAAATTATTGTTCATGGGATGTGAATTTGCGCAATTGCGCGAGTGGAATCACGACGCCTCACCGCAATGGGAATTACTCGATGATCCGCGTCATCGCGGGGTACAGAGATTGGTGCGCGATCTGAATCATCTCTATGCTACCGAGCCTGCCCTGCATGAAAGCGATAGCGTACCGGCAGGGTTTCGCTGGCTGATCGGCGATGATGCCGGCAATAGTGTGTTTGCTTTTCTACGTATCAGCCCTAATGCACCGACCTTGCTGATCGTTTGCAATATGACGCCCGTACCGCGTACTGGCTATCGTATCGGCGTTCCCGACACGGCCAACTCAGCTGCGGGCGAATGGCAAGAAATATTGAACACCGACGCCGCCATTTATGGGGGCAGCAATACCGGTAACAGCGGATCGATTTATAGTGAAGCACACACCGCACACGGCCATACACAATCACTTGTGTTAACGCTGCCACCATTATCAACACTCGTTTTTAGAAAGCAATCTTGATATGGGCATTATCAGCAAACACAAATCCCATATACAAAGTGGTTCGCCTTATCCATTAGGCGCAACCACGGATGGTTTTGGCACCAACTTTGCGGTATTTTCTGCACATGCAGAAGCAATCGAACTTTGTCTTTACGATGCCACCGGACGTCGTGAAATTGCACGTTACAAGCTACCGGAATGCACTAACGAGATCTGGCATGGCTACCTGCCCGAGGTACATACCGGCCAGTTGTATGGCTACCGCGCGTACGGTCCGTATCAACCGGAATACGGTCACCGTTTCAATCCACACAAATTATTGATTGATCCGTATGCGCGTCAATTGCATGGGCAACTACGTTGGAGTGATGCCTTATATGGCTATCGACTCGGTTCGACACGCTCCGATCTCACCTTTGACCGCCGTGATAGTGCTGCCGCGATGCCCAAGAGTGTGGTGACTGACGACGCCTTCCATTGGGGACGTGATCAATCGCCTAACGTTTCGTGGGACAAAACCGTGTTCTATGAAACACACATACGTGGCCTGACCATGAATGCAGAAAATATCGCGGTATCGGAGCGTGGTACTTTCGCTGCCTTAGCTGATCCGTATGTGATTGATCACTTGGTAAAACTCGGCGTTACCTCTGTGGAGCTATTGCCAATTCATGCGATTTTGCAAGATAGGCGTTTGCTGGATCAGGGGCTTCGCAACTACTGGGGTTACAACACGCTGTCATTTTTTGCTCCAGAACAGCGCTATATAGCTGATGGTTCACTCAATGAAATACGGCGCGCCATCAAGCAACTTCATGCTGCCGGTATCGAAGTCATACTCGACGTTGTTTATAACCATACTTGCGAAGAGAGCGAACTCGGTCCTACACTGTCGTTCCGAGGGCTCGACAATGCCAGCTACTACCGATTGCAAGCTGACAATCCACGTCACTGCATTAACGATACAGGTTGCGGCAACACCATCAATATGTCGCATCCGCGTGTGATTCAGATGGTGATGGATTCGCTACGATATTGGGTCCAGGAATTCCACGTTGATGGTTTTCGCTTCGACTTAAGTGTGACGATGGGGCGAGAAATCGGCGGCTTCGATCCCGGCTGCGGATTCTTTGATGCGCTATTACAAGATCCTGTGCTGGCGCAAGTCAAACTGATCGCCGAGCCTTGGGATATCGGTCCTGGCGGTTACCAAATCGGTAATCATCCGCCTGGCTTCGCCGAATGGAATGGTCGTTTTCGCGATGATACGCGGCGCTTCTGGCGCGGCGATTCCGGTATGCGTCCAGCAATTGCATCACGCTTGGTTGGGTCGGCAGATTTATTCGACCATCGCAGACGCCGCCCTTGGGCATCGGTTAACTTCATTACCGCACATGATGGCTTTACCTTGCAGGATTTAGTCAGCTATAACGACAAGCACAATGAATCGAACGGTGAAGACAACCGCGATGGCGGCACGGATAATGAAAGCTTCAACTGGGGCGCCGAAGGTCTGACCGATGACACTGGCATTATCGAAACCCGTGCCAGGGTCAAGCGTGCGATGTTGATGACTTTATTCTTTTCTAACGGCACGCCGATGCTGACTGCGGGCGATGAATTCGGCCGCACCCAACACGGCAACAACAACGCCTACTGTCACGACGATGAACTCTCGTGGCTGAACTGGAAGCTGGCCGAAAGTGAACCCGGAAAATCATTGATCGAGTTTGTCAGTCGCTGTATCGCGGTTCGGCATGAACGTCCTACTCTGCACTTTTCCACTTTTTACACTGGCTCGACAGAAGTCATGCCAGAAATGAATGACACCGCCTGGTTCGATGAAAGCGGTGAAGTGATGGATCAGGAAAAATGGGATTACACGGAAGGACGGTTACTTGCACTGCGGCGCGCGGCGCGCATCGAAGATAAACGCAAAGTTAAAGGGCAGGTATCGGCATCGCTGTTACTGATCAATTCTTACTCAGAAGATCGTGAATTTATTTTGCCAAAACCATTGTTAAACTGGCGCGTGATTATTGATGCGGCCGATCCTGAACTTGCCTCGGCGCGTAAACCTATAGACAACCGCATTACCGTTGTGTCTCACAGCGCCTTGCTTCTCGTGGCGGATCATGTTGAATAAGACTTACTCCTTTGGTGCGCAGTTGTTAACGGCGCATACAGCGCCTCACGAGTTAAATCCCTCCTCAAGCGTGGCGGTAGAGCACACACGCTTTCGTCTATGGGCACCTTCAGTCGAGTCGGTTAGCGTGTTGTTGTATCCGGCCATGGATAGTGCAGGCGCCGAAATTGCCTTTCCTATGCAAGCGCTGGATGACGGTTGGTATCAAGCAGAAATTGCTTGTGGTGCCGGTACGCTTTACCGTTTTGAATGCGTAAATCAAGATGGTAGTGTGCTGCGCGTCGCCGATCCGGCTTCGCGCCAGCAACACTACGATGTACACGATGTCAGCGTCGTCAGTGATCCACATGCCTATCATTGGCAATTTCCGTTATGGCGCGGCCGTCCATGGTGTGAAACAGTCCTGTATGAATTGCATGTCGGCACACTCGGCGGCTTTGCCGCAGTCGAACACAAGCTCGCAGAACTGGCAGCATTAGGGATAACCGCAATCGAATTGATGCCGATTGCCGATTTTCCCGGCACACGCAATTGGGGCTACGACGGTGTATTACCGTATGCACCTGATGCCGCCTACGGTACGCCTGAACAATTAAAGGCGCTCATCGATACCGCGCACGGTCTCGGCATGATGGTGTTTCTCGATGTGGTGTACAACCACTTTGGACCAGATGGTAACTATCTGGGCGCCTATGCCAAATCTTTTTTCCGCGACGACATTCATACACCGTGGGGGCAGGCAATTGATTTTCGCCAGCCTGCCGTGCGTAATTTTTTTACTGAAAATGCCCTGTTCTGGCTGCAAGAATATCGCTTCGATGGCTTACGTTTCGATGCAGTACATACCATCAGCGAACAAGATTGGTTGGTCGAGATGGGGCAGCGCATACGCACCGAAATAGGCGGCGAGCGCCATGTACATTTGGTGCTGGAGAACGATGACAATATCGCCGCTTTACTGGGTCACACATCAACCGCACCCTACGACGCGCAATGGAATGACGACGGCCACCACGTTCTGCACGCATTGCTCACCGGCGAGAGCGATCACTACTATCGCGACTACAGTGATCATCCGGCGCAAAAGTTGGCGCGTTGTTTGGCCGAAGGCTTCATTTATCAGGGCGATCCCTCGCCGTTCCGCGACAACACGCCGCGCGGCGAAGTCAGTGCACAACTGGCACCGACCTCTTTTGTACTGTTTCTGCAAAACCACGATCAAACCGGCAATCGTGCTTTCGGTGAACGCCTGACGACGCTGGCTCGCCCTTCTGCGTTACGTGCCGCGATGGCGCTGGTATTGCTATCGCCGCAAATTCCGATGTTGTTCATGGGCGAGGAAGTAGGCGCAACGGCACCGTTTTTATACTTCACTAGTTACACTGACACTGGTCTGGCGCAAGCAGTACGCGATGGGCGCCGTCAAGAATTTGCCGGCTTTGCGGCCTTTGCTGATCCGTTGCAGCGCGAGCGTATACCGGATCCAAATCAACTAGAAACTTACGCTGCGTCGATTCCGCATCCGGCACCAGATGCAAAGCTTTGGCAAGACTGGGTGCGTACCTTATTAGCGTTACGGCATGACAAACTCATGCGTCATCTACCTCACTGCCGCTCACTAGGAGCAGAAGTATTGGGAGACGCCGCTGTTTGCGCACGCTGGCAACTGGACGATGGACGTAAATTAGTCATCGCTATAAATCTCAGTGAGCGTGATGCCAAAGTGACGCTGGATCAAATTACGCAGACCGGCGGTAGTGATATTTTGTTTGATACTGGCGACGTGCTGACAGCACTGGAACGCGACTTTTTACCGGCTGATTCGTTGATCGCATTGTTGGAGCCTGCATGAATAATGATGCCTTGTTCAGATTGGCACACGCCGCTGGTATTTCCACCGAATGGGTCGATGCATTTGGCGTACCGCAAACCGTTAGCCCAACCACCGTGCAAGCAATCTTGCGTGCATTGAATTTGCCGTGTGAGAACGATGCCGAGTGCGATATCAATACCAGCCGCCTGGCAGAAGAAGAAATTCAGTTAGCGGTACCGCCACTGATCACCGCGCTCGTTGGTCAAGAAATCATTTTTTCACCCCATGCAGCATTACATGGTCTGGCCTATCGTATCGAGTTGGAGAATGGCGACGAGATCATTGAACATGCCTCCAGTGATACCAGCGTACCTGCCCGTATCGCAGCCGTGGATCATATCGGTTATCACAAGCTGTGCATCGGATCCCATCAGGTAACGCTCGCAGTAGCGCCCTTGCGTTGCTTCAGCGTCGCCGATGCGGTCGCTGGTGCAGCCAATAGCGTATCTGACGCCCAAGATGACTCGCAACGTGACGCGCCACATTTGTGGGCATTGGCAGCGCAGCTTTACTCATTGCGCAGAGACGGCGATCACGGCGTTGGCGATTTTAAGGCTTTGGAAATATTGACGCGTTCCGCTGCAGCACAGGGGGCGTCTGCAATCGCCATCAGCCCAGTGCATGCGATGTTTAGCGCCAATCTTTATCACTACAGCCCGTATGCGCCATCGAGTCGCTTGTTTTTTAATGCGATGCACATCGATCCAGCGGCGATTTGTGGTGAAGCGGCATTGGCGGAGCTCGTCGCAGAACTCGGCTTGCAGCAAGAACAACAGCGACTGCGCGACTGTGAACTGATTGATTGGCCAGCAGCCTCGCACTGGCAGCTTACCGTGTTGCGCGCCTTGTATGAGCGTTACGATCGACACAGCGCTGGTTGGCAAGAATTCGTCAGCTTTCGCATTGAAGGCGATGTCATGCTGGAAGATCACGCACGCTTTGAAGCACTGCATGCAGCAATGCGTAGCAATGGGATTGAAGGCGACTGGCGTAGTTGGCCAGCGCAATATCGCCATCCGCGTAGTGGCGAAGTGGCGGCCTTTGCAACAGAGAATGAGAATGAAGTATGCTTCCATGCGTTTTTACAATGGCAAGCAGCAAGTGGTTTACAACAAGCACAAAGCAGTGCCCGCAATGCAGGTATGACCATCGGTTTGATCAGCGATCTTGCAGTCGGTGCCGAAGGTGGCGGTAGTCAAGCGTGGAGTCGTCAGAATGAAATGTTGGAAGGATTGTCAGTCGGCGCACCTCCGGATATTCTTGGCCCGCTAGGACAAAACTGGGGACTCAGCGCCTTCTCACCACGCGCATTAAGACAACAAGGCTTTCAAGCCTATATAGAAATGTTACGCGCAGCGTTCCGCCATGCTGGTGGTGTGCGCATTGATCATATCCTCGGCCTGGCACGTATGTGGTTGGTCCCCAACAACGCTTCCGGTGCCGATGGCGCGTATCTGCGTTATCCGTTTGACGATTTAATTCGCTTGATCGCGCTGGAGAGCCATCGCTACCGCGCTATCGTCATTGGTGAAGATCTCGGCACTGTGCCTTACGGCTTCAGCGATACGCTCGGTGATGCCGGATTGATGGGCATCCGCGTTTTATGGTTTGAGCACGACAGTCATGGCTTTAAGGATGCTGCACATTGGTCAGATCGTGCAATTGCCACCACCTCAACCCATGATCTTCCGACCACACTTGGTTGGTGGTGTGGCAGCGATATTGCGTGGCGCGACAAGCTTAATTTGATGGCCGTTGGTACCGATGCCCAACACGAATTTGCCGAACGCGCGCGAGAACGCCATACCTTGCTTGAAGCATTGAAACGACAAGCCGATATCGACCATCCAGATCACCAGACAAACGAAAATCTATCACCAGATAATCCGGCTGCGCCACTTACGCAAATATTGCAATTTGTCGGTGCAACTCCGGCGCCGCTCGTGATCATTCCACTGGAAGATGCGCTGGCCCAGATGGAACAACCGAATTTACCAAACACGATAGACAGCCATCCAAATTGGCGTCGTCGCTTGCCAGAAAATACTGCCGATATGTTGAGTGAGCGCGCGACCTCTGATCGCCTTGCTGCGTTAAATCAAGCGCGCCTGAAAGTTGACGCAAACGCCAACGCCGCCGCTAAAACCACAAACATATCGACCGATCAAATCAAGGAAAATGAATGAGCACTCTCCGTGCCACTGCGCGCCTGCAACTGAATCAAGACTTTACGCTGGATGATGCAAGTGAGGTCATTGATTATTACGCCGCGCTTGATATCAGTCACATTTACACCTCGCCAATACTGACCGCCCGCCCCGGCTCGACGCACGGTTACGATGTAGTCGACCCGACCCGTATTAATTCCGAGCTTGGTGGCGAAGCTGCATTACGCCGCTTTGTAAAAAATTGTCGCGCGCACGGTCTAGGATTAATTATCGACATCGTCCCCAATCATATGGGTGTTGGAGGCGGTGACAATCCGTGGTGGTTGCATGTGTTGAAGTGGGGGCCCCATAGTCAATATGCGCGGTGGTTTGATATCGACTGGAACTCGCCAGACCCCACCTTACACGGAAAAATTTTGCTGCCTTTTCTAGGCGATCAATACGCACAAGTACTACGCTCGGGTGACTTGCGTCTGCAATTTGACAACGACAACGGCAATCTTTATTTTGGCTATTTCAGCCATCGCTTTCCACTCGCACCATGGACTTATGATCGCGTGCTGCGTCATGGCGGTCCGGAATTACGCGCCGCCGCCTCCGATTTTCCAGAAATCGATCCGCTGCAAGAACAGGCCTATGCGCTACATCAACAACGCGCCACATTACTACTCGATATTAATCGCACCGCAGAAGGCCGTGCGGCAATTGAACTAGCACTGGCTTCGGTTGCCCCTGACACTGCGGGTGGCTTAGGGCGTCTGCATCGCTTGCTAGAGCGGCAAAACTACAAACTGACCTGGTGGCGTAATGCGGCAGAAGAAATCAATTGGCGGCGCTTTTTTGAAGTCAGTGATCTAGCCGGTGTAAGAGTAGAACTCGATGATGTATTCGATGCGACGCATGCGTTAATTTTTGATTTATTTGCAGAAGGACTAATTGATGGCGTGCGAGTCGATCATGTTGATGGCTTGGCCGATCCAGCTGGCTACTGCCGGAAGTTGCGCAGCAAACTGACGCAACTAAGTGTGCAGCGCCCAGCGGACGCACCAAATTTATCAGATGGTGAAGCCTATTTTGTGGTCGAAAAAATCCTGACGCGTGGAGAAGATCTGCGTACCGATTGGCAAATTGACGGCACCACTGGTTATGAATTTATGGATCAGGTTGGTGCGCTCATGCATAGTGAAGATGGCGTCGCTACACTCAACAAATTATGGATAGAGCTATCTGGTGACAATGATGATTTTTCATCGTACGTCACTAGCGCCAGACGCCAATTACTAAGAGAAAATTTTGTCGGCGAATTTGCCGCGCTCACCCGCGCAGTCCACGCAGTCGCGCGCACGGAACTAGAGACGCGTGATATTTCGTTAGGGGCAATCAACCGCGTGCTAACCGAGCTGCTGGTGGCTTTCCCGGTCTACCGCACCTACACCGCATTTGGTGAACGCAGTGCGGTGGATATGGCGGTGATGGAAACTGCCGTCAATGAAGCGCGCCGCAATATCGCGACGCAAGACATGCCTTTGCTGGACACCTTGCTCAGCTTATTTGACATTAACAACATCGACCCCGATGCCAGCTCGGATGCGCTCGCGCTACGTCAACTGGCGATACAGCGATTTGAACAATTAACGCCACCATTGGCGGCAAAATCAGTCGAAGATACGGCGTTCTATCGCTATGGTAGGCTGCTCTCCCGTAATGAAGTTGGCTCAGATCCTGCCTATTTTTCATCTTCAACCGCAGAGTTTCACCAATTCAATTCTCAACGCGCACAAACATTTCCTCGCAGCTTGCTAGCCACTGCCACGCATGATCACAAGCGTGGCGAAGACGTGCGCGCTCGCTTGGCAGTATTAAGCGAATGTGCAGATGATTGGAGTGAATCGGTACGTCGTTGGACGCGTCTGCACACCGATTTCCGCTCACGTTTAGAAACCGAGGAAGAAACCGGCAATCTCACCGCACCCGCGCTGCGTGATGAAATCATGCTGTATCAAATGATCGTTGGGGCATGGCCGTTTGAACTAACGACCGACAACGATGAGGCACTGCAAGCCTATGCCCAGCGTTTGGTTGCCTGGCAGGAAAAAGCATTACGCGAAGCAAAATGCCATTCCAGCTGGGCGCTACCAAATATCGAATACGAACAGGCATGCCGGCAGTTCCTGCTTGATCTGCTCGATCGTGAAAAAAACCAGATTTTTCTCGACGACGTCATCGCATGGGTAAACCGTATCGGCACCGCTGGTATCGCCAATGGCATGATGCAGACGCTATTGCGCCTTACTTCTCCAGGTGTACCGGATTTATATCAAGGCACCGAATTTTGGGATTTTAGTCTGGTCGATCCAGACAATCGACGAGACGTCGATTACAGCGCACGTCGGGCGACGCTAAATGCAGATGCGCTTTTCGATCTCAATCGCGATCAAGCTTCTTTCAAGGGCTGGCATCAACATCAGCTAAAACAAACCATGGTGCGCAAAGTCCTCGCCCTACGCAAACTGCATCCTGATTTATTTGCAAAAGGAAACTATCAGCCATTAAAGATCGAAGGTCCGTTAGCAGAACGTGTCATCGCTTTTCATCGCTGCTATCAGCAACAAAATGTTGTAGTCCTCGCCTTGCGAGGCAGCCTGTCCTTGCTAGGCGAAAACCTGCAACCGCAGCAGACCGAGGACTTTTCTAATACTTTTGTTATACCCGAAAATATGCGCGGCTCCTATGTCGACATCCTGAGCGACAGAAAACTCGCGATAAACGACACCGCACTATCCATCTCAACTCTACTGGCTGACCAACCGTTTGCATTGTTAATTTTACAAACTAACTAAGCTGACGCTTGCTTTTACCACTTTGCATCGCTGCTACCAATCGCATCATGACGAGATGCAGGTAAGCAGCGATGTCGCTGACAGCATTTGTCAGGCTATTGCCAACTTCTCCGCCTCAACTCATCAGTAAGCATCCACAACATCGGGCATCTCGGTATCTATGTGCGACGCCTCACAGACATTTCATCGCAACTCTCATAAGCTCAGTTTATAGGCTTGAGCGCGTCGCCATGCATCGAGCATTCAATCTTCCGCATTACCTTGTTGTAAACGGCAATGCGCAACGATCCTGATTGCGGAAAAATATGAAAACACCTGAAGTAAAAATTTTGATTATCGAGCATTTTCCGGTTGTCAGCGCGGGCATACGGCTCTGGCTGTCTGAGATACCGGGATTTTCTGTCGAGGGAGATGCCACCACGATTCAGCAAGGATTGCGCATGATCAATGCCGCGCTTCCCGATGTCGTTTTGCTGGATATCGGTATGCCGAAGAAAAATGGCTACGAAGCACTGATGGCAATCAAGAACGAACATCCAACCTTGCCGGTATTGATTATTACCAGCGAGCTAGAGCAATTCTATGCGTTGCAAATGATGGTTAATGGCGCACAAGGCTATTTTCAAAAACAAGGTAAAGCAGATGAACTGGTATCGGCAATTCGAGAAATTTTCGATACCAAACATGTTAAGCGCCACACAACCACGAGTGACATAAACACAGAAAAACCGTTACACGAGCAATTAAGCGCACGCGAATATGAAGTGTTCTACAGTTTATGCAAAGGTGAAAAGCCGTCAGAAACGGCAAACAAACTATCTCTCAGCCCCACCACGATTAGCAAATATCGTAAACGCGTTCTCGAAAAAATGCGTATGCGCAGCGTGCCGGATCTGATTCGGTATGCGATATATCAAAAGATTGATTTCTTCCATCACTAAGAACGTTTCTTTGTTTTTCCAGCTTTAAATATCTATCCGCCAGCATCGTCACACGCCAGGTTTGGCATCATCATCCACACCCATTTTAGCGACACCACAACTTGATGGATCGCATCATATAAATTCACGTATATGCCTTGATACGTACTCCGTATTTGACGCAGAAAATGTACTTGAACAAGCACCTTACACGCTAAGTCACGCACTATCCTTCGCAGCAAATCATGCGATAAACCACATATTCATGGGATTGCACCTATCACATCGTCATTGTGTAATAACTCGACTTGTTCTTTTTTCTTGTTCTGTATCTTCTTATTTCCTTTTACTTCCTCTCTTTTAAAAACGAAGGATGTCATGTCGAGCACAATCGTTGTTGGTGAATTCAAAAATCAGACTACGGGCGCCATCTGCACCGTGATTAAACTACTGCCGACTAATGGCAGAGCAGACAATGCATGTTATGTGACCGATGATGCCGAATATCTTGAGTCTGACCCAAGTGACGCATCACGCTTTACCACACCGTCCGGCGAAGTATTGGTGGCAGCCAGCGCGTTACGCTAATTATTTATCGCTCGTAGTGCACGATATAGGACATAAGCACAACTATAAAACGCTATTGCAACAATTTGGCCAACTTCGCGTTGGCTTTTATTTTGACCCCGAGAAAAACAAGACTGCATATTCTCAGCAACCTCTTAACTAACTGTGCTTGTACGGCGATAAAATCAGCATCAAATCACTGACGATTTTGAAATATGCGATGACAATGGCATGATGATGGCTGTTGTTCCACTAATTTTTCCATATTTTCATATTTGACTATGCTTGATCCCTCACTCCTCGGGCGCCTAACTTTCCATCCGGTGGCCCCCACAAAATCCGGATTTCCACCAGGACGTCATCATCTCGGCATTGCAGATGAACGGGATACCGTTTTGTATGTACCGCAGGATCTGGACACTAGCGTACCGGTCAAATTACTGATCATGTTTCATGGCGCCGGTGGTTTTCCCGAAAAAGTATTGCCGTTTCTCGAGCCATATGCCGATCTCCACAAGTTTATTATCCTCGCACCGCATTCAAAATTTCCAACATGGGATTTGGTAATTGGTGGCAATGGCCCGGATCTGGAACGTTTAAATTTAGCCCTAAATAAGGTGGCAGATCACTATGTGCTTGATCCAAAACACCTGGGATTTATGGGGCATTCGGATGGCGCAAGTTACGCTCTTTCAATCGGCCTGACCAATGGCGATATTGCAAGTCACGTAATTGTTAATTCCGGCGGCTTTATGTCCGTCTTTATGCAAGAAGGTACGCCGTTGGTTTTTATCGCCCACGGTTTGCAGGATGAACAATTACCTATTGAGCGCAGCGGCCGTGCACACGCCACTCAGTTAAAAGAAGCAGGTTACGAAGTGAAGTATGTGGAACACAATGGACCACATGCAATCCAACCGGCAATCATTGAGTTAGCCATCGATTTTTTTATCAATCGCGAAGTCCTGCATGATTAAATAGTTTCCAGCGGATCAATCATCTGACCAGCGATCGCCTCATGGTGCGATCGCTTTTTTATTTCCGAAATGAAAATTATCGTGATTTTCCCTGCAGAAAAATTTTTTTCATACTGCTTATGCAATCCATGTGAACCAAACGCAAAGAATCCGACTCCTTCTTATTCAGTCTAGGATAAACAAAGGAGAATCGCATGGAGACCTTACTCAGTGGCATGCATATCGCTATTCTTGCGACAGATGGATTCGAGCAAGCAGAGCTCACGAAGCCCAAGGCAGCGTTAGAACAAGAAGGAGCTATTACCAAAATAGTGTCGGAACAAGCCGGACGAATACAGGGCTTTCATCACGCCGACAAAGCTGATTTTTTCAATGTCGATTTAACGCTGGAGGAAGCCGACCACAGTGATTTTGATGCGGTCTTATTGCCTGGTGGCGTGATGAATTCCGATCACATTCGTTCACTTCCGCAGGCACAGAAATTCGTACAAGGGATGCAGCAGGAAGGCAAACCGATTGCAGTGATTTGTCATGGCGCTTGGCTATTGGTTTCCGCAGGTCTGGTCAAAGGACGTACGTTAACCAGTTGGCCTAGTCTGCAAGACGATATTCGCAATGCTGGTGGAGAATGGCAAGATCAGGAAGTAATCGTTGACGCTAACTGGATCAGCAGCCGCAAGCCAGACGACATACCGGCATTCAATAAGGCGATTGTGAAAACGATTGGTGCCTATATAAAAGCGGGCTTAAAAGACTCGGCCGATGAGAATGCAGTTGGCATCGCGTCAAGTTAATTCATCTCCCATTATCGATGCGGCAAAACTGCATACGCCCGAAGCCTAAAAGTAGCAGGATAAGCAAGGGTCGCCATCGCTGTTGTCTGCTTCACATGCTTATCCGGCGCCCGCTGACTTCCCTTCGTTCGCGCTTTGGATTATCATAGGGCAGATCAGTTTTAACGTCATTTTGACGAAAAAACGACGCCGTAAATTGCACTTAACAACAGAATGTATGCAAGCCAAGTCTCATACTTGGTATTCCGCAGTCAACGGCGCACGCGGCTTCCAGCAATGGAGGCCGTTTTCATTTAATTGTAAGAGATGACATACACCCTTGATGGTGATGATTGAAACACCATTATTTTTTGGCCAGATTTTGGGCGAACATTGGCAATACCAGTTTGGCGCTGGTAATGGACAGGAGTTGTAATGGATTTTGAAATACCGGAGCCGCTAGTCAGCGCATTGCTCGAGATGGTCGATGCAGATTCTTTATTGGCGAAGCGGATGGCGGAACACGGTGTTTGCCATGGCAGGATGATCGTCTCCAGCAAACTATTCGACTCTCACTCACTGAATGCACTGTACAACTTGAGCAAGACGCAGAATGAACGCGCCTTGATGTTTCAGATGCTGGCGCTGGACAACATCCGCAATGCCCCACAAGCACGCACCATCCCAAGTCTGGAAGACCTAGTCCCTGGTCTTTGCGCCTATTTTATGCGCGACATGATCGATGGTTGGCTCTACAAGCGCAACAAGGATGGCGTGATGTTGCCATGGCTGATTCAGCGTATGCGTCATGTACAGCCGGATCAAGGCGCCCCCTATGTGGTGATCGAGTTGCTCGCCAATACAATGCAATCGGCGAACCATGAATCTCCCGAATACCAACTGCGTCGTTCCGGTATGACCAACGCGATTGTCATCAGCCGCCATGACATCGTCAACCGAACCATTCCAGAATTGCTTGCAGAAGCGGGCTACTTCAAGGAGTGCAAGGAATTCAAACAAGATTATGAAACGCATGCGAAGCGTTTCTTAAAAGTGCAATCCGCATTTGGCAAACAATTTATTGCCAGTAAAGCAGTCTTTATCCTCGATGAAAAATCGCGTACCGAGCTGATTCGCATCAATGACGGCGTCACTGCACGCTGCATTAATGATGAGGAGAGTCTTGACCGTCGCTTCGAGATGAGCATCGACAATGATTTTTGGCGTGATGCCGGCGCAACTGAGGGGTTTGAAAATATTCCACTGCATTGCTACGTCTATTTATTTCATCTGGAATGGCATCGCAATATTTGGGTACACGTCCAGCATTTGACGGACTATCAATACAAGCCGGAGTTGCGTGAAAAATTGATTTTGCCGCCCAGCCATCGCGATCTGATCGACATCCTCACCTCCGATATGAATGTGATGATGCAGGACATCATCGAAGGTAAATCTGGCGGCACCACTATTTTATGCAAGGGCGCACCGGGTCTAGGTAAAACGTTGACCGCAGAAGTGTATTCCGAAGTCGTCGGCAAGCCTTTGTATCGTGTTCACTCAGGACAACTCGGCACCACCGCTTCTTCAGTCGAGCAAACGCTGTCAGCAATCTTGCATCGCGCCACACGTTGGGATGCGATCTTGTTACTCGACGAAGCCGATGTGTATATCCGTTGCCGTGATAACGATCTGGAACACAATGCGATCGTCGCTGAATTTTTACGTACGCTCGAGTACTTTAACGGCTTGCTGTTCATGACGACAAATCGTATTAACGACGTCGACGATGCAATTTTGTCGCGCTGCATCGCGACAATCAAATACGAAGTGCCGCCGAAAGAAGACGCTATAAAGTTATGGCATTCACTGGCCACGCAGTTTCATGCAGATTTGTCGGACGATGTGATTAATGACCTCACAAATGTTTTCGCCGATGCCAGCGGTCGCGATATTAAAGAGTTACTAAAACTAACTTCAAAGTATTGCAAAGGTAAAGGATTGCCCTTATCGGTGGATGCGTTCAAACTCTGTGCAAAATTTCGCGGTTTGGCTGGAAGTGAAGTTGGCGCTGCATAATTCGATACGCGCTTTTTAATAAAAATTAATCAACGCTTCGATTATTAATGTCGCTCATTTACCTCGCGCATTTACGTTTTTTATAACGTTAAAAGATATCGCATTCAATTCCCTTTTGAACGCGATATCTTGACGACGTAGTTCTTGATTAATTTCCCGCATGGATTATCGCAAGCCAGCCACGCCCGCGTATATCGATAAGTATCAATAATGTAAACATTTACTGCTTCATCAACATTGATAGATCATCAGCATTAAAAAAAGCCTGATGACTTGGCATCAAAACAATTTCCCCAATCATTTCGCGTCGCATAAAACTGGCGTCCGCTGTACCGCTCACTTAACTATTTATGCGAACCATCTATAAAACCGCCCTGCCGCTAGCCAGCCTTACCGCTGTCGGCATGTTAGCGACCGATTTCTATTTGCCTGCAGTGCCGTCGTTACCGACTTTGCTTGGTGGCTCGGTTACACAAGCACAAGGAACCTTAGCGGTGTTTATGACAGCGCTCGCGATTTCTCAACTGTTGTGGGGCTGGGCGCTGGATAAATTTGGTGAACGTCGGATAATTTTGCTTGGCATGGTTTTGCTGGGCGGTGCCAGTCTACTCTGTGCACTAGCACCTGATATCCAGATATTGTTGCTTGGTCGAACCATACAGGGCTTGGGCGCTGGCGCAGCCACTGTGGCGGTCCCTGCACTATTACGAAAACGATCATCCGATGCGGCGGCGATCCAATCAATCGCGTTGGTCGGAATGGCCGAATCGATCATCCCAGCCCTTGGGCCAGTCGCCGGCACGCTCGTGATTAGTCATGGCAATTGGCGTTGGACTTTCTGGATCGTCGCGCTGTTGACATTCATGCTGATGCCGTTGGTATCGCGCATCGTGAGTCGCAATACATCAGCCACGCCTAATGTTTTGGCATCTGATATTGCTGGCAAAGTCAAAGAGCCAAACGCGTCGTATATGCCGTTATTAAAAAATCGCAGTTTTATACGTTTGGCGATTGGTTATGCATTGATGTTTAGCGCCTTGCTGATGTTTGTCGCAAGTGCGCCGCAAATCATTACCAATTGGTTGCATCACTCCATTGGCGGCTTTGCTGCGATGCAGGTATGCGGCGTTGCCGCATTTATTTTGGGAGCCACCGCTAGTGGCCGCCTTGCGCATCGCTTCGCCGCACACCATCTTGCTCACGCTGGCGCTTGGCTGCAAATTGTGGGCGGCATCTTGTTTATCTTGCTGGCGACCACTACTCTGCGCTCATTACCGCTGGTGATAGTGTGTTGGGTTGTGTTCTGTATAGGCTTGGGGATACGCGCACCGGCATTGATGGTACAAGCGCTGTCGGTCGCACATGAGCTGGCAGGCAAGGCCTCCGGCCTATTGATGTTTTTAGCTTTTTCACTTTCTTCGCTGGCAACCATGTTGATCGCACCCTTGCTTGACTACGGTCTATTGCCAGTTGCTATCGGACTTACTGTATTAAGTATTGCCAGCGCATCGATCATTCCATTGCAAAGCGGTGCGCGCGAATAAAGCGAAATCTGGGAATCCTTACATTCTTAAAGTTGTGGCAGCGTGCTATTTATAGGGCCATAAATGCGATTCTGGTTTAGCTCTGCGCGTTGCTTACTAGTGCCGTCAAGGCCTGCGTGCCGCTCCAGGTTTCTCCAGGTTGCAAAACAACGGGCGTGGCAGCGCAGGCTGCTTCTACACACAACATTTGCCGCCAATCGGCATCCGGAAAATCCGTCAAGCTACGTACTAACTCTGGCCCCGGGTTCCAAACGACGGTGTCGCTAAAACCTTCGTGATGGATCTGCAATGTCGGCACATTGTCTTCCAACAATTGCAAGCTTGCAGGCGGCGACATGTAGACGCGATCAATTTCACCCGCAATCGTCACGCGCTCAGCTTGTTCTACGACTTCTTTATTATTAGCTGTCGCGTCCTGGTAGCGTGTGTGCTGCAATCCAGCCAACTCCGTTTTGAGAATATCGTCGACACGCAAATAGCTATGTAAGGCAGTGGTAAATTCCCACGCTTGCGCGCTCCTATTAGTAATCGATAAAGTTGTGCGCAAACTATTCGCTTGCAGCTCCACTTTTAATACGGCCTCAAATTCTTCCGCCCAAATCGCTCTACTTTGCGCGTCGTCTGTCACCGTCAAGGACAAGCTTGCTTGCTCGGATTGCTGAGGAGTGATGGGATCAAGCTTGTCTTCAACACAGCGCCACTTTTGCAAACGTATAAAGCCATGTTTTAGTATTGGCCCCCTCACTGAAAATTGCGGAAACGAAATAGGAATACCGCCGCGAATTGCCTGTGCCGCCATGCCCGCGACGTCATCACGTTTCGCACCTCCGGTTTTGGGTGATAAATAAAACCGTTCTCTACCTCGAGTATCACGCCACGAAACAACCTGTGCACCTTGCTGCGTCACTGTCACCTGAGCGCCATCGCAGCTCAGCACACGGCACGGCAAGCCCATTATCTGATCAGGGAAAGAGGCGACACGATCAATTACCAATTTTGCGTCGGAAGAAACGGCAGAAGTCATCGGAGCGCCTTCAAGTCAAAATGTTTATGTGATCGCTGCTTACACCATGGCGTACAGCGACCATCGACAAAAGATCATCGCTATGCACGGACCCTTGATGTAGGTAGATAAAGGCACAGCAAAAAAGTTGCAATAACGATTGTAGTTAAATTTTGCTGGGATAACGAGGCGACAGCATTACCGGCCAGTGCTACATTAGTCAACTTGACATGGGTCAACGTCGGCACGATATTATGAATTTTTTGCCTCATATGGCATCTATATCTTGTATTCAGGCTCGCCTCGCATTTTTATCTAACCGGATTTAGCCAGATTTATGCGATATGGTCGCCCAACATACCATTACCAATTGCGCCAAACTAGCGACAAGAGATCAACCTTAAGATCGGTCGCTTGGTGATATTAAGGTTTACGTCGACTACGCAATTTTTGGAGACTTTATGAGCAATCTATCTACGAACCATTCGCCATCCCCAGTTGTCGCGACGCCAGAGGCGTGTGATCGCATTCTGCTGGCTGCGCTGGAAAGTGGTGATCTGGAAGCCACCGTCTTACTTTACGAGCCGACTGCAACACTCTTTAAAAAATCAGGCTCCACCGTGACCGGTCACGAACAAATTCGGGTAGCAAATGCGGCCTTGATCGCAATCAAGCCAAAGTTCACCATCGAGTTTATTAAAACCACACTTAGTGGCGACCAAACCATTGCCACCACCAGAATGAAGGCAAGTTTGGTCGGTACCGCTGAAGATGGGCGTGAAATCCACGGTAATATTCACACGCTGGAAGTGTTACGCAAACAAGATGATGGTTCTTGGCGTTATATTATTGACGACCCCTACGGTAGCATGCGCGAAACTATGCATGAAAAAGAATAGTCTGGCTACAACCCGCCGCACACCGTTTTATCTTGGATGAGAACTCACAGCCGTTATCGCTACGTAAATAATCATCCACGACGCAGCAAATCAAATCAACTCAGGGAAATTATGCAATCGACTTATATTGGCGGCCTAGACATTGGCGGCACAAAAATGGCGGCCATCGTCGCCGACATTAACGGCCCCTTGATACGTGTGGTCGAACCCACTGTCAAAACCGGCACGCCACGCGCACCTGCAGAACAAGGTTTGCGATTGTTGCAGCAAGCGTGCAGCGAAGTGGGGATTCCATTCGATCAGATCCGCAGCGTTGGCGTCAGTTCTTGCGGTCCGTTTTCTTATATTGACCAGAAACTCAATCTCGTTACACCCAATATATGCGGTGGTATGCGCGAAGACAGCGATCTACCTAACGATTGGCAAGCCATTCCGCTGGAAGCGGTACTGCGTGAGCACTTTTCCACAGTAGTGATTGAGAACGATTGTGTCGCTGCGATTGCGGCCGAACGTGCATTTGGTAATGCGCGTGGTTATGACGACTGTGCTTACGTCACATGGAGTACCGGCATCGGTATGGGTTTTTATGTAGACGGCAAACTATTACGCGGCAAAAACGGTAACGCTGGTCATGCGGGACATATGCTTTTGGCAGAAAATATTCCTGCGCAATGTGGCTGCGGAAATTTTGGCGATGTCGAATCTCTGACGTCTGGCCGTAATTTACGCGCGCGTTTTGGTCGCTCATCAACCGATATTTTTACTTCGGCCAGAGCGGGCGAAGAGGAAGCGCTGGCGATTGTAAAAGAAGCAGCAAAATGGTTTGGCCGCGCACTATTTAACGTGACGGCAACGCTCGACATGAAACTATTTGTGATCGGGGGCAGCGTTTGGCAACATCACGGTGACTGGATGAAACCAATGGTGATGCAGGAGTTGGAAACGCGTTTTCCTGCCCTGACCAATGAGGTCTCCATCGTTGATGCGCGCTTAGGCTCGCATGTGGCCGATATCGGTGCGCTATACCTAGTGATGGAACCGGATTGGGTAGACTGTTGGCAGCAAGGTGATCTATGGGAAAAATTACGTGCGCTGTCGGAACAGTAACGCGCACTTACTTGTACTTAATAAGTATCTCGCAAATAAAAATCGCACTGAACAAACATGTTGAGTGCGTTTTTTATTCAACCTCATAAAATATTTTGATGCGCTCTGAAAAATTTATCGGTAGAGAAGAGCGCCTCCAATAACAACGTTAAAAATTTCTGCACTTCACGAGCGACATGTATTTTAGAAGCCGTAACCAACGCTAAAGACCAGCGCCTTATCTGTCTTCTTGGCGCCTTCTGCAGGTTGATTGTCGTAGTCCACATTTAGTTGTGTGCTGACATTCAAATTCTTTGTGAGCGGCACACGGAAACCGATACGACCGCGCGCCAACATATCTTCCGTATCTTCTAAGTTGGTATCCAGTGTCACGCTATTAAAAAAGACGAGTTTTTTATCAAAATACTTACGATCATATTTGTAGCCGACGCTCATGGTTGGGAATGAGCGATCAGGAGAAATCTCGTAGTCCTCATTGACGTAGTTCAAGCCGACTTCACCGGAAAGCTTGGTAATATCGTCCTCCAAAAACTGTCGGCCATAACCACCGCCGAGCGAAGTACGCAAGTTTAGATCTGCCATTTCGTCATTTTCAGCACGTGCTCTGGCATACACATAATTCTTTTTATCTAAAAAATTATCGTATTGCATCAACAAGCGTCGATTGGAGGTGGTTTTGACGCCATTCGATTTCGCCTCGTTAATCTCGCCACTTACGGTATAGCGATCTTCTGGCGTGCGCGCGATAAATTCGCCGTTGAAATTCAACTGATCCTCATCCGAGTTGCCGCGATTCATTGCGCCACCAAGATTGAGATGACCAGAGTATTGGACCGACTGGTCGATGATCGGCGGATTCAAAGCAGCGATTTGTTTGCGCGCCAGCGGCTGAGATTGTCCCAATGCTCCCTGATCAATCGTTACCGCATCCTTATCCACCGCCACTTTACCCTTGACCGTGGTGCCATCTTTCATCTCAACCCGCACCGGCTCCGCCGCGTCGAGTTTTTCTACATCTTTCCACGGGATTTTCACTTCCCCAAACACGCTGGACTTGAAAATCAACACGTCGCCGTTCATTTGTTGTAACTCGCCAGTAACTTGGTCGCCGTTTTTCAATGTGACGCTGGCTGCGTGTGCAGAGATAAAGCCTAAGGAACTTGCGGCAAACACACAGGACACCAGCACGCGATTATTATTTTTTGCTAATTTGTTTCTAAAACACATACGGATGTGTCTCCTAGAATGCTGTGAATGAATAGAAAAGGTCAGCGCAACGCGTCCAAACCTTTTAAACAGACCACCAGATTACAAAAGCGTTCCTAGATGACATCTATATATTGGAGCCAGCCAATACAAATTGGCGCGTGGTTTGTCAGGTTCTGAAATAACAAAGGGGTTACGATTTCTCGTAACCCCTTGATTTTACTGGTGGGCCTCCCGTGAGTCGAACACGGCACCAACGGATTATGAGTCCGCTGCTCTAACCAAGCATGAGCTAGAGGCCCGTAACCTGACTAGGAATTAATTTCCTTCGAGGAAGCTCTTAAGTTTATCCGAACGCGAAGGATGACGCAATTTGCGCAGCGCTTTTGCTTCTATCTGACGGATGCGCTCACGCGTGACGTCAAACTGTTTACCCACTTCTTCCAGCGTGTGATCGGTCGACATCTCGATACCAAAACGCATACGCAAAACTTTTGCTTCGCGTGGCGTTAAGGAGTCGAGTACGTCCTTGACCACGCCACGCATCGAAGCATGCAAGGCCGCATCAGCTGGTGCCAACGTGTTGTTGTCTTCAATAAAATCGCCCAGATGTGAATCGTCGTCATCGCCGATCGGTGTTTCCATCGAAATCGGTTCTTTTGCGATCTTCATGATCTTGCGGATTTTATCTTCCGGCATTTCCATCTTGATCGCCAGTGTTGCTGGATCTGGCTCGGCGCCAGTCTCCTGCAAAATCTGACGTGAGATGCGATTCATCTTGTTGATAGTTTCGATCATGTGTACTGGAATACGAATCGTACGTGCCTGATCCGCGATCGAACGCGTGATGGCCTGGCGAATCCACCAAGTTGCATAGGTCGAGAATTTGTAGCCACGACGATATTCAAATTTATCGACTGCTTTCATCAAGCCGATGTTGCCTTCCTGGATCAGATCCAAGAATTGCAAACCACGGTTGGTGTATTTTTTGGCGATCGAAATTACCAGACGCAAGTTAGCCTCGGTCATTTCACGCTTGGCTTTACGCGCACGCATTTCACCAGCGGCCATCTTTTTGTTGATGCCGCGTAGATCTGCCAGCGGCAATACCACGCGTGCTTGTAGGTCGATCAGTTTTTGCTGCAGCTCTTTGATGGCGGGTACATTACGACCCAACAACACACTGTAAGGATGATTAGCCGACACTTCTGGATCGATCCAGTCGAGGTTGGTTTCATTACCCGGGAAGCTCTTAATAAAGTGGCTGCGTGGCATACCGCATTTGTTGACAGCGACATCCAGAATTTGCTTCTCGATATGACGCACTTCATCGACTTGACCGCGCAAGGTGTCGCACAATTTTTCTACCACTTTGGCGGTGAAGCGGATGTTCAACAACTCGTTGGAAATCGTTTCTTGCGCTTTGACGTAAGGCTTGGAATTGTAGCCTTCCTTCTCAAACGCTTTACGCATCTTGTCGAATTGCACCGTGATGCTGGCAAACTTAACCAAAGACTCACGCTTCAACTGTTCAATTTGCTCCGCAGTAAACCCTGCCGCGCCGGTCGCTGCTGGAGGAGCGGCTTCTTCTTCTTCCTCTTCATCATCATCAGCGTCTTCATCATCTTCATCATCGTCAGACGCTGTGCTGGCAGGAGGTGGTGGTGCCGACTCGGATGGATCCATATCGACCAAACCATCGACGATTTCATCGATCTTGGTTTCATCGTTTGCGATTCTGTCACCGGCGGCAATAATTTCTGCAATGGTTGTCGGGCATGCGGAGATTGCTTGAATCATGTCTTTCAAGCCGCCTTCAATACGCTTGGCGATTTCAATTTCACCTTCACGCGTCAACAACTCAACCGAACCCATTTCGCGCATATACATGCGCACTGGATCGGTGGTGCGACCAAAATCAGAGTCGACGGTTGACAACGCTGCTTCAGCAGCTGCCTCAGCCTCATCATCACTAGCACCGCTGGCGACGTTATCCGACAACAACAGTGTTTCCGCATCAGGTGCTTGCTCATAGACAGCGATGCCCATGTCGTTGAAGGTACCAATGATTCCTTCGATTGCTTCTGGGTCGATGATGTTTTCTGGCAGATGATCGTTGATCTCGGCATAGGTCAAGAAACCACGCTCTTTACCAAACTTGATCAGCGTCTTCAGTTTTTGACGGCGCGCTTCGAGCTCTTCTTCGCTCGAGTCGGTGTCGGATGAAAACGCATCTTTCAACAATGCTTTTTCTTTTGCCTTGCGATCTTTAGCTTTCGCTTTATCGATCGCTTTCAGTTCCGCACGCTCGACGGCATTGAGTGCCGCGACTTCGTCATTTTCAGGCTGGAATTCTTTAGGCTTGCGACCACGACGTCCAGGTACTTTGATAGAAGGCAAAATGTAGCCAGACGTATCAATCGCTGCCAGTGTGGCGGCGTCGGTAGTTTGACTCACGGTCGCCGTGATCATGACATTGACGCCAGGACGCGACTCGACCTTTGCTTCGACTGGAGCTGGCTTGCCAGGGGATTTCGCTACAGATTTCTTAGTTGTCACAGGGGCTTTCGATTGCACAGATACCGGGGTTGCATTTTTCGACACAGGCTTTGGTTTTACATTCGTAATAGGTGCTGCTTTTTTTGCTGCCGTTGTCGAAGGATTATTCGTCTTTACTTTTGCAGATGCGAGCTTGCTCGCATCCGGCGTTTTAGTCGCCGTTTTTTTTACCGCTGCTGGTTTCACTACCTGCTTTGCAGCAGTCTTCACTGATTTTGTTGCAGCTTTTTTTGCAGCAAGTGCTTGAGGTTTCGCGGGTTTCTTCATTGCGTTCGCCATTGGATCAACTACCAACTGGTTATGCTCATTGAAGCGCGATCTAAACTGCGCCCAGGAGCCAATATTGACGTTGCTCTGGCCTCTTACTAAGAAAGCCAATCACAACGCGGATGATTGAATTTATTCCTGACCAACTTAAATTAACAACTCACTGAGGCACGCATAAACACTGGCGCACATCTCACTCTCATTTCACTGATACAACATAAGCGCGCATTGGCGCATTTGCATAAATAGCTGTTTCGATAATTTATCTCGCCCTAAGGCGTTGAATCGAAAGCCTTTAATTATAACATAGAGGGGCAAGTTTTCTCTCTCGCTAAGGGCAAAATCAGTCCCTACGCTCTATTTCTGTCTGCGCTTCACGTCGCAAATGCTCTTTTTGCATGGATAATTCGCGATAGCGCGCTTGCGCATCCGCGTCATGCAGTCCACCGGCGACTAATTTTTCCAGTTCAACCGTTAACACTTGCGACTTAATTTGGCGGATCGCGCCGTGCAGCTCCAAGTTAGCTGTATCAATATTCGATTCCGCGCCACGCGCAATTTCCATAATCAAACCATCAAAATCTGGCGTCATCGCACGTAATACTTCTGCCAGCGCTGCAAAATTTGCCTGCTCACCCAAGTCTTCACAAGCAGCCAGTAATTGCAGCAACATGTCCGCGTGTTCAGGAGCAAACTGGACCAGCGTTGCTATACCGGATGCATCAAACGCGCTGACCAAAACCGGGTGCGCGACCAATAACTTCATGATCTGACGCTCCAACCCAAGCGGCGCACTACGTTTGCCACGCGGTGGTGCGACACGAGTGCGCGAAACCGGTTGCGTCAATTCAAACAAGGCCTCGATCTCAGCCGGCGTGCTTTCTGTTAATTGCGCCAGACTGCGCACAATCTGCAAACGCAATGCCGACGCAGGCAATGCTTGCAACAATGGCTTGGCATCGAATTGTGTACGCGCCCTGCCTTCTGGCGTGTTCAAATCATTTTCGCTGGCCGCTTCTTTCAGCAAGAACTGCGATAACGGCATTGCGTCTTGCACTTGTTTCTCAAATGCCTCGCTGCCGAGCTCACGAATATAACTATCGGGATCATGCTCGCTCGGCAAAAATAAAAACTTGATAATCTTGCTGTCGGTCGCGTACGGCAAACTCGCCTCTAGCGCACGGCGCGCGGCACGGCGGCCAGCTGAATCGCCATCAAAACTAAACACGACCTGATCCGTTTGGCGCAGCAATTTTTGCACGTGAATTGCGGTACATGCGGTGCCTAAAGTGGCGACACAATGCGGAAAACCCAGTTGCGCCAACGCCACCACATCCATATAGCCTTCGGTGACCAAGGCATAACCCGCCTCGCGAATGGCCTGCCTTGCTTCAAACAAACCGTAGAGCTCGCTACCCTTTTGAAATAGGGGCGTTTCTGGAGAATTCAAGTATTTTGGTTCGCCGGCATCCAGAATCCGACCACCAAAGCCAATCACCTGGCCTTTACTATTTCTAATCGGGAACATGATGCGATCGCGAAAACGATCGTAGCGTTTGCGACGACTGTTTCCCTCATCCTCATCCGCGCGATCGATCACTAAACCGGATTCGACCAACGCTTCCAGCTCGTAGTCTGCAAACACAGTACGCAAGCTATCCCAACCCTCGGGCGCGTAGCCCATGCCATAGCGCGCGGCGATCTCACCAGTTAAGCCGCGCCCTATCAAATATTGCTTGGCGCGCTCGGCATGCCGTAATTGCTGCCTGTAAAAATCACAGGCTTGTGTCATTACATCAGACAAGGCCACGCTTTTTGCTTGATGCTCAGCACGTTGCGCTGGCAACATGCGATCGTCACTATCCGGTACCACCATGCCGACGTTTTGCGCCAAATCTTTGACCGCATCAACAAAACCCATACCCGAATATTCAATCAAAAAACCAATCGCAGTACCATGTGCACCACAGCCAAAGCAATGATAAAACTGCTTGGTTGGACTAACGGTAAAACTCGGAGATTTTTCGTTATGGAAAGGGCACAGGCCCATGAAATTGGCCCCACCTTTTTTGAGCGGCACATACTTACCTACCACGTCGACGATATCAACGCGGTTGAGCAAATCTTGAATAAACGACTGGGGAATCACGCCGATTTTGCCTTTGGACTAAGCAAAAGAGTTAAGTGACGAATACGAAGAAGGGCAAGCCTATCGCCCTCACTTCGCGTATGACTTTATGTGGCTTATGCTTTCGTCAAGGCAGCTTTGACCAAACCGGAGACGGCTGTCATGTCGGCGCGACCCGCTAACTTGGGCTTTAAAATCGCCATCACTTTACCCATGTCTTGCGGTCCTGCTGCACCGGATGCAACCACTGCAGCAGCCACCTCTGCGTTGACCTCAGACTCCGACAATGCAGCGGGCATGTAGACCACCAGAATATCGAGTTCGGCTTTTTCTATATCAACCAAATCTTGGCGACCACCGGCTTCAAACTGCGCAATCGAATCTTTGCGTTGTTTGATCATTTTTTCAATGATCGCCAACACTTGTTTGTCATCGACTTCGATACGCTCATCCACTTCTTTCTGCTTGATGGCAGCAGTGATCAAACGAATCGCGCCCAATTTACCTGCCTCTTTGGCGCGCATTGCCGCTTTCATGTCTTCGGTAATTTGTTCTTTCAAGCCCATGTTCGCTCCAAGTGTATTTACGAATGCTTAAAATTCAGCAATAACTTTGCGGCTATAACGCCACGATGATGGCCTAGCAGCTAAGCATCAAACCATAAAATCGCGACTGAAAATTTAATTTCGCTGCTTATTTTATGGAGCAATCTCAAAAAATGCCGAGGCAATTTCAAAATACGACAATCTTAAAAACGCCAAAACCCGCTGCGGACCAACACCGGAGCGGGTTTATTACTAACTAACTTAAGTACGCGCGCCGTTAAGCAACACGCAACTTAAAATCAATTAGTACATTTTTTTCGGCAATTGCTGGCTGCGGATGCGTTTGTAGTGACGCTTAACAGCAGCAGCGAGCTTACGCTTGCGCTCTGCAGTTGGCTTTTCGTAAAACTCGCGCGCACGCAAATCGGTCAAAAGGCCGGTTTTTTCAATAGTGCGCTTGAAGCGACGCATTGCGACTTCGAACGGCTCGTTTTCTTTTAAGCGAATAGTTGTCATGTAAGGCAAACAAATGTTGGATAGTGAATCGAAGATTATAGCAGCCTAATAAGACAAATGGAAGCCACTTATTGACCGAGGCGTGATTGTATTCTTTTTTGTGCGGTTTCGTCTCAAAATACAACGACGACTCACATGCTCAGCGGATCTGGCAGCTGCCAAAACCGCGTCGTCACTGGATCCTGCTAGCAGAATCCCTTATGCGGCTTGATGCCCTCTTATACCGCCTGCCCCGCCGCCACGCCTGATGCCCACGCCCATTGAAAGTTGTAGCCACCCAGCCAGCCGGTAACATCAACCGCCTCACCGATGAAATGCAAACCCGGCACTTTGTTTGTCATCAATGTTTGCTGTGACAGCTCGCGCGTATCAATCCCGCCCAGCGTGACCTCAGCCTTGCGATAACCTTCGGAACCATTTGGCACAATTTCCCAGCGGTTTAACAAAGCCCCCAGCGCACGCAGCTGTTTGTCCTGCATATCGGCAACGCGCGCATCTCCTTTATAGTCATTCGCCAGCAGCCATTCATCTACCAAGCGGGCCGGCAACCATTGCGCCAATTGATTGGCGAGATTTTTCTTGCTACTGGCTTTACCAGCAATCAGCGCTTCGGCAATATCGATATCGGGCGACAGATTGATAATCAGCGGGGTGCCAGGCTGCCAATAACTGGAAATCTGCAAAATCGCGGGGCCCGACAAGCCGCGATGTGTAAAAAGCAGGTCTTCTTTAAAAAAACCACGCGCTTTTTTTGTGCCGGTTTCTACTTCGACCGGCAACGAAATGCCGGCCAATGCAACAAATGGTTGCCACGCTGCCAGATCAAAAGTCAGCGGTACCAGCCCTGGGCGCGGCTCGACTATTTTTAGATCAAATTGTTTTGCAAGCCGGTAGGCGAAATCGGTGGCGCCGATTTTGGGGATCGACAAACCACCGGTCGCGATCACCACGCTCGCCACCTCTATCTCACCACTATCGGTTTTAATATGGAAAATCTCATTACTGTTGGCGATGTCCATCACCTTGCACGGCATCCGCCAATTGACCTCACCCAGCGCACATTCTGCTTTTAGCATCGCAATGATGTCTTCAGCCGAATTGTCGCAAAACAGCTGCCCCTTGTGTTTCTCGTGATACGCAATCCGATGCCGTTTCAGCATTGCGAGAAAATCCTGCGGCGTATAACGCGACAATGCACTTTTGCAGAAATGGGGGTTTTGCGACAGGAAATTTTGCGGCGTCGCGTCGATATTGGTGAAATTGCAGCGACCACCACCGGAGATGCGGATTTTTTCCGCCAGCTTGTCGGCGTGATCGATCAGCACCACGCGTCGGCCGCGTTGGCCGGCGACCGCGGCGCACATCATGCCGGCCGCACCTGCGCCGATTACGGCAACATCAAACTGTTTTGTCATGGCTTATCCGATTCTGGTAAGCCGTGATTGTAAGCGCACAGACGGGAGTCGAGCAGGAGTATTTAAAACACACTTAAACAACTAGCAAGTAGCTTCCAAATAGGTAGCTCTTGCGCAGCACTTTTTTATTGTGATGACAGCGCTGATGACCGGCGCGATAACAGAACCTAAGCCGAGATCTTTTCTCGTGTTATTTCTTGTGCCTTCGCCGTCGCACACAAGTCATTCACGACAGTGGCCGTTGCGCATCGCACCACATCGCCAATGACAATGATGGCGGGGCTGCCTATGCCGGATTCCGACAAGGCTTGCGGCAACTCTGCCAAGGTCGTAATCAATTGTGCTTGTGCCGTACCGGTCGCTGACTGGATAACCGCAACCGGCGTCGCGGCGGCTTTGCCACCCGCTAGCAAAGCCGTCTGTATCTCCGCACAACGCGCCACGCCCATATAAATAACAAGCGTCAAATTAAGTTTGGCGAGTGTTTGCCAGTCTGGATTAGCCTCCGGCGTCTTGCCATGCCCAGTAATGAATACCGCGCCCTGCGTCCAGTCTCTATGCGTCAGTGGGATGCCTATCGAGGCGGGAGCTGCCAAGCCGCTGCTGATGCCGTTGATGACTTCAACTACCACGCCTGCTGCTAATAGATGATCGCGCTCTTCGCCGCCTCTACCAAAAATAAAAGGATCGCCGCCTTTCAAGCGCACCACGCAATGACCGGCCTGCGCCTCGGCCAACATCAAACGTTCTATGAATTCTTGCGGTGTTTGTTTGCAACCACCGCGCTTGCCGACCGGCACGATGCGCGCCGTTGTCGGCGCATGTTGCAGCACTTCTGGATTGACCAGATCATCGATCAATACAACGTCGGCGCAAGCGATTGCCTTAACCGCCTTGATCGTCAACAACTCTGGATCGCCAGGACCTGCTCCGACCAAAAAAACCTTACCGCGTGTTTGCGTTGTTACCTGTACCTGCGCCATCTTCTTTACCTTGTTTGCTCTTTAACATGCATGAAATAAGCAAACATTGTTCCACCTGCTCTGCAATTGGCGCAGGGATGGGTTCTTCACCACGCAAAGCGGCTGCGATCCATTTGGCGGTGGTTGCGGCATCCCGGTTCGCCGGCAATGGCGGCATCTCATCAACCGGCTCCTGCTTTTGCACCAACACAGACGCTTCATTTTGGTGCATCCAGCTGATTTGCTGCGCACGTTTTGCATTGGCGACGGTTTCGCCTTCGGTGCCGCGCATCAAAAAGATATCGCCGCGCGCGGCGGGAGCCGGACCGGTGAAATACTCGGTCAGCATTTTCAGATATTCGGGATGGGTGTATGAAGTCAAACGCAACGCTGGCTGTGCAAACGGTTGCATGATCTTGACCAGCGTATGCGTGGAGTTACGCACACCGAGGATGCGACGCATCGCCAGCAGATGCGCCATGCGCGGTGCCAGGTCTTCAATCGGCATCAGTACCGGCGCTTGCTTGGCAAACTGCTGCGCTGCCTGATCGGCATTGTGCGAAACCGGATAACCCATCTCGTGCAGAATTTCGGCCGTAGTCACACGTCCCGGATCGACCGTCACACCATGCACCAACACCGGTGCGCCCGCGCGCGCCAGCAACAACGCCAGCAATGGCGTCAGATTCGGCATTTGGCGTGAGCCGTTGTAACTCGGAATCACGATAGGTGCATATTTGCTTTCAGGCGCGTGCAACTGTTCGAACGAAGCTTCGGCCGCGTCGAGAAAGCCGGCGATCTCGTTTACCGATTCACCCTTGATGCGCATCGCCAGCATGATGCCGCCCATTTCCAGATCGGACACATTGCCATTCAACATGGCGGTGTATAACTGCTGTGCATCGTCGCGCGACAGGCTGCGCGCACCTTTGACGCCGCGGCCGATCTCCTTGATGAAACGGGCGGTGGGGAAAGGTGTATCAGAAGATGGTTTGGAAATACGCATAAATAAATCGTCGCTAAAGATGACACTGTAGAACAGCAGCGCGAGATCACGCAGCACGCTAACAGAATACTAGGAGCGACATTATCGCATTGAGAAAATTGGAGAAGGAGAGAAATCGAATAATGGAGACAATAAAAAGCGTCGTTGAAGAATAATTTCGTTTCTTTTTCTGAAGTTACGCATCAAATAATAAAATCTATTCCGGTAGTCTGGAAATTGCCAATTTCAAAGCAGCAAAACAAACTGGGTCTAACGCCGTGCCAACGGTTTTTCCCATCATCTCCAGCGCCTCCGGAATCGGGATCGCGCCACGATACGGACGCGCTGCGGTAATCGCATCAAAAATGTCCGCGGTGGTGATGATGCGCGTCTCGCTACAAATATTTTCCGCTGTTAAACCACGTGGATAACCGCCACCATCGAGGCGCTCGTGATGCGCGCCGGCGACGCGGGCAAGTTCGGAAAAAGCCGTAATACGCGACAAGATATCTTCGGTAAATTGCGCATGTTTTTTTACCGCTTCCCACTCATCTCTATCGAGCGCACCGGGTTTGTCGAGCACGCTGTTGCTGACGCCCAGTTTTCCAACGTCATGTAGCAAGGCACCACGTTTGAGCCAGCGACGCCGCTCCAGCGGCAAACCCATCGCCTCGCCTATCATGTCGGTGTACAAGGCCACGCGCGCACTGTGGCCACTAGTGTAAGGGCTCTTGGAGTCGACAACTTGACCGAAGGCAGCTGCGATGTCGTCCAGATAATCATCGTCCAGCGGCACCTCATGCGCAGGCGGCTCTAACAAAATGATTTCCCGATAGATAGTGGGTGAGGCCAGCACTTCCCAGAACGATGTCGACGACGACACCTGTTCAAATGCCTCGACCAACTGCGGATCAAACCAGCCGCCGGTGCGCGAACTTACTTCATCAAGTGCGGCCTGCTTGCCATCCGCGGTATGAAATACATCGATTACTTGCGCCAGCAAAGCAATCCGCGCGTATAACGGGATCGCCTCGCCACGCAATTGTTCCGGCTTGCCATTACCGTTGTAATGCTCGTCGAGACTATAGATACCTGCGGCGACGCCATCAGAGAAACGCAGTAAACGCGCGATTTCTGCGCCGCGTTGGCAGCGTGTGGCGATCAACTCTTGTGCGATTTCTGGACCATCTTTGAGGATGGTCAACACAGCACGGAAACGTTCGGCCAGGCCGCTTTTTAAACCGGTGTGTTTAAGGACAAAAGCCAATACTTGCGGCAAGCTGTCGCCAACAGTCTTGAAATCTTTTTTAAAGTCGAGATCATCAGTCAGATACAACTCGCAAATGCGTGCCGCATTGCTGCTGCATCCAAGATCTTTTAATAACAGTGTGTAATACAACTCCCACAACTGGTCTTCCGGCATGCCGATTCCGCGACCGATGTGCATACCAATCCAGCAGCAGCGCACACAATGGCCAGCAGGCTGTCCTTCGGTGATGTCCAGCGCGTGACTCAAGGCACTGATCAACTCCGATAGTTTGAGGCTGCTAACCGCCGTACTGGCGGGCACATGGGCAGATCGATGTGCGCGGTGCTGGTTCATGGATGCCAAACTTTCCTGATTAGGAAAATCCATTCTACGCCTGACCAAGAGAAAAGGTTGCAACATGGAAATTTCGACGTGCACCGACATTTTCATGCTCGTCCATTTTTCTTGTCAGCGACTTTACGCCGCAACTTTATGCTGCGACTTTTATCCCGCTCTGCTGCGACAGAATAATCTGCTTTAACTCCGGCACACAGGAGCCGCAATTGGTGCCGCATTTGAGTTTTTGCTGCAATCCAAGCAACCTTGCATCGGGCGCTTCATTCGCCACATCACCAAGCTGTCCCATCAGTGCATCATTGATTTCAGTTTCCGACACATTGAAACAATTGCATACGATGCGACCGCGCGACTTGAAATTTTGCGGTGCCTGATTCGACGGCATCAGCAACAATCGTCCCAGTGCAGCGACCGGCTGCTCGTTTTCCAGATATTCTTTCAACCAGCTTTCCGCCGAAATATCACCGGCCAGCGCCACCGCTTGTAACTTGCCATCCTCAATCAGAATACGGCGCGAGTTACCTCGTTTTTTGTCGTCATAACGCAAAATCTGTGTGCCTGCGATGGCAAATTTCTGTTCAATTTCTGCTGTTAGTTCCGGCTTCGCCGCATAGTCGTCGGCGGCGCGAAACAACACCCCTACTTTGTCACGTCCGAACAAGGTGCACGATGCGTAGGCAAATTGCCGCATCAACGGACGCAACGCCGCTTGCAGGTTTAACAGCTCCGATTCAGGGACCCAACCAAACACGATAAAGCGCCATGGAAATTCTGCTTTCAATATCTTGACGGCCGAATGTTTGAGCTCTGGCTGTTTGGATACAGGATCGAAAGCCGGTATCGTCAGTGCATTGACACCGTACGTACCATCGCCATCATGTCCACGCCCAGAGACGTATTCCTCGCCCCAATGCATGGCGATAAAAGCTTGTCCAGCGCGCATATCCTCGCCCATCGCCACCGGAAAAATCTGCGAACCACGACGACTGGTGACATGCACCAGATCGCCATGCTGGAACAAGCGTCTTTCCATATCGGTTTGTGACATCACAATCGACGGCTCGGCAGCGTGCGAAAATAATTGCGCGACGGTACCGGTGCGGCTCATGCCATGCCATTGATCGCGCAAGCGTCCAGTGGTCAGATGGAAAGGAAAGCGTGCATCCGTTTGCTCAGCCAATGGCTGATATACCGTGTTGATAAATTTTGCGCGGCCGTTCGCCGTTGGAAAAATGCCGTCTTCGTACAGACGCGTTTTACCAACACTTGCGCCTTCAGGAAAAGGCCATTGTTGCGGGCCCTGCTGTTCCAACAAGCTGTAACTCAAACCAGTGATATCTAGATCACGGCCACGGGTGGACTCACGATGTTCGTTCCAGATTTGTTCTGTAGTGTCGTACGGGAAAATTGTTTTTGCCGTGTCAAATTTTTTCTCTAACGCCGTTTCCAGTTTGCGTGCGAAACGTACGCCGATTTCCCAATCGTGCAGCGACTCGCCTAGCTTAGGCAAGATAGCTTTGAAGCGCGTGATGCGGCGCTCGGAATTAGTGACGGTGCCTTCCTTCTCGCTCCAGGTCGAGGCCGGCAGCAGCACATCTGCATAATCACAACTAGCGGTAGTTTTATAAGCCTCTTGCACGATCACCAGCTCGGCATTTTTCAATGCTTCGCGGATCATCTTTTGTTCTGGCATGGATTGCGCCGGATTGGTACAAACGATCCAGATGATCTTGATCTCGCCGCTGCGCACTGCATCAAACATCTCCACCGCGCTCTTACCCGGCTTGGACGGCACATCGTCGACACCCCACAAGCGTGCCATCTCGGCTCTATGTTCTGGATTAGCGAGGTCCCGATGCGCCGATAGCATAGTCGCCAGACCGCCGACTTCACGCCCGCCCATTGCATTCGGCTGTCCGGTCAACGACAGCGGACCCGCTCCCGGCTTGCCGATTTGATGGGTAGCCAGATGCAAATTTATCAGCGCGGCATTTTTTGCGGTGCCGGATGATGATTGATTCAAACCCTGGCAGTACATCGAAAGCGACGCTTTCGACTGCCCAAACCAACGCGCCGCCTGCACCAGATCCTGCTCGCTGATACCGCACAAGTCTGCGACCATTTTTGGTGTGTATTCACGCACCGTATTTTTCAGCTCGGAAAAACCTTCGGTATGCTCATTGATGTAGGTAGGGTCAATCAAATCTTCCCACAGACAAATGTGCAACATGCCGTTGAACAACGCGACATCGGTACCGGGCAAGATCGGTAAAAACAAATCTGCTTCACGCGCGGTATCGGTACGACGCGGGTCGGCGACAATCACTTTCAGTTGCGGGTTAGCCTTGCGGGCGTCCTCGATGCGGCGATACAAAATAGGATGCGCATAAGCAGTGTTAGAGCCGACGATAAAAATCACTTCGGCTTGATCAATATCTTCGTAACAAGCTGGCGGCGCATCCGCGCCCAGCGTTTGCTTGTAACCAGCCACCGCGCTAGACATACACAGACGTGAGTTGGTATCGACATTATTGGTGCCGATCAAACCCTTGGCGATCTTATTGAAGACGTAGTAATCCTCGGTCAGCAATTGCCCAGATAGGTAAAAACCAACGCTATCTGGACCATGATCACGGATGGTCGCAGCAAATTTTTTGGTGATGAAGTCCAGTGTCGAATCCCACGATGCACGCTCACGTACATCACTACGTGCCAGCCGCATTTCTGGATATTGCGCACGTGCTTGCTGCTGTAATGCAGGACGTGCGGTCAGATGCAGCGTACTACCTTTGGTGCACAAGCGACCAAAATTGGCCGGATGCGCGGGATCACCACGCACGGCTATCACTTTTTCGCCATCGCTTTGCACGATGACGCCACAACCGACACCGCAGTAACAACAAGTCGCTTTGGTCTCGGTCAAGGCTGTCGACAAAACAATAGGAAGAATTTCCGTTTCAACAGCAGAAAGCTCGGCTTCACTCATGCAGCGGCAGCCTCGCCGACAGCATTCAAGCCTACCGTTTTCAATTCGGCAGTATCCAAATAGACATCACCGTTTTCAACCTTGACACTGAATTTTTGCGTACAGCCTTCATCCGGCGCAACGGCACAACCGGAACCCAACTCAATGCTCCAGTTATGCAGTGGACAGGCAACGCGTTCGCCGAACACGATCCCCTGTGACAGAGGACCGCCCTTGTGCGGGCACTTATCCAGCAACGCAAATACCTTGTCTTCGCTATTGCGAAAAATCGCGACGCTGGTTTGCTGAGCGCGTTGTACCACCCGCGATCCCAATACCGGAATATCATTGACGCTACAGATTACTTTCCATTCGTTTGACATCTTGTTTCCTTTAATCTTTGTTCGATCAGTAGCTCTACTGTCAGACAGATAATGGTGTGTATTGACGCGTATCCACCATCGCTTTTTCTGGCTCATGCCACGGGTCAGGCTCACCTTCCAGCGAAAACAATAAGCGTTCATACAGCGCTTTACGATTCGCTTCGTCTTCGATCACTTTTTGTTTGGTGTGATCAAGACCGACACGCGCAAGGTAATGCACGGTTCGTTCCAGATACCAGCCTTCTTCACGATACAGTTGCAGGAAGGCGCCAGCATATTCGAGCACTTCTGCATGCGTCTTTAACTTGACAAAGAATTGCGCAACCTCGGTTTTGATACCGCCATTACCGCCAACATAGATTTCCCAACCAGAATCGACACCGATCACACCGACGTCCTTGATGCCGGACTCGGCGCAATTACGTGGACAACCGGACACCGCCAATTTAACCTTGTGTGGCGCATACATACGTGCCAACTGACGCTCCAGTTCCTGTCCCATGCGGGTTGAATCCTGAGTGCCGAAACGACACCACTCCGAACCAACGCAAGTTTTGACCGTGCGCAAACCCTTGGCATAGGCGAGACCAGATGGCATGCCAAGATCGTGCCAGACCTCCCGCAAATCTTCCTTCTTTACACCCAGCAAATCGATACGCTGACCACCAGTGACCTTGACAGTTGGGATCTTGAACTTGTCGACCACGTCGGCAATCCTGCGCAATTCACTCGAGCTGGTTTCGCCGCCCCACATACGCGGAATCACCGAGAACGTGCCGTCCTTTTGAATATTCGCGTGCGCACGTTCATTGATATAACGTGATTGTGGATCATCCTTGGCTTCATGCGGCCAGGTCGAAATCAGGTAATAGTTAATGCCGGGACGGCAGCTGGAGCAACCGTTAGGCGTGCGCCATTCCATGAATTTCATCACATCGGCAACTGCCAGTAATTTTTCTTTTTTGATGGCGTCGCGCACTTCTTGATGCGTGTGATCCGTGCAAGCGCACATAGGCTTGGCTTTGCTGGATGCCGAAAAATCACCACCGGCAGTCGCCATCAAAATTTGCTCCACCAACCCGGTACAAGAGCCGCAAGAAGCCGATGCCTTGGTGTGCTTACGCACATCCTCAATTGTAAATAAGCCTTTTTCTTTAATCGCACTGACAATCGTGCCTTTGCACACGCCGTTACAACCGCACACCTCGGCGCTGTCCGGCATTGCAGCAGCTTTGCTAAAACCTTCATGACCGGTATCGCCAGGACGGCCGATATTGGCCTCACCAAACATCAATGAATCGCGAATCTCACTGATGTCCTTACCTTCGCGCAGCAGATTGAAATACCAGCTGCCATCCACCGTATCGCCATACAAACAAGCACCGACTAACTTGTCACCTTTTAATACCAGTTTCTTGTAGACGCCGCCGATAGGATCGGACAATAGAATTTCTTCGGTACCTTCACCACCCATAAACTCGCCAGCAGAGAACAAATCAATGCCGGTGACTTTGAGCTTGGTCGACGTGACAGAGCCTTGATAACGACCAATGCCAAAATTAGCTAAGTGATTGGCGCACACTTTGGCCATTTCAAACAACGGCGCCACCAGACCATACGCCGTGCCGCGATGGTTGACGCATTCGCCAACCGCATACACTTTAGGATCGTACGTTTGCATCGTATCGTTGACGACGATGCCGCGGTTGCAATAGATGCCGGTTTCTTCTGCCAATTGTGTGTTCGGACGAATGCCGACCGCCATCACCACCAATTGTGTCGCAATTTCGCTGCCATCGGAAAAACGCAAAGCTTTGACGCGGCCACTTTTCCCATCTTCGCTATCGCCGATAATTTCCTGCGAGTTTTTACCGAGTAAAAATTTGAGACCGCGATCTTCCAGTGATTTCTGCAACATCCTGCCAGCGGCTATATCAAGCTGACGTTCCATCAAGGTTTCTGGCAGATGCACCACCGTTACGTCCATGCCGCGCAGCTTCAAACCATTGGCTGCTTCCAACCCCAGCAAACCGCCACCAATCACAACCGCTTGCTTGTGTACTTTTGCTGCCTCGATCATCGCGTTGGTGTCATAGATGTCGCGATACGAAATCACGCCTTCCAAATCCTTACCCGGAATCGGCAACATAAATGGGTTGGAGCCGGTCGCCATCAACAGGCGATCATATTCGGCGACAGTGCCGTCGTCGGCGATTACTTGGCGCTTGACGCGATCAATCTTGACGATCTTTTTGCCCAGATGCAGCGTGATGTCATTTTCTTCATACCAATCAACATCATTGAGCATGATGTCCTTGATGGTTTGTTCACCCGCCAGTACGGGCGACAACAGAATACGGTTGTAGTTAGCGTACGGCTCGGCACCAAATACTGTGATGTCATATATATCAGGTGCAATCTTGCGCAGTTCTTCCAACGTGCGTACGCCTGCCATGCCGTTACCTACCATTACCAATTTTAATTTTTTCATCACTGCATCCCACAAATTGTTATTCGCAAATTTAAATAAGCAAAACAGATGCCAGTTTTATTTTTATATCTTTTTTGCACTGTTTCGCTACGTGCAGGGCAATTAACGTCTGGCCTGCACTTAATAGGGGCGCATATTGATAATTCTGGTGCGTTACTCTCGCCACCGCGCACAGCTTTGTTATTCAAGCGCAGCACTAATGCCCGTACGTGTGCATAAGTGCACTATAAGTGGCATGCGAATTGCATGTTTATGGTTCATTCATCCATTCATCGAGTTACCATGCAAAAAACATCCTTCTGGAAAGCGGGTCACACACCAACCCTGTTTGCCTCGTTCTTCTATTTCGATCTCAGCTTTATGGTGTGGGTCATCCTTGGCCCACTGGCAGTTCAAATCGCTGCCGACATCGGCCTGACACCCGCCCAAAAGGGCATGATGGTGGCGACGCCGCTACTTGCCGGTGCATTACTCCGCATCGTAATGGGCGTACTGGTCGATCATCTAAAACCTAAAAAAGCCGGCACCATCGGTCAGTTGGTCGTCATCAGTGGTTTGTTCTGGGCTTGGTTAGGAGACTTGAGCAGTTATCATGCCTTGCTGACGTTTGCCGTCATTCTCGGCATGGCGGGCGCCGCATTTTCAGTCGCGCTGCCGCTAGCATCGCGTTGGTATCCACCTGAGCATCAAGGCATGGCACTGGGTATTGCAGGGGCTGGCAACTCGGGCACCGCCATTTCAGCACTGTTCGGACCAACACTGGCAATCTGGTATGGCTGGCAAAATGTGTTTGGCCTGTGCCTGATCCCGCTCGTTCTCGCGTTTATCGTCTATCAGCTTTTTGCCAAAGATTCGCCAACCGCACCGCCGCCAAAATCATTGCCTGAATATCTGCATGTCCTAAAAGACAAGGACGCTTGGTGGTTTATGTTTTTCTATAGCGTCACGTTTGGCGGCTTTTCCGGACTCGCCTCATCACTCACAATTTACTTCAACGGCCAATATGGTGTATCGCCAGTCACTGCCGGTTATCTGACCGCAGCATGTGTATTTGCGGGTTCAATGGTGCGTCCTTTCGGTGGCCGTCTGGCTGATCGCGTCGGCGGCATCAAGGCACTTTCGCTCATGTATCTATTTGCAGCAGGCTGTTTGTTGATTGCCAGTATCGGCCTGCCGTCGGCGCTCTCTGCAGCCAGTGTATTTATACTTGCCATGTTGGCACTTGGTGTCGGCAATGGCGCCGTATTTCAATTGGTACCTCAGCGCTTTCGCAAGGAGATCGGTGTCATGACTGGTCTGGTTGGTATGGCAGGCGGCATTGGCGGCTTCTATCTTGCATCCAGCCTCGGCTATTCAAAACAACTGACTGGAAGTTATCAAGCCGGTTTGATCGTGTTTGCACTGCTTGCGATCAGCGCGTTGCTGGGTCTGTCAGCAGTCAAAAAACGCTGGCGCACAACATGGGGCAGCGCCGCCATGACAAATGCGAAAATATAAGCGATGACTATCGTTCACCTTTACTTGCAAGACAGTACATGTCACTGACCGTCGCCATTGCTTACGCAACGCGCGCCGGACTGCGTGAGCGTAACGAAGACTTCGTCGGCATGGTAATCCCGGATGAACCTGAGTTTTCAAGTAAGGGATTGATCGCAGCAATTGCCGATGGCGTGTCTGGCAACGATGGCGGACGCGAAGCATCCGAGTACACCGTGCGCGGACTGCTCAGCGATTATTACGCAACCTCGGATACCTGGCCGGTCACGCAATCACTGGACAGGGTCATCAAATCCATCAATAGTTGGGTGCAACACCAAGGCTCGATTCGTGCCGAGCTGGCCGGTATGGCAACCACACTCAGTTGTCTAGTGGTGCGTGGGCACTTCTATTATTTTGCGCACGTCGGCGATACCCGCGTATATCTATTGCGCCAAGGCGTCTTGACGCAACTGACTACCGATCATGTGTGGGATAGACCCGAGATGCAGCACGTGCTAACGCGCGCCATCGGGCTCGACTCGCAGTTGGCGATTGATCACGGCATGGGTGAATTGCTAAAGGACGATGTCTTTTTGCTCGCCAGCGATGGTGTGTGGGCCAGCGTTTCAGAAAACGATTTAAAAACCAGTCTATCTGGCTTTGCCGCCGACACCAGCACTGCAGAAGAAACGAGCAATGCACTGATTGAGCAAGCGCTGGCAGCCGGTACGCAAGACAATGTCAGTGCGCTTGCGCTGAAAATACAAAGCCTGCCAGAAAAAAATCTGCGCGACACACTCTCTGAGTCAGAGCAACTGCCATTGCCACCAAAGCTAAAGGTAGGGCAAACCATCGATGGGTATACCGTCGAAGAACAAATCCACGCCTCCAACACGACCCTGCTGTATCGCGTTTCAGAACCACCTACAGGTACCGGCACAGCACGTAAATTGGTGTTGAAAACCCTGCATCCAGATCGCGCCAACGATGCACACGAACGATCAGCATTTGCACATGAAGAATGGTTGGCCAAGCGCGTAGTGGCGCGTTTTTTCCCGCAAGTGATTACGCCGCCGCAGAAAAATTATCTGTATTACGTCAGCACTTGGCACGACGGCAATACGCTGCAACAGCACCTGGATGTGGGCGAACACTTCACCATTCCCGATGCGCTTGCACATGGTATTAAACTGGTACGCGCGGTTGGTGCATTGCATAGGCGCAGCATTATTCATCGCGATATCAAACCCGGTAATGTGCATCTCGGCAGCGATGGTGAATTGCGCATCCTCGATTTAGGTGTGGCCCGCTCTGGGCTAGAAGCGCAAGAAGACGATGTTGCACCCCGTGCTGGCACCCCCTCATTTCTCGCCCCCGAGCAGTTCGATCATGCCCCCGCCTCCTGCCAGACTGATCTGTATGCAGTTGGCGTCACGCTGTATCTTCTGTTGATGCGACGTTTTCCGTATGGAGAAGTTGAGCCTTTCCAAAACCCGCGCTTCGGTGAGCCGCTACTGCCGAGTCGCTATCGCCCAGATATGCCGCAATGGCTAGAGAATGTTTTATTGAAAGCGGTAGCACGTAAGCCGGAAGAACGCTTTGAGACGGCGGAAGAATTTTTGCTAGCCTTGGAACGCGGCGCCAGCCGACCTTTGCCAACGCCCACAGCCAAGCCTTTGGTCGCACGCGATCCAATTTCTCGTTGGCGTGCGGTGGCAGCGATCTCCATCGTGCTCAACTTGTTATTGCTGTATCTACTGCTGGTGAGTTAACAGGATGGCGTTTTTGCACCACGCACGCCAGATCTCCGCTCTTTTTTCGTGCAGCGCATTGATTTAGTGCAACCTTCGACTAGCTGCCTGCTTATCGACGAACGCTATCCAAGCAAATCTGCTACGTCGAGAATCCGCTGTGCCAATTCCGACAATTTAAGATTCTTGTCCATCGCCATCCGCCGCAATTTGGAATACGCCTCCTCTTCCGAAATATGATGACGCGCCATCAATAGACCCTTGGCACGCTCTACCGTCTTGCGCTCGACCAGCTTGATCTTGGTGTCGGATAATTCGGTGCGCAATTTTTGATCGGCGTTGAAGCGTGCCAACGCCACTTCCAGCACCGGCTTGATACGCTCGGACTGTAAACCCGCCACGATATAAGCAGACACGCCCGCCTCCATCGCCGCCTCCATGCTCGCAGTCGCCTGATCTTCGGTAAATAAAACAATCGGACGCGGCGCATCATGCGTGGCCACCACCACATGCTCCAACACATCACGTGCATCCGACTCAGCGTCGACAATGATCATGTCAGGCTGTAATTGCGCGACGCGCTCCGGCAAATGCATATCCGCCGGAAATACTGCAACGATGTTGTAGCCGGCTTCTAGCAAACCAATCCGCAAGGCGCGCGCGCGCTCGGCTTGCGCCCAAGCCGCCTCGTCTTGCTCCCCTTCTGCCGGCATAACCGTATTCACCACCACGATACGTAAAGAGCGTACTTCCGGCCGCGCCTCAGTTACCCCCTCAACCCGTGTTTCAGCCTGCGTTTCAACAGGCGCACGAGAGGCGCGACTGGGTGCTGGGCTGGCAGGCAAATTTGGTTTGGGTTCACTCATTCGGGGTTCTACATCATTTCGCTAATACGGCAGGATGCCGAATACGCTACAATCCACGCAAGAATCGCACCATCATTTGGCATTACTTTTTCCCGCACTTTTCTCCCCTATGCTCGTTCTCGGTATTGAATCCTCCTGCGACGAAACAGGTCTCGCGTTATATGACACACAACGCGGACTGCTGGCGCATGCGCTGCATTCTCAAGTCAAAATGCATGAGGAATACGGCGGCGTCGTACCCGAGCTCGCCTCGCGCGATCACATCCGCCGTGCTATTCCATTATTAGAAAAAGTATTTACCGATAGTGGCGTCGCGCACCAAGACATCGATGCCATCGCCTATACACAAGGCCCAGGGTTAGCCGGCGCGCTACTGGTTGGCGCCTCGGTTGCCTGCGGCCTCGGCCTGGCGCTCGACAAACCCGTTTTGGGCATACATCATCTGGAAGGTCACCTGCTGTCGCCGTTGCTAGCCAGCGAGCCACCAGCGTTCCCATTTATCGCGTTGCTGGTATCCGGTGGCCACACGCAGTTAATGCGTGTTGATGGCGTCGGCCAATACATGATGTTGGGCGAGACACTGGATGATGCCGCCGGCGAAGCTTTCGATAAATCAGCCAAGCTGCTAGGCCTCGGCTATCCGGGTGGTCCCGCGATCTCTCGCATGGCCGAGTTTGGGGATCCGAGCGCGTACAAATTGCCGCGTCCTATGCTGCATTCCAAAAATCTTGATTTCAGTTTTTCTGGATTAAAAACCGCAGTACTCACAGTCGTAAAAAATCACCCTACCAACATCTGCGAACAAGACAAAGCCAACATCGCGCGTGGCTTTGTCGATGCCATCGTCGAAGTGCTGACGGCAAAATGCATGACCGCACTCAAGCACACGGGTTTGAAAAGATTGGTGATCGCCGGTGGCGTCGGCGCCAATCAGCAACTACGTGAGTCACTGAATGCTGCCGCCGCAAAAAAAAATCTCAAAGTGTTTTATCCCGAGCTGGAATTTTGCACCGACAACGGCGCAATGATTGCTTTCGCGGGTGCGATGCGTTTACAAATCAATCCGAATGCAGCAAAGAAGGATTACGCCTTCAACGTCAGACCTCGCTGGCCGCTGGACAGTATTGGCGAAATTTAAACCTTATCGCCACAGAAAATTCGTCATTCGCAAATAATTTTGACGTAACGCCTCTTTCGATCCATAGCAAACATTAGCCGCACGATAAGCGAGCACCACTCGTCATTTAGAAATGTCGCGGCACCGCTCAGTCACCCAACGTGGCTGGACGTGTGAGCAGATCGCGCAAGCCCGGTCCATTGCAATCGCAGTGTGGCAAGACAAATAGCATCCCTTTCGAAGGGAAGTTCATCAGCGAAAAATAACGCAATAAATCCCTATTAATCTGGTGACAAATCTTGGCAAATAATGCCTAATGATTGCTGCACGCCAATTCTATTTTGCGCGCTTAAATCCACTTGCGTCTTCACCAAGGAAAGATCGGCCAGATAACATGACGAAGACAAGCCTACCGTTTAGTAGCAATATATTTGATCGTTGGGACGCCGCGGTGTCGGTCATAGAGTGGAATGCATCTGATCAGAAGATCATCCTTGTCAACCCTGCCTACTCGCTACTAACTGGTTATTCAAGCAGCGAAGTTATAGGACAGCACTGCCGATTTCTTCAACATGACGACCATTTGCAACCTGGTTCCGATGGATTGAATCGCGCTATGGCACTCGGCGAAAGTACACGAGCAATCAGTCGGAACTATAGGAAAGACGGTTCCATGTTTTGGAATGAAGTGACGTTATCGCCAATGAGGGGCGACGATGGAAAAATCACACACTTCCTTGAGATATCGGTAGATGTCACGTCAGATCAAAGTGCGCCTCGAAACGGCAGCGAATACGCCGACCAACATGCGACAACAAAAATACACCCTGACAAGCTGCTCCTCTCCGAGCGGCTTCATCAATCAATGCACCGTGCCGATACGGAAAGCAATGGCGCTGCGTTGATTTTTCTCGACGTTGATCTGTTCAAGTCAATTACGGACAACAAAGGACCTCAATTTGGCAATGCGTTACTCAATGCTATCTTCCAGCGTTTGCATTACTGTCTCAATGCCTCCGATACGCTGGCTTGTTGCGACCATGATGAGTTTGCAATTATTTTAAACAATGCTTTCGATGCCAGCTACGTCGATTCCGTTATGAAAAAAATATCGGAAGCCATTGCCTTACCGTTCTTTATTCAAGGACAGGCAGTGCGTATCACCTGTAGTAGCGGCATCGCACTGTATCCTCAGCACGCCTCGGATTGGGAAAACTTATTCCAATACGCTCACATGGCCCTGTATGTGGCGAAGCAAAATGGGCCTGGTGCGCATCGATTTTTTGATACCGAGATGAATGTGCGCGTCAAAGAACGCGAGATACTTGAAGACGCTCTCCGAGATGCGATTCCTAATCGAGAAATGACTTTACATTATCAACCGGTCATCTCTTTGCAAACCGGCGCTATCATCGCGCTGGAGGCACTGATACGCTGGACCCATCCAGTACTTGGAATCGTTCCTCCTTTTCGCTTTATTCCGATCGCCGAAAATACAGACATGATCGATGAGATCGGAGCCGTCATCGATGCACAGCGCCCGTCCGTATCAAATCTGCGTTTCGGACAGATCAGTCAGATGCAGATTGTATCGGTCGACTTGCCACTGTTGACGGGTAACAAATACTTGCTGAGTCAGATCTTCCGTGCCGAGCATTTCAATAAAATTTTGAATTCAGAAGCAGTGGCACCGACGTGGGTTGTAGGCCTGTTCGGCTCGGATGGGGTCAGCATTGCGCGTAGCCATAATCCCGAAGCGTTGGTTGGCAAGGCGGTTAATCCGTACCTCTTCAAAGCATCGCAGCAACAATATAGCGGGCGTACGCAACATGTGACCCGCGACAATATGGCGGTTTATAGTGTATTTACGCACACCGCGCGCACTGGGTGGACCGTTGCAATCGGCGTGCCGGTGGATGAGATTGAAGGACCAGCGCGCACCGCGGCCTTATTTGCCGCGGTTTCGATTGCGTTAGTCTTTGCGGTAGCGACGTTTGGCGTATTGTTGCTGGCGCGTCGGGTGACGTTGTCAGTCGATGGCGCCGTGGCCGCAGCCCGAATTTTGGGCGAAGGCGGTATTCCGGAAGTGCTGCCGTCACGCGTAGCGGAAATCGATATGCTTCAACTCGCATTGCACGATGCTGGTAGGGCTTTGTCCAGTGAAAGCACGGCCCGCCAGTTATTGATCAAAGAACGTGAAAACCTTTTGCTCAGCGAGAGGTTGGCGCGTAATCAGGCCGACTTGCAGAACAAAGCAAAAGATGAATTTCTCGCCATGCTGGGTCATGAGCTACGCAACCCCTTGGCACCGATCAGCGCTGCGGCCGATCTGCTGCGTCTGACGCGCAGCGATCCGGAACGTGTTGTGCGCACCAGCGAAGTTATCACGCGTCAAGTAAAGCACATGACCGGTTTGATTGACGACATGCTGGACGTGTCGCGTGTTACACGCGGACTCGTAACCGTCGAAAAAGTGGTGTTGAGCCTTGGTGCATTGTTGATCGATGCGATCGAACAAGCGCGGCCATTAATAGACGCGCGCCATCACCAGTTGAAGATTGACATCCCTTCTCAACCTGTCTATGTCCTTGGCGACCATAAGCGGTTGGTACAGGTGGTGACCAATGTATTAAACAACGCCGTAAAATACACGCCCACAAATGGCACGATCACCCTGACATTGACTGTGACCGATCAGCTGGCAACGGTTACCGTGATCGACAACGGCATCGGCATGACGGAGGAGCTCGTCGAGCGGGCGTTCGAATTGTTCTCTCAGGCGGTGCGCACGCCCGATCGCCAGCAAGGCGGTTTGGGATTGGGCTTGGCGTTGGTGCGGAGTATTGTGGAACTGCACGGCGGTACGGTCAGCGCGCATAGCGCAGGCTTGGGTCACGGTAGCCGTTTCACGCTGACGCTGCCTCGTGTGTTCGGCGAAATACAAAGCGGTCCGGACGCTACTCAACAAGCTGAGGTCAAGGCAACCAAGTCGTTGCGCGTGATGGTTGTGGACGACAACATGGACGCTGCGGACATGTTAGCGATGCTGATCCAATACCAAGGTTATGAAGTCACCGTAGCATATGAGTCAAAAGTTGCGCTGGATCTGGGGTTGGCCACTGCTCCTGACATCTTCCTCCTTGATCTTGGATTGCCGGAGATGGATGGCAATGAGTTGGCGCGCGCTTTGCGCGCACATCCCCAAACTGCCGGTGCTACGTTAATTGCCATTACAGGCTACGGGATGGAGAGCGACAAAGAGCGCGCACTCGAAGCCGGCTTCAATCATCATTTTGCAAAACCGATTGATGCGGCCAAACTTATTGCTCTGTTAGATGAAATTGGCAAAGGGGAAACCTAAGCGCGCGACAACGCATGTCCGCTATTGGCAGAAGCGGACATCACGGCATCAGTTTCGAAACAACGATTCTTTCCACCTCTCCGGCATCTTCAGAAGTGGTGAATGCTGCGCATGTCATCGGCATTGGGTGCGTCGTATGATAAACGGCGATTACGCTTCCTGGGCCGCCGCCAGTGTGCCCAATCACGGACAAATTGTTATCGGTTTCTCCCGACATGACTCCAAGGCCATACCCCGGCGAGACCCATGGACGACCAGCAATTGGGCCGCCTAATGGGCGTATTTTGAGCATTTCGTTAAGTAAATGGTCAGACAATAGCGAACCGGTCAGTAGACCTCTCAATGCCATTACTGCATCCGTCAATGGCCCTACTACTAATCCGTGATACACCCAACCGGGGTGATAGTTGTTTATATCGCCCATTACGACATCTGACAAATCAGTGGGAAGATTTGCTACCCGAGTTCGCTGCAGGCCTAATGGGCGGAACACCAATCTGTCGAGGGCAGAATCAAGACTATCGTCTAAACCGCGCTCGATGAGTTGACGTACGTGAAGATAGCCAATGTTTGAATAAGCCCAGTTACTTCCACCACCGATGGCAGGCTGCAATACATTTACACGCCTCAGCAATTCATCAACTGACCATGGAGACTTCCCCGCCTTAACGGAATCGTGATAATCCCCAAGACTGGCGTAATCAGCTAAACCAGCTTCATGCTGCAAGAGTTGCCGAAGGGTGTAAGCCTTTCCTGGACATGGCTCATCTAAAGACAGAACTCTGTCTCTGACCAAAACGAGGGCCGCTGCGGCGATGAGGGTTTTTGTAAAACTCCACCAAGGAACAATCACAGGAGTTTCTTCATCTGAGATCAGCTCTTGGTTTCGAATTAATGCATAGTTCATGCGCTAAGTATAACTACTACGCAAGCCAACTCGAGGATGATGCCGGCTTGCTGCAACTTCGCTTTTACTACTACCTAAGTCTGCATAGCCAAGCCCGAACAGCACGAAGAAAAATCCGAGCAGGCGCAGTTCGACAGCGCCAATAGCTACAAAGCAGCCATGTTGCCGACGCTAAAACGCACTCGTGAATTGCTTGCAGAGGGCAAGCGTTAATCATTGGAATTGAGACGCCAGTGCAGGATTACAGGGGCGTTTGTCCTTCTAATTGTGGATGAAATTGCATTCTGCCAGCCCTATTTAATTCGAGGCTAGTTAGAGATTTCTTATGCAAAAAAGGTGATGCGATAAAAACAACGTAACTTGCAGCGAGCGTTAAATATGAACCTATTCTTATTTCCTCCGTCCACTACATCCAAGTAGCCAATAACAATCATCAGGAAGATGCGGAGATCTATAGCCAAATTCCGCCGCACTGTGAGAATATGGAAACTACTACAAGGCAATTAATTACTCATCTAGCCAGACAGTGTGATGAACCATTTCCCCGCTAACCATCGTTTGCCCTCCAGATATGCTCGGCCTTATTCGTCGGGAGTAACGCTTTTGGAGTTAATGATGGCGGTTGCGATTGTTGGTATTTTGGCTGCAATTGCCACTTCTGCTTACGGGAATTATCGTGAACGCATCAGGGTTGCGCAAGCCATCACCGACATCCGCGTCATATCCGGCAAGATTAGTCATTACTATCTCGATGCCAGAGAATATCCAGAGTCACTACAGGAAATTAAGGCCCCTACCCTGGATCCTTGGGGGCATCCATACAAATATGTCGACTTAAGCGGCAAGAATGGCAAAGGAAAAGCGCGCAAGGATCGCAAGCTCAACCCTCTGAACAGCGATTTTGATTTATACAGTGTTGGCAAGGATGGTGTCTCTAAAAATCAAATTTCCAACAAGGATAGTTTAGATGACGTATTGCGTGCTAACGATGGTGCTTTCGTTGACTTAGCGGCGAAATTTTGATGCGCGTTCAAATAAAAGGAAATTTTTTACGTAGTAAAGTTTCCAGAAGAATTACTATTTTATTTTTTATTGCCGCCCTTCTTCCGACGGCTTTATTGGCAAGCCTGACTTACCACAACGCTAATCAAGCGACAGCAAAACAGCAACACAAAGAGCTAGTAGAGACAAGCCGGAGCTATGGGCTTTCAACGTTGGGTCGTCTCCTTTTTGCCTACTCATTTCTCGAAAATTCTGCAAATGACGGCGCAACATCATCCGCTTTGTCATCGATGTTTAAGGAGGTAAGTTGGCATACCCCTCCACAGGGGGATGTGGTTCCTCCTTTACATATCGAGCCCGCTGAATCAGGACTATCGGACGCAGATGTCGTGCTGTCCGTGTTAGCGACGAATGGACGGCTACTACGTGCCAGCCTGCGACACGATTATCTGTGGGGTGTCGCAGGCGATGTCGATTCAGCTTTTAATATTTGTGTGTATGCCACTTCTCACAGGCTGTTTTGCACTTATCCGGATGAAATTTACCAGCAAAAAAATGACAAAGCTCAACACGCCAGTTGGGATTTGTTTTTAAAGCCGACCCTCAAAACGGACACGTGGAAAATAGTCGCTACGCGCCGATTTAGTCCAGATGAAGCAGCGCGAACAAATTTTTTATCGACGTATCTCGCCGTCGCCGCGTTGAGTGTATTGCTGATTCTTCTTCTCAGCCTAATGCTGATACGCAGGACCATGGTGCCACTGGAAACACTGATGGACGGAGCCAAACAAATTGCGCGCGGCGATTATAAAAAAATTGACGTATTTACCGATGATGAGTTCGGCGATCTTACTCATGCTGTCAACAATATGTCTGGGCAAATCAGACAGCAAATGACTACCTTGCAAATACTCTCTGCAATCGATCATGAAATGCGTAATCGCATTGATTTAAAGCAAATGATCAAAATGGTCGGCTCCGCAATGCGAAGCTTGGTTCCATCGGCCACGTTATATGTAGCCCGATATCGTAATGACGAGTTTGCGACCGATTGCTTGTTCATCGACCAAGAGAACGTTGCGTTAATCGAACAAGAAATCGACATAAACGATGATGAGATCGCTTTGCTTGAGCAGTATAAGGATGGGAAAATCGCCGCGACCTCTTCTTTCTTCCCTCCTGTCGCATCACATCAGCGAAACTGGAGTATCGCTCTATTCTGGCAGGGGCGACGGTGCGGTGCTTTGTCGCTGGTTTGGCATGAATCAAATTCTATCAATGCCGCCACTCAAAATACATTGATAGAGCTGGCAAACCGTGTCGCGATTGCGATTCAAATTCAAGAACGCGAGCAACGTCTTCTTTATCAAGCATTATTTGATGAGTTGACCGGCTTATTGAATCGTCACGGCTTAGAACAGAAGATGTCACAGATCATGCAAAACAGTGCGCCGGCCGCAATTTTGTTTATTGATGTCGACCATTTTAAATTGGTCAATGACAGCTTTGGACACAAAATGGGAGATCAGCTGCTGCAAGCGATCGCAGCGCGAGTCATGGCATGCAATCCAAATTGTATTGGAGGTCGATTTGGTGGGGACGAGTTTGTAATCCTACTCGATACAAATGACGAGCAACAAGTGACGACGATTGCCAAAAACCTTATGGCCTTATTGACACAGCGTTTCATCGTTGGATCACAACGGTTTTCAATTACGTCAAGTATTGGTATCGCACTACACCCCACTTATTTGAACGATAGCCTGACCCTGATTGAGCGTGCAGATATTGCAATGTACCAAGCGAAACAAAATGGGCGTAACACCTACCGGTTTTATGACCAACACATGAATGAGCTCGCTCACGATAAATTGGAGATGGAAGAAAGCTTGCGACTGGCCCTGAGTGAAAATGAGTTTGTTCTCCACTATCAGCCCAAAGTGGATTTGACGACTGGGAAAATTGTGGGAGCGGAAGCTTTAGTACGTTGGAAACATCCTGTAAAAGGACTTGTTTTCCCCACCTACTTTATTAGCTTGGCAGAAGAATCCAGTTTGATCGTTTCGCTCGGTGCCTGGATTATGCGTGAAGCATGTAGGCAAAATATGCTCTGGCGCAGCCAAGGTTTCGACGCTATGCGCATTGCGGTCAATGTTTCAGCCCGCCAATTTAGCGAACCAGGATTTGTAGAAATGGTTGAAAAAATTCTGCGAGATACAGGTCTGCCAGCAGATGGATTGGAAATCGAAGTTACAGAAAGTCTGCTGATGAACGATGTCACGCAATCAATCGATATTCTCAATGCCCTCAGTCAATTGGGTGTGAGCTTGTCTATCGATGATTTTGGCACTGGTTATTCCAGCCTGGCGTATTTGAAACGATTTCCTCTCAAGGTCCTAAAAATTGACCAATCGTTCGTACGGGATCTCGTCGATGATAACGATGATCGGCTGATCATCTCTTCTATTATTACGCTGGCACACAATCTCAAATTGCGAGTGGTGGCAGAAGGCGTCGAAACCCATGCGCAATTAGACTATTTGTGGAAACAAGGATGCGATGAAATACAAGGTTATTATTTCAGCCGACCTACTGACGCTTTGCAGTTCGCATCTATGCTACAAGAGGGGAAATCGCTTTCCACTCTAACGTTCTAACGAAGCATTGGGACGCGTTGAATTCACGTATCCGAAGTTCTCGTGGACGATAGTGACTACCAAGCGATTAATCAACCAAAACGAAAAATTTGTTTTACTTAATTTTATAGTTGATAATTATCGACATGAACGATACTACACAACGCCCAACACTCCCCGACCATCTCTCAATCGATCCACGCAGCCCTCATTATGATGCTGCTATTTTTGAGCATGAGGTAGGCATTAAACTTAACGATAAAGAGCGCACTGATGTTGAAGAATATTGCATCAGCGAGGGCTGGGTTAAAGTCCAAGCCGGTAAGGCACTAGATCGAAATGGCAAACCCTTAATGACTAAATTAAAAGGTAAGGTCGAAGCGTTCTACCGCTAATCTCTGTTTTTTAATCCAACGTTCTTGTCTTCTATGTTCTGTAGGCGCCCAATATAAATTTTGTGGCGCAATACAGATCAACTTGTGGCCATTGATTAAGCTTCCCGTCTGAGCTCGCTACCGGCCACAAGCACTGTGCTTATTTTTTCTTCTTACCAATCTTGCTTTCTTTCCCCGTCAGCAAATTGCCAATGTTCTTGCCATGACGATAAATCAGTAGTCCGCTCATCACGACGATTGCCAGCAAGACAACGTCGGTACCCAACATCAGACCATAAAAGAACGGCGCAAAAATAGCGGCGATCAACGCGGCTAATGAAGAGTAGCGAAATGCATAGGCGATCACTGCCCATGTGACAAAGGTAGCCAAGCCTAACCAAACATTCAACGCGAGCAGGATACCTAACGCAGTGGCGACACCTTTTCCGCCGACGAAGCGAAAGAATACTGGCCATAGGTGTCCCAAGAACACGGCGACAGCTACCAGCGCAATGCCTGTCTCCAGCACACCAAAAGTGTGACCAAAATGTTTGACTAACCACACTGCGACAAAACCTTTAGCGCCATCGCCTATCAAGGTCGCAATCGCGGCTTTTTTATTTCCACTCCGTAGCACATTCGTCGCACCTGGATTTTTGGAGCCGTAGCTGCGTGGATCTGCAATCCCGAATAATTTACTGCAAACCACTGCAAATGAGATCGAGCCAATCAAATAAGCGCCGATGACAAATAAAACCGTGAACAAAAACGTATTCATACTTCCCCTTTTAAGCCCGCTCAGCTACATCAACATCATGCGATAGGCTGTCGTCGAACATAAGCTATATTATTCTTCTAGTGCACAATGTACCGGCGTTGCGGCACATTTTTCAATCAATATTTTCGGAGCAATCGCGATCAAAAATCCACGACGCCCACCATTGATGTAAATGCGATCTAGCGCAAGGATACTCTGCTCAACGTAGAGTGGCATCACTTTACGTGTGCCAAACGGCGAGGTACCACCAATCAGATAGCCGGAGTGGCGATTCGCGACCTCCGGTTTGCACGGCTCTATCGATTTATGATTGATCTGACGCGCCAAATTTTTGGTGGACACCTTGCGATCGCCGTGCATCAGCACGATCATTGGCTTGGCGGCTTCATCCTGCATGATCAAGGTTTTAACGACGGCATGTTCATCTACGCCCAATTCACGCGCCGACACTGTGGTGCCGCCGTGCTCCTGATATGCATACGGATGTTCCGAGAAGTCGATACCTTGACGCCGCAGCCATTGCGTCGCCGGTGTTTCGGAAATATGTTCCTTTTTTGCCATGCGTGTTACGCTCATCTTAAAAATCGGAGCACATTATGCATCAAGAACTTCGTTTTGCGACTTTCAATGTCTGCAATCTGGCACTCCCGGGTACGAAATATTACGACGATCAGATTCCCTATTCCGTTGAAGAATACGACACAAAGATCAGCTGGTTAGCACAACAACTCGACAAACTGGATGCGGACATCATTGCATTACAGGAAGTTTTTTCGCAAACCGCTGTCACCGATGTATTGGCAAAAACTGAAAAGTATCGCGATGCGCATCACGCTGGCTTTGATCCCGCAATCGATGCCGATCATTTAACGCCCAGCGTGGCATTGATTTCTCGCCTGCCATTAAAAAATGGCGCGCGCGAATTTACATCCTTGCCCAATAATCTTGTCATTCCGTTACCTGGCGTGAGCGATGCGATTACGCATTTCACCCGCCCCATCTTGCATGCACAAGTGCAAGTTGACCCGACCTTGTTGATTAACGTCTTTGTCTGTCATTTAAAATCAAAATTGCCGGACTATCGCAACATGGCGGAAACCGACGTGTTGGATCACTATATCGATCAAACTGGGATGGCAATGTTACGTTCATTGATACGTCGCGGTGTCGATGCACTGGGATTACGGTCGCTGCTGACGATGCAGTCACAGAGCGAACATTTGCCCACCGTAGTGATGGGAGATTTCAACGATATTGCCAACGCAACTTCGACACAGATGGTGATGGGACTAGGACAATATCCTACTAACGGACATGATAATCGTCTGTTTGATTGCACCAAAATACAATCACAACATGCCTTGCATAATGAGATCGGCTACACGCATATGCACGATGGCAATTTCGAAATCATCGATCATATTCTGGTGTCGGAAGAATTTAACTCAGCCTCGCCCCATGCTATCGGCGAGGTGATTGATGTACGCTATTTGAACGACCACATGTTATTTCGTCAGCCACACATGTCGGACCATGGTGCAGTACTCGTGCGTATCCGTCTATGCCCGCATCAGGGCGCACTCAGAGAAGGCGGTACGCGGCGTATTTAAAGCAAACCAGAAAAGGCGAACCGGAGAGCAGCGTCAGTTAATTAGTAGCGTCTGGCTTCGCTTCAGCAATCGTTTCATCATCTGCGACGTCTTCACCGTCTTGTTCCCCGTCGGCATTATCCGGTTGCTCGCTTTTTTCAGCCTTACGCTTCAACTTCTCTTCTTTTTTTCGCTTTTTTTCCAGTTCTTTCTGGCGCTTCTCGTATTGAAAATTTGGTTTAGCCAATTGAACTCTCTTTTCCGTAGTGTGCTTGTTCTGTGAAAGATACTAGTAGCTTATCGCCGCCAGCGTTATGTCTATTTTACACAAGTAGGATCTTGTCTTTTTGCAACATGATTATCCTAGCGCCATGCTAGCACGACATACTCAGTCATTACCTGCTGGGAGATACGACTCACCGCATCAGTCTAGCCCCGTGGGTGATGCATTTGATGCAGCTTCTTCAAGCGCTCACGCGCTACGTGTGTGTATATCTGGGTGGTTGATATATCTGCATGACCAAGCAACAGTTGCACCACGCGCAAATCGGCACCGTGATTTAATAAGTGCGTGGCAAACGCATGGCGCAATGTATGTGGCGACAGCGGCGCATTGATGTCGGCAGCGAGCGCGTGTTTTTTTATGAGCGTCCAAAACATTTGACGCGTCATCGCTGCACCACGTGCAGTGACAAACAAGGCATCATCAATTTGGCCTTTGAGAATCAGCGGTCGTGCGTCTTTCAAATAGCGCTCTATCCATACACGCGCCTCTTCACCAAACGGTACCAAACGCGTTTTATCGCCTTTGCCGGTGACGCGCAATACACCTTCATTCATCCCTACTTCAATCGTTTTCAACAACACCAGTTCGCTCACGCGCAAACCACTGGCGTACATCAACTCCAACATGGTGCGATCTCGCAAGCCGAGCGGCGTACTGACATCCGGTGCATTCAGCAATGCATCCACTTGCGCCTCAGACAGTACCTTGGGAACACGTGGCGTCTGTTTAGCCGAATGGATACGTCGACACGGATCTTCGCTAATTTTATTTTGCCGTACCGCTAATTGATAAAAGCGTTTTAACACCGCTAAGCGACGGTTCGATGAACTCGCTTTGGTCGCCTCATGACGCGCAAAAAAATAAGCGTTCAGATCTTCCGCTTGCGCGTTCAGTAATTTCTTATTGCGTTCACTTTGCAGCCAAGTTGCAAACAAACGCAAATCACGCCGATATGCCTCCAGCGTATTTTTTGCCAGCCCATCTTCCAGCCACAGAGTGTCACAAAATTCATCAATTTCTGCTTGATCAATCAGTACATGAGTATTCATCAGTAGCCCTTGGCTTTTTCATGCGCTAAAAGCCAACGCTTGATACCAAGCTGAAATCCCGCATCATCATCAGAGTGAGCAAATCCTCCCAAGCCAGCCGCTGCGGTTACACGATGGCAAGGAACCACCAATGGAAACCAGTTAGCGCCACAAGCCTGTCCCACTGCACGTGGTGCCGATCGCACACGGCGCGCGATATCACCGTAGGTCAAGACTTGGCCGCGCGGGATGGCAGAGATGGCTGTCCAAACACGGTTTTGAAAATCAGTACCTGCGCTGCGTAGTGGCAAATCAAATTGAAAATCTGAATCAATTAAATAATGTTCAATCTGCGTTGCGACCAATTCTGACACGCGATCAATCGGTGCGCGCTCGGCAAAAGAAGCCGGCAGATAAACCAATTCGCGCAGACGGCCTAATTCAGTGCGAACACCGATTGCGCCGAATGGCGCATTAACCACGGCAGAAAACTCGGCAGAAAAAGTGGAAGGAGCTGGCATGTTTTTTACGTCTCTACATTGCGTATTGCATTGCGTATTGCATTGCATTAAACAGAGACAGCATAAAACAAAAGAGGCACATCAAAAGATGCGCCTCTTAAAATATTTCTACTGTATCCCTTGCAACGTCTAGTAAATTCTATCGTCGCTTTTATCGATACAAGTCTCCTATCTGCCCCGACATTGTTGCCGTGTTCTAATAAGCCTCACTACCGGTATTTTGTCGCATCGCAATCATGCCGCTCTGCAAGTTCGAACTAATTATAGAAATCAATTTCCGAGAATGCAAGCATTCATCCAAAAAAATAGAAATCACTATGAATGTTCTATTGTCGCCACATTATTCTTGACGCAACACGCATATCCTGCGTGGGAAAGACAAAAAGAAAAAGGTACATCAAATGATGTACCTTGTTTAGAAGAGAAATACTCTTATTCTTCCTTAAATGCCTCCTCACGTTTCTTACGCAATGATGGCAACAACACGACCGCTAACGCTAAAATCGCCAACACCAACATCGTTGCACTGATCGGTCGCTGGAAAAAAACAAGAGGATTGCTGTGTGACAATAATAGTGCACGACGCAAATATTCTTCCATCATCGGGCCAATGATAAAGCCTAACAACATCGGTGCTGGCTCAGCGTCCAACTTGGCGCAGATATAACCGAACAAACCAAACAAACCCATCAGATACACATCAAAGTCGCTATTGTTCAAGCTGAACACACCGATCGCACAAAACATCAGAATCGCAGGAAACAGATGATGGTAAGGCACCATAATCATGCGTACCCATAGCCCTATCATCGGCAAATTCAGTACGATCAAAAAGAAATTACCAATCCACATCGAGACGATCAGCCCCCAAAACAACGATGGTTGATCAACCATCACCGCTGGACCCGGCTGGATACCTTGAATAATCATCGCACCGATCATCAATGCCATCACTGGATTGGATGGGATCCCCAGTGTCAACATCGGGATGAATGAAGTCTGTGCGCCAGCGTTATTTGCGGCCTCTGGCGCTGCTACACCTTCGATTGCTCCTTTACCAAATTCGGCCGAATTCTTGGATATTTTTTTCTCGATTGAGTATGACGCAAACGATGACAACATCGCGCCACCACCCGGTAAAATTCCTAGTGCGGCACCGAGCACAGTTCCACGAAAAACCGGCGCGAGTATGCGTTTGAAATCGTCTTTGGTTAACATCAAGCCTGACACTTTTTTCATCACCATGCTGCGGGTCTCTTCATGTTCAAGATTGCGAATAATTTCACCCAATCCAAACATGCCCATCGCCACGATGACAAAGTTGATACCGTCGGCCAGCTCTGGCAAATCAAATGTATAACGTGCAGCACCTGAGTTGACATCGGAGCCTATCAAGCCCAGTAACAACCCTAAAATCACCATGCCGATCGCGTTCAATAACGAACCGCTGGCTAATACCACCGATGCTACTAAGCCCAGTACCATCAAGGAAAAATACTCTGCCGGGCCAAACTTAAGTGCGAGATCGGCCAGCGGTGGTGCAAACAATGCGAGTAGCAAGGTTGCCACCGTACCGGCAAAGAAAGAGGCAATCGCCGCCGTCGCTAATGCTTTACCAGCGTGCCCTTGACGCGCCATTTGATAGCCATCGATGGCCGTTACCACCGATGAGGACTCACCGGGGAGATTGACCAAAATCGCGGTGGTAGAACCACCATACTGCGCGCCATAATAAATACCAGCGAGCATGATCAATGCGGAAATCGGTGGTAATGCAAACGTTGCGGGCAACAACATTGCAATCGTCGCGGTCGGGCCAAGCCCCGGCAATACCCCAACTGCAGTACCAAGAAAAACACCGAGCAGACAGTACATCAAATTTGTAAGCGTCAAAGCGGTTTCCAGGCCCAAACCAAGGTGAGAAATCAAATCCATATTGCACTCCCTATAAGCACTAAATTTTCAAGCGCTGAATCAAAGCGCTGAAATTTATGCACTAACTTTATGTTCAGTTCAAGCACCAAACCACGGGCCAAAAATTGGTATTGGTATACCAAGTAATTTCACAAAAACCACCACCGAAAATGTAGCCAGACCAGCCGCCAGTAAAATGGCAGAGCGCCATTTAAATTTTTGACTAGCGCGCGCACTTAACATGACGATGGCAAACACAGAAACCACCATACCCGCACCGCGAATCAGAAAACCGAACAGCAAAACTGCGCTAATGATCATCAAGGTTTCTTTGGCAGCAAACCTGCCGATCGGCTCACCGTCAATAAAAAATGAACGAACAATCGCGGCCAAGCCAATCAATGCCAGCAAGCCCCCTAACACCGTCGGGAAATAGGCTGGCCCCATCTTGCCTGCCGTGCCCATCACATAGTCACGACCGATGATGACGGCTGCCAAACCGACAAATAAAAAAATAATTCCGGTCCAGAAATCTTTGGGATGACGAATAATTGAAGGCAATGTGCTCTCCTCAGATAGCCTAACAAAGCACCACTACGTGTACCCTGCTAATACTCAAATGGCGAGGTAAATACTCACCTCGCCATTTGAACGCAACATGCTTAAGACTTAAATATTAGTCGGCGTAGATACCGGCTTTTTTAATGATCGGTGCCCATTTTGCGATTTCCGATTGCAGATGGGTACGCAATGCATCAGGTGTTGCGCGCTCTTGCGCTACTGGCTCGGTGCCGAGATCGGCAAAACGTTGCTTGACGGTAGCGTCTTTCAAAGCCACCTGCAATGCCGCAGATAATCTATCTACGACCGCTTTTGGTGTGCCTTTTGGCGCATACAAGCCATGCCATACCGCAACTTCAAAACCAGGCACACCCGCCTCATTCATGGTTGGAACATTTGGCAACGATGGCACGCGTGTTTTAGTCGTTACCGCATAAACTTTGACCTTGTCACTTTTGATCTGACTGGTGGTGTTGGTGGTTTGGTCGCACATAAAATCAACCTGACTACCAAGAAGATCATTCATGGCGGGCCCTGTGCCTTTGTAAGGCACCGTCGTCAACTCGGTATTGATCGCGGTCATGAACAACATACCGCACAGATGAGAAGCCGAGCCGACCCCGGCATTGGCATAACTAACCTTGTTCTTGTTTGCTTTGACGTAAGCGAGTAGCTCTTTCATATCCTTAGCAGGAAAATCATGTCGAGCAATAAAGGTCATCGGCACATCCGTCACCAAACCAATCGGCTCAAAACTAGTCGTTGGGTTATAGCTCAATTTACGATACAGCGTAGGCGCGGTAGATTGACCAATGTGATGTAACAACACGGTGTAACCATCCGGGTCAGCCTTGGCAACGCGCGCTGCGCCAATCGTGCCACCAGCACCGCCAACATTCTCGATAATCACAGTCTGTTTTAACTCGGTGCTCATTGATTGTGCGACCAAGCGTGCAACCGTATCGGTCGGCCCACCAGCGGAGAACGGCACGATCATCGTGATGGTCTTGCTCGGATAAGGTGAATCGGCATAAGCCAGTGTGCTAGCGCAAAGGGCAACACCCGCTAATACCTTTAATAATTTGCTATTCATGTACATGTATCCTGATTGTAATAATTAGTATTAACAAGAATTAACAAGAATTAACAAGACTGCGCCAGCGTTTCGTTACCGGTCACATAAAGCATATTATCAAAATGAGTATCAAGAGATAGATTTTTTTTCGCGGTGAATTATTGGCTCTCAGAGCACCACAATTGCCACAATATCACCGCCATACCACCATGCGGAAGGCGGCAATGTATGAGGAATTTCTTGATCGCTCTAAAGGTCGGTGCTGCAATGGACACTGCAACGGAATTTCAGGACGAAGTTTTGTTTGCCGCGAGGGATTAACCTTAATCTCTTCGGGTAAATGTAGTGCATATTGAGGAACACGCCACGAGTACGATCCGGTCACACAGCCTTTGAGTTGGCGTAACCAGCAACTTCAGCGAGCCAAGCAAAGATTAACGGCCGCCTAGCCAGTGCCCTTCAGCTTCCCTAACGGTGGCAGTGACTACCGCAGTGCCTATGCGCTCACCCAGATCTTTTTTTACTGGCTCCAGCGCATGCTGCCAAGCGCGACGCTCCTTTGTCGTCAGCGTATGAACATTTAATTTCTTGGATGTTTTCATCCACGCCATGGCAGTTTCATTGCGTTGTGCAGCAAGGTCGTTGCCGTAAGCGGTGGCCTGTTGCATCGCGTTGTCAATTAACCTACGTAAATCGGACGGCAAGCCATCCCAGAATCGTTTATTTACGATCACTGCATAACCCAGATAGCCGTGTAGCGACAATGTGACATCGCTTTGATTTTGATACCATTTATTGGCATAAAAGTCGGCTGGAGATGACTCAATCCCATCCACCACATTGGCGCGTAAAGCGCGGGTTACTTCATCGGTTTCAAGAATTTGCGGGATCGCGCCGAGCGCTTCCATCTCACTATCCAACACATTAGATGAATGTATCCGGATCCGCTCGCCAGCAAAATCGCTAGGCATTTTTAAAGGTTTATTGGCAGACATGATCTTGAAACCATTGTCCCAATACGCCAACCCGACCATCCCTTTAGCTTCCAACTTACGCAAAATGCTGCGTCCAACGGGGCCTTGCGTGACACGTGTCACCGCGGCTTCATCGTTAAAGACAAACGGTAGATCAAACACCTCAAAATCTTTGATGCCAAACATTGCCAGTCTTGCCAATGAGGGTGCCAGCATCTGCACTGCCCCCAACTGTAACGCTTCTAGCTCGTCGCTTTCCTTGTACAACAGGCTGTTGGCGTATATGTCCACCTGAATTCTATGATTGCTAGATTCCTCCACCAAGCTTTTAAAACGCATGGCAGCTTTGCCTTTGGGCGTATCTTTGCCGGACACAAAGCTAAACTTAATGATCGTCGTCTGCGCGCATGCGACTGTACTGAACAGCGACAGCATCAAGATCAACAGTAAATATCGCAATTGTTTGACTAATTTCATTACGCAATCAAGGAACTTGAAATGGGGGTTGCTGGCTACTATGCGCATTCACCTGCGCCGTCACAAGTGTGGATAACCACATTCTACTTTTTCTCACGACCAGCCAATATGCTGCACAATACGGCTAACAAGGCGCACCAACGCTCATTCGTGTCGTCGATAGATGCAGCCTTATTCTTGTATATGCATTCATGATAGCAAATCATTCCCGTTCATCATCATTCATTTCGCCCGCCCGTAAACAGGCATGGCGCTGGCTTTTGCCACTTTTTCTCGCGCTCTTATTTATAACGCTGCTGATCTGGCTGCCCCTGCACGAGAAACAAGTAGAGACCAGCGAGCGCCAAGAGCAGCTGATTGCGGACTCGTTGTGGGTAGAACAAACCATACGCCAGCAATTGCAGCGCGATGAAGAAAGCCTGCGTCTGATCGGCACAGAAATTACCACCGGCTATCTGAAAGGTGAACGTCTGCAGGAGCGCATGGCAAGTCTGGTTCGCAACAACCACGAAATTCATCGCATTATTCAACTCGATGAAGATGGCAAATTAGTCACATCTACCGATGAAACGTTGATCAGTTTTAACGAACTGTCGGCATCGTCGAAAAGCACTGCTAAACGCGCGCGCAGCATCTATACACCACTGTATAGCCATCCTGCCGCCGACATAACGGGGCCAGTGATGATGGATTATCACGTGCCACTATTTGATGGGAAAAAATATACCGGCGAGTTAATCGCCAGTTATCTGGCATCCAGTATTTTGGATGACATGGTGCCTTGGTGGTTTGCACAAGGTAACGAAATCGCGCTAACCGATATCAACGACAACATTATTTATCAACGCGCTTCGGGTGGCGCGGGACGTGGTGTCTATACGCATCATCGCATTCTTAATCTCGCCGGCGCTTCGCTCAAATTAAATACCAACAGTATCAAAAGCGCACCCAAACTACTGCCTAGTTTGTTGATTGATACGGTTCTCGTTTTGTCTGCCGGATTGTTGTGGAGCTTGATTGCGTTATGGCGCGACATCAATCGACGCCTACTAGCGGAGACCGCACTGCGTGAGCAAATCGCGTTTCGTACCGCAATGGAAAACTCCTTGATGACCGGTTTGCGCGCACGCGATTTAGATGGACGTATCACCTATGTCAATCCGGCGTTTGCGCAAATGGTGGGCATGGATATTGATGAAATTGTCGGCCGTATGCCGCCTATGCCGTATTGGGCTCCGGAGGCGCGGCGCGAATATCAGCAACGCTACGCGCAAGTATTGGCGGGCAATATCAAGCCTCAAGGATTTGAAACGGTATTTCAACACACCGATGGCCGACGCATACCGGTATTGATTTATGAATCGGCACTAGTTGATGACAGTGGTCAACAAACCGGCTGGATGGGATCGATACTCGATATTTCTGACCGCAAGCGGGTCGAGGATCTCAACCGCCAACAGCAAGAGAAATTACAGGCCAGCGCGCGTCTCGCGACCATGGGTGAAATTGCCTCCACCTTGGCGCATGAGTTGAATCAACCGCTCGCGGCAATTTCGAGTTACACCACTGGTGCTTTGAATATGCTGGCAAAACCCAAAGCGAATAAAGAGGCAATTGATATTGAGATGCTGACGCATGCGCTAGACAAATCCCACGCACAGGCGCAACGCGCCGGACAAATCATTCGTAGCGTCCATACCTTTGTAAAAAAACGCGAACCGATGCGCGAATTGGTGGCAATCGATACCTTGATCGACAATGTAATGCCACTGGTGGAATTGCAAGCGCAACGCTTCTTTGTGGATATCCGTCGCGATAGCGCGCCCGATTTACCAACGGTGCTGGCCGACCACGTATTACTGGAGCAGGTACTTCTTAACCTGACGCGGAATGCAATCGAATCGATGCAAAACGAGACGCCATCACGGCGTGTCTTGCGCCTGGAAACCACGCTAGAGCAAGGCAATCAACCACATATCGTGGTTGCCGTCATCGATCAAGGACACGGCATCACACCGGAAGTGGAAGAACGATTGTTTTCACCGTTTTTCTCGACCAAGGCCGAAGGCATGGGGATGGGGCTCAGTATTTGTCGTACCGCGGTCGAGTTTCACGGTGGCAGCTTGACGCATGGCCCCAATCCGGATGGCGGCACCATATTTCGTTTTTCACTGCCGTGCATTTCGGAATAGAACGCCGAAAGTGAATGCTCGGGTAAGATTGCAGAGAATCAAGGTGTTGGAGATAAGCGACCAAGGTGCGGATCAGGCAGGAACCATTATTATCGTTGGTATCAGCGCCATGCTTTATCATTCGACGCGACTAACGCTTTCTCACAGCATTCTGAAGTCATCGATTTCAGTGTGCGATTTAAATATGCTATTTGGTTAAGTTATTTTTTAGCAGATCCACAGGACATCATGCTGCACATTATTGACGACGAAGATGTAATTCGCGACTCCCTTACATGGCTTGCACGCTCGCGTGCTATCCCCAGCACCAGCTACGCTAGCGGAAAAAATTTTCTGGATGCTTTGGAGACGAACACGCGAGGTATCTCGCAAGGGCAATGCGTGTTACTGGATGTGCGCATGCCGGATATCGGCGGCATTGCATTATTCGATTTACTCGCTGCGCGCGGTCTGACCCAACTATTCCCCGTGATTTTTTTAACCGGTCACGGCGACGTACCGATGGCGGTGGATGCGCTTAAACGCGGTGCTTTTGACTTTTTTGAAAAGCCCTTCAACGACAACAAGCTGATGGATAGAGTGCAAGAAGCGTTGGCATCCTCTGAGAATTCATCTACCAGTGCCGCTGCCCAAACTCGACTGGCCTCTCTATCTGCGCGCGAGCGTGAAGTACTCGATCTAATCCTGGATGGCAAAATGAATAAAGTCATTGCAGACGATCTCGGCATCAGCATGCGAACGGTAGAAGTACATCGTGCTCATATCTTCGAAAAAATGAATGTTAAAACCGCAGTCGAACTGGCACGTCTGCTCAAATAACGCGATGCACATCCTATGCATCCGCGTTGATATGTCATAAAGCCGCATTCGCTCTATGTACATCATCAATATCTTGCTACCTGATTTTCTGCTGATCTTGCTCGGTTTTGTGCTGCTGCGCGTGACCAACTGGAGCACGGATTTCTGGAGCGGGATGGAAAAACTGATTTACTTCGTTCTGTTTCCGGCCTTGCTGTTTTACTCTACCTCGCGCGCTCCGCTTGATTTCGCCAGCAGCGGACATTTTTTGCAAATCGGTCTGATCGCCTCGGTCAGCGGCATCCTGCTGGGTTGGCTGGCCAAACCCTTGTTTCGTCCCGCTAGCATGGTGTTTGAATCCGGTGTGCAAACCGCATTCCGTTTCAACTCTTATATCGCGCTCGCCATTGCTGGTCGGCTCGCCGGTGAAGATGGCATCGCGCTGATGGCGCTGTTGATCGGTTTCGCTGTACCGCTATCAAATATGGCCGCCGTGCATGCGTTGGTCAAAAAAGATGATCGTCTGATGCTTGAGATGATCAAGAATCCACTGTTGATGGCTACACTGGCTGGTATCAGTTTTAACCTGCTTGGCCTGCATATGCCGGATGCTGCCAGCGCATTTTTGTCACGTCTCGGTAATGCTTCCATTGCACTGGGTCTGATGATGGTGGGTGCAGGGCTGCAAATACGCAGCCTGCATGCATCAAAAGGTATCGCCACATATTTCCTCACAATCAAATTGTTAGTAGTACCCGCGATTGCCTATGGACTCGGTGTGTGGGTTGGCTTACCACCATTGCAATTACAACTGGTTGTGATGTTCGCTGCACTGCCAACTGCATCCAGTGCCTACGTGCTGGCGGTGCGCATGGGCGGCAATGGTGGCTTTGTCGCCTTTCTAATCTCTGCCAGCACCGTGCTGTCGATGTTGACACTCTCTTTTTGGCTGGCGGTATTACGGTAACGATGACAAGCAGCATGTAGGGTGTTTGCACTGTCGTTCGTAATCCTCAGTACAATGCATGCAATGAATAAATGCATAGAAGAATTAAGCATCACTATGCTCATGTATGTTGGTGCCGATGCTTAATCATTATTGCTTCTTCATCGCCGTCTACTCATTGATACTTAAATTACCGCCTAATTATTGATGCTTAACTCTGCACATAGCTTTAGCACCGTCTTACACGAAGAAGCTGGCACACTCGCGCTCGGCACGTCGCTGGCACGTGCGCTGATGCCCGGCCTGGTCATTTATCTGCATGGCGATCTCGGCGCTGGCAAAACCACACTGACGCGCGCCCTATTGCATGCACTTGATTATCCAGGGCATGTCAAAAGCCCAACCTATACATTGGCAGAACCATACACAGTACAAATCGGTCAACAGTCAGTGCAAGTTATCCATTTTGATTTGTACCGCATGGTAAGTGCGGAGGAATTTCTTGACGCGGGTTTCCGCGAATATTTCAATCATCAAACCATATGCATTATCGAATGGCCGGAGAAAGCTGCGTCAGTGTTGCCTTCTCCCGACATTCGTGTGACGCTCTCGCTCGCCGGAAACGGGCGTCATGTAGAATTGCAAGGGTTGTCTCAACAAGGTGTCGAATGTCTGAAACGCTTAAAGTTCGCCCCAAACCTGTAAATTCCAAGGTTCGTCGTACCGTCCTCAAAGCTGGCGGCACGCTACTGATTTCTCTACTGTCTCCGTTCCCTGCTTTTGCATCGCAGATTTTGGCTGTCCGTGTCTGGCCCTCGGAGGACTACACACGTGTCACGTTAGAGAACGACACCGATCTAAAAACCAGTCATTTCCTGTTGAAAAACCCCGATCGTTTGGTGGTCGATGTGGAAGGGCTGAATCTTAATCCGACGTTAAAAAGTCTGATTGCCAAAATTCAGTCTAATGATCCGTATATCCAGCAAGTTCGTGTTGGCCAGAACAAACCGAGCGTAGTGCGTCTAGTATTCGATCTCAAAGCCGAGGTTAATCCGCAAGTATTTTCACTCAAACCGGTCGGCGAGTATCAGCATCGCTTGGTATTTGATTTGTATCCGGTAAATCCGCCTGATCCAATTGCAGAGCTGATCAAAAAAGGGCAATGGTCAGGCACGCCAAACTCGGACACACAAATACCGACCGCCGTAGCGCAAGCGAATCCGCCTTATGCAGAACCACAGACAGAGCGTTCACCACAAGTTACGCGCATGTTAACGATCGCGCTTGATCCGGGTCACGGTGGCGAAGATCCAGGGGCGATTGGACGTGGCGGTAGCTATGAAAAAAATATTGTGCTGGCGATTGCCAAGCGCTTGAAAAAGCAACTGGAAGAGCAACCAAACATTCGTGTCATGTTGACGCGCGATGGCGATTATTTTGTCCCTTTGCACACGCGCGTAAAAAAAGCACGCAAGGTACAGGCAGATCTATTTGTCTCTATCCATGCCGATGCGTTTGTCAAGCCGACGGCAAATGGCTCATCGGTTTTTGCGCTATCTGAAAAAGGTGCCAGCTCAGCCGCAGCGCGCTGGCTTGCCAACAAAGAAAATGCGGCCGATCTGATAGGCGGCACTAATATCAAAGATCATGATCAGCAACTTGCCAGTGTCTTACTCGATTTATCTACCACGGCACAAATCAGCGATAGCTTAAAGCTAGGCAGAGCCGTGTTAAATGAGATTGGCGACATTAATCGTCTGCACAAAGGCAGCGTTGAACAGGCTGGATTTGCAGTACTGAAAGCGCCTGATATTCCAAGCATTCTGATTGAGACAGCATTCATCTCTAATCCGAATGAAGAAGCCAAACTCAACGACAATGGCTATCAGGACAAAATGGCGCGTGCGATTACGGTCGGCATTACCAACTACTTCGCGAAAAATCCACCATTAGCGAAAAATCGCATGACCTGATGTCGTGCGAGAGGACATAGCGGCGGTTTTGGTTGCCTAATTTCGACGCTACGCCGACCTCTTAGCTTGCTTGTCAATTTACGTTGCGGTATCGCTCGCTGGCTTACTTCTAAAGCGCTGCAGCAATTTCCAGCCAGCGCCCAATACCACGGGGACCGCGGCAGCGCCGACACCCACGAGTACGATGGTATTTAAATGGTCGCGTATAAACGGAATGTTGCCGAACAGATAGCCGCCTATCGATAATGTGCACACCCACAACAGAGCACCCGCCACATTAAAAAACTGAAAGCGGCCGAACGTCATGCGTGACACGCCGGCAATAAACGGCGCGAAAGTACGTGCGATCGGCAAAAAGCGTGCCAAGATCAGAGTCTTGCCACCATGTTTTTCATAAAAAGCATGGGTGCGCTGCAAGGCGTTTTTATCCAGCCAACGATAATCATGCGTGAACACTTTGTCGCCGATGTAATGACCAATCGCGTAGTTTACCGAGTTACCAAGTACCGCCGCAATAATCAAAAGAAACAGCAGCAAACCTAAATGCATACTGCCGCTGGCACAGAATGCACCGGCGATGAACAATAAAGTATCGCCCGGCAGAAAGGGCATCACCACCAAACCGGTTTCGCTAAAAATAATGACAAACAATACGACATAAATCATGACGCCGTATTGCGCGATAAATATTCCCAGATACTTATCGATATGCAAGAGCATGTCGATTAACTGCATAAAATCCATATTTTTCCTCATTAGCGGCAAAATCATACACCAGCATCTGCGTCCAAAACTTAAGACACTCGCAATTTTTCAACACACAGCACACATCAAATTTCATTAAGCCTGATTCAATCATCCTGCACGACAACGTTATAATCGCAAGATGAATGCTTCTCTCCAATCGCAAGCCGTATCGACTCCAAGAGCGATCCAGCCATTATCGGACCAACTGATCTCCCAGATCGCTGCTGGCGAAGTGGTCGAACGTCCATCTGCCGTCGTCAAAGAGCTGCTAGAAAATGCGCTCGATGCTGGCGCCACGCAAATCACAATACGACTCGAACAAGGTGGCACTAAACGCATCGCGATCACCGACAACGGTCGCGGCATAGCGCCAGAACAAATGCCGCTGGCACTGGCACGTCACGCCACCTCGAAAATTTCTTCCCTCACAGAACTAGAAAATGTTGCTTCGCTTGGTTTTCGCGGCGAAGCGCTGGCGTCCATTGCTTCGGTCGCACAATTGACTTTGAGTTCCCGTACTGCCGATGCAGAACACGCGTGGGAACTCAGCGGCGTAGCCGGCAGTATCGTCGCCCCCTCATCGGGCGCGCTCGGCACCACTATTGATGTGCAGGATTTATATTTCAATACGCCAGCACGGCGTAAATTTTTAAAAACCGAGCAAACCGAGTTCGGTCATTGTGCCGAAGTGGTGCGGCGCATTGCGCTATCGCGCCCAGACGTTTCATTTTCACTCACCCACAATGGCAAGACCGTCGATCACTGGACCGTCTGCGACATCGCAAAACGCAGTGCACTGATACTCGGTAACGAGTTTGCTGGTGCGCGTCTGCCACTCGAAGAAAGTGCAGGACCTTTGCACCTGAATGGTTATATCGGCTTGCCGACCGCCTCCAAAGCACGTGGCGATGCGCAGTATTTTTATGTGAATGGCCGCTTTGTACGCGACAAATTGTTGATGCATGCGGTACGGTCTGCCTATCAAGATGTGCTGCACGGCGATCGCTATCCCTCGTATGTGATCAGCCTTGATCTTGACCCAGCGCTGGTTGATGTCAATGTGCACCCATCAAAAATCGAGGTGAGGTTCCGGGATAGTCGTGCCGTCCATCAGTTTGTCTTCCACGCGGTTAGTCGGGCGCTGGCACAAACTTCTGCTACCGCTTTCGGCACGGCACCGGCACCAACCCCGGCACCTTCTGGTGCGCTACCGTGGTTGCGCGAACAGCAGCAAAGTTCATTTGGCCAGCAGTTTCAGTCCGGTCATGGCATCGCACAAACGGCAGAAAATTATGGTGCATTATTTCAATCTGGCGCACCGCCCGATCATGTTTCTACAGAGATGGCAGCGATGTTTGCCTCTGCGAGCAGTCACATTGGCATTAGCGCGGGCAACGTCAGCACAGCGGACGAAGAATTTCCTCTCGGTTTTGCACTGGCTCAATTACATGGCATCTTTGTGTTGGCGCAAAATACCAAGGGCTTGGTATTGGTCGATATGCATGCCGCCCATGAACGCATTCTTTACGAGCAATTGAAACATGCGCTGGACGATGATGCAATGCAGGTGCAACCCCTGCTAATCCCAATCACGTTTTACGCCGATGGCGTAGAAGTTGGTACCGCTGAAGAAAATCAGGATGTATTGCGCTCGCTCGGTTTTGACATTGCCGTGCTGTCGCCAACCACGCTGGCGGTGCGTGCGATTCCCACCTTGCTGAAAAATGCCGATGCGCAGACGCTGGCACGCGATGTCTTGCGCGACGTACGTGAATTTGGCGGCTCACGCGTGCTGCAAGAAAGACAGAACGAATTGCTTGGCACACTCGCCTGCCACACCGCAGTGCGGGCCAATCGCAACTTAACGACACCCGAGATGAATGCGCTACTGCGCCAAATGGAAGCAACCGAACGCGCCGATCAATGCAATCACGGCCGACCGACTTGGGTGCAACTTGCGTTATCCGATCTGGACAAGCTGTTTGAACGTGGGCGCTAAGTTGCGATATCTGTTGCAATGCCGCTTACCACCTACCTTACGTCTTCAAGATCGCGCTGTCGCATGACAAACACAAGCAATAAACCGTTGATCGTCGCCATCATGGGGCCGACCGCCTCTGGCAAGACTGCTGCGGCGCTAGAGATTGCGCAACAAATTCCATGCGAGATCATCTCCGTTGATTCCGCCCTCGTCTATCGCGACATGGATATCGGCACCGCAAAACCAAGCGCTGAAGAACGCGCGCAAGTGCCACATCATCTGATCGACATCATCGACCCTCTCGATGCGTATTCCGTCATGCAATTTCGTCAGGATGCGCTGCGTCTGTCGGCCGACATCATCGCGCGCGGTAAGTTACCTTTGCTGGTGGGTGGCACCATGCTGTACTTCAAGGGTTTACGTGATGGCCTCGACGATTTGCCCCAAGCCGATATCGATATTCGCACCACGCTGGATGCCGAGATTGCCGAGCGCGGTACGCCTGCCTTGCATCAACGGCTGATGCAAATTGATCCGGTCACCGCCGCCCGCCTCAAACCAAACGATACGCAGCGCATACAACGCGCAATGGAAATTTTTATGCTGAGCGGTCAGCCTATGTCGACACTCTTGGCGCAAGCACCCAAGGTGGATTTACCGTATTCAATTTTATCGATCGCACTGGAACCATCGGATCGTGCAGTTTTGCACGCGCGTATTGCCACACGTTTCGACGCCATGTTGAAAGACCGTGCATTGATCAACGAAGTAGAAAATCTACGCGCGCGCGGCGATCTCCATCCCGGGTTGCCAGCCATGCGCTGCGTTGGTTATCGTCAAACTTGGGAATATCTGGACGGTGCATATGGGCTTGCTGAATTGCGCGAACGCGGCATCATTGCAACGCGCCAACTGGCCAAGCGGCAGTTGACCTGGTTACGCTCCATGCCCGATCGCCAGATCATTGATTGCCTGAAGCAAGGTGCGGCATCAAGCATATTGCGAGAAATCACCGCACGCAAAGTGGTAAAAACGGGATGAAACTATCCTAATGCAATCTCATTAAATGCAAGCCCAACGTGAACAAGGCACGGAAATTGCATTTTTTATAATTGCAAAAATTCCCTCCCTCGAGCCGACCCAGCAAATAATTTAAGCATTAAGCCTTCAAGCCAGTAATTTGATATTGACTTGAAGGACCAAAAACGTCATAATTTTCGGCTGTTTGGTGATATAGCTCAGTTGGTTAGAGCACAGCACTCATAATGCTGGGGTCGGTGGTTCAAATCCACCTATCACCACCAAGAACACGTTTCAAGAAGTCCATTAACGTACATAAACCCGCATCTAGCCTTGTGCTTATGCGGGCTTTTTGTTGTCCAAGCACTTTTAATGTCCGTTTACATCCGTAAATGTTACGGGTACATTTACTGGTACCAATCAAGTTTCGCCAGACAAATACCCGCAAAATGCCAAAACTAGCAACACCGATGACGGCCGTTCAGATTAAGAATTCGAAACCGAAAGAGAAGCCTTACAAGCTATCAGACGGTGGAGGGCTGTATTTGCTGATTAATCCCAATGGGTCAAAGTATTGGCGAATGGGGTACAGGTTTGCAGGTACAGAGCGCCTTCTAGCCTTCGGAAAATATCCAGACATCTCATTACTCGACGCACGCAAACAAAGATCTTATGCACGTGAAAAAATCACCGCCGGTATTGATCCTTCACAAGCAAAGCGCATAGAAAAGAAAATGCGAGCGTTGTCGAACGCAAGTACATTCGAGGCAGTTGCACGCGAATGGCATTCAAACAAGCTAGAAACTTGGCAAGCACGAACCGCAGCCAATGTACTGCATCGCTTAGAAAAGGATGTTTTCCCGTTAATCGGAAAATATCCGATCGCGGAAATAACAACGCCGGTCATGCTCGATGTATTACGGAAAATTGAAAATCGAGGCGCTTTGGACATGGCGAAACGTCAGGGTCAAGTCTGCTCACAGATATTCCGATATGCCATTGCATCGGGAAGAGCCGAAGTAGACCTCATTATCAATTTGCGAGGTGCGCTCAAGCCTGGGGCAAAAGGACATCACGCATCGATCACTCCCGATGAGCTACCAGACTTTATCCGCGCATTTAGAAAAATCGAAGGAAGAATGTTTGTTCCGACTAAAGTCATGTTCCGATTGATGATGATGACGTTTTTGCGCACCAGCGAATTAACAGAAACGCCTTGGTCAGAAATTGATTTAAAAAAGGAATCTTGGATCATCGACTGGCGAAGAATGAAAATGGGGAAAAAGAAAATTAATCCCCGCAAAGTAAATCATCATGTTTTCCTGCCCCGACAAGGATGGGACTTATTACGTGAGTTACACGCAATTACCGGTGGAAATAAATTCCTTTTCCCCAACCAGCGAGATCACCTCAAACCCGCAACAAATTTTGGGATATTGGCAGCGATTAAACGCATGGGCTACAGCGGTGCCATGACAGGGCATGGCTTTAGATCGCTCGCAATGGGAGTCATCAAGGAGCGTCTAGGCTATCGTCACGAAGTAGTTGACCGGCAGCTATCGCATCTTTCCGGTGATGTGTATGGTGAAGCTTACGATCGTGCAATGTTTCTGGACGAGAGAAAGTTGATGATGCAGGAATATGCTGACTATCTAGACAATGTGAGCAGATGAAATGACTGCCAGAAAAACGAAACGATATTCTCCATACACTCTTAACATAACCTCGCAAGGCCAAGCAAACAACGAACTCTTAAAACAAGAATTAAAACCCTACTTCGACAAGAATGTAGATTGGGAATCATTAGAGCTCAAAATAGTAGAGGCAATCGGCTCCTATCATTTATCTGTAAAACTTAATCCAAACCGAAAAAGCCGCGCAGATCAACGTACAGATCGAGAAGAGTTAATCGCCTGTCTCGCTGAACTCAACGCGCGCCTTCACTACTGGCATATACCCCCAATGGTTTGGGAGGATGCAAAAAAGATTTACACCCCCGTCCAAAATGGTGAGCAAGCCTTAGTTGACGAAGTTTCCGAAATATTGAAACGAATTCAACACATTCGAGATGTTTTTTCTCAAACCCGCACTCCATCAAGTACCGTAACAAATCCAGGGACGCCAGAAGTGAAAGCACTAAAAGTGACGCTTACTAACGTTTATCTAAATTTCGCAAAACAGGAAAAAATCGACCAACGAGTAAATTTTACTAACGACGTGCTTAAGATATTTTTTCCTGAACAGCATCCGGCAAGAAAGGGATCGGATTAAAGATCACTTGATTATTCGCATCGAAGTAACCGCACGATCGCTTTGCCCAATCGCAGGCGATCCTGAATTTGTAAAGTGAAGGAGGCGTTGCCTCTCTCAGAATCTAACACTCGATGGTTAATGACCACCGGGGAAATAGTACCTCACCAAGAAGGGGATTACATGGCAGACGAATTTAGTTTCGCTCAGGCGATCGCAACAGCCGCTCTTTCCGCTGGCCTAACGTATCTGGCTACCCTCCATGTCAACAAAAAGGACCGCGAGCACGCCGCAACTCTGGTTGCGGCTGTTGAACTTGTCCATGAGCGGCGGGCATCATTGGCGTTGGCGGAGAATCTGGAATCATTCTGTGTGCGTTGTTCACGACAAATAGATGAAATTTTTGAAGCGGAATCAGATGCAGTTGAACATCACGACATAAAAGCATTTCATCGGCTAAAGCAAGTGAATTTCACCTATTCGCAGATTTGTGATTTACATAAGTTAACGTTGGGCGACGTTAATACTCTCCATCGATTGGAGGGCAATTTCAATGATATTGATCAGTGGATTCGGGATCAGTGGCTGCACTTGGATGAATTTGATGCCTATGCATACGAAAAGCAGCGCTTAGCTCTCTTTGGCATGCAGGCTTGGGACCTCGCTCAGCAATTTCGCCGGAAAATCGAAATCACCGACGCCCCGAAGCCTCTTGATTATAAAGAGCTGCAAGACTACATTGAAAAGATGAAGAACATAAATAAAGAACAACAAGACAATCTGATTCCGCCACTGCGTTTGGATGCATAGGACGTCGAATGATCCACCACTACACCTCCATCGACACCTTACAAAAAATCATCACGAATCGTTCGCTTCGTTTTCGACGGCTGGACCAAATGGACGACATCCACGAAGAGCAATGGCAGGGAGGACTGAATTGGGGACGGAGATTGTTCGCAAGTTGCTGGACCTGTCTGCCCGTGGAAAGCATTGATCAGTGGCGGGGCTTTGGGCCATACGCTAACGGCGTGCGCATATCAGTGGAAGAATCACCTTTTTTCTGGCACCTCGTGCACCTGAATAGCCCCGGCTTGCAAATCCATTACATATGGGTGCCATGCACAAAGGAATTCATGTTATCGAAGGGAATCATGCTCGTTCCCTCTTCCGATCTACCAGCAAGTATTGGCGGCCCTGTGAGCTATGTGCCCGATGTAAGCGCTATTTACCGGCCATTTATTAAAGGCGATTTCGACACCAGTGGACTAACTGTGCGCACTACCGTTCAAAACCCCGCCCGCCACAAAATAAATCATTGGGCATGGCAGAAGGAGTATCGATTTATAGTTCATGTGGAACAAGGGCCGGATGCGCTCTATGCAGAAGGTTTTGATTGCCAACCGACGCGCGATTACACAGATCAGCTGATACATGCGTTTCAGAAAAACAAGGAACAGGGCTGGCCAGGTTACTTCGACACACATATTGATTGGCCAATCAATATGGATATGATTCAAAGCGGGTTCGTCACCGCAGGACCATTGATGACAGACCAAGAGTTCAACCAGGTAAGTAAAATGATGCAAGATCTGGTGCCTGCAATGGGACTGCAACGTAGTCGATTTACGGGTGCAATGCGCAGATAAAGCGGAACAGTGGCCAAGGTGTTCACAAAACACCAGCTAAAGAAAAGCGCGCCACCAGCATCAAGCAGAGTCGGCAACGGCAACTATGAACCACTAGTTTCGATCTCACCAATGTCCGCTTTGTGTCTTGGATTCAAGTGGCCACTTTGGGATGCCATTAGGTGGTTACTTTGACGTGAGAATGTGGTGATTACTTGGATGCGAATACTCAGATCTCCTCCCTTTTAGGCAGAGATCCTCGGTTGAATCTGATGCAACGAACAAATAACCTTTAGTGCATCCCGTAGTAACGCGGCGAATCTCCACGAAAGGTAAAACCAAATGTTTCGAGAATCCATTCTTCGCTTACCCGAAGTAAAAGTCCTAACTGGTCTAAGTCGATCCAGTATTTATAAATTCATGGCAAGAGGAGATTTCCCTCAACATGTTTCGCTCGGCGGAGAAAGAGCTGTTGGGTGGCGATCTGGCGAAATTGACGCTTGGGTTAGAAGCCGTGTTGCAAGCTCCAGACAGCGTACTGCGGGGGAAAGAATATGACCGATATTCGTCACCCGCTGTTAATCGTTCCACGAGACATCAACGAACAACTCGAGTTATGCGTACATGTCCAGTGCCGGAAGCGAAACCTGCCACGTTCCGACTGGCTGGACGACCTACATGACCTACTAACGCGATTTTCTGGTTTAGGTATAGGTGCTGACATTGCCACAATGGGTTTGTGTGAACTGTGGGGCATCTACTGCCTTTTACGACGTATGGCGGAAACTGAGACATGAGTCGCGCAAGAGAACTCGCAATAAAAGCGGCAAAGGAAGCACGTGGAGGAGGAAATTTCCTAGCTTTTCCGAATGAAGTATTGCGTAGCCGATCTTTAGCAGAGCTATCCCCCTTTGCATCAAAACTTTTACTTGATGTTATGAGTCAATGGCGTTTGGGTCACAACGGGGATGCCAGCATTTCATTCGAAAAGGTAATGAGAGCGCGGGGTTGGCGATCCAAAGCAACGCTAAACAAAGCGTTGAAAGAATTGCGCGCATCGGGGCTGATCATCCTGACCAGGCAAGGATCATTGCATATATGCAGTCTATACGCCTTGGGTTGGCTAGCAATAGACGAGTGTGGTGGCAAGCTGGACATTCAAGCGACAATCCGGCCACTCAACCGGTGGAAAGATGCAGTTAAACTGACTGAGAATAAAACGTCCAGTACTCTTCGTGTACCTAAACCGTTAATAAAAGGGGTTTTAGCTACGCTAGGTGTACCGGCACGGTAGTCATTAGATCATTTAGATACGCCACCCGTACTTAAACCGACTATTCTGGGGTTGTGTATGGTACACCACGTGTACACCTCTATAGATTTACCATCTCCTTATAAAGTTTTGAGCTAGAGCTTTAACTAGCTTTGTATATGCCGGCGTTAATTGATTATCAAGTCAAATCAACATTTGCTTTTTGGCCTGCCCCCCCGACTTGAAAGTCACCAAGATAAGGTGTTTTAGGCAATCAGGAGGAAGTCAATGGCAAATCAGATAAAGTTCTAGAAGGAGTGCAATGTAAACACGGTGATTTGTGGGACAACTCCGCGATGGAGAGCTTCTTCTCTTCATTGAAGACAGAGCGCTTTTTCAGGAAGATGTTCCGTACGCGAGATGACATCAGGGCAGAAGTGTTTGATTACATCGAACGTTGCTACAATCCGGTTCGACGGCATTCAACGTTGGGCTATGTCAGCCCAATTGACTTTCAGCAAGCTCAGTTAGCTTAGTGCGGTGTCTTTCAAGTCAAGGACAGGCCAACGACCCGATCTTTTGAACGTGGATTGGACGTGATAGAAGTCGCAAGTATTGCTGGTCACAAGTCTCTCTCCAGGCTTAAAAGATACACGCACCTTCGCGCGGAAGATTTAGTGAAGAAACTTGGTTAGATGTCCAGATGCAAGGCAATACGATGTTTTACTCAAAGTTACATATACGATTCTGGGAACTAGGATCGATTTACTACTTTAATAATTTTAAGAGTCACCCAGTTTATCTGCCAAAAGGATAACAAAATTAATGCTGAATTCAGATGAATTAGGGGAAAAAGGCGAAAGTCGATTTAAGGAAATATGCGCCGACGCAAGTTTAGTTTGCAACAAGTCTGATCGTGATCGAACCGGCTGGGATTTTATTGTCGAATTTCCGTTCGATCATGTTTCTCCCGATTTTTCAAGTTTAGATGCGCGCAAATCGCCGCTTTCTTGTCATGTGCAAGTTAAAACAATTCTTGATTCGAGCCAAACAATTTCGATGCGACTTTCATCTGCAGAAAGATTAGCAAAAGAACTTAAACCGTCATTCGTTTTTGTTTTTAAAGTAGGCGAAAGATTGGAATTTACTGAGTCCTTTCTCATACATATGTTTGATGAACGTCTGGGGCTTATTTTAAAAAGACTACGTCAAGAAGAGAAGAAAGGTACAGCGCCAAAAAATATAAATAAGAAGAAAATTTCACTTACTCCCTCTACTTCCGAGAGAATCATTCCATCTGGAGAGGCATTAGCATTTGCAATTAAAAAAGCATGCGACGGTGAAATTAATGAATACGTAATACGAAAAAGCGATCAGCTAAAAAAACTGGGATTTGAACAACGGCCCTATGAAGGAAAGATGACTCTGCATTACGGGGAGGATGATATTGCAGATGTTTTTCTAGGTCTGAAAAAAGCTCGAGCCACTGACCTGCATTTGTCTATCAAAAGATTTGGGATCGGACTCCCAACATTAGATGCAACTGAAGGGCACATTAAGATACAACCAGAACCATTTGATGAGTGCACGCTTTTCGCTCGCACCCCAGGGAAACCGATTCCAACTATTTTTAAAGGTAAGGCTTACAGACCCGCTATTAATTTACCCAAAGACAGTAACAAATTACTATTCAACTTTTCAATTTTTTCGCTTCTCATTAGCGAAAATCGAGGGAATTCGAAATTCATATTTAATTTTGAAGATGAAAATGAAATACAAAAAATAGACATTTGGATCAGTCTTTTTAAAATACTAAATATGTTTTCTCGGGGGAATGGTGAATTAGAGATCAGAATGACCAATTCTAATAGAACCATTCCTCTCAAATTCAGCGCCTTTGAAGTAGGCTTTACTGAGTTTCAACTAGATTCATACAGGGATATTTGTGAGCGAGTAGCTGAAATTTTTGTTAGTGCGGGTGTTGTACCGACTCCTGAGATTTCAATTAACAATGTCAAAGAAAACAATGTAGATATTCACTTAGCCAGTTCATTGCTGCGTAACGAACCAGTCTCCATCGAATTTCAAAGTAAGAAGACGATCGCGCTTGAAAATGCAACCTCTAAGAGATTTATCTTTGCTAGACGCTTCGATTTGGCAGGACATTCCATCGCCCTTTATGGATTAGCTACTTTTTCTTTTGCTATTGGTGAAAATGAAATCACTTGGGAATCACAAGAGTTTTTTTTAAAAGATATTCGAGAAATTCTTGTCGGAGATGATTTTGATAGTTTTGTTGAGAAGGCATCCAACATTGAACAAACTACCAACCTCATCGTATTCGATGATTCAAATGATAGATCACAACCCTTCTCTGTTTCAATGACGTATTAACTCATCAGTAATTCTAGATTACTTTTTTAATAGCACCGATGAAATAAACCTGAATGTTTATTTCATGCGGATTGGGCTCATCGGTGCTACATCATTCGTCTGAATACCTTCATCTGGAACTCCAACAGAAGTATCCCATGTTAAAAGCACCCCATGATCCAATCCGAGCAAAGCAGGTAGGTTCCAATGTATTAACAGCATAGACATAATGTGTACGTCCGCCGTCGGGTCGATGAGCATTATTCCGATCAAGCTATTTGGAATATTTCCATCCGCTTGGTTACCATATTCGTGGGATTGATGAATTTCCAAAAGCCAGACCCGCTTTGGGAGTTCCATTAGTCTTAATTTATCTTTCAGTTCTGGGACCATGGTCTCTGTTGCTGCCCATTTCCTAAGTTTGCGTTTTTCAACAAGCAGCAATCTCAATGTCAGGCTAGCTACCAGCACGTCCAACTCTGCGGCATCTCTAATGCCGCCTTGTTTAAGTGATAAAAATAAATCTGCTAGAAAAACACTAGCTATAACCATTGCTTCTTCACCAGTCATAAACACATCCACTGGCAAGAGTGGAATTGCATATGCAGCGTGTTGAAAACAATATCCTGGGACTGCAGCCGCAGGAAAATCTCTATAAGGCCCCGAATTGTCGTTATGAATTACCAAAGAAGGTACCCAACTAGCTGCATGGGGGAAATTCAATCTTTGACCATCATCTAACTCAACAGGCACCTGAACTTGTAGTGGCTTATTGCTATCCCATGTGTGTCCAATAGCAACGACTGCATGGCCGCCAGACGGTGGAAATAGCAATAGCAACACTGGAATTTCCGATTCAATATATGCATGAATCATTTTCAATGAATCGAGAATTTCAGACTGATTCATTTGGGGTTCGTTGTTGTTAAACCATGTGCCTAGCGGAATAGCATGAGATGAATAACCTGCCGCCCTGACGGCCTCGATCATTTGCTGCAACGTCAATCCGCCACGATTTGGCCTAACTCGACCAGTCACAAAGTACTTAGTTGCTGCATCAGTAATTTGAGCAGGATCGTATGCTCTGTCACCCTCACGTCTGCGCAGTGTCCTCAAAGCCATCCATATCGATGCTTGCGCACAAGCTCCTACAGCATTGTCTTGTTGCATGAACGGTGTACCAACAACATGAAACTCCACTCCGGCTATATGAACTGGGAAAGAATCGACACAGCGCATATACCCATCAACAATGGAAACTGAAAGAATCGAAGCACCAATTGGGCTCTTTATAACTGGCCTTAGGGTAATAAACCCTAGGTAATTGTTCTTATCAACGCTATCTAAAAAATCTAGAACTTGTTGGCCCTCATCAGCCACTTGTTTAAAAAAATGTAGTCTTGTACAGGATCTTGGAACAGGCGCAAATTGGCGGCTGTAATATGCGCTGAACTCAGCCAAAAAGTCGGGGTCGTGCACACCTGTTTGAACAATTATCGTGCGAACTTCTGCCTTGGCTAGCATCTCACAACAACTGGCCAACGGCCCAAGGTTACCAACTTTTTTGTGAAGGTCGCGATTAGTCAATTCTTTCATCGCAACCTGAAATTGCGTGAAAATTTCAACGGAATTAACTACCGCTTTTATTTGCAAACGATCGGCCATAAAAAAAGCCGCCCTTACCGGCGGCTTCCTCACTTTAATTTTTTTAGAAAATTGTTACTGGCTTGCCTTCTTCGAAAGCACGACGCTGTTGAGTGCGAATTTCTTCGACTCGGGTATTGATACGTTCTGATAACTGGTCACGGACTTCTTGCGCACGGCTAGCGTCAAACACATGTTTCTTCTCAGTTCCGCGTGCCATCTCGAGTACAAACGTCCCTAAGGTAGTACCTGCGGTAGTTGATCTCATGCTTCTTTCTCCTGACATGTATCGATGAACATCATGATCGCAAATCATCATCGATATATTTATATGACTTCTTCTATGTTACCAAGTTCAAAATCAGGCAAACCAGCAATTATAACTATCTTTGCTCGTTTTGCGTTCTTTGTAACAAGTATTAGCTGCCGCCAAGGTGAGATAATATAAATATAGCTTCTTAATCCTTTATTTACAATGTGATTCAAAAGATTTATTTCAGAAACGCAACTTGCCAAAAAAACAATCTGCATTTTATCTAACCTTTGAATAATTGCGCGAATAATAGTCGCTTAAAAGCCTCGCACGTTGGGCTGCGCCGGCAGGATTCGCATGCCCAGCACGAGATTACAAAGGTAAAATTGCGAATTTGCAATAGCCCTGTGGAGTTAGTCGGTGTACTGCTTGATGCAATTTTGCGCAAACTATCTACAATCCAATTGGCCTCGGACATAAGATGTGCAGTTATATGTTTTGCGGCCGAGCGCATCTATCTTGTCATTCGTCTCCCGTGCAGACTGATTGATTTTTTGATCAATACGACGTGCATTTGCGTCGGCATTTATCTGAGTAGCAATAGCGCTACGTTGCGCGCTTTTCGTACCGTAATGATCTTTCCAGAGCGTGTATGCTTCTAGAGAAATAGGGCGCCCATTAATTTTATTTTCTAAGTTTTGCAAACATTCCTCTTTAGCATCAGCGGCAAGACTTTTTCCTTTGGCATCGCCCTCCAGAAAATACTTGAACTTACATTGCTGGGGAATAGGCCCAGCTCTAACCTTGTCTGTCTCGTAAATTTTCAGAGCCCGAGCGTTAGGATCACCAGCAGAACCAGCAATAGACCCTCCAAAACTTGGGGTCACAATATTTACTTTCTTTGAATCGCTTTCAGCACAAGGCTTATCGGAATACTCCATAGCCCCTTGTGAATTTTTACATTTGAATACCTGCGCATGAGATGTCATACTTAATAATATTCCAGCAACCAGTAGAAGATGTTTGATTAGCATTTTGTCCCTGCAATCCAATGTTATTTGAATGCTTCCTTGGTACGCAGTCAAGTTCGCACGCCCACACGCGTGACGCACAGAATAAAATTTTCGCCATGGGATTCTTTGATCTTAACGACAAAAAACAAATTTAAGTAATATTTTTTGCGGGTACTAGTGCGGGTATATTGCAAATTAAAATAACAAGACATGTTACCCACATTGGGCTCTAAGTTCTGATACAGATCCACCTATCCCACCAAGAACACGTTGCAAAGCCTTATGTTTAGCAACATGAAAAACCCGCATCAGCCGAGCGCTGTTGCGGGTTTTTTGTTTTCACAAGCAATTTTGTATTTCAAACCGCGACGCACAAATCAGATCGCCTCTGTTCGATGCCGTACCGATGGAACAGCCGCCGTGCGCCACGATGAGGCAACTAAAACAAAACGGAGACTTTTATGTCCACCATACTTCTGGTTGTTCTCATCCTGATTCTGATCGGCGCTTTCCCAACTTGGGGGCATAGCCGCAGTTGGGGATACGCGCCGAGCGGTATCGCTGGCCTGCTGGTTGTCGTGCTGCTTGTGATGCTTCTCACAGGCGGAATATAGAACAAAAAAATGAACCTACCGCGAGGTAGATTCATTTTTTACTGCGTTGACTGAAGGTACGAACTAAACACCGCGCCAATTTTTTATTTGTTGGCACAACAAAAAATTCAAGCCACCCGCGGTCACATACTCACAAATCTATGTTTACTGCTTCCCCACGATATATTGCAATAGCGTCACGACTTGTTCTGGCGTTTGCGCCCAACCCATTGCGGCGCCATCCACTTCTTTGAGCGGATGGATAATTTTTTCATCGTGCAACGTGATGTAGGGTTTTTTAAGGGCGGCGCAGTAGCCGGCATCAAACGCAGCATTCCATTGCTTGTATTGGTCACCAAATCGGATGATGGCAAGGTCGCATTTCTCGATCAAATTTTGTATCCGGATGGCATTGACGTTAGCTGATTTGTGGTCGCGCCAAAATTGTTTTTCTTCACTCCCCAACACATCGCCTGCAGCGTCACTCGCTTCGTGATTAGTGACGGCGGAGGTAAAGGTAATCGGCAATTGATGTGCTGCTGCGCCCTGCATAATTTGTTCACGCCAATCGGTGTGGATTTCACCGGATAAATATACTGTCCAACTCATAAAATATTGCTCCATTCATTTCGAGAAAATTCTGCCTTGATAGAGGGCATTTTTGTGGGCAATTATCCTTGATATTATTTGTTCGCGCTTAAAACAAGCCAGCCTCGCCTTTAACAGCATTAACTCTGCACACTCGGCTCTGTCGCCGCACTGGGCAAAGCATCAAAACTATCGGCCTGCGCAAGCCGCCACATTTTTTGATAAAACGCACCTTCCGTCGAACCGGATAGCAACTCACCCGGCTTGAGGAAATAGTGCATCTCGGAGAAAAAACGGATTTCGGTATCGCTGACGCGTCGCACCAGATGGTGCGCCTCCAACTGCGATGGATATTCCAATCCGGCGGCGGCGAGAATTTCGGATAAGGCTTTCAAAGTATTGCGATGGAAGTTGGCGACGCGTTGCGCCTTGTCTTCCACCACCAACGCTTTTTGTCGAAGTGGATCTTGGGTGGCCACGCCAGTTGGGCAGCGATTGGTATGACAGCTCTGTGCTTGTATGCAACCAATCGCAAACATAAAACCACGTGCCGCGTTAGCCCAATCCGCGCCTAAGGCCAACACGGTCGCGATGTCAAAGGCGCTGACTATTTTTCCACTCGCGCCGATGCGGATTTGATCGCGCAGATTCAAACCGACCAAAGTGTTGTGCACAAACAATAAGGCTTCGCGCAAAGGCACACCGATGTGATCGATAAACTCGACTGGGGCGGCGCCAGTACCGCCCTCGGCGCCATCAACCACGATAAAGTCGGGTTGTATGCCGGTTTCTAACATCGCTTTGGTGATACTCATAAATTCCCACGGATGGCCGAGGCAAAATTTAATTCCTACCGGTTTTCCCCCTGACAAATTGCGTAAGCGACCGATAAATTGCAGCAATTCAATCGGTGTGGAAAACTCGCTATGGCGCGCTGGTGACACACAATCTCTATCCATCAAAATTTTGCGCGTCGCCGCAATTTCAGCGGTGATTTTGTGTTGCGGCAAAATCCCGCCGTGCCCAGGTTTGGCGCCTTGACTGAGCTTGATCTCAATCATTTTTACTTGCGGCTCATGCGCATGCTGCTGAAACTGCTGCTCACTAAAACTACCGTCATCGTTGCGACAACCAAAATAACCGCTACCGATTTCCCAAATCAAATCACCTCCACCTTGCCGGTGATACTCACTGATACTGCCTTCGCCGGTGTCGTGCGCAAAGCGTCCCAGTTTAGCGCCTTGGTTTAACGCGCTAATGGCGTTGCCGCTCAATGCACCAAAACTCATCGCTGAAATATTAAAAAGAGAGGCTGAATAAGGTTGTAAACAATCTGGGCCACCAATATCGATGCGAAACTCATCCGGATCACGCCGCTTTGCTGGTTGCATTGAATGGCCGATAAACTCAAACCCTGTCTGATACATATTACCCAAGGTACCAAAAGGTTTATCAGCAGTTTGATTCTTGGCACGCGCATACACTAACGCGCGTTGCGAGCGTGAAAATGGCAGCGCTTCGCTATCGCCTTCTAGCAGATACTGGCGTATCTCTGGCCGTATGCTCTCGACCAAATAGCGAATGTTGCCCAGAATTGGATAATTGCGGCGCACCGCGTGACGCTTCTGCAGCAAGTCCAGTAGGCCTATACCGACCAGCACCGCCAACAGCACGATCAGCGGCGTCACACCACTGAAAGAAAAAAAAGGTAAAACACACAGAATAATCACGCATCCGGCGAAAAATGCGTAACGGCTTAATAGTGAAAAACTCATACAGGTATTGTCCTCACAATAAACCTCGAGCCGAGGTTTTAGCGACAAAGTCGAGAAACAACAAACTTGTTAAATGTTGCCGATTTAAATGTTGCCTATTAAAAACCGATTCAGCATACGCGAAATCAGGCTGGCAACCTATTTCTGGGGGGCTGTCTGGCAGGATTTCGATTGCACGCATCTCGCTAGTCAAGCCTCTCAGCCCTTTGTACGCTCACGATACCAATCACTAAGCGCTACGCGTCATAGCAAAAGCGGTACACAGCACAATAGAATCTCAGGAAAAACAACAAAACGGGCTAACAATATAAAAATCTCCAATCACTGCTGTTTTTGTAATTAAGTTGTCACAAAGCCGCCTTATGATCAGACATCGATCTTCCACTCACCACTATAGGTTTGGGGAGATTGTGTAGAGCCCGTTTTCGTTGAAAACGGGCTTTTTTATTTTCCACATTGCATGTCAACCCAAGTTTGGCAATAATCGTTGCAACGTCATCGTCACCGACATAAAAGACCGTGTCAGATTTCCAACTATTTACAAGGGTATGGCCATGAATAAAATTCTCGCGTTGATAATTTCCTGGGCATTTATCAGCTTTGCATTTGCGGCTGACCCCGCACCAGCAAAACCGGCTGCACCAAAAACCATGCAACAAGAAAAAATGACCCACTGCAACAAGCAAGCAGCGGATAAAAAAGGCGAGGAACGCAAGGCCTATATGAAAGAATGCCTCAGTGCCAGCGATACAAAGGCGCCTAGCGAAGCGCAGCAGGCGCAACGCGACAAAATGAAAAGCTGCAATACCGATGCTCAGTCCATGAAAGGCGATGAGCGCAAGAAATTTATGAAAACCTGCTTGTCCAAATAAGTAGGTATAAAAGAACCAAGCCAATCACAATAAGGCAGGCAGCAGCGGCAAATCTGCTTGATTGGCGACTCGCGCGAAGGCGGACAAGACATATATGATGTTTTATCCGCTTTTTTGCCATATCCACATAAATAGCATGCTGAAAAGCCGCCAGCGATCTGCTGCGCCACCTGCTGGGACGAACCGTCCCGCGTGGTATCATGAGCGACCACTTACACGCTGACAGCAGCTGTGTTGCCTCCAGTTTTCAGGTAAAAATCGCACGTATAAAACAACAGTATCAAGCGACGGCATTATGCGGCGGCATTAAGCAACGAATTGAGCATTAACCTGCACCCGATCAGAGCTGAATCGCATCCGAGTTTTTGCGCCTCTCATTTTTTGAACAGGAATCACCCATGTGGATCAAACGTTTACTGCTCAGTTGCGTACTCGCCATGACGACGCTTACCGCGCTTGCCTTTGAACGCCCTTTCCCTCCAGGAACCAAGCGCGGAACGATGACACCGGCCGCCTATCCAAATATCGTGATCAACGACAAGAACCGGACTTTATCGCCCGGCGCACGCATCTGGAATCAACGCAATACGATCGATATGCCCGCCTCTATTCGTGGTGAAGACATGGTGGTGCACTACACCGAAAATCAAGCGGGGCAGATTGACCGCGTCTGGATACTGACAGCACAGGAAATTGCACGCCCGGCACCCAAGCCGATCCCCGTGATAAAGCGTAACGTTGAATCGCCGTCATTTGATTCCAACAATTAAGTCACACAACAAATCAGCACCCGTATTTTTAAGTTATTTCATGCAGAAGAAAATTTTTATCAAAACCTTCGGTTGTCAGATGAACGAGTACGACTCGGACAAGATGGCCGATGTTCTCAAAGCCTCCGACGGTCTGATCAAAACCGATACGCCGGAAGATGCCGACGTCATCTTGCTCAACACCTGCTCGGTGCGCGAGAAAGCGCAAGAAAAAGTGTTTTCCGATCTCGGTCGCTTGCGCGAATTAAAATTAAAAAATCCTGATCTGATGATCGGTGTCGGCGGTTGCGTCGCCTCGCAGGAAGGCGAAGCGATTATTAAACGTGCGCCTTATGTTGATCTGGTGTTCGGCCCGCAGACGCTACATCGCTTGCCAGAAATGCTGAAGCAACGGCGCAGTAGTGGTCGCTCGCAGGTGGACATTAGCTTTCCTGAAATTGAAAAATTTGATCACATGCCTCCAGCTAAAGTGGATGGCGCGACTGCTTTCGTCTCCATCATGGAAGGTTGCAGCAAATACTGCAGCTACTGCGTGGTACCGTACACCCGCGGTGAAGAAGTCTCGCGCCGGTTTGACGATGTGCTGGCCGAAGTGGCGGGTTTGGAAGCACAGGGCGTCAAAGAAATTACACTGTTAGGACAAAACGTTAATGCCTATCGCGGCAAGATGAGCAATGATGCGGCCGAAGGCGAAATCGCCGATTTTGCGCTGCTGATTGAATACATTGCCGAGTTTAAGGGCATAGAGCGCATACGCTTTGTCACCAGCCATCCAAAAGAATTTACGCAGCGCTTGATCGACACTTACGCCAAGGTTCCTAAGCTAGTCGATCATCTTTATCTACCAGCGCAACACGGCGCGGATCGTATCCTCGCCGCGATGAAACGTGGTTATACCGCGCTCGAATATAAGTCGGTGTTGCGTCGTCTGCGCGTGGTGCGGCCTAATATTTCTATCTCGTCAGATTTCATCGTCGGCTTTCCCGGTGAGACCGAGGCAGATTTTGAGGCGATGATGAAATTGATCGATGTTATCGGTTACGACAACAGCTTTAGCTTTATCTTTAGCCCACGCCCCGGAACACCAGCCGCCAATCTCGAAGATGACACGCCGTATGACGTCAAACTAAAACGATTGCAGCGTCTGCAAGCCGTGATAGATCAAAACACGCGTCGCTACAGCGATCAGATGGTCGGCAGCGTGCAGCGCGTGCTGGTCGAAGGTAAGGCGAAAAAAGAAGATGGTGATTTGCAAGGACGTACCGAAAACAACCGTGTCGTCAATTTTGCTGGCGGCGTGCAATCAGATCGGCTGATCGGCCAGATGATCGATCTCAACATCACTGAATCGCACGGCTATACACTGCGTGGCGAAATCATCATCAAACAATAAGTACGAAAAATAAGTACGATAAATTCAAACATTCAGCACAACATAACCTGACGACAATTACCCATTGAAAACAAAAACCGCTGTTCAACCAATGTATTTCACGCCAGAGCCGCTCGACAATAAGCGCCTCGCGCATTTATGTGGCCCGATGGACGAGAATCTGCGACAGATTTCTGCCGCGCTCGATGTCACGGTATTCCGCCGCGGCGAAAAATTTATCGTCAACGGCAGCAATGCCGAGCGAGCAGTCGAAATTTTGCAGCAGTTTTATCAGCAGGCCGACAAGATCATCTCGCTGGAAGAAGTACAACTCGCGCTGGTTGAACAGCGCGCCACACTGGCGGAACCTGAGCCTGTTATCGCCGCACCAAGCAAACCTGGCAAAAAGAAAGCCATCGAATCTGTATTAGATGCGCCCGTTTTAAAAACGCGTCGCCACGATTTGCGTGGTCGCACACCGCACCAGTTGCAGTATCTAAAAGCCATCACGCAGCACGACATCACCTTCGGGGTCGGCCCTGCCGGCACCGGCAAAACCTATCTTGCAGTTGCATGTGCGGTCGATGCGCTGGAACGCGATGCCGTCAAACGCATCATCTTGACACGTCCCGCAGTCGAGGCAGGCGAACGTCTCGGCTTTTTGCCTGGCGATTTAACGCAAAAAATTGATCCTTATCTGCGTCCTTTGTACGATGCGCTATACGATCTACTCGGCTTTGATCGCACACAAAAAATGCTCGAGAAGCAGGCGATTGAAATTGCACCGCTCGCCTATATGCGCGGCCGTACTTTAAATCACGCTTTTGTGATTCTGGATGAGGCACAAAACACCACGCCAGAACAAATGAAAATGTTTTTGACGCGTATCGGCTTTGGCAGCAAAGCGGTGATTACGGGCGACATTACGCAAATCGATTTACAGCGCGCACAGACTAGCGGCTTGGTCGACGCCATTGCCGTACTGGAAGATGTGCGCGGCCTCGCTTTTACGCGTTTCACCAGCGCCGATGTGGTTCGTCATCCACTGGTCGCCCGTATCGTCGACGCTTATGCTGAGGCGCAAGAACCAATTAAAGCGAAGCCTAATAAGCCCAAGACTAGTAGTGCGACAGGCAAGACGAGGGCTGTTAAAACGGTCGCTAATAAATCCACTGCCGATCAAATCTCCGCTGGAAAAAAACTGACGGCGAAATAAGGTGATTCGTTGCTTAGCAACTATTTGGTGCAAAATCCCTTGCCACGAACCGCTCTCTCGACAAGTTGATTAAAAATGCAGCTCAACAAGCTTACTCTGTCAGTCCAGTATGCCGACCCTACTCTACAAGAGCAGATCACACGTCCGAAATTGCGTCGATGGGTCAAGGCTGCTTTGCTAGCGCCGGCTCAGATCACTTTACGTTTCGTTGATGCGGAAGAAGGTCGCACGCTCAATCGACAATATCGCAGTAAGGATTACGCCACCAATGTACTGACTTTTGCTTACACCGAAGATGAGCAAGATGAAGTGACACAAGCCGATATTATTTTCTGCACAGAAGTATTGCAGCGCGAAGCGCAAGAACAAAAGCGCTCAATCGAGTCGCATGCTGCGCATCTGGTCGTGCATGGGGTGTTGCACGCGCAAGGTTACGACCATGAAACCGATGAGGAAGCCGATGAAATGGAACATCTGGAAATTGAAATCCTCGCCACACTTGGATTTCCCAATCCCTACATCAGCATTTAAAAATCGACTCTAATACATGCAAGAAAACTATCGTTTGCAGACAGGTTCAGGCACCAGCACTCTGTTGATTTCATGATACAAAATCAACATCCGCAAAGATAACAAACGTGTTTTGGGATGTAATGATTTTTTGTTGTATCCTGAACATCCTTAAACCCTTTCCCGCAACGGCCGTTTCGCCTTATGCAAGACCTTCCCAGTAGTAGCAAGCCAAGCGATATCAAACCGCATCGTTCCCTGTTTGAACGTCTGACCGCTTTTATTTCCCCCGAGCCCGATAACCGCGCTGCATTGCTTGAGGTGTTGCAGGATGCGCACGAACGCAATTTGATCGATGCCGATGCACTGGCGATGATAGAAGGCGTGTTCCAAGTATCCGAACTAGCAGCACGCGACATCATGGTGCCGCGCTCGCAAATGGATGTGATCGATATCAACATGCCGATCGAAGATTGGCTGCCCATGGTGTTGGCAACAGGCCACTCGCGCTTCCCCGCGATCGAAGATGAGCGCGACAAGGTTATCGGCGTCCTACTGGCAAAGGATTTGCTTCGTTATTACGCAGAAGACGCTTTCGATGTGCGCGCGATGTTACGCCCACCATTGTTTATCCCCGAATCGAAACGTTTGAATGTCCTGCTGAGCGAATTCCGCGCCAAGCATAATCATATGGCGCTGGTGGTCGATGAATATGGTGGCGTCGCCGGACTGATCACGATCGAAGATGTGTTGGAACAAATCGTCGGCGATATTGAAGATGAATATGACTTCAATGAAGACGACGACAATGTGCTGGCTGTCAAAGCCGGGAGCGACGGCCCTCGTTGGCGTATCAAGGCGTTAACCGAGTTAGACCAATTTAATGAAGAGCTCGGTGTCAGCTTATCCAATCCAGAAGTGGACACGATTGGTGGCTTTGTCATTGACCATCTGGCGCGCATGCCACGTAAAGGTGAACTCATTGAAATCGCTAATTTGCGCTTTGAAATTTTGCGTGCAGACGCTCGTCAAATCCACGTATTACTGGTAGAAAAACTACCAAATATGGTTGCTGAAAATGATTCTGAATCGTGATTTCCCAATCAGCGTTATCACGGATCGCGCTCGACCCATGCCGCATCCCCACTCGATCGCGACGATGCGCTGATTAAATCGCATGCGCCAACTTCTTTCTCTACGTTTTTTATCGCCAATACAAGCCGCAGTCGTCGCTTGGTGTGCTGGCGCCGTCAACGTTTTTTCATTTGCACCTTTCGGCTATTGGGTCATACAGCTCGTGACGCTGGCGTTGCTGTTCCATTTGGTACTGCACGCGCCGACGATTAAACGCAGCACCGTTATAGGTTGGGCCTACGGATTCGGTTGGTTAGGATCGAGTATTTACTGGCTTTACATTAGCCTGCACGACTATGGCGGCATGCCGGCCGCGGTCGCTGCACTCGCGGTGATGTTGCTGGCGCTCTCTTTATCCATACTCACTGCATTGGTCGCGACCATCACAAGCTGGTATCGGCTATCCCGCAATGCGCCTGATTGGTGTGCGTTGTTATTAGTTTTTCCAGCGCTCTGGGCTTTGTCGGAATGGGTTCGCGGCTGGATTTTTACCGGCTTTTCTTGGATTGTCAGCGGCTATGCGCACATTGAAAGTCCGTTTGCTGGTTTTGCGCCACTTATAGGCGTGTACGGCATCGGCTGGCTAGTTGCCGTCAGTGCCGGCTGCCTGGTTCTACTAACTCACAGCAAAACCATCGCGTTGCGCGCCGGCGCGCTGTTGATCGGCATTTTAGTCCTCGGCTCGCTGCTTCAAACGATCCATTGGACCTCGCCTAATGGCAAGGTAATTTCAGTTCGACTGTTACAAGGCAATGTGCCGCAGGAGATGAAGTTTGACCAAGAACGCACTGCGCAGACTTTGACCATGTACGAAGATATGATCAAGGAGGCGCCCGCTGATTTGATCGCCACACCAGAAACGGCATTACCTTTGCTAGCGCATCAATTACCGGCAGATTATTTGCCACGTCTCGCCGAATTTGCGACGGCCTCGAATAGCAATCTAATCATCGGCGTACCAATTAGTGACGGACCACAGCAATACACCAACAGCGTTATCGGCCTAGCGCCCAGCACGGCGGCCAACAACGCGCCACATGCTTATCGCTACGATAAACATCATCTAGTGCCGTTTGGTGAATTCATTCCTTCAGGGTTTCGCTGGTTCGTCGACATGATGCATATTCCGCTCGGCGACTTTACGCGTGGCGCGGTGATTCAAGCACCGTTTGGCGTCAAGGACCAATGGGTAATGCCCAACATCTGTTACGAAGATTTATTTGGCGAAGAAATTGCAAATCAATTACGGGCCGCCTATCTGGCAGACAAACCGGTGGCGAGCATCTTGTTAAACGTTTCCAATATCGCTTGGTTTGGTGACTCGATCGCCTTGCCGCAACATTTACAAATCTCACAAATGCGCACGCTAGAAACCGGCCGGCCGATGCTACGCGCCACCAATACCGGCGCCACGGCTGTGATCAACCCAGGCGGCAAAGTAGGCGCGCAGCTACTACCATTTGAGCGCGCCGTGTTAACCGATTCGGTGCAAGGCTACCGTGGTCTGACGCCTTATATCTTGTTTGGCAATTTACCAATCATCGCGTTTATTTTTATGGCGCTCATGATTGCTTGGCTACGCACGCGCAAAAAGCAGCTAGCAAGCTAAAAGCGGTTAAAATCTAGGGTTTTAGCGACCCCTTTCGCCGCCCTTTCGCGCGCGGCGAAAATAAGAACCCAAGATGCTTACATTTCAACAAATTATTTTGACGCTGCAGAAGTACTGGGATGCGCAAGGCTGCGCATTACTGCAACCCTACGATATGGAAGTAGGCGCTGGTACTTCGCACACCGCCACCTTCCTGCGCGCGATCGGCCCAGAGCCGTGGAAAGCTGCTTACGTACAGCCATCACGTCGCCCTAAAGATGGACGCTATGGCGAAAACCCAAATCGCTTACAACACTACTATCAATTTCAGGTGGTATTAAAACCAGCGCCTGCAAATATTTTAGAACTGTATCTAGGATCGTTAGAAGCATTAGGCTTTGATCTAAAACAAAACGATATCCGCTTTGTCGAAGACGATTGGGAAAACCCAACGCTGGGTGCTTGGGGTCTCGGTTGGGAAGTGTGGCTTAACGGTATGGAAGTCACGCAGTTCACCTACTTCCAGCAAGTCGGCGGCATCAACTGCAAACCGATCACTGGCGAAATCACCTATGGTCTGGAACGCCTCGCGATGTATCTGCAAGGTGTAGACAATGTCTACGATCTGACATGGACCGAAACCGCCGCCGGTGAAAAACTCAGCTATGGCGACGTCTACAAACAAAATGAGATCGAGCAATCGACTTACAACTTTGAGCATAGCGATAGCGACTTCCTGTTCGTCGCTTTTACCGCGCATGAAAAACAGGCGCTTCATCTGATAGAACATCAACTCGCGTTGCCCGCTTACGAGCAGGTATTAAAAGCTGCCCACACCTTCAATCTGCTGGATGCACGCGGCGCGATTTCGGTCACCGAGCGCGCTGCCTACATCGGCCGCATCCGCAATATGGCGCGCAGCGTTGCACGCAGCTATCTGGATAGTCGCGCTCGTCTCGGTTTCCCTATGGCCAAACCGGAACATGCCGCCGAAGTGCTGGCGCAGATCGAGAAGGAAGCAACGTAAATTATGAGTAACAGCATGGACACCAAAAATCTTCTCGTCGAACTGTTTGTTGAAGAACTGCCGCCGAAAGCATTAAAGAAAATCGGCGACGCCTTCGCGCAAAACATACAAGCATCCTTGCAAACGCAAGGCTTGTTGGCATCAAATTGTGTCGCTACACAGTTTGCGTCACCGCGTCGACTCGGCGTGCATTTGACCAACGTGATAGTGCAAGCTGATAACAAAGCCGTCTCGCAAAAACTAATGCCGGTCAAAGTCGGTCTGAACGAAGATGGCACAGCCACACCAGCTTTGCTAAAAAAATTAGCGGCACTGGGTGCGGATGAATCTGCTGTCGCCAATCTAAAACGTGAATCGGATGGCAAAGCAGAGTCGCTGTTCTTCAACAGCATCGTCACCGGCACCACACTGCCGGACGGCTTGCAAAAAGCAATGGATGAAGCGCTGGCAAAATTACCGATTCCAAAAGTCATGACCTACCAACTGGCTGACGGCTGGGAGTCAGTTAACTTTGTACGACCTGCGCATGGCTTAGTCGCATTGTATGGCGCGGACGTTGTACCGATCTCAGTACTCGGCCTGAGCAGCAGCAATATCACGCACGGCCATCGCTTTGAAGCCGGCCTTGATCCGCTCTACATACGCGATGCCGACAGTTACGCCCAGCAAATGATTGATCAAGGTGCGGTGATTGCCAATTTTGACGAGCGTCGCGCCGAAATCGTCCGGCAACTCGCGGCAGCAGCAAACGAGGCAGGTGATCAACTAACACCAATTGAAGATGACGCGCTACTGGATGAAGTAACCGGTTTGGTCGAACGTCCAAACGTTTTGGTCGGTCAGTTTGAAGAAAGCTTCCTAGCCGTGCCGCAGGAATGTTTGATTCTCACCATGAAAGCGAATCAAAAATATTTTCCGCTGTTGGATAAAGCAGGCAATCTGAGCAACAAGTTTTTGATCGTCTCGAATATTCGTCCAGCCGATACCAGCTTAGTCATCGGCGGTAATGAACGTGTAGTGAGACCGCGTCTAGCTGATGCCAAGTTTTTCTTCGATCAAGATCGCAAGAAGACCTTGGAATCGCGCATCGCCGGCCTCGATAAAGTGGTGTATCACAACAAGCTCGGCACGCAAGGCGAGCGCATCACACGTGTACGCACAATTGCCAAAGGCATTGCGGAAAAACTCGGCATCGATGTGCAACAAGTAGATACTGCCGCGCAATTGGCCAAAGCCGATTTGGTCACCGACATGGTTGGTGAATTCCCAGAACTACAGGGCATCATGGGCCGCTACTACGCACTGCATGATGGTTTAACTGCAGATGTCGCTGACGCGATCGAAGATCATTACAAACCGCGTTTTGCTGGCGATACTTTGCCCCGAAATAACGTTGGCATCTGCGTCGCGTTGGCAGACAAGTTGGAAACGCTGGTCGGTCTGTTCAGTATCGGACAATTACCGACCGGCGACAAAGATCCATTTGCATTACGTCGACACGCCTTGGGCATCATCCGCATGCTGATTGAAAGCAAACTTGATCTGGGCATAGATGAACTCGTCTCCACTGCGGAAAAGTCATTCGGCACTCTATCAGCTGAATACCGCGAAGCCTTGCTCGTCTTTATCTTTGACCGCCTTGCTAACAGCCTGCGTGAACAAGGCTACAGCGCGCAAGAAATCGAGGCAGTGCTAGCACTGCAACCACAACGTCTGCTGGATGTCAGTGACCGCCTCGCGGCGGTACGCAGCTTTACTACGATGCCGGAAGCAGAAAGTCTGGCCGCGGCCAACAAACGCGTTAGTAATATTCTCAAAAAAGTCGAAGGCAATGTTGCTGCCAAGGTCGATTTGGCACTATTAAAAGAAGCTGCAGAAATTGCATTGAACAAAACACTAGCAAGCGTCAAACCCGATGCTGACGCCGCATTTGCACGCGGCGATTACACTGCGTCATTGCAAGCACTCGCTGCGCTCAAAGTGCCGGTCGATGCCTTCTTTGAAAACGTAATGGTGAATGCAGAAGTCATTGCATTGCGCAATAATCGTCTGGGCCTGTTAGCGACGCTGCATCAGGCGATGAATCAGGTTGCCGATATTTCGCGGCTGGCCAAATAATTAGGCTGTCTTCAGACTATCGATTTGCACGTGGCATAGACTAAAGGTGTTTCGATGAAATTGATTATTCTTGATCGCGATGGTGTCATCAATCAGGACTCGGATGCGTTTATCAAATCACCAGACGAGTGGATTCCAATTCCCGGATCACTGGAAGCCATCGCACGCTTGAATCAGGCGGATTACCATGTCGTCGTTTGCACCAATCAGTCTGGCATTGCGCGCGGCAAATTCAACATCATGACGTTGAATGCAATTCATCAAAAAATGCATGCGGCCGCACAAGAAGTTGGCGCAGAAATTGATGCGGTATTTTTTTGCCCGCATGCGGCCGACGATAACTGCGATTGTCGCAAACCAAAACCAGGGATGTTGCATGCAATCAGTGAACGTTTCAATGTGGATCTAAAAGGTGTACCGATGGTCGGCGATGCTTTGCGTGATTTACAGGCGGGTTTCGTAGCAGGCTGTCACCCGCATCTCGTCTTGAGTGGTAAAGGTGAGAAAACGCGTGCAAGTGGTGGTTTGCCACCGGGCACCGAGATTTATAATGATCTTGCAGCAGTTGTGGATGACTTACTCAAGCTATCCGCACCAAACAAGCCAAGCTAAAATTCTCGATAAAAATCTAGTGGCGGCACCTTAAAATTGCTGCGCTAAACAGGAAATAATAATCTGTATGTTTATGTTTATACGCTCCCTACTGTTTGTATTGATCATATTGCCAGTCACATTGATCTGGGCTTGCGTCTGTTTTATCGCGGCACCGCTTCCATATAACCAACGCTATTACATTACGTCACGCTGGAATGTATTTGTAGTGTGGCTCGCCAAAGTATTGTGCGGCATTCGCTATCAATTCAAAGGTTATGACAATCTGCCAGATCAGCCGGTGATTTTGCTGTCCAAACATCAATCAGCGTGGGAAACCATTTTTCTGCTTTGCATGATGCCGCGTCCGTTGGTGTTTGTTTTTAAAAAATCATTGCTGTACATCCCGTTCTTTGGTTGGGCACTAGGATTGTTGCGCATGATCCCTATCGACAGAAACAAAGGCAAGGATGCATTTTCTCAAGTCGTGACGCAAAGTCGGCGCCGCTTGGCGGATGGTCAGTGGATTATCATGTTCCCGGAAGGCACACGTATTGCGGTTGGAAAACGTGGGAAGTACAAAGGCGGCGGTGCACGACTCGCAGTCGAAACCAACACCGTAATCGTACCAATTGCGCATAATGCGGGTGAATGCTGGCCAAAAAATTCCTTCGTCAAAAAACCAGGGCTGGTGACGGTTTCGATCGGCAAACCAATTTCACCAGAAGGATTGTCTGCGATCGAATTAATGGAACAGGTCGAAAATTGGATAGAATCGGAAATGCAGGTGATTTCTCCGCGCGCTTATTCTACGAAATCAACGACTCAATCATAGTGGACTGTCGAACTTGAAACTGCTGCGTCATACCTCGCCGGACCCTCAACAGCTAGCGCTACAGCTGGATTTTTTTGCGTCCGATTTTTCGACCCAGCCAAAGATCGATCACCCGGCTCCGACATATACACCTGGATCTTTAGCCCCTCATACCGAGTCGATTACGCAAGAAGCTACAACACCTATTCCTCACGGTAAGCGCCGGGTACGTTTGGGTGAACATACCCTAGACTATGTGTTAGTGCGCTCCAAGCGCCGCTCTATCGGCTTCATGATTGATGATGATGGGCTGCGCATCACCGCTCCAAAGTGGGTCACGTTAGCAGAAATCGAAAATGCCATCGTCGAAAAACAGCGCTGGATTTTTGCCAAACTCAATGACCGTCGTGAACGTTCTGTGCGGCGTCTGCAACCGCCCATGGACTGGCGTGATGGTAGTAAATTACCGTATCTTGGCGACGACATCACGTTGCGTACTCAAGCAACGCAGTCTGCTGGCATTTTATATAACGATGAAACGAAAGAGTTGACGGTCTGTTTGCCCGATGATGCTAGCGAACAGCAATTGAAGGATCGCGTGCAAGGTTGGTTGCAATTGGAAGCGAAACGTATTTTTGCTGAACGTCTGCCAGTCTATGCAGAAAAGCTGAGCGTTAGTTACCAGTCGTTTGCATTGTCGTCAGCGATGACGCAGTGGGGCTCATGCACCGCGGACGGAAAGATCCGCTTGAACTGGCGCTTAATCCACTTTGCGTTACCGTTGATCGACTATGTGATCGCCCATGAGTTATCACATCTGCGTGAAATGAATCACAGCCCACGTTTCTGGGCGACGGTGCAGTCGGTTTTCCCGGAATTTGTCGCCGCCAAAAAAGCATTACGCGATCATGCGCCGGAGACCTTGCCGATTTTCTGATATTTCAAATATCTTGCTGTAAATATCTTCACAATAAAAAGCCGGTAGCGTGATGCTCCGGCTTTTTTGTATTTAAAGCGCCCGCATGATTGCACGCTATTTTTAATCGCTTATTCTTCTCTGCTCTTTATTCTTTTCGCTCTATCAACTCAATCTTGTAACCGTCTGGATCCTCCACAAACGCGATTACGGTCTTGCCACCCTTAACCGGCCCTGCTGCCCGCGTGACATTGCCGCCCGCTGCTGTGACATCGTCACAGGCTTTATAAGCATCCTCTACACCGATCGCGATGTGGCCATAGGCGGTGCCCATGTCGTAACTGTCGGTGCCATAGTTGTACGTCAGCTCCAGCTCGGCATGCTCAGGATTGCTGCCATAACCGACGAACGCCAGCGTGTATTTGTATTCAGGATTTTCCGTTTTACGCAGCAAGGTCATGCCGAGTACATTGGTGTAAAAATCAATAGAACGCTGCAGGTCGCCGACGCGCAGCATGGTGTGAAGTAGGCGCATAGTGTCCTTTAAAGAAAAACTTGAATGGATGAAATGATTTGAATTAGATTGGCGAGTTCAGTTCAGACAATTAAAGGATTTTATGTCGCCTCGGTATTCTTTGTAAAAACGTCCAGCAAACACAAATTAAAGTCGATTGGCGAGCGCAACATACTGCGCCAGCGAAATCGCCTCAGGTCGCAATTGCGGATCAATGCCAACCTCAATCAGATCGTGCTCCGTAAACATCCCAGCCAGACAATTGCGGATTACCTTGCGCCGTTGCGAAAAAGCCTTCAGTACTACCTGCTCCAGTTTGGTCTGATCACACGGCAAAGGATGCGCGAGCGGAATCATGCGCACTATCGCCGACTCGACCCGTGGTGGTGGCTCAAACGCGGTTGGCGGCACGATGAACAGCAGTTCCATTTGATAACGCCATTGCAGCATGACTGACAAGCGGCCATAGGTTTTGCTACCAGGCGCAGCGACCATGCGCTCGACCACTTCTTTTTGCAACATGAAGTGTTGATCTTCTACTTGCGGCGCAATGTCGGCCAAATGGAACAGCAAGGGACTGGAAATGTTGTACGGCAGATTACCAACCACACGCAGCTTTTTATCTGCTGGGCGCGCGATCGAAGCAAAATCGAATTGCAGAGCATCGGCCGCGTGTACGACTAAGCGCGCCGGATCAAAACTCTTTTTAAGCCGCGTGACCAAATCCCTATCCAACTCGACCACATGCAGCTGAGAAAGACTTTCTAGTAATAGCCGCGTCATTGCCGCCAGACCGGGGCCGATCTCGACCATGACGTCTTCCGGCTTTGCATCGATGGCGCTGATGATGTCCTGCAGAACAAATTGGTCGGTCAAAAAGTTTTGACCGAAACGCTTACGGGGAATGTGCTTCATGGATAAATCAAACCGACAAAATTAATGTCAGTCCGATATCTTTCTATTTGATGAGTTTGATGTCGCCGCCATTTGTGCCGCAACTCTGATCGCTTCTATCATGCTGCCATGGTCAGCGTGTCCCAAGCCTTTAGCGGCAAGATCCAGCGCGGTACCATGATCAACGGAGGTGCGAATAATCGGTAAGCCCAAAGTAATGTTGACGCCTAAACCAAAGCTGGCGTACTTCAATACCGGCAATCCTTGATCGTGATACATCGCCAACACACAGTCGGCGTTCTCCAAATATTTACGTTGGAACAGCGTATCGGCGGGATACGGTCCCTGCACGTTCAACCCTTGGGCTTGCGCCGCCTGGATGACTGGCGTGATGACATCGATTTCTTCGCGACCGAGATAGCCATCTTCACCTGCATGAGGATTTAAGCCAGCGACCAAGATACGTGGATTAGATAAACCAAATTTTTGCTGTAAATCTTGATGCAAAATGTTGAGCACACGGGTCAGACTCTGAACGCTAATCGTCGCAGCCACTTCTTTCAACGCGAGATGCGTGGTGGCGAGCGCAACACGTAAAGGCTGCGGCGTCGCATTCGTCGCGAGCATCATCACCACCTGCTCGGTATTGGTCTTATCGGCCAGATATTCGGTATGGCCGGTAAATGGTACGCCTGCATCGTTAATTGTACTTTTTTGCAACGGTGCCGTAACAATCGCGTCGAAGCTACCGAGCACTGTGCCGCTGATCGCAAGATTCAACGTATCTAATACGTAAGGACCGTTTTGTGGATTCAACTGACCAGCAATCACAGGTACCGCCAGCGGACAATCAATCACCGTGATTTGGTCGCGACAAAAAGCCGGTAGTCCCTGCTCTTCAAATGCCGCAACCGACATTACCGATAATCGTATCGCGGGATTGATCGCGGAGGCCATCGCCACTAGCAAAGAGGCATCGCCAATCAAAACACTACGCGCGTCGGCGCGCAACTCCCATGCTGCACGAATCGAAATTTCCGGACCAATACCAGCTGGTTCACCGCAAGTTACGGCAATGGTCGGACATTTAGACGCGAGCATAGCCGCCTGATTAACGCTGGTCTTGTCTGCAGTATTCACAGCGACACCTCTCCAGTATTGCGTTAACTTCTTTACTCTCGATACTCGACATAGGCGCTATCACGCAATTGACGCAGCCAGTCCTGTGTCGCCTCGTCTATTTTGCGCGCCCGGATTGCTTGACGTGCCTCAAGACGCTGACGCTCTTGCGAAACATCGGTCATTTTACGTTCCTTGACCAAAATCAAATGATAGCCAAATGGCGTTTCGATCGGCTCACTCACTTGACCGATTGGCAGTGCATTCATTGCGCGCTCAAATTCCGGCACGGTGTCACCTGGATAAATCCAACCAAGCTCACCACCTTGCGCCGCCGAAAAATCATTTGAATAAAGTTTTGCCAATTCTTCAAACGTCGCCGCGTTGTTATCCAGACGCTGCTTCAGATCCAGTAATTTACGACGTGCTTCAGCTGCCGAGACGACTTGATTTACCTTGATCAAAATATGGCTGGCGCGCGTTTGCATTACCGCAGCGGATGCGGCCTTGTCTGCACCGGCCTGAACCACGCTTTGCGTGCGCTTGCCTAGCAGTTTGAGAATATGAAAACCATTGGCGCTTTTGACGATCGGTGCGACCTGTCCTTGCTGCAAATTCGCAGTGGCATCGATAAATAATTGCGGCAAACGATCTGCCGTACGCCAGCCCATATCACCACCGGTCATTGCGTTGCTGGCGTCAGAATACGCTGCAGATAACTTGGCGAAATCGCCACCGGCATTTAATTGCGCGACCACTTCCTCAGCGCGTTTGCGACGCTCTGCCAATTGTGCCGAAGTCGCGTTCTCGGGAATGCCAATCAAAATTTGTGCAATATCCAGCTCTTGTGGTGCCGCTCCCGCATCATTACTATGCGCCGAGAGGTAATTATCAATCTCTGCATCCGATACCTGCACCTTGTTATCGACCTCACGTTCACGCAAGCGCTGGATCAAAATCTCTTTGCGAATCTCTTCACGAAACTTGGCAAAGGACATCCCTTGCAGCTCCAGTTGTTTACGGAACTCTGGAACCGATAATTTGTTTTGTTCAGCGATACGTCCAATTGCCCTATCCAAGGTTGCATCGTCGGCACGTATGCCCCGCTCTTTTGCTTGCTGCAATTGCGCGCGCTCAACAATCATGCGCTCCAACAACTGGCGCTGTAATTGTGCGCGAGGTGGCATCGTGCCACCTTGGCTTTGCAACCTACCTTCCATTTCAGTCAAGCGCGCAAGAAATTCACGCCGCGTGATCACCTCGTTATTGACGACCGCCAGAATGGCATCTGCTAATTGAGGTTGTGCACGCGTTGCAAGTTCTGATGCTTGAACAGTTCGCACATCATCTTTATCAGACTGTTGTACCTGAGCTTGCGCTTGTGCTGCTGGCAGCATTAAAAAAGTCATGCTCAATACAAGACAGACCGATTGCAGTACACGAATACTTTTTTTAAACATGGACATGGCAGTTTCACTATTCATCATTTTTAAAACCGATTCACTTATTGTTCACTAGGCGTGTTACTTAAAATTTGATAACCGGTCACATTTTGGCGCAACGCCTGCAACGGATCCGAACCTAATCTTGCCAGCCCGCTCAATTCAAGCTGGAAAAATAATGAGGTGTTTGCTTCACCAGTCGACGTCGGCGTGCGCTGCGCTACGACACGAAAGATCCAGCAGTCCGCCTTATATTCCAAGCCCAAAATTCCCTCTGACACGTTACTGTCTTCCAGCGAATAATTAATACGTCCGACGCCGTACCAGCGATTACTCAATGGCCATTGTCCGGACACGTCAACTTGACGCAATTCATTCGCCAAGTCACGTCTATAGGTCAGATTTAATACTTTTTTGGGTGCTGGTTTCCAGCTGACACCATAATTCGCACGACTAATATTTTTCTCTGTTGCACTATATTGCAAATTGCCTTCGGTGCTCAATTCCTCCGAAACACGCAAAGAAGCAGAGGCAAGAAAATCAGATTTACTCTCATCACGTGGCGCGCCAATCGCGACGCGCTGATCTTCAAAATAAAAACGTTGACCAACCGCGACGCGCAAGCGCTCAGCGCCATCTTCCTCGATATAACGCGAAACTAAAGCTGCCGTCAGTTGATTTGCATCACTGACGCGATCATTACCAATAAAACGATTTTCGCTGAAAATTTGCGCAAAGCTTAAATCCGATTCAGCACTATCGAATACCGGAAACTGGCTTTGATCGCGATAGGGGGTATTCACATAAAACAGTCGCGGCTCCAGCGTTTGGGTAGCAGCTTTACCAAAAAAGTTAGTCTCGCGCTCAAAAATCAGACCACTATCAAGCGAAAAAGTTGGCACGACGAGGCTATAATTTGAATTAACATCCGTGACAGGATTCGTCACGTTATAGGACGTGGCATGCAAAGAAACTTGCGGCTTTATAAAATATTCTGGCCGAATAATAGGGTAGGAAATTTTAGGATTGATCGTAAAGCGGTCACCCCGTACTCGGCTGTCCACGATACTCGTGCCCGGTACCAAATCTGAATGCCAAAACCGTGTCGCCTGCACATCGGTCGACCAATCAAAACCATTGACGTCATACCGACCAGCGTGCAACGACAGTTGTGGCAATCTGTCGTAAGGCTGAGTAATGGTGGAGTTCACATCCTGCAATACCTGATAGCCAGACACGCGCGCCGTCGCGGACCAAAAATCACCCGCGTAAGTTGTGCTGAGGTCACGCAGCAACAAGCGCTGCGTGCTGGTTGCTAAATTACGGGAAAAATCATCCGGATAATCGTCATCTGATGCCGCATTGACATTCCATGCAAACGACAAGCGGGGGCTTAATCTCTCAGTATGTTGAGATGAAAGCGACCAACGATCGGTCTGCGTCTGCTGGTCATCCGCCAAATATTCAAACTTGGTTTCGCCCGCATAGTTATAGCCCAGATAACGTGCATCGCCGCCTAACTGAAAGCCACGGCGTGCAATATAGGTCGGCGTGAGTACCAGATCGCGATTCGGTGCAATATTAAAATAATAGGGCACAGAAACTTCTAGTCCTCCTTTGCTACTGGAGCCAATACTTGGCGGCAAAACCCCAGATTTGCGCGCGTTCGAAAGCGGGAATGACAAATAAGGGGTCCCAATAATGGGCACACCTTTGAAATAAACGACGGTAGCGCCCGCGGTCCCCATTTCACGTCCGGTATCCAAATCCATCGTATTGGCTTGCAAATACCAATCTGGGTCAGGTCCTTCGCAGGTGCTATAAGTGCCATCTGTAATCGTCGCCTGCTCGCGCGATTCAAAATCAATACGATCTGCTTTACCCTGACCGTTAGATTTTTTCAAAAAATACGTCGGGTTCAGCGCATAGCCAACCCCAGTATCCATTTTGAAGCGCATTTTGTCGCCGGTATAGCGGTCACCAAAACGCGCCAATCTCACATTGCCACTTGCTTCCACCTCATCGTCGACCACCCAATAAGTCGCATGATCAGCATGCAACGTGGTTCCGCCACGATTGATTTCAACTTTATCATCTAGCATCAGCTCCCGATCCGGACGCCCGGTCATTTGCTCGGAACTGACGTTAGTGACCGCGTCAGCATCGTCGGTCGTTTCAGGGGTGACATTGCTTTGCGCAAAAACCAATGGCGCAGATACTGTCATCACGACAGTCGTCATCGCAGTAACCAAGCCTTGTCGACGGCGTAGAATAAAAGGCCAGATCATCAGAATAAATTTTTGAGTACCATCTCTGGCGTTTTTTGGAATGTAATCCCTTATTATATGGGAACTCCTTAACCACAAACCGGATTACCCCGGCTGTTTCATGTCTTTGCACACATTTTCCACCACAGAAGACCCCCGCCTGCAGGAATTAGGCCTATGGCTCACCACCTTGACCGCTCCCTCGCTTAACTTGGCATCGTTGCGCCCAGCATCGGCAGACGCCAGCTTCCGTCGATATTTCCGCCTCGAAGATATCAACGGACAGAGCTATATTGCAATGGATGCGCCGCCTCCGAATGAAGATGTCAAACCGTTCATTCAGGTTGCGGATATATTTGGCGGCACTGGCGTCTCCGTGCCGCAGATATTGGCGCAGGAAAGCGAGCGCGGCTTTTTGCTGTTGAGCGATCTCGGCTCGACCACCTATTTGCAATGTCTGGATCCGGACAATGCACACAAACTTTATATCGATGCGATCAATGCGCTAGTGCAGATACAACTACATAGTCAGCCTGATGTATTGCCAGAATATGATCGCGCCTTGCTGCTGCGTGAACTGATGCTGTTCCCAGAGTGGTATATCGGCAAACATCTAGGCCTTACCTTAACGGAAAAACAGACCGCCACGCTTAATAAAGTATTCGACGCACTACTTGCCAACAACCTGGCGCAAGCACAGGTCTTTGTACATCGCGACTATCATTCACGCAATTTAATGGTGCTCACTGATGGCAATCCTGGCATCCTCGATTTTCAGGATGCGGTATATGGCCCCATCACCTACGATCTCGCTTCGCTATTGCGCGATGCGTACATCCAGTGGGATGAAGAAATCGTACTCGACTGGGCAATCCGCTATTGGGAGCGCGCAAAACGCGCAGGACTACCAGTCAATCCAGACATTGATGCGTTCTATCGTGATCTTGAATATATGGGGCTGCAACGCCATCTGAAAGTACTCGGGATTTTTGCTCGTTTGTATCATCGCGATGGCAAGGATGCCTATCTGAAAGATCTGCCGCTGGTGATGGAGTACACACGAAAAGCGGCCCATCGCTACAAAGAACTCGCACCGCTGGTGAAACTACTCGATGAACTGGAAGACAAAGCACCTCAGGTTGGCTATACGTTTTAAGCTCAACGCTAACGCATACGTTAATTCCTAATCCACACAAACCAAGATTGAGAACGATTGCATAATGTCCGTGACAAAGTCCCTATTTAGCAATTTCACCAAACGAGCGCAATCGCTATGAAAGCGATGATTTTTGCCGCCGGGCGCGGCGAGCGTATGCGGCCGCTCACCGATACATGCCCCAAGCCCTTGTTAAAAGTACGTGGTCGCCCATTGATCGTTTGGCACATCCTTAATCTGGTACGCGCTGGTTTTACCGACATCATCATTAATCATGCGCATCTGGGGCATATGATTGAAGCAACGCTGGGGACTGGAGAACAATTTGGCGCACGCATAGTTTATTCTGCAGAAGGTACAGCCTTGGAAACAGCCGGTGGAATTGCGCATGCGCGTCATTTGCTTGGCGAAGAACCATTTTTAGCCCTGGCATCCGACATTTATTGTCCCCATTTTGATTTTTCACAAACAAAAAACGTGCTGGAAGATTGCGATGTATGGGGCAAGCCCCATCCGCTCCATCAACGTGACGTAGCATGGCTCTATCTGGTTAAAAATCCAACGCACAATCCACAAGGCGATTTTGCATTACATAGCTTTTCGATTGCCAATGAAGGTGAGCCCCATTTGACTTTTTCTGGTATCGGCGTGTATCGACCCTCGATGTTTGATGGCATCGCCGATGGTGAATCAGCCAAGTTAGCACCGTTGTTGCGAGAATATGCAGCACGCGGTCAAGTCGGCGGCGAATTTTTTCGCGGCGATTGGAGCGATATAGGTACGCCAGAGAGATTGGCTGAACTGAATGCTCAACTTAATAAATAATTGCAAAAAACACGCAAAATTATAAGTCACGCGCAATAGAACAAAGTTGTCACAACAGGAAATTGAAATGAAAACATATGCTGATCGTCGCGCTGCACTGATCGCACAAATGCACGCCAAGGGTGGTGGTGTCGCCATCATTGCGACTGCGCCGGAAGTGATGCGGAATCGCGATGCGGATTATCCGTATCGTCATGACAGCTATTTTTATTACTTGTCTGGTTTCACTGAACCAGACGCCGTGCTCGTTTTGATCGCAGGCAAAATCAATCAATCGCTACTATTCTGTCGCGAGAAAAACCTGGAGCGCGAAATCTGGGATGGCTTTCGTCACGGGCCAGACGTAGCACGTCAAAGTTTTGGCTTCGACGCCGCCTTTGCGATTGGTACCTTAGACGCTGAATTACCAAAGTTGATGGCAAATGCGCCGGCGCTATTTTATGCGCTAGCTAGCGATACCAAACTAGATTTACAGGTTCAACGCTGGTTACATAGTGTCAAAACCCAGGCACGCGCTGGAATCACGCCACCAAGCGCGGCTTACGATGTAAACGTGCTCCTGGATGAAATGCGGCTCACTAAAGATGCCAGCGAAATCGACTTAATGCAACGCTCGGCCAACATCGCCGCAGCCGCGCACCGACGCGCGATGCAAATCGCGCGTCCAGGATTACGTGAATACCATTTAGAAGCAGAAATTCTGCACGAGTTCCGTACCAACGGTTCCCAATCGCCAGCGTACGGCTCTATCGTCGCGACCGGCGCCAATGCCTGCGTATTGCATTACCGTGCCAGCGACGCGGAATTGAAAAACGGTGATTTGATTTTGATAGATGCAGGTTGCGAACTGGATAGCTATGCATCTGACATCACGCGTACTTTCCCCGCCAATGGTAAATTTTCTGCCGCGCAACGTGAGCTATATGAAATTGTTCTCGCTTCGCAGGACGCTGCGATCGCAGAAACTCGTCCTGGCAAACGTTTCATGGATGGCCATGACGCTGCAGTCAAAGTGTTAGCGCAAGGCATGTTAGACACTGGATTATTAGACAAAAATAAAGTGGGGAGCCTGGACGACGTAATTGCCAATCGTGATTACAGCCGGTTCTATATGCATCGCACTGGACACTGGCTGGGCATGGACGTGCATGATGTCGGCGACTATCGCGATGCAGTCGACGTTGATGGCGAACGCCCATGGCGCACATTACAAGCTGGTATGGTACTGACCGTCGAGCCAGGTATTTATGTGCGTCCAGCGGACAACGTGCCGGAACAATATTGGAACATCGGCATCCGCATTGAAGACGATGCACTCGTCACGGCAAATGGCTGCCACCTCCTCAGTGAGGCTGCACCAAAGACGGTGGCCGATATCGAAGCACTGATGAAGCAACGTTAAATTTTATGCAAACCGATTTTGATATTACGATTTGTGGCGCGGGGCCGATTGGTTTGTCGCTCGCTGCGCTGTTGGTTCAACAAGGGTTGGCGCCCGCACGTATCGCCTTGATTGATGCCAAAGAAATCGAGCAAGCTCGCCGTGATCCGCGCTCAATCGCTTTATCTTTCGGCAGCAGGAAAATTCTGGAACGCATCGGTGCGTGGCCGATTGCGGCAACCCAAATCAATCAAATCCATGTATCACGCCGCGGACATTTTGGCCGCACGCTAATAGAACGAGAAGAATACGACTTACCAGCACTTGGCTATGTCACGCGTTACGGTGCGGTTGTGGACAAGCTGGATGCATGTGCTTGCGCCCTGGGGGTGCGCGTCATTCGCCCCGCAACCGTCACCAACATCGTAGAGTCCGATACCAATGTCGCACTCAATCTTGCGGCGCACGGCATAATCCACAGCAAAATCCTCGTGCAAGCTGAAGGCGGATTGTTTAACCAGCAAACACAAAAAAAAGTACATCGCGATTATCAGCAAACTGCACTCGTCGCGCACGTTTCGGTTAGCGCAGCGATCCCGCATCGCGCATTTGAACGCTTTACCGATGAAGGACCGCTTGCGTTACTGCCACAAGATGATGCGTATGCAATGGTATGGTGTGTGCGCCCACTCACTGCGCAACGTTTACTCGCATTGGATGACGCCGAATTTCTGGCTGAGCTTGCACAGATGTTTGGAACAAGACTTGGAAATTTCACCAGCGTCACGACACGTCACACTTTCCCATTAGGCTTAAATGCCCAATCGGACCCACCGCTCAGCAATGTCGGCCGCACTGTCGCGATTGGCAACGCGGCACAATCGCTACATCCAGTTGCTGGACAAGGGTTGAATCTTGGTTTGCGCGACGCCACTGTCTTGGCAAAACTACTAGCAAAAGAAGCTGATTCCAATGCAATCCAAACCTTCCAGCACAATCGGCAAACGGATCGGAATGCAACGATTCGTCTGACTGATGTAATGGCTAGGATTTTTACGAGCACCTCAGATGACAAATTACCCCAAGCGCTACTGGGCATGTCATTGGGCGTAATTGATGCGATCAAACCAATGAAAACACTGTTAGCAGAACAGATGATGTTTGGTCGACGATCCTGATTAAGAAGATATGTTTTCCAACATCTCTTCCCATCTATACATATGCAGCCACATATTAAAAAGCCACGCTCTTCCGCGTGGCTTTTTAATTTTTTCTTGTATGAAAAAATTTGATCATACGAACAAATCATTAAACTCGCATCAAGCACCGACCTCAGCCGTCTGCATTGCGGCCCAATCTACTTCTGGCGCCTTTTTAATGCCTCCTGCAGTCAACGTCTCAAAGCAGCGTTCTTTAGCCGCTTGAATCGCATCAATCAAAAAATCAGCGTCATACGCTTTTAACAAATGTGACTGATGCGTCTCCATGTATTGCTTGATACGATCACGTGCGCAAGGCAAGATTTGCAATGCATGAAACGTCTCTTCGTCCCAATGCCAGCTCAAGCCCAGCTCATAAAAGGCTGCGTTGTATGCGGCGAGATGGCACTCGACAGCATCTCTAATAGGACATTGTTCAAGTATAGGATCGAACATCGCACTTCTCCTTGGCTGTGCATGACTTGCATGAATCGGTCTTTTAAGACCACACTGCCATCCTAATCGCTATAAATGATTAGGTATAGTTAAAGTATTTAATGCTTACCATTCATTATGCGTTATACATTAAATGCCGTCCTCCTTAGAAAAACTACTTCCTAGCACGCAAATTTTCATGGTTCTGTGACGCTTACTAGCCGATCAAAAATAATCCGCTCCTCGCCACTCAACAACAAAAAGTGTTCGCCACTGCACCGTGCAAACAATGACATTTTGAGACGCTGCGCAACCATATGCCCCATCTGGGTGGCGCCCGAACGCGACAATAAAAAGGGGATTCCCATCTGCGCGCCTTTGAGCACCATTTCAGAAGTCAGTCTACCGGTAGTATAAAAAATCTTGTCCGCACCTGACATCTGATCCAACCACATTTTTCCCGCAATCGCATCCACTGCATTGTGCCTGCCGACATCCTCGGCAAAATGAATCATGTCGCCATCGGCAGAAAACAAAGCACATCCATGCAAAGAGCCCGCTTGTTTATATACAGATTTATGCTTGCGAACAGACTCGATCACCTTGTACAGAGTCGATTGTTTTAAGCGCGCTTCGTCAGGGAGAGATAAGGAATCCACCGTATCCATCAAACCACCAAATACCGTGCCTTCGCCGCCTCCGGAAGTGACCGTATGTTGCGCAGTCCGCTCTGCTAGATTTTCAATTCCGTGGCGAGTTACCACCGCAACTGCATCCACATCCCAATCAACCTGGACCGACAAAATATCTTCAATATTTTTAATGAACCGTTGATTCCGTAAATATCCCAGCGTCAGTACTTCCGGCGCGGCGCCCAGTGTCATCAGGGTCACCAACTCTTGCTTGTCGACATAAATGGTCAACGGTTGTTCGACCGGAATGGCGATCATAGAGGAGCGACCACGCTCATCCATGACTTCAACGTCATGAATGAGCGTGCGCGTTGCTTGGGACAAGATAGGAACGGAATGCATGGAGATCAATGGGATTAATTGGCGACTCTGATACGTATATGGCATACGCTCATCGCAATAGCATGATTATGACATCACTAGCAACAATGCCGCTCGATGCTTGCACATCGCAACGGATTAAATACCAAGCACAAAAAAAACCGGCATCGTCTTTACAGACAATGCCGGCCTTTACTTATCGCAGAGCTTAAATGATTAATTCATTGCCATGCTTTTAGTCAGATTCTCCAACGCTTGACCACCACCGTAACTACCTTGCTCAGGTGGGGCGCCACCCATAGTAATACGAATAGCACAGTACTTAAACTCTGGAATCTTACCGAATGGATCCAGCGCAGAGTTGGTCAGACGATTAATGGCCGCCTCGTAATAGCAGAATGGTACAAATACCGCACCACGTGGCGAACTGTCATCAGCGCGTGCATACAACGTCACTTTGCCACGGCGTGATTCCAGCGTGATCAAATCGCCTGGCTTACCGCCCATCGCAACCAAATCTAGTGGGTGAATCAACGCAATTGGATCTGGTTCGATCGAATCCAGCACTGTCGCACGACGCGTCATGCTACCGGTATGCCAATGTTCCAACTGACGACCGGTGATCAATACCATCGGATAATCACTGTCAGGACGCTCGTTGGCCGGAATAATATCGGCTGGGACGAAACGCGCACGACCTGATTCACGCGGGAAAGAATCAATAAACACAACTGGATCACCAGGATCGCCTTCTTTTTCACATGGATACACAACGGCATCTTCACGTTCCAAGCGCTCCCAAGTAATACCGGCAATGCTCGGCATCGTGTGACGCATCTCATCAAACACTTCCGAAACGTGCTTGTACTGCCAGTTCAAGCCCAGACGATTTGCCATCTGCTGGATGATCCAAAGATCCTGCTTAGCTTCACCTGGAGGATTGATTGCCTGACGGCCCATTTGCACAATACGGTCAGTATTGGTAAAGGTACCGGTTTTCTCTGGGAAAGCGCCCGCTGGCAGAATCACGTCAGCCAGATAAGCAGTCTCGGTCAAGAAAATATCCTGTACCACCAGATGATCCAACTTGGCTAGTGCAGCGCGCGCATGGTTAGCGTCCGGATCCGACATCGCTGGATTTTCACCCTGAACATACAAACCGCGAATCTTGCCATCAGTAATTGCATGCATGATCTCGACCACCGTGAGACCTGGCTCAGGGTCAAGCAGGTCTTCCGACATCTTCCATGCCTTCGCAAAACTAGCGCGCACTTTTGGATCGCTAACGCTTTGGTAATCTGGATATACCATTGGGATCAAACCAGCATCAGATGCGCCTTGCACGTTGTTCTGACCACGCAGTGGATGCAAGCCCGTACCTGGACGGCCAATTTGACCGGTCATCAAGGACAACGCGATCAAACAACGTGCATTGTCGGTACCGTGAATGTGTTGCGACACACCCATGCCCCACAGAATCATGGAAGCCTTAGAAGTTGCATACAAACGTGCAACATAGCGCAAGGTTTCTGCATCGATACCGCAGATTGGAGCCATCAGTTCCGGCGTATAGCCTTCGACATTTTTACGCAACTCTTCGTAACCAATGGTGCGGCTTTCGATAAAGTCTTTGTCGATTAGATTTTCTGTCACGATGACGTTCATCATCGCATTCAGCATCGCAACGTCGGTATCCGCTTTGAACTGCAAGAAGCGATGCGACATACGCGCCAACTCCGAGCGACGAGGATCACAGACGACCAGTTTGGTGCCGTTCTCAACTGCATTCTTGATCCATGTCGCAGCAACGGGGTGATTAACCGTCGGATTAGCACCGATGATGATTACGACGTCCGCTTTGGTAACATCCATCACAGGATTAGACACTGCGCCTGAACCGATACCTTCCAGCAATGCGACCACCGATGAAGCGTGGCACAAACGTGTGCAGTGATCGACGTTATTGCTGCCGAAACCAGTACGTACCAGTTTCTGGAACAAATACGCTTCTTCGTTACTACCTTTAGCGGAGCCAAAACCAGCCAGCGATTTTTTGCCGTGGGTATCGCGTATTTTGGCGAAAGTACCGCCAGCAGCGTCCAATGCCTCTTCCCACGTCGCTTCGCGGAACACTTCCATTACGCGATCTGGATCCATGATGAAGTCACCAGATTTTGGTGCATCTGCACGACGAATCAGTGGCTTCGTTAGGCGATGCGGGTGATTTGCATAATCAAAACCGTAACGGCCTTTGACACACAGACGCTCGCGGTTAGCGGGGCCATCACGACCTTCAACATACATGATCTTGTTGTCTTTGACGTTATACGTCAGTTGGCAACCGACGCCGCAGTATGGGCAAACCGAATCAATTTGTTTATCAGGTACGCTCAACGCAACATCACGTGCTGGCATCAGTGCGCCAGTTGGGCAAGCCTGTACGCATTCACCGCATGCAACACAGGTGGAAGCGCCCATAGGGTCGTCCATATCAAACACGATCTTCGCATGATCGCCACGGAAGGCGAGGCCGATCACGTCGTTGACTTGCTCGTCACGGCATGCACGTACACAACGGGTACATTGAATACAGGCATCAAGATTGACGGCCATTGCTGGATGAGAAAAGTCGGGTGCGACCTTGTCGCGCGGCGCAAAACGTGGCTTGCCAACGTTCATCTTCTCCGCCCACTCATCCACCTCATTGTGGCGGGTGTAAGCTGTTTCTGGCATATCGGACATCAATAGCTCTAACACCAGTTTTTGCGAAGCAACCGCACGCTCGCTTTCGGTGTTGACCTTCATGCCATTGCTAGGATGACGACAGCAAGATGGCGCCAGCACACGCTCGCCATTGATCTCAACGACACAAGCACGGCAGTTACCTGCTGTGTCCATACCTTCTTTATAGCAAAGATGTGGAATCTCGATCCCTTCGCGCTTGGCGATGTTCAGGATCGTATCGGTTGCACGGCCGGTTACTTCGCGGCCATTCAATTCGAAAGTGACGGTTGGCACTTCAAGATGTGCCATTTCGTTTCTGGTAATTGCGTTCATAATCTTTTCACCTTAATCCGGGGCTACGTACTTAAGCCAACTCTTGCGGGAAGTACTTGATGACACAGTCAACAGGGTTAGGAGCCGCTTGACCCAAACCGCAAATCGACGAATCACGCATCACCAACGATAAATCTTCTAGCAAACCGATGTTCCATTTTGGCTGCTTAATCAATGCCGAAGCTTTTGCAGTACCAACACGACACGGCGTACATTGACCGCAGGATTCGTGTTTGAAGAAATCCATCATATTGCGTGCTGCTTGTACTGCCGTATTTTTATCCGACAAAACGATCACCGCTGCCGAACCGATAAAACAGCCGTATGGTTGCAAGGTATCAAAATCGAGTGGGATATCATTCATCGATGCTGGCAAGATACCGCCCGATGCGCCCCCTGGCAGATACCCATAGAAGGTCTCGCCATCCACCATGCCGTCGCAGTGCTCATCGATCAACTCTTGAATGGTGATGCCAGCTGGCGCCAATTTGACGCCAGGATTTTTGACGCGCCCAGATACCGAGTAAGAGCGCAAACCTTTGCGACCGTTACGACCATGCGAGCTGAACCAGTCTGCGCCTTTTTCCAGAATATCGCGCACCCAGTACAAGGTCTCGAAGTTATGTTCTAGTGTAGGACGACCGAACAAACCCACTTGCGCGACGTAAGGTGGGCGCAGACGCGGCATACCACGCTTGCCTTCGATCGACTCGATCATCGCGGATTCTTCGCCGCAGATATAAGCGCCAGCACCACGACGCAGGAAGATTTCCGGCATGTTGGCCATTGGCGGATTCGCCTTCAACTTCTCCAGCTCCGCTTCCAACATGGTGCGGCAGCCGTGATATTCATCACGCAAATAGATATAGATGGTTTGAATATCGACAGCCCACGCTGCGATCAACATCCCTTCGAGGAAGCGATGCGGGTCTTTCTCGAGATAGACACGATCCTTAAATGTACCTGGCTCGCCTTCGTCGATATTGACTGCCATCAAACGTGGACCTTTTTCGCCGCGTACGATGCGCCATTTGCGACCGGATGGAAAACCTGCGCCACCCAAACCACGCAAACCAGAATCTTCCATCGTTTTAAGGACTGATTCAATCTCACGTTCGCCGCTGATACATTTTTTCAACAATGCATAACCATCGGCTTTTTCGTATTCTGCAAAATCGATAATTTCACCTGCTGGCTGGGTGATTTGATTGTTGCCGACCGCGACTTCCACCAATTCTGTAGTTGCGTGAATGATTGGATTTTGCCCGACCACAGCCACCGGCGCCTGCTCGCAACGACCTACGCAAGGCGCTGCAATCACTCGCACTTCCTTGCCCAGAATCTTTGGCAATTTCGCCAGTATGTCTTGTGCGCCCGCCATTTCGCACGACAAGCCATCGCAGACGCGCACAGTCAACGCCTGCGGTGCATCGCCATTTTCTTTCACAACATCAAAATGATGATAGAAGGTGGCGACTTCATATACTTCTGTCTGCGCCAGACGCATCTCTTGCGCTAAAGCAGCCAAGTGCGTCGACGCCAGACAACCGAATTTATCTTGAATTTTATGCAGATGCTCAATCAACAAATCAGCCTGACGTGACTCATCCCCAAGCAAAGCACGCACTTCTTCCAGCGCAATCGGGTCGACACGACGACCTTTCGGCGCTTGACGCTTACGTTCTTTTGTATTGACTACTTCCTGTACAGCGATTGGAATAACTTTATGGTTCATGATTGTTCCTAATTAACTTTCTGACTTATCACCGGCGCCGGCTTCTCCAATCAAAGCTGGCACCTTTGCTACTTCAACCTACTCACCAAATCGCAAACCAACGCCATGCAGGAATACATGTTTAACGCACGTATTGCCCGTCTTTACCTATTAGCGTCAATTCCACAAAACCACTACCGGTGTGATCCTTATCACTGTAACTAACGAACACACCGCCAAGATCTATCTGCTGCATAGACTCCAACGCACGCACAAAACTCTCACGCGTTAAATTGCGTCCGGCGCGGCGCAAGCCCTCTACCAACACCTTGGCAGACATAAAGCCTTCCATCGCGGCGTAGGACACTGTGGTGCCGCTCGCTTTTTGCGCGGCTAGAAGCCCCTTGCCCAACCCCGAACCCTCTGAATCTGGCGGTGGCGTTATTTGTGAAATAATCAATCCCACACCATCTGCACCCATGTCACCAATAAAGTCACGCGACGCATTATTCGATAAGGTCATGATTTGCATCAAACCACCATTTGCGCGGATCGCCTTGATCACGCTTACAGTGTTTTTACCTGAACTCACAATAATCAACGCATCCGGATTAGACTTGACGATACTCTTCGCTGTCGCCTCAATATTCGGTTTCAAACGCGGATAAATTTCAATAAAAGCTGGCTTCAGCTTGAATTTATCCATACCTTTTTGAAAGCCGCTTACACCATCCTTACCTAACGCATCTTCTTTTTCGTAAGTCAACAAACCTATTTTTTGCAAACCGAGTGTATTGAAATACTCGATCCCTTTAATCACTTCGTCCTGATATTTCGCCCGCACATTAAACACCAAACGATTTACAGGTGCATGCAAACTTTCTGCCCCTGTACTAGGCGCAATCAGCGGCACCTTTTGCGCAGCTAGCGCAGGAAAAAGCGCCAACGACTGCGGCGTACCCCGACTTTGAAACATCGCAAACACACGATCTTTCTCAATCAGTGTTTTGGCGTTCTCCGCAGCCTTTGCCGGCAGATATTGGTCATCGAGAATTTTTAACTCAATCTTCCGACCATTTACGCCACCCTGCTTATTCACACTAGCAATATATGCTTGCGCACCTTCATTCATTTCCTTGACCGTACCAGCCAACGTTCCGGTCAATCCTATCGTCTGGCCGATCAATATCGTAGTATCGGTTACACCGTCTTCTGCACTCGCAACCTGCAAAACCCCTAAGAGCAACAACGTAGCAATCAGTGTTCGTCGAAGCATAACCATTATTTCACCTTAAAAATTTCTATATATGCTTTTTTTAGCATAACTTTGATTTTTTAGATGCGTGCATCTTATCGACACGCCTCCCCCTTTATCATTGACCAAGGTCAATTTTCTACATGATATATAGTACATATGAACAAGCAAAGACAAAACAAGCTGCAAAATCTATCAATTAGCAATTAAATGCATCTAAAAGATAATAATTCTCATTCAATAAGACCTAAAAGCCCGCAAACGTCATCCTATCGCAAATTACTACTGTTTGTTTATCTGACTGCCTTAAATGAAAAAAGCCCCCTCCTTTCGGAGGGGGCTTGGAATGGGTTTCATTAAATTACGAAATCACTTTATCATTTCTCAAGTCGGCGATTTGCTCATCACTATAACCAAGCTGCGACAAGACCTCGTCCGTATGTTCGCCCAACAATGGAGAGCGAGTGACGTCAGTTGGACTATCAGACATCTTGATTGGATTACCAACCGTCAAATACTTGCCGCGCACCGGATGATCTACTTCTACAATGGTGCCGGTCTCGCGCAAAGACTGCTCTTCCGCAATTTCCTTCATCGACAAAATCGGACCACATGGAATATCAAACTTGTTCAAGATATCCATTGCTTCAAATTTAGTCTTGGTCTTGGTCCACTCTTCAACGGTCGCGAAAATATCTTTCAGATGGGTCAGACGCGATGCTGGCGTTGCGTACTCAGGATCAGTCAACCACTCTTCTTTACCAATGACCTTACAGATTGGCGCCCACACCGCACCTTGCGCGATGAAATAAATATAGGCATTAGAATCTGTTTCCCATCCTTTGCACTTCAAAATTGAACCTGGCTGGCCGCCACCGGAGGCATTACCTGCACGCGGCACACTATCGCCAAATGGGGTATCAGGATACTGCGGATATTCCTTCATCACGCCCGTACGTTCGAGGCGTTGTTGATCGCGCAATTTGACGCGGCACAGGTTTAAAACAGCATCCTGCATCGGAGCCAATACTTTTTGGCCACGACCACTTGAATGACGCTGCAACAGCGCCGCCAAAATACCTAATGCCAAATGCAGACCAGTACCACTATCGCCGATTTGCGCACCCGTCACCATTGGAGGGCCATCGTCAAAACCGGTTGTGGAAGCTGAGCCGCCAGCGCATTGCGCGACGTTTTCATACACTTTGCAGTGCTCGTACGGACCTGGACCAAAACCTTTTACCGAAGCAACCACCATCTTCGGATTTAATTCATGAATACGCTCCCAAGTAAAACCCATACGATCCAATGCACCGGGAGCGAAATTCTCAACCAATACGTCGCACTCCTTGATCAAGGTTTCCAATACTTGTTTACCCTTTGGATTTTTTGTATCCAAGGTAATGGAACGCTTATTGTGATTGAGCATTGTGAAATAGAGGCTGTCTGCATCTGGGATGTCCCGCAACTGACCACGCGTTGCATCGCCCTCGCCAGCACGCTCAACTTTAATCACATCAGCACCAAACCATGCCAACAGCTGCGTACAGGTCGGGCCAGACTGAACGTGTGTAAAATCAAGAATGCGATAACCGCTTAATGCCTTACTCATCAACTACTCCTATTTGGTAATAAACGCGGATGAAAACAGCGCGTTCGATAACGATATAAAGTGAGGGAATGCTGCATATACTGCACGCATTGCAACTCTAAAATTACGGCATGCTCATGCCCAACCGCGATACTGATAAGCTAGCAATTCGCAATACATGCATGTTGATGCAATGATGCTTTCATTTAAATACAAATAGACACGCGCTACTTCATGCGCATCGCATTTTACCAGCTTGATAGCCCAGATAGAACTCATACGACACGACTCAGACGCAAAATGGTCGCAATTTCGCATCAAATAAAGCTCAAAATTCACTCAGATACGGCGATTTGAGTGGAAATATAATCAAGTCACCAGATTTTTGATGCATTGCGGCCTGCATCATATCTATAGCAGTTGAGTAAGAACATTGACCTTGATCAATTTCGTCAACAAGACTTAACCAAAAGAGCACCACGAAGCCTTCATTTTAGACCTAAAAAATCATAAAAAAAGCACCCGAAGGTGCTTTTTACAAAACAAAAACTTATCGTTGCTTACACAGCTTTTGCTTCGTGCAATGCAGCGATTTGCTCTTTGGAGTAACCCAATTGCGCCAAAACTTGGTCGGTATGCTCGCCGAGCAAAGGCGACGCTTTGATCTCTGGCTTCATATCCGAGAACTTGATCGGGCTACCAACTGTCAAGTACTTCTCGCCACGGTCTTTGTGCTCGACTTCCACGATAGAACCACTAGCGCGCAACGATTCATCGTTCGCCAATTCTTTCATCGACATCACAGGTGCACATGGGATATCGAATTTACGCAGAATATCGACCGCCTCAAATTTTGTTTTATCTTTGAGCCACTCTTCGATCGTAGCGAAAACATCGAAAATCTTGTCTTGACGTGCATCAGGCGTGTTGTAGGCTGGATCGGTTGCCCACTCATCTTTACCAATTGCTTTGCAGATTGGTGGCCATGCGTGATCTTGCACGGTGAAGTAGATGTAGGCGTTAGGGTCGGTTTCCCAACCTTTACATTTCAGAACCCAACCTGGCTGACCGCCACCACCAGCGTTACCGCCACGTGGCACTACATCCGAGAAGGTGCCGTGCGGATATTGTGGATACTCTTTCAGGAAGCCCAGTTTGTCCAGACGTTGTTGATCGCGCAGTTTGACACGGCACAGATTCAGCACGGCATCTTGCATCGACACGGCAACTTTTTGACCTTTACCGGTTTTTTGACGACCCATGATCGCTGTCAAGATACCGATTGCCAAATGCATACCTGTGTTGGAATCACCCAAAGCAGCTGCAGAAACTGTTGGTGGGCCGTCCCAGAAACCGGTTGTGGAAGCAGCACCGCCAGCGCATTGTGCGACGTTTTCGTAGACTTTCAAGTCTTCGTAGTGGTGACCATCGCTGAAACCTTTAACCGATGCCAAGATCATGCCTGGATTCAGTTCTTGGATACGCGCCCAAGAAAAACCCATACGATCCAAAGCACCAGGACCAAAGTTTTCAACCATGACGTCCGATTCTTTGATCATCTTTTCCAAAACTTCTTTACCTTGCGGCGTTTTGGTATCCAGCGTCAACGAGCGCTTGTTGCTGTTCAGCATCGTAAAGTACAACGCATCTTTACCAGGGATGTCGCGCAATTGGCTACGTGTTACGTCGCCAGAACCTGGACGCTCAACCTTGATCACGTCTGCACCAAACCAAGCCAGCAACTGGGTACAAGCAGGACCTGCTTGTACGTGCGTGAAATCGATGATCTTGATTCCTTCTAACGGTTTATTGCTCATTGATATCTTCCTTTTCAATCGTTAACTATTTTCCTGAACTAGGATGCAGCTTAGTTCTGTTCAAGAGATGAAAATTCCACATAAAGTGAAATACTGCAGGTGCTTAGCCTGCTTATTTTATATCTAATATCAATTCTTGTTGCACATCTGTATGGAGTGGGAAGAAATACCCAATCGACAAGACTCTACAACGCATCATGGCCTGACACTCCCTAGAGGCAGTGCCAGACCATGAAAACTTACTCACGCATGACTTGCGTCACGGTGTCTGGCTTACTTCTTTTTACCAATCGTGCTGACGATGTTCAGATTACCGATACGGCCCGACTCAACACCAGCTGCTGGATCAATGATCGCATCGATGATGGTCGTCTTGCCAGATTTGATTGAATCTTCCAGCGCCTTAGCCAACTCTTCTGGCGTAGTAACACGAACACCTTCACCACCCAGCGATTTGCTGAACAGATCGTAACGTGTATCCGGATTGAACAACATGCACGAGAACTGATGCTCTGGGCTTGCTTCGTCACCGCGATAGATACCGCCGTTGTTCATGATAACAACTGTCACTGGCAACTTGTAACGCGTTAAGGTTTCGAATTCCATACCGCTGAAACCAAAAGCACTATCACCGCAAATCGCGACAACTGGCTTACCGGATTCAACAGCTGCAGCTGCAGCTGAACCCATACCCACGCCCATCACACCCCAGGTACCGGTATCCACACGCTTACGTGGCTGGTACTGATCGATAACCATACGCGCGTTATCCAATGCGTTCGCACCTTCGTTAACCAAGATGCTATCTGGGTAGTTTTTCATTACTTCGCGAATCGCGCCGAGCGAGTTGAAGTAGTTCATAACTGGAGTTGCAGTGGTCAATTTGCCAGCCAGCTTGCCTTTGGTGGTTGTCACGCGCTCAGCGATAGCACCCATCCATTCGGTAGGCTTAGTCATGCCTTTCAGACCAGCGCGCAGCGCGTTGACGCACGAAGCAACGTCACCAACCAATGGTGCAGCGATAGGTACGTTGCTGTCCATTTCGTTAGCTTGGATGTCGATTTGGATGAATTTCTTCGCGACACCCCAAGTTTTGCCTTTGCCATGTGCCAACAACCAGTTCAAACGTGCACCGATCAGGACAACAACGTCAGACTCTTGCAATACCATCGAACGTGCAGCTGCTGCACATTGTGGGTGAATATCGGAGACCAGACCTTTTGCCATCGACATAGGGGTGAAAGGAATACCGGTTTCTTCGATCAGCGCTTTGATGTCTGCGTCGCATTGTGCGTAAGCAGCGCCCTTGCCCAACAAGATCAATGGCTTTTTAGCGCCTTTGATCAAATCAACTGCGCGTGCAACTGCGTCAGGACCAGGAATTTGTGCCGGCGCAGGATCAACAGGCTTGAACAAGGATTTTGCACCTTCTTCTGCGCTCATGGTGGTGCTGAACAAACGTGCTGGAATGTCCAGATACACGCCGCCTGGACGACCAGACAATGCGGTACGTACTGCACGAACAACGGCAACGCCGATATCTTCAGTACGGTTAATACGGAACGATGCCTTGCAATGCGGACGAGCGATGTTCAACTGATCCATCTCTTCGTAATCACCTTGCTGCAGATCGACGACTTCACGCTCGGAGGAACCCGAGATCAAAATCATTGGGAAGCAATTGGTAGTCGCGTTAGCAAGCGCGGTCAAACCGTTCAAGAAACCTGGAGCCGAAACCGTCACACACACGCCTGGCTTCTTGGTCAGATAACCTGCAACCGACGCTGCGTAACCCGCATTTTGTTCGTTACGAAAGCTGAAAAATTTATTGCCACGAGCCTGCCACATACGGCCAATCTCTGTTACTGGAATACCGAGCAAACCATAAATATTGGTGATGCCGTTCATTTCCAGCGCTTCCATCAAAAGGTGGAAGCCGTCGGTCAGTTCTACGCCTTCAGGGACTACTGCTGTCTGGTTAGTCATAATGAATGCTCTCTTCGTTAATATCGATAAAAGTTACGTAACGCGCTCAGCGGCAAGGCAAGCAACAAAAAAACGTGGCACATTCAGCCATCATTTTCTTCGGCTCACCGGGATATTCCGATGATCGCGGCATGGCGGTGGCACCTATCAACTCTTACTGGCACCACACGCTTCGGGCCCGTCGTCCACCCTGCAAACAGGAGTCAGACATGATACGCCCAAACGGAGAAACAAATGCATAAGCTATCCAATGATAAAACGCCTGATCTGTATCAGTGCAATCACCATTTTCTTTTGAGTTTTGAGAAAATGGCAGGACATCTCGTTTTACCTGCTCTCCTACTTGCAAGGCCCCTCTAAAAACACGGTTTTTGGTTTTTAGAGACGCCCTTAAAATAAGCGCTTCCTAGGTCGCCTATTCAAGTAGGAGTATCATAACGATCACTCGATACGAACAGCATTGACCGCGGTCAATTTTCATCGCATCATCGCGGTGCACTCTCTTTTGCTTTTTGATATTTTCTCCATGCCAACAGTAGACACCCACCCTGAAAAAAACGTCATTCGCGTCCAATTACGGCAAAATATTGTCTTAAATGATATGGCGGAAGCAGAATGGACAGAGTTGGAGCCACAACTAACGATTGTTGAATGTCAAAAAGGAGAATTTTTACTGCATCAAGGCGTGCATGAAATGGAACAATATTTCATACTTGATGGCATTTTAAAGCGAGTTGTTACCAATCAACAAGCCAAGGAAATGATTTTGCGCTTTGCGGATGAGCGCAACATGGAAACCAGTTATGCGGCGTCTCGTTTAAAAACACCCACGCCATACAGCATTATCTCTGTTACAAAGGCGCGCGTCGCCAAGCTTCCCCTACAGCAGTGGATCGCCTTTATCGACAAGCACCCACATGTCAAGCAGGCATTTGAGCATAATGTCATGCATTTGATGAGCGATATCATGGCGCACACTATCACATTGCATTTGCTAGATGCTCCTGGTCGCGTACAACGCTTCGTACGCAAACATCCAGAAATTTTTGAGCGCATTCCTAAAAAGGAGCTTGCCTCCTATTTAAATTTATCTCCAGAAACACTCAGTCGCCTCAAGCATCAAGGGAAAATTTAATCTTCCCTGTCATTTCGCATTCGCGCAATGACGCTATCTTCCTCGAAATTATTTGAATCGCCAGTCCACAAAGTACTACCTCTCGTTCACTTAACTTCGATGAGAAACAGTTTAGTTAGCTAGCGAGATTTCTTTCGCTCAGAATTGCACGATTTACTCCGTAACACTCAAGCCAATCCAATGGTAGCGCCCAACCATGCGCGCTCGAATTGTGCATCTTTTGTATTCCAATAAAAAAATCCCCGTCAAGCAAATAGCTTGACGGGGATTTCAGATACCTACCGAGGACAATCTTAGCTCATATCAAAGCTTGTCACTCGGCGCTGTAATATTACTCAGCCTCGCGGTGCGCTGCAAACTCATCTTCTTTAGGAGGACGAACCTTAGCGATAATCTTCGAAATCAAAGGCCAGAACAACATTAACATTGCGAGCGCGGTAATGCTACCGACCAGCCAGTTCGACCACATGATTGATACACTACCTTGCGATGACAACATGGCTTGGCGGAACGAATCTTCTGCGTTACGACCAAGAACCAGCGCCAACACCATCGGTGCTAACGGATAATCCAGTTTCTTGAACAGGTAACCAACAACACCGAATACCAACATCAGCCATACGTCAAACATCACGTTATTCACTGTGTAAGCGCCAATACCGCAAATCACAATAATAACTGGTGCAATGATCGAGAATGGAATCTTCAGAATCGATGCAAAGATAGGAACCGTAGTCAGCACAACAGCCAAACCAACGATATTACCCAAGTACATACTAGCGATCAGGCCCCAAACGAAATCTTTCTGCTCAACGAACAGCAGAGGACCTGGTTGCAGACCCCAGATCAGCAAACCGCCCAACAACACAGCAGCAGTTGGCGAACCAGGAATACCCAAAGCAATCATCGGCAGCAAAGCAGCGGTACCAGCAGCGTGTGCAGCTGTTTCCGGAGCCACGATACCTTCGATCTCACCGTTACCGAAGTTCTTACCGTTCTTCGACATCTTTTTAGCAAGACCGTAGGACATGAACGATGCAGGTGTTGCACCACCTGGCGTAACACCCATCCAGATACCAACCATCGCACTACGGATAGAAGTAACCCAGAACTGAGGCAATTTCTTCCACGTAGCAAACACGACTTTAGGATCGATTTTGGCTGTCTTACCAGAGAATGCCAGACCTTCTTCCATCGAGATTAAGATCTCACCAATACCGAACAAACCGATAACAGCGATCAGGAAGTCGAAACCACGCATCAATTCATTGAAACCGAAGGTCAAACGCAACTGACCAGTCACGGTGTCCATACCAACAGCTGCAAGCGCAAAGCCTAATGCCATCGACGCAAGGATTTTGAATGGCGAGCCTTTACCCATACCAACGAAACTACAGAATGTCAGCAAATAGACCGAGAAAAACTCTGGAGCACCAAACTCAAGCGCAAAATCTGCCACCAGTGGAGCGATAAAGGTGATCATCAAAACAGCAAAGAACGCGCCGATAAACGACGAAGTAAATGCTGCTGTCAAAGCCTCACCAGCACGACCCTGCTGCGCCATTGGATATCCGTCGAAGGTGGTCGCGACTGACCACGGCTCGCCCGGGATATTAAACAGAATAGAGGTTATAGCGCCACCAAACAATGCACCCCAATACAGACAGGAAAGCATAATAATGGCTGATGTCGGCGACATCGTGAAGGTAAGTGGCAACAGAATTGCCACACCGTTCGCGCCACCAAGACCTGGCAACACACCAATCAAAACTCCCAAGACGATGCCAATCAGCATCACCAAAAAGTTTCCGGGGCTGATCACCACCGCGAAACCATGCATCAGTGAATTAATATTATCCATTTTACTTAAAGCTCCTTAAATTCCAATCTAACTCGGTATGAACTACCACATCGTTATTCAACAATATGTGCAAGATCACGAATAACCGAGGAAAGTCAGAAGGTCGATATATCCTTTGTACAGAGGTACTTTGAACCATACCTCGAACATCCCGAAGAAAAAGACTTGGGTGAGCACACCAATTGTTACTGATTTAACAATCGAAAACTTGCCCAACAAAATCATGAACAAAGCGATATATACGGCAGAAGCAATATACACACCGATGACTTCGATCGCACCGACATAAATAATTGCAGGAATCAAAACCTGCATTACACGGCTAAGTTGCTCAGTATCGACGAAACATGAACGGTCTTTATTTTTACCGAACAATGATTGAATCATTGTTACGGCACCAGAAATCGACAAAATTACGCCAATACCGAACGGGAAGTAACCAGAACCTGGACCATCACTTGTCCAACCAGCACCTAGCTCCAAACTTGTAACTACAACAATAATACCGAGCAACAGGATAAGGCCAGCGACGACCGCATCTGCTACATAAGTCTCTACAACAGCGCGCACGCTATCGCCGGAATCCAAATTCTGATCCATGGGAAAAACTCCTGAAATTTAAACGATGTTTTTGAGGTGATCCAACCAATTCCGGCACTACCTGTAATTGGCAGTGCCGGAATTATTACCTCATTAGAACTTTACAGTTCTTACTTGTGCATGAAGCCAGCTTCTTTCATCAAGCCTTCGTGCATTTTTTCAGCCGATGTCAACCAAGCTTTGAAATCATCGCCGGTCTTAAAGGATGTGTTAAATGCACCTTTTTCCATGTAGTCTTTCCATTCAGGTGTATCACGCACCTTTTTGAACAGATCTACGTAGAAGGCCAGTTGATCAGCTGATACGCCAGGGCCCATGAAAATACCACGCAACATGGTGTAGTCGGTTGGGATACCGGCTTCTTTACATGTTGGAATGTCATTCCATGATTGGGTTTCGGTGATTTTGGTCTTGTATGGCATACGCTCGTTATCGAACACGCACAGAGGCTTCAACTTGCCCGCACGCCATTGCGACACAGCTTCGATTGGGTTGTTCACGCTGGAATCGATGTGATTACCAACCAATTGAACAGCAACAGTTCCGCCGCCTTTGAATGGGATGTAGATAAACTTGGTGCCAGTTGCTTTTTCGATCGCAGCAGTGATGATTTGATCTTCTTGCTTGGAACCTGTACCACCCATTTTGAACTTGTTAGGACCAGCGGCCTTAACAGCAGCGATATAGTCTTTTGCCGAAGCATAGTTCTTATCTGCATTCGTCCACAGAACGAATTGATCCAGCGCCAACATTGCAACTGGGGTCATTTCTTTCCAGTTGAATGGAACACCCGTCGCCATAGGCGTGGTGAACAAATTTGACAAGGTGATGATGATTTTGTGTGCATCGCCTGATTCGCCCTTAACGTCGAGGAAACCCTCAGCGCCAGCGCCACCGGAACGATTAACAACAATCAGAGGCTCTTTCATCAACTTGTGCTTGATGATGACGCCTTGAATCAGACGAGCCATTTGGTCAGCGCCGCCGCCAGTACCTGCTGGGACAACGAACTCGACCGGCTTGGTTGGCTCCCAAGCAGCAAATGCTGGGGTAGCCGTCAGTGCAACTACAGCGAATGCGCCGGCAGTAGCCTTTGCAACACCGCTTGTTGAATGCGAAATGAATTCCTTGATCATTGTGGTCTCCTGTGAATAATAATTTTGACTACTAGATACCGCTTGCCGCGTCAGGGTGCCTTGTGAGCACTAGCATCGTGCGGCTGCCGATGCCTTCTGGGATGCATAACTTATAGAGTTACTTTGCTTCCTCGAGGATAGTGTGACACTTCCTCGAAAATTCTCTTGACCTAAGTCAATTTCTTGCAATGCCAGATCACCGTCCAGTCATTTGCATTTTGTATTTAAGGAAGATGTATTTGCTGCGTTAGTCTCCATTTACTAACGACCTGCAAGCGCATCGTATCCTAACTTTTTACTCTCCAATTTAGTCTACGCATAAATCGGGATTGCAATCCTTAATCCCACTAGGGCAACAACTAATTAACTGAGTGTGCCACTAGTTCGCCTTGACTTGGTAAATAATTTGTCAGCGTAACTCAAACCATCCTTCACGCATCCAAATATTTTTAATTAAACTAACCCGCCCATCAAAACTTTGCGGAGGGGGTAAATTTACACTGGAAATCTTCAAAGCGCCACCCCCATCTCGAAATTAAGTTCCATTTTTTTGAAACCACCTGCGGCTTTTAACCTTTTACGACACGAAAATTTGTCGTCTTAAGCACATAAAAAACCAACGGACGCATAAAATTTTCAATCAATCTGCAAGTCTGAAATAATCTCGTCATGCTTGACACCACCCGTTTGAAACCTTGATTTAAGACTAGTACAGAAAATATAAAAAGGCCTGTAAAGAAATTTTTCCTTACAGGCCTTTCACATTACTTACATGTCGACATCACGATTTATTTTTGCAATTTAACGCAACCGGACTCTTCTTCCATCGTCTTGCCTAGCAACTTCACCAGTGCGTAAACCGTGTCGATGTGCGGCGTAGGCGTATCAGTCAAACGACCTAATTCGGCAACCGAACCGACCAATGCATCAATCTCAGGATCACGCCCCGCTTCTACGTCTTGCAACATCGATGTTTTGTGCTTGCCGACCTTCTCCGCGCCCGCAATACGCTTTTCAAGCGTCACGCGGAACGTGATATCCAATTTATTGGCGATCGTCTGCGCCTCCGTCATCATGCTTGCAGCGAGATCACGCGTCAGTGGATATTGGCAAATATCCTGCAACGTCGAATGCGACAACGCGCTGATCGGATTGAAGGTCAAGTTACCCCACAGCTTGAGCCAAATTTCGGAGCGGATGTTATCCAGCACTGGCGATTTGAAGCCTGCATTGGTAAAGCACTCCGAAACGCGGGTAACACGATCGCTGGTCGAACCATCCAACTCACCAACCGGGAAACGCTCGCCTTCGATATGACGGATAACGCCTGGCGCGATCAATTCCGACGCAGGATACACTACACAACCGATGACACGGTCAGCAGGAATCTGGGCAGTAATTTTGCCAGTAGGATCAACACTCTCTACACGCGTGCCGGCCAACTTGCCGCCATGCTTGTGGAAATACCAGAATGGGATACCGTTCTGCATCGTGACGATGACGGTCTCTGGGCCAATCAGCTTTGGCAAATCGTCAGCGATTGCTTCCAGTTGATGCGCCTTCATCGCCAAGACGATAATGTCTTGTTGACCAGCTTCGCCGTAATTGTTGGTAGCCTTGACGTTTTTAGCAACGTGCTCAACACCGTCGGCCATGATCAGCTTCACGCCGTTCTTGCTGATCGCTTCCAGATTGGCGCCACGCACGATAAATGTAACGTCTTCGCCAGCCAAAGCCAACTTCACGCCAACATACCCACCGATAGCACCTGCTCCAATAACTGCAATTTTCATACTTACCCCTACGACTATTATTTAAAATCGTTGACGAGCTTGCCGATCCCAGCAATCTCGATTTCAATGACACTGTTCGGCTTCATCGAGCCAACACCAACGGAGGTGCCGCACAAGATGATATCGCCAGGATACAGCGTCATATCGGCGGAAATCATGCTGACCAGTTTCTGCACCGAGAAGCGCATATCGCTAATCGGATAGTCTTGTCGAACATCGCCATTTAAAATAGTTTTAACCACCAGTGTGGTTGGATCCAGATCGGTCGCAATTGTTGGTCCGAACGGACAGAATGTATCTAGACCTTTGGCACGGACCCACTGTGCAAACGAGGCATCGCGATTAAGGATGTCAGCGACGGTTACATCGTTTGCTGCGGTATAGCCAAACACATAGTCAAGCGCATCCGCTTCGGAAACGCGCTTAGCGGTTTTGCCGATCACAATACCAAGCTCACCCTCAAACACGATTTTTTCATCGGTCGGTGGCTTCTCAATGGTTTCGCCTGGATTTAAATATGAATTTGGTGACTTGATCAGATACAAAGGCTCAGCCGGATCTGCAAGATTGAGTTTTTTTGCCAATGCGTGAAAGTTATTCCACATTGCGATAATTTTCGTCGGCTGGGTTGGCATCAACAATTTGACATCATTGATATTCACAACAACATTAGCTTTGACCGGATTGGAAAACATATCGCCGGTGAAGACTTGAATGCTGTCGCCCTCGAGCAAACCGAATTGTGTATTTCCAGCGTCGCTGAAACGAACCCAACGTTGTGACATATTTGCACTCTTTCTATGAATAACGGAGATTATAAACGCGGTACTTCGTGGCGTCTATCAGAAGCAATCTTGCAGCCGATGGATATCAACGATCCCCCAGCCAATATTGCTATTGAGAAACGTTTGTGTGGTGCAGCGATTGCCGCATCACACAAACGTTTTATTGCATGCGCAAAACTAAAAATCGATTACAGCACCGATTTTAACAAACGACCCATTTCCGCTGGATTGTGCGTCACTTTGATGCCGCACGCTTCCATTACCGCCAGTTTTTCTTGCGCCGTACCTTTACCACCAGAAATGATCGCACCGGCGTGGCCCATGCGTTTTCCTGGAGGCGCGGTAACACCAGCGATAAAGCCAACTACTGGCTTCTTCATGTTGTCCTTGATCCAAAGTGCACAGGTTTCTTCTGCATCACCACCGATTTCACCGACCATGATAACCGCGTCGGTATCAGGATCGTCGTTGAACATACGCAGAATGTCGACGTGCTTCAAGCCAGATACTGGATCACCACCGATACCGACTACGGTCGACTGCCCGAGACCGAATTCAGCCAATTGACCAGCTGCCTCATAGGTCAAGGTACCCGAACGCGAAACGACGCCGATGCGACCTTTCTTGTGGATGTGGCCTGGCATGATGCCGATCTTGATTTCGTCTGGCGTAATCAAGCCTGGGCAGTTTGGTCCGAGCAACAGGGTTTTCTTTCCTTCCATGCGCTGCTTGGTGCGAATCATGTCGCGTACTGGAATGCCTTCGGTGATGCAAATCACCAAGTCAATACCAGCGTCGACAGCTTCGTCGATTGCTGCAGCAGCAAATGGCGGCGGAACATAAATAACGGAAACGGTTGCGCCGGTTTCCGCCGCAGCTTCCTTGACGGTTGCGTAGATAGGCACGCCTTCAAACGACTCACCAGGTTTTTTCGGGTTCACACCAGCGACGAAACAGTTTTTACCGTTTGCGTATTCAATACACATTTTGGTGTGGAACTGGCCGGTCTTGCCGGTAATGCCTTGGGTGATGACTTTGGTATCTTTATTGATCAGGATTGACATGCTTATTTCCCCTGTGCTGCGTTGACAACTTTTTCAGCCGCCTCAGCCATATTGTTTGCAGTGATAATCGGAAGACCCGATTCCGCCAGAATCTTCTTGCCCAGTTCTTCGTTGGTACCCGCCATGCGCACCACCAGAGGAACGGTCAGATCAACCTGCTTAGCCGCTGCGATCACGCCTTGAGCGATGACGTCGCACTTCATGATGCCGCCGAAAATGTTAACCAGAATCGCCTTGATATCAGGATTCTTCAACATGATCTTGAATGCTTCGGTCACTTTCTCAGTCGTGGCACCGCCGCCGACGTCGAGGAAGTTGGCAGGTGAGCCGCCGTACAGCTTGATGACGTCCATGGTTGCCATTGCCAAACCAGCGCCATTCACTAAGCAGCCGATGTTGCCGTCGAGCGAGATGTAGGTCAGATCAAATTTCGATGCTTCGATTTCAGCTGGATCTTCTTCGTCCAGATCGCGCATTTCAACGATTTCCGGATGACGGTACATTGCGTTCGAGTCGAAATTGAATTTCGCGTCGAGCGCAACGATACGGTCGTCGCCGGTCACGATCAATGGATTGATCTCAGCCAACGATGCGTCGGTTTCGTCAAATGCCTTGTACAAGCCTTGCATAAATGCGCGCGCTTGATCGATTGAACCTTCAGGTACGCCGATTTTGCGCGCGACATCGTCCGCTTCGCTATCCAGCAAACCTTTGACCGGATCGATAAATACTTTGTGGATTTTTTCTGGCGTGTGTTCTGCGACATGCTCGATGTCCATACCACCTTCGCTCGAAGCCATCAACGCAACGCGCTGACTACCGCGATCGACCACCATACCGACATACAATTCCTTCTTGATGTCAGCGCCTTCTTCAATCAGCAAACGCTTGACCAAACGACCTTCAGGGCCAGTTTGATGTGTGATCAGCGTCATGCCAAGAATATCGTTTGCGTACTGGCGTACTTCTTCCAGCGATTTTGCCACTTTAACGCCGCCGCCTTTACCGCGACCGCCTGCGTGAATCTGTGCTTTTACAACCCAAACTTTGCCGCCGAGTGTTTCAGCAGCCTTAACAGCCTCGTCTACGGAAAAACATGGCACGCCTTTCGGTGTTGTTACACCGTATTTGCGCAGTATTTCTTTTCCTTGATACTCGTGGATATTCATGATCGTCCTTGTTGATAACCAATTTCCAGCAGCGATGTCGCCACGATAAATTTATTTTTTTGCATTGAACCCACGCAAAAACCGTCGATATTTCCAGCAAAAGACCGCTATTCTAGCAATTCTCGACCCAAATGAAAACGGTGCTGGGATTGTCTAGAAACTATGCTTTGCTCGCATTGACCTTGGTTAAGATTTAATCTAGCTGACAAAATCAAACCAAGTTGGCGCGTCCAGTGCGCCATACCAGCATTCATACGCAGACAGCGAAGTATGAATCAAGCATATTTACATGGGAATAGCGCCGCTTTTACATTACACGCCCAGCGCCGGTTGCTGTGTCCTACCTTGCGAAGATCAAGCTGCAATCCCCTCAACAGTCACGGACTATAACGCACGCCTTATCAAGCCACGCCAACTTTCTACTTCAGACGTTAGCCCAAAAGGAGTCTCGTCATCCTAGTAGAAAAAAATGATTAGGCACAGTCAAAGTATTTAATCATAATGATTAGTCATTCCTTATGATTACGATAGCCTCTGCATGAAAAATGCCACGCTCCGCCAACTGAAGGTTTTTGAAACCGTCGCTCGCCACCTGAGTTTTTCCCGTGCCGCCGAAGAGTTGCATCTGACGCAGCCAGCGGTGTCGACGCAAGTCAAAAAACTGGAAGAACATGCAGGCCTCGCGCTTTTCGAACAACTCGGCAAGAAAATTTATCTAACCCCAGCCGGCACCGAGCTACTACAGTTCAGTCGCGTCATCATTGAGCAATTTCAAGAAGCTGAAAATGCGATGACGCAATTCAAGGGCATCACCGGCGGCAAATTAAATGTCGCCGTAATCAGTGCTGGGGATTACTTTTTCCCGCGCTTGCTGGTGGAATTTGCCCGCAGCCATCAAGGTGTGACGCTTAATCTCTCCGTCCACAATCGCGAAGGACTGTTAAATCAACTGGGGAACAATCTAACCGATCTCGCCATCATGGTGCGCCCACCGCCGGACATGGATACCGTCAACGAACCGTTTGCACCGCATCCCTACGTGATCGTCGCCGCGCCAGATCATCCGATGGTGACACAAAAAAATATTCCCATTAGTGCGCTGATGCACGAGCCTTTTGTGGTGCGCGAAAAAGGCTCAGACACTTGGAATTCGATGGAAGAAGGTTTTGCCGGCCGCCTACCCGACATCAATGTGGCGATGGAGATTCGCAGCACCGAGACCATCAAGCAAGCTGTCATCGCTGGCATGGGCATCAGCTTTTTATCCGCGCATACCATTGCGTTGGAGCTACAGGCTGGCAGCCTTGCCGTACTCGATGTTGAGGGATTCCCCGTTATGTTGCACTGGTATGTCGTGCACAGAAAAAATAAACGTCTGCCGCCAGTTGCGCAAGCCTTCAGAAAATTTCTGCTGAATGAAGGACCGCAATTGATCGAACAAATACTTGGCTTTAATCCTAGTCCTGGTGATCCGTTACGCGGCATGCCGAAAAAATTAAAACGTCGTAAGGTCGACGAAAAATAGCCTCATCACGACGTCATCGAGAATGAATTTACACACGGTTTATTCAAGCAAAAAAGCCCGACATCAATAGTCGGGCTTTTTTAATTACATGCCATTTTTTTGCACAGCGCTTAATTTCGCAAAAAGGGGCTCATACCACCTTCAAAATGATTTTTCCGATGTGGGTGCTGCTTTCCATCAAGGCATGCGCCTGTGCGGCATCTTCCAGCGCAAAAGTTTGATAGATTACCGGCTTGATCTTACCCGACTCAATCAACGGCCACACTTTGGTACGCAATTGATGTGCAATTGCCGCCTTGAATGCAATCGGACGTGGACGCAAGGTAGATCCAGTGACAGTTAAGCGGCGCAACAATATTTGTCCCAAACTAATTTCAGCCTTGTTACCGCCCAACAGCGCAATGAACACCAGACGTCCATCGTCGGCAAGGCAACGAATTTCACGCGGCACATAATCACCACCAACCATATCTAGAATCACATCAACACCCTTGCCGCCGGTCGCTTCTTTGACCACTTCGACAAAGTCTTCTGACTTGTAGTTAATGCCACGTTCTGCACCCAGTACTTCGCACGCACGGCATTTTTCATCGCTACCAGCAGTCGCAAACACACGATGACCAAGCGCCGTCGCGATTTGAATCGCTGTCACACCGATGCCCGAGGTGCCCCCCTGCACCAGTAGAGTTTCGCCTTCGCTCAAACCAACGCGATCGAATACATTACTCCAGACGGTGAAAAAGGTTTCCGGCAACGAAGCCGCTTCCACTACATCCAGTCCTTTCGGAATCGGCAAACACTGCTCGATCGGTGCCGTACAGTATTCGGCATAGCCACCACCTTGCGCCAAGGCGCATACCATATCGCCAATGCTGAAACCACTATCGGTCAAATCACCGCCGACGATTTGACCCGACACTTCCAATCCCGGCAAATCGGACGCGCCTTTAGGCACGGGATAATTGCCGGTGCGTTGCAAGACGTCGGGGCGATTGATGCCTGCCGCGTAAACCTTGATCAGCACTTCCCCTGCTTTGGGTTCTGGCATAGGCCGTTCGCAAAGTTGCAGTACATCTGGTGGTCCGGGTTGCGTGATCTCGATTGCGCGCATGAAAAATCCTTATCTTGAAAATCGTGAAGAGGGCAAGGATAGAGGAGTTTATAGCTCTCTGCTTGCCTTAGCCTATCTCTCGCTCAGTACTTAAATTCGGTGCTTAAAATTACGCAAACAATGCCGTGAATTCCTGCGCCGCTTTTTCTGCATCATCGGCGAGATAGACGCTGCTAATAGCGGCCACCATATCAGCACCATTTTTTACCAATGGCGCCGAATTATCGCGCGTCATGCCGCCAATCACCACGCTAGGTAGCTTGCCTTGCGCTTTCCAGTCGCTGACGATGGTCGGCGACGTCGTCACTGGATATTTTTTTACCTTGGATGGATAGAAACCACCAAACGCCACGTAGCTTGCGCCGGCTTTTTCTGCCGCTTGCGCCAAGGTCAAATCGCCGTAGCACGAAGCACCTAATATTTTGTCCGCACCTATCATCGCGCGGACGTCAGCAACGGCCTTGTCGGTGCCGCCAACATGAATTCCATCGGCATCAAGATCCATGCACAACTCGATGTGATCGTTGATGATGAACGGTGTATTGTATTGACGGCACAGTAACTGCAATGCAACTGCTTGTTCACGGCGCATAGTTTCATTGGCGGTTTTATGTCGATACTGCAGCAACGAAACGCCGCCCTTCAATGCTTGTTCGGTCACTTTCACCAGCTTCTGCGTGTCGTCCCAATCTGGCGTCACCAGATACAAACCGCGCAATGCGCTTGCTGAATTATTTTCGTTTGCCATTTTGTATCCCATTCTGTCGGTACTAATAAAATGAAGCGAACCTTTATTGACTCTACGCTTGCCTACTCAATCATCGACGCAACGTCATTAGCCAATTTATCAAATCACTTCGCTCAAACAACGCGTCCAGCCATCGGCGACGACGGCGAGGCTGCAAATTTCTTCGCAATACGACCCGCCAAATAAGCGTTGCGACCTGCCTCAATACCCAGTTTCATCGCATAGGCCATCCGTACCGGATCGTGCGCACCGGCAATTGCGGTATTCATCAACACACCGTCACAACCGAGCTCCATTGCAATCGCTGCGTCGGAGGCAGTGCCAACGCCAGCATCCACAATCACCGGCACCTTAGATTGTTCGATAATCAACGACAAATTCCATGGATTCAGGATGCCCATACCGGAGCCGATCAACGATGCCAGTGGCATAATCGCCGCGCAACCGATATCTTCCAACATGCGTGCCTGTATCGGATCATCGCTGCAATACACCATCACATCGAAGCCGTCTTTCACCAGTGTTTCAGCCGCCTTCAGCGTTTCTGGCATGTTCGGAAATAAAGTCTTTTCGTCACCGAGCACTTCCAACTTGCATAACTTGTGACCGCCGAGAATTTCACGCCCGAGTTGCAGTGTGTAGACTGCATCTGCTGCGTTGTAACAACCGGCAGAGTTCGGCAACAAGGTAAATTCCGATGGCGGTAACGCATCCAGCAGACTCGGCGCATTTGGATCTTGGCCAATATTGACGCGACGAATCGCAACCGTGACGATTTCTGCACCGCTAGCGAGACTAGCTTCACGTGTTTGTGCAAGATCTTTATATTTACCACTGCCGACCAACAAACGTGAACGGTAGGTGGTGCCAGCAACCGTAAAAGGCTGATCGGGGAAACTCAAAGTCGAATTCAATTTTTCGCTGCTAGTCATACTCAATCCTGTATCCGGTATTTCAATTATTCAACTCGCTTAAAGCGAGCAATCCTGAATGTAAAAATTTTTCTAAAGCATCTAGAAAAATACACACGGCAGTTTAATTTCTTTGGTGCGGTCAGTGAGAATCAACCACCACCAATAGCGCGCACCACGTCCACTTTATCCGCTGTGCAGATCTGACGTTGCGCCCATTGATCGCGCGGCACAATCTGACGATTGATAGCGACTGCCACCGCTTTGCCGGTTAAGGACAGGCTCGCGATTAAGTCGTCCACATTTTCGCTGCCGGTAAGTTGGTGTATGGATCCGTTTAATTCAATTTCTATCATTTTTGATTCTTTAAAAATACTGTGAGTGCCGTAGAATTTATCGTAACAAATACTACGGCACTGATCACAGTACCTTTTCTCCGTTTTATTGCTTTTGATAAATCTCTGCGCCGCTTTTAACGAACTCTATCGATTTAACTTCCATGCCTTGCTTCAGCGCTTGGATTTCTGAAATGCCCTGATTAGCGGCATATTCACGCACCTCCTGCGTGATTTTCATCGAGCAAAAATGCGGGCCGCACATAGAGCAGAAGTGCGCGACTTTAGCAGAATCCTTGGGCAAGGTCTCGTCATGGAATTCACGTGCCTTGTCTGGATCAAGACCAATGTTGAACTGGTCTTCCCAACGAAATTCAAAACGCGCCTTGGATAAAGCATTGTCGCGAATCTGCGTACCGGGATGACCTTTAGCCAAATTGGCAGCATGTGCCGCGATCTTGTACGTAATGATACCGTCCTTCACGTCTTCCTTGTTAGGGAGACCCAAATGTTCCTTGGGGGTGACATAACAAAGCATCGCGGTACCGTACCAACCAATTTGCGCTGCGCCGATACCGGAGGTGATGTGGTCGTAACCCGGCGCAATGTCGGTGGTCAACGGCCCCAATGTGTAGAACGGCGCTTCGTCGCAGTATTCCAGCTGCAAATCCATGTTCTCTTTGATCAAATGCATAGGGACGTGGCCAGGGCCTTCGATCATTACTTGGACGTCGTGCTTCCATGCCACTTTGGTCAACTCACCCAAAGTTTTCAGCTCGCTCAATTGCGCCTCATCATTGGCGTCATAGATCGAGCCGGGACGCAAACCGTCACCCAAACTGAAGGACACGTCATAGGCTTTCATGATTTCACAGATATCTTCAAAGTGATCGTATATGAACGACTCTTTATGATGTGCCAGACACCACTTCGCCATGATCGAACCACCGCGCGAAACGATCCCGGTCAGACGACTCGCCGTCATCGGCACATAACGCAGCAATACGCCAGCGTGGATCGTGAAGTAATCGACACCTTGCTCAGCTTGCTCGATCAGCGTGTCGCGGAAAATTTCCCAGGTCAGGTCTTCTGCCTTGCCATTGACCTTTTCCAGCGCCTGATAAATCGGAACAGTACCGATCGGCACAGGCGAATTGCGGATAATCCATTCCCGCGTCTCATGGATGTTCTTGCCAGTCGACAGATCCATCACGTTATCGCCACCCCAGCGCGTCGCCCACGTCATCTTTTCGACTTCTTCACCGATCGATGAAGTCACTGCCGAGTTGCCGATATTGGCATTGATCTTGACCAGAAAGTTACGCCCAATGATCATCGGCTCGATTTCTGGATGGTTGATGTTGGCAGGGATAATAGCGCGACCACGCGCGACCTCTTCGCGCACAAACTCAGGCGTTATTTCCTGCGGTATCGATGCACCGAATGATTGACCCGGATGCTGGCGCCCCATCAAGGCGGCTAGCTTTTCGCCTTTTGGTCCCGATTGTTTCAATTCGTCCAAATAGGCACGACGATTCATGTTTTCACGAATAGCAATAAATTCCATCTCTGGTGTGATGATGCCTTGTCGTGCGTAATGCATTTGCGATACATTTTTACCAGCCAATGCACGACGTGGTTTGCGATGCAGATTGAAACGCATTTCGGCCAGTTGCGGATCATTCAAGCGTTCTATGCCGTAAGCCGACGTCGGGCCGGCTAGCTCTTCAGTATCGTTACGCTCCACTATCCAGGGCGTACGCACACTAGCCAGACCAGAACGGATATCAATCTTGGCCTCTGGATCCGTGTAAGGACCAGAGGTATCGTAGACATAAATCGGCGGGTTTTTTTCTGCACCAAACGAGGCAGCCGTATCTGATTGCGTAATCTTACGCATAGGTACGCGAATATCCGGGCGCGAACCTTGGATATAAACTTTGCTGGAATTTGGTAAGGGTTGGACCGCTGCCTCATCTACCGTGGCGGTAGCAGACAGAAATTTCGGGTTGGCATTCATTTTGGCTCCTTTGCTAACTTCAATTGGCTTGGAGCCAGCAAAGGAGGTTTTCGGATAAAGGACACGATGCTTTGTTGCACGCAATGTATCCATTCCGACAGCTTCCCTTCGCTGGCATTATCCAGATCAGGTTCAAGGGTTTTTCTCACCCGGCTGGATACTTGCGCATCCAACCTAGGACCCCTAGCTTGTTACTTCTAAAACTACTTACAACGAACTAAAAAACTCATTACGAAAACAAACTACAGCGCCAGTATATGAATTCCGATGCAATTCACATTGACCCTCGTCAAGCATTCCAAATTTGTCACGCCTGACATGAATGGACTAATCAAAAACCACGATCAACCCATTCATGTCAGTTCTGAAGCCGAGCTTGCTCGTCTTCAGAACGTCAACCTTACTTCACCGTTGCGATATGCAACAGGTTGGTGGTGCCAGATGCGCCGAATGGCAGACCAGCGGAAATGGCGATGTATTCACCCTTCTTGGCAAAGCCTTCGCGTACCGCTGCCGTGGTTGCCTCGCTGACCATTTCATCGACCGAGGTCACGTCCTTGCCAACGATGGAGTGAATGCCCCATACCCACGCCAGACGACGCGCGGTTTTCAATTCCGGCGTGATGCTGAGAATCGATGTGGTTGGGCGTACACGTGCTGCACTCATGCTGGTGTGACCCGACTTGGTATAAGTCACGGTAGCAGCAGCGTTGATTGCACAAGTGGTGTCACGCAAGGCATTGCAGATTGCATCTTCAGCGGTTGGCAACGGTGCGACTTGTTGCGCATCCAGCATCATGCGATAGGTTGGATCGGCTTCGACTTCCTTGATGATAGCGTCCATCATTTGTACGGCACGCACTGGATTATTACCGCTGGCCGATTCCGCCGACAGCATGACTGCATCAGCACCTTCGTAAATCGCATTGGCAACGTCAGATGCTTCTGCACGGGTTGGCATAGGGGATTCAGTCATCGATTCCAGCATGTGGGTCGCGACAATGGTTGGCTTGCCGTATTTACGCGACGCACGGATGATTTCTTTTTGTGCGCGTGGCACTTGCTGGATTGGCAGTTCTACCCCGAGGTCACCACGAGCAACCATCACGGAATCAGATGCGTTGCAAATTGCATCGATGTCCAACATGGCAGCAGGCTTCTCAATTTTCGATTGAATCAGGGCACGGTCACCGATGATCTTGCGTGCATCTTCGATGTCGGACACTTGCTGCACGAAAGACAATGCAACCCAATCCACGCCCAGCGACAATGCAAATTCCAGATCGATCAAATCCTTTGGTGTCATCGCAGGAATCGGCAAGATTGCGTCAGGTACGTTGACGCCTTTACGATTCGAAATTTTGCCGCCGACAGTCACGGTCGTAACGATGCGATTGTCTTGGTTGCTTTCAATTGCCAAACGAATTTTGCCATCGTCCAGCAGCAGGTTCTGACCCGCTTTGACGGCAGCAAACAATTCTGGATGTGGCAAATAAACACGCGATGCATCGCCCGGTGTTTCATCTCTATCCATCACGAATTTGCTACCAGTTTCCAGCACGGCCGCATCGCCTTGGAAGGTACCCAGGCGAATTTTTGGCCCTTGCAAATCAGCAAGAATAGACACTGGGCGACCGTAGGTTTTTTCCAGGCCGCGCACGATTTCGTGACGCGCACGATGATCTTCGTGCGAACCATGGCTGAAGTTGAAGCGGAACATGTCCACACCAGCTTCAAACAAGGCAGTGATAGTTGCCTGATCGCTGCTGGCTGGGCCAAGGGTTGCAACGATTTTTGCTTTGCGATTACGTCTCATGACAGATCTTCTTTAAGTGAGAATGAAAAAAAGGGTGTTGTCGCGGCAGCACACGTTAATGCGCGCTAGCACACGACGAAAAATAATTTATAGAATCAGAATTGCACGGAAATCATTAACGTTGGTACGGGTCGGGCCGCTGACAATCAAATCGCCCAGGCCACTAAAAAAACCGTAACCATCGTTATTTTCCAGCATGGTTTTTGGATTCAAGCCCAACTTAGCTGCACGCGTGATCGAGTCGGGCGTATAAATCGCGCCGGCATTATCTTCGGAACCATCAATACCATCAGTATCGCAAGCCAGCGCATAGATATCCGCCGCGCCATTTAATGATGCCGCCAAGCTCAGCAAAAACTCAGCGTTACGTCCACCCCGGCCTTTGCCACGTACTGTTACGGTGGTTTCGCCGCCGGACAGAATCACACATGGTTTGGCAAACGGCTGACCATGATTGGCAACTTGCTTTGCCAATGCGGCATGAACCGAACCCACGTCGCGCGATTCGCCTTCCAAATCATTAGATAAGATGTACGGTGTAATACCAGCTGCGCGGGCTTTCTCTGCCGCGGCTTCGAGCGCATGCTGCGCGGTCGCAATGACATGATGCTCGTTGCGGGCAAAACGCTCATCGCCCGGTTTAGGTGTTTCACCAGCACCGGATTCAAGATGCTTGAGAATATTGTCTGGAATGTCGATTTTGTATTTTTTCAAAATCGCTAACGATTGCGCGCACGTGGTTGGATCAGGCAAAGTTGGACCGCTTGCAATCACACCCGGATCATCACCCGGCACGTCGGAAATCAGCAGCGTTACCACGCGCGCCGGCGCACAAGCCAAACCCAAACGTCCGCCTTTAATGGCTGACAAATGTTTGCGCACGCAATTCATTTCAGAAATCGTGGCACCGCTTTTCAGCAGCGCCTTGTTCATCGCCTGCTTTTGTTCCAGCGAAATACCTTCGCCCGGCAAACTCAACAATGCAGAACCACCACCGGTAATCAGGCACAACACCAAATCATCTTCGGTTAAACCTTGTACCATTTCCAGCATACGGCCAGCGGCTGCACGACCGGCCTCGTCCGGCACTGGATGAGCGGCCTCGACGACTTCAATTTGCTTACAATCTGCGCCGTGACCATAACGCGTCACGATCAAACCTTCGACCTTACCAGGCCACGTATCTTCCACTACCTTTGCCATGGCGGCTGCGCCTTTGCCGGCACCGATGACCAATGTGCGTCCTTTGACCGATTGCTTGGGCAAGTAAGATGGCATGCATTGTTGCGCACTCACTGCGTCCACCGCGGTGGCGTACAAATCATTTAAAAACTGGCGTGGGTCAATCGACATGGGAAAAATAATATTAAAAATGAAAAAGAATAAACCGAGAATACAGACGAGAATAAAACAGCTACTGAAGAACTAACAGCGCAATAGTATACGCGATACTAAGCAAATACTAAGAAATTGCTGGCATTGCGCATAGACGCAATGCCAGCAATTAAACGCATATTCTTATTACAAACTACACGTCACGAATTACGCTTTAGCGATTTCGTGGTTCGACATCATTTCGATTGCGCGGCACAGACCCGAGTGATCCAAACCGCTCATACCGTTCGCGGCACAAGAATTCATCAATTCTTGAGTAGCTGCAGTATTTGGCAACGATACGCCCATTGCTTTTGCGCCTTGCAATGCCAAGTTCAAATCCTTCTGGTGCAACTCGATACGGAAGCCTGGATTGAAGGTACGCTTGATCATACGCTCGCCGTGTACTTCCAAGATGCGCGAATTAGCAAAGCCGCCCATCAATGCTTCGCGTACTTTTGCAGGATCAGCACCCGCTTTCGATGCGAACAAGAGCGCTTCGGAAACCGCTTGAATATTCAAGGCTACGATGATTTGGTTAGCAACCTTGGTGGTTTGACCGTCGCCGTTACCGCCGACCAAAGTGATGTTCTTACCCATCGCTTCGAACAATGGCTTGACTTCATCAAACGCCTTTTGCGAACCGCCGATCATGATGGTCAGCGATGCTGCTTTAGCACCGACTTCACCGCCAGATACTGGCGCATCCAGATATTCGCAACCCAGATCGTTGATCTTCTTGGCGAAACCTTTCGTAGCGATAGGCGAGATCGAGCTCATGTCGACCACGATTTTGCCTGCGGTCAAACCACTGGCAACGCCATCTTCTGAAAACAGAACCGCCTCTACATGCGGGGTGTCTGGCACCATCGTGATGATAATGTCTGCGCGTTTTGCGACTTCTGCGCCCGATGTGCAAGACGTTGCGCCACCATCGATCAATTCTGCTGGTGGAGTTTTAACGTCGTGCAGGTACAGCTTGTGACCAGCTTTTTGCAGGTTAAGCGCCATTGGCGCACCCATAATGCCCAAACCGATAAATCCGACTTTTGCCATGATGATGACTCCTGAAATTTTTTAGTGAATGTGTGTTGCTAGACTTGATACGAGACTGCCCAACCATCTCGCAATACAGAATGCTGAAACTATTGAGCGACCCAGAGGCCGCTCAATCGTCATGCCTTACATCAGACGCCGTGTGCAGCGCGCCAGCCGAGACCTTCTACAGTTCCGGCTTTCGGTTTGTATTCGCAACCGATCCAGCCTTTATAACCAATTTCGTCCAAGTACTTGAACAAGAAGGTGTAGTTGATTTCACCTGTGCCTGGCTCAAAACGACCTGGATTGTCAGCTAATTGCAGATGAGGAATCACGGCGAGGTTGTTCTTCATCGTGTTCGCCAGTTCACCTTCCATGCGTTGCATGTGATAGATGTCGTACTGGAAGAACAGATTATCAGAACCGACCTTGGCAATGATGTCCAATGTCTGCTTGGTACCGCACAGGAAGAAGCCAGGGATATCAAATGTGTTGATCGCTTCGATCAACAACGGGATACCAGCAGCTTTCAATTTGTCGGCAGCGTATTTCAGGTTGGCGACAAAAGTTGTCTCAGCCTGCTCTTGCGATACGCCAGCAGGAACGATACCGGCCAAACAGTTGATCTGCTTGGTGCCGAGCACTTTTGCATACTCAAGTGCTTTGTCGACACCTTCCTTGAATTCACCGACGCGATCTGGATGACAAGCAATACCGCGCTCACCACCAGCCCAGTTACCGGCTGGCAGATTGTGCAGAACCATTTCCAGATTATTCTCTTTCAATTTCGCTGCGACATCAGCCGCAGGGAAATCGTATGGGAACAAAAATTCGACGCCTTTGAAGCCGTTCTTTGCAGCTTGCTCAAAGCGATCCATAAATGGAACTTCATTGAACAGCATCGTCAGATTAGCAGCAAGTTTCGTCATATTAAGCACCCTTTACGTCGAGGATTTCTTCAAATTCATTGACCGCGTTGATCTCGGTACCCATCGCGATATTGGTTACGCGCTCCAGGATGATTTCAACAACAACTGGTACTTTGAATTCTTTGATCCACTCTTGCGCTTTACGCAGAGCTGGTTGGATATCGTCTGGGTTATAAACGCGAATTGCTTTGCAGCCCAAACCTTCGGTAACTTTAACGTGATCAACACCGTACGAAGCGTTCTCGGTCGAGTTGATGTTGTCAAATGCCAGCGATACGCAGTAGTCCATCGTGAACATACGCTGAGCTTGACGAATCAAACCGAGGTAAGAGTTGTTCACCAACACGTGGATGTATGGCAGATTGAACTGCGCACCGGCTGCCAACTCTTCGATCAAGAACTGGAAGTCGTAATCGCCGGTGATCGCCACGATTTCGCTGGTTGGATCCGCAGCCCGCACACCCAGAGCAGCAGGAACAGTCCAACCCAATGGGCCAGCTTGACCGCAATTGATCCAGTTACGCTCTTTGTACACGTGCAAGAATTGACCCGCCGCGATTTGCGACAACCCGATGTTCGAAACATAGCGCGCTGTTTTGCCGAACACGGTGTTCATTTCTTGGTAAACACGTTGTGGCTTGATCGGCGTTACGTCGAAATCTGTTTTACGCAACATGGTGCGCTTGCGCTCTTGGCACTCTGCCAACCATGCATCACGGTTTTTCAGTTTGCCAGCAGCTTTCAATTCTTTCGCTACTTCGATCATCAATTTCAGTGCTGCGCCAGCGTCGGAAGTAATACCGAGGTCTGGGCCAAACACGCGACCGATTTGTGTCGGCTCGATGTCGATGTGTACGAATTTACGATCTTTGGTGAACACGTCGATCGAACCGGTGAAACGGTTAGCCCAACGGTTACCAATACCGAATGCGAAGTCTGAAGCCAGCATCGTCGCGTTACCGTAACGGTGTGAAGTTTGCAGACCAACCATGCCGACCATCAATGGATGATCATCAGGTACTGTGCCCCAGCCCATCAGGGTTGGCACGACAGGAACGTTAACCAATTCAGCGAATTCAAGCATCAATGGTGTTGCGTTCGCATTGATTACGCCGCCGCCGGAAATCAGCAATGGACGCTCTGCAGCGTTCAACATAGTGATAGCAGCTTCGATTTGCTTACGGGTTGCCGCTGGCTTGTAGACTGGCAATGGCTCGTACAGATCTGGATCGAATTCGATTTCAGCAACTTGCACGTCAAATGGCAAATCGATCAGCACTGGACCTGGACGGCCTGAACGCATGATGTGAAAAGCTTGTTGGAACACTTGTGGCACCAATGCTGGCTCACGAACCATCACCGACCATTTGGTCACTGGCTTCGAGATCGATTCAATATCAACCGCCTGGAAATCTTCTTTGTGCAAACGTGCACGGGGCGCTTGACCAGTCACACACAAAATTGGAATCGAATCAGCAATTGCCGAGTACAAACCAGTGATCATGTCTGTGCCGCCAGGACCCGAAGTCGCCAGAGCGACGCCGATGTTGCCAGCTTTAGCGCGGGTGTAGCCCTCAGCCATGTGTGTTGCGCCTTCTACGTGACGCGCCAAAATGTGCTTGATCGTGCCTTGCTTTTGCATGGCCGAATAGAATGGGTTAATCGCTGCGCCCGGTACGCCGAACGCCTGATCGATACCCTCTTTCTGCATTACCCAAACCGCTGCTTGGGCTGCTGTCATCTTTGCCATCATTACCTCCGTTGAAATTAAATTACTAAATTCGCTTTACTACTTAATTCTTCTACCAATTCTTACAAATCAGTTTTGTTCAGTGCAATTCTTACCGATGCAGATATTACTTATGCAAATTTTAATGACTCCATTCTAATTGCTATGCAATAATTTTAGAATAGGACAATTAATTAACCAATTAAATACCTCAGGTATCGAATGGACAAGCTCAAACAAATCGAAGCCTTTGTTATGGCGGTAGATCACAGCAGCTTCGCGGCTGCAGCGTTAGCACTGCAGGTCACCCCGGTGATGGTAGGGCGTCGCATCGACACATTGGAAAAACGCCTAGGGGTGAGATTATTACACCGATCGACCCGAAAGTTAGCATTAACTGAAGAAGGATCCGTATTTCTTGAGCATTGCCGCAAGCTCCTCAGTGAGTTGGATCAGGCGGAAAGCGCCATTTCGGTCGGCAGACACAAGGTCACCGGTCATTTGATCGTTTCTGCTCCTGCTTCATTCGGTCGCCAGCATGTTGCTCCTTATGCACCAGATTTTTTGCTGCAACACCCAGATTTAAAGATGTCTTTCAATTTGACCGACCGCGTGGTCGATCTGGTGCAAGAAGGTTACGACATGGGGATCCGCATCGGCGGCACCATCGAGCCCAATTTTGTCGCCATCAAACTTGCTTCCAATAAACGTGTGGTCTGTGGCACTCCCGCCTATTTCAAAAAATACGGCAAACCCAAGACCTTGGACGATTTAGCCAAACATAATTGCCTCGCTTTCAATCTACAAGGCGGCCAGCAACGCGGTTGGTACTTCCATCATCGCGGCAAAACCGTTTCAGTACGCGCCAATGGCAGTCTGGATTGCAACGACGGCGAGTTATTGCATCGCTGGATGACTGAAGGCTTAGGCATCGCTTGGCGCTCAGTCTGGGAAATCCAAAGCCAGCTTGAGAATGGCACATTGGAAACCGTACTCGACGATTATGCAATCCCCGAATACGACATCATGGCGATCTATCCTCAACAGCGTAATGTGCCCGCCAAGGTACGCCTTTTCATCTGGCACTTGAAATCGATGTATAGCCAGCCGGGTTACTGGAGCCGTGAGATGCCGGTGCCGATCAGCGCGTCATTACTTATCCCACCCGATTCAGCGACCAGCTAAACCATCAACCATATATCAGGGTAAAGCTGCACAAATAAAAAAGCCGCATCATCAAGATGCGGCTTTTTGCAGTGCTGCGCTAAATTCCTAGCACTGAATTTTTTGACTACTTACAGCTTTTACGCTGAAGCCTTCAAATCTGCCAATACTTCATCCAACATCTTCTTGGCGTCACCAAACAACATGCGGTTGTTCTCTTTATAGAACAATGGATTATCGACACCAGCGTAACCGGAAGCCATCGAACGCTTCATCACGATCGACGTTTCTGCTTTCCACACTTCCAACACTGGCATGCCGGCAATTGGGCTGCTCGGATCGTCTTGTGCGCCTGGATTGACGATGTCATTGGCACCAATCACCATCACTACATCGGTATCAGGGAAGTCGTCGTTGATCTCGTCCATTTCCATCACGATGTCATACGATACTTTTGCTTCAGCCAACAACACATTCATGTGACCTGGCATACGACCGGCAACCGGATGAATCGCAAAACGTACCTTGGTGCCTTTGGCACGCAAGAACTTGGTGATTTCATTAACGGTGTGCTGCGCTTGTGCCACAGCCATGCCGTAACCCGGCACGATCACAACGCTTTTCGCTTCACGCAACAACTCAGCAGTTTCTTGTGCAGTCACCGATGTGATTTCACCTTCAGGTTGTACCGCATCACCCGAAGCTGCTTTGACGGTACCAAAACCGCCTGCAATCACACTGATAAAGTTACGCGCCATCGCACGGCACATGATGTACGACAGGATCGCACCAGACGAACCAACCAAAGCACCTGTCACGATCAACAGATCGTTGCTGAGCATAAAGCCGGTAGCCGATGCCGCCCAACCTGAATAGCTGTTGAGCATCGACACCACAACCGGCATATCAGCGCCGCCGATTGCCATCACCATGTGAATACCAAACAGTAAAGCAATGCCAGTCATGATGAGCAGCGGGATCATGCCTTCAGCCGGTGTTTCGGCATTTAGGAATTCACGGCCAAACCAGATCACCAATACCAACAAGGCCAGATTCAACCAGTGACGTCCCGGCAGCAATAACGGCTTGCCGCCGATTTTGCCGTTCAGCTTACCGAAAGCGACCAGAGAACCGGAGAAGGTCACCGCGCCGATCAGAATACCCACGTAGATTTCAACTTCGTGAATAACCTTTTCGGTACCCGTCAAATGCATGGACGGATCAATGTAGCTGGAAAAACCAACCAGACAGGCAGCCAGACCAACGAAGCTGTGCATCATTGCAACCAGCTCCGGCATTTCGGTCATTTTGACCTTCTTGGCTGCGTAAAGGCCGATCGCACCACCCACCACTAAGGCGATGATGATCCAAGAGTAGCCGGAAGCAGTCACGCGCGGACCAAAGATCGTCGCGAATACCGCAATCCCCATACCGATCATGCCGTAGAGATTACCGCGGCGTGAGGTTTCTGGATGTGACAGACCACCCAGACTAAGGATAAAAAGAATTGTTGCTCCGATGTAGGAGACAGTAGCCAAATTTGCAGACATCAGGGTCTCCTTCTTAATCTTTACGGAACATGTCAAGCATGCGACGTGTAACGGCGAAACCGCCGAACATATTGATACCGGTCAGAGTGATCGCAAGGGCAGCAAGGCCTTTAATGACCATTTCCGGGCGCGTAATACCATCAGCCAACGGTGGTGCGATTTGCACCAAGGCACCGATCACAATGATCGACGAAATGGCATTGGTTACGCTCATCAACGGCGTATGCAATGCAGGTGTGACATTCCAAACCACCATGTAACCAATAAAGCAACCCAACACGAACACAGTCAGATGGCCAAGGAAAGCACTTGGTGCACCCATGCCGATCAACCAAAACAAAAAGGCGCTAAAGCCAAACAGTATGGCGACGCGCAAAGGCGATGATGGGCCGCCTCTTTCGCCGTGGGCTGGCGGTGGCGGCGCCGCTGGTTTAGCCGCTGCCGCTGGTGCCGCTGTCAGCGTTGGCGCTGGTGGTGGCCAAGTAACATTCCCTTGATCAATCACGGTGGTGCCACGAATGACTTCATCTTCCATATTCATGTGGATGGCTGCTGCGCCTTCACCTTCCGGATCCACACTCTTGGTTTTGATCAAGTCTTCGCTGAGACGGAACAGATTGGTTGCATACAGCGTCGATGCCTGTTTAGGCAAACGCGTAGGCAAATCTTTGTAGCCAATGATGGTGACGCCGTGGACGACAGTTACTTCACCCGGCACGGTCAACTCACAGTTACCACCTTGTTCAGCGGCGAGATCGACGATCACGCTACCGGCTTTCATGGACTTAACCATGTCTGCGGTAATGAGTTTTGGTGCTGGTTTACCAGGAATTAGTGCTGTCGTAATAATGATGTCAACTTCAGCTGCCTGCTTGGCAAACGCCGCTGCTTGCGCTTTTTGGAAACCTTCCGACATCACCTTGGCGTAACCACCGCTACCAGCGCCGTCTTCTTCGTAGTCAACGCCAACAAACTCACCACCTAGCGAAGTAATTTGATCTTCAACGCCAGGGCGGGTGTCATTGGCACGTACGATCGCGCCCAGATTGGCGGCGGTACCGATGGCAGCCAAACCAGCCACACCAGCACCAATGATGAATACTTTTGCTGGCGGTACTTTACCTGCAGCCGTAATTTGGCCGGTAAAGAAACGACCGAAGTGCGAAGCGGCCTCGATTACGGCGCGGTAGCCAGAAATATTGGCCATCGACGATAAGGCATCCATTTTCTGCGCACGCGAAATACGCGGCACCGAATCCATTGCCAACACGGTGGCTTTTTTGGCAGCCAATTGTTGCAGCAATTCTGGGTTTTGTGCGGGCCAGATATAGCTGACCAATGTGCCGCCCTGGCGCAGCAAGCCTATTTCTTCACTGTCAGGGCCACGCAATTTGAAAATGATATCGCTGTTGGACCAGATGTCTGCGGCGTTATCAACAACTTGCGCACCAGCAGCACGGTAATCGTCGTCGCTAATGTTAGCCAGATCACCAGCACCGCTTTCAACCGTAACGGCAAAGCCCTGCTTGATCAGCTTTTGCACAACTTCTGGGACTGTTGCAACACGCGTCTCGCCGGGGAATCGTTCCCGCGGCACTCCTATAACTAAAGACATGGTTTCTCTCTTAAGTTGTTTAAATTCTTTTAATCAGAAACGGCAGTAGTACACGAATAAAAACCCGGTTCGAGCGGCACTAAAATGGCGCGACCGGGTTTTTCTGATACCGCCTATGACTACGACTGCTTCAATCCTGCGAACTGATTTTTCTCATCAACAAAGACAATTTTCGGGACATAAGTCTCAATCTCTTCGTCCGTCATCGGCCCATAAGTGCAGATGATCAACAAATCTCCTAGATGGGCACGCCGTGCGGCAGCACCATTCAGAGAAATTTCACCACTTCCCCGCACACCTTTGATGGCATAAGTAGAAAACCGCTCGCCGTTATTGATGTTGTACAGCTCGATCTTTTCACCGACTTTGATATCGGCGGCTTCTAGCAAAACCTCGTCAATCCCGCACGAGCCTTCGTAATGCAGGTCGGCTTGTGTCACCGTCACGCGGTGAATCTTGGCCCTGAGCATAATGCGCTGCATGTTTCTTCCGTTTAATCAAATTTCGCCTCACCACCAAAATTAAAGATTTGGTCAAGGTGAAGCAGTTACTTGTTTTCTTGAACCTGTGCTTCCACCCAGCTGAAGCAGGATACCGACCATAGACGCAACGTTGATGCATTGCAAAGTGGCGAGAGATTCAGCCAAAAACGCTTACTAAATATGCAATGCCGTACAAGAATAGCACGCGCTGCTATCAACTTTCGCTCGAAATTTCAACCAAGCGAACCCGTAAGGATAAGGCCAAATGCTCGTCAAGAAAAGACAAAGATTGAAATTTTCGCTTTTTTCATGGCAATTAATTGTATTTTTCACCATCAAATCCCACCAAAAACCAAACATTGCCTGCAACAACTGCTGCTGCGCGCTAGAATAGCGCCTCTTTTCGAGGTAACTATGACATACGTATGGAAACCGTCGGTAACCGTTGCAGCCATTATTGAACGTGATGGCCAATTTCTGCTGGTCGAAGAAGAAACTAGCGAAGGCGTGCGCTTCAACCAGCCGGCCGGCCACCTTGATCCACATGAATCACTAGAACAGGCGGTCGCGCGTGAGACGCTGGAAGAAACAGCACATGACTTTACGCCTACCGCGCTAGTCGGCATGTATATGTCACGTTACGTCTCGCAACGCACCGGGCAAGATGTCACGTATTTAAGTTTCTCCTTCTGCGGCGACGTTGGCGTCAAGCACGATCAGCCTTTGGATGTGGGCATCCTGCGTGCTGTCTGGATGAGCTACGACGAATTAGTTGCATGCAAAGAAAAACATCGGAGCCCGTCGGTGCTGCAACGCGTTGATGATTATCTAGCAGGCATACGCGCACCATTATCGCTACTGCAAACCCATGCATCAATCTACGAAACCGCCGAGTAATAACTCTATATATAGGTCAGTGGCAAGCCAGCAATAAGTGAGTAATCCGTGAGTAACGTCGTAAATAAACCAGCGAACAAAAAGAAACGTGTGGTGATCGGCATGTCCGGCGGCGTCGATTCGTCGGTCTCCGCTTGGCTGCTGAAGGAACAAGGCTACGAAGTGATCGGCCTGTTCATGAAAAACTGGGAAGATGACGACGATTCAGAATATTGCTCGACGCGCCAAGACTGGATAGACGCCGTTAGCGTTGCCGATGTCGTTGGGGTCGATATCGAAGCCGTCAACTTTGCCTCCGAATACAAAGATAGAGTGTTCGCTGAATTCCTGCGCGAGTACCAAGCCGGCCGCACCCCCAATCCAGACGTCCTCTGCAATGCAGAAATCAAGTTCAAAGCTTTTCTCGACCACGCGATCCATCTTGGCGCCGACATGATCGCCACCGGCCACTATGCCCGCGTGCGCGAAATCACGTCTGGCGTCAACGCTGGTCAAGTGCAATTATTAAAAGCAATCGATGCCAGCAAAGATCAAAGCTATTTTCTGCACAGGCTGAATCAGGCGCAATTATCAAAGACGCTTTTTCCGCTCGGTGAAATTCACAAAACCGAAGTGCGCAAAATTGCCGAACAATTGAAACTACCTAATGCGAGCAAAAAAGATTCGACCGGCATCTGCTTTATCGGCGAACGCCCATTCCGCGAATTTTTAAACCGCTATCTATCCTATCAACCCGGCCCGATGAAAACCGATGATGGCACCATTGTGGGGGAGCACGTCGGCCTCAGCTTTTACACGCTGGGGCAACGCAAAGGCATCGGCATCGGCGGGATGAAATCGCACAAAAATCCTGACGGCACCAGCGACGCCTGGTATGTCGCCCGCAAAGATGTCGCCAACAACACCCTGTATATAGTGCAAGGCCACGATCATCCGTGGCTACTATCGTCCTCGTTGCAGGCTGGGCAAATGAGCTGGGTGGCCGGTAGTCCGCCCGAGGTGGAATTGCTTTCCGCAAAAACACGATATCGACAAGCCGATGTTCGTTGCGCGCAGCGTACCGACAGCGATAGCTTTTCACTTGTGTTCGATACGCCGCAGTGGGCGATCACTCCAGGGCAATCTGCCGTGTTATATCAAGGTGACGTTTGTCTTGGTGGTGGCATTATCAACTGCTCTGGCGTCGACTGACTCCTCCCCCATCGCAGTTTCAGCCGCATTAGCCGCTTACACCACCAATCTGGCATCGCACTTCAGTTTCAATAACTAAACCTATCAAACCGGGCTGACTGTTGCGCATTGGTATTTTGCGCGCACGCATTCACACTCGATTACAAAATTCCCGAAAAAGCGCTTGCAATCCCTCGCCAAATGCACAATAATCTAAACACGAATTGTTCTCATTTACGCAAAAGGTTAAGCATGGCAAACTCGGCAAGCCGTGAAGCACAGACAAATTTGTCTCACGCGACGCGCAATTCCGATGCGACAACGCAGCCAGTAGAGCGCATCAATAGTCGCGATCTGTTTAGGCAAATGCGGGAAGTTGAGATCGCGCACGAAGGTCGCATTTACCGCCTTCGTCTGACGCAGCTGAACAAATTAATACTGACCGCGTAGTGCATTCTTAACAGCCCAGCCAGCCAGCGCGACTTAGTCGTTACGCCAGCCAGCCAAACCAACCTATTAGGAGAGTTTGATGGCAAGCGAAACAGTAAATCAAGCATTGCAGGAGCCGAGCAGCACACCGGCACAACCGGAGTTATTAGTTTCAGCGGTATTGCATTTGATGTCGCATTACACCGCAAATGCGCAGGAAAGTAGTTCGTGTATTAGATTGGCATCGGTGATTGAGCGACATTTGAAAGCATTGGCGGATCTACCAGATTTAGCGCCAGTGTTACGCGCAACGTGCCAACAGTTGTCGGAGCAATGGGCGGTAGTGGTGGAAAAAGCGATGCCGCAACCAGATAAATTTAATTTATTTGCGCGCTTAGTTACTGGCGGGCGCTTGAATTAGAAATATCTGTGAAATCGAACATGCAACTGCGATTGGCTACAGTAACTGGCGCCCAAACAGCGTCACTAAGATTGAAGTGAGAAGCACATATATGTTTGTGTGCTTCATTATTAAGAAAGTGTTCAGAGGCAGCCATGATCGTCTGTGTTTGCAACAATGTATCCGATCAAAAAATCCGCCAAGCGGTGCGCACGGGTGCAACTTCGATGAAAGAGTTGCGTAGTGAACTCGAGGTTGGCACCTGCTGCGGAAAATGTCACTCCTGCGCCAAGCGCGTCTTGCGCGAGTGCCTCGCTGATACGCGTCCTACTCAACAGGCTATACTGTTTACACCAAATGCAATGGCCGCATAAGTTTTTTCATGAACGCTTTATCTATACCGTCGTCGATGCCCGTCCTATCGCCTAGCAGTTCTCCGCTCCTCCGAAAACTTACGCCGCTCATCATCATCATTGGTTTGCATGCAGCGTTGCTGTATGCATTACAGGCGGGTTTGCTTACGCATCCGGCGATGCAGAAGGCGCCTAAGGAGATCATGGCGAGCCTGATCACATTGACGCCAGAACCTGTGCCGCAACCCAAGCCGCAACCGCCAAAACCAAAAGTAGAGCCCGTCGTAAAACCGGTCGCAAAACCGAAGCCACAACCAGTCATCAAACCAAAACCTTCGCCGCAGGCGATTACAGAAGCCGCGCCGCCACCACCGCCGCCTGAAAAATCCAGCGAACCGCCATCAGAAGCAACTGTCTCTGCACCTGCTGCGCCCGCACCTGCCGCAGCAACCGCAGCGCGTCCGAAAATTGTCACGGGCGTTGCCTATATCAATGCACCGTTACCGGTTTATCCGGCACTTGATGCGCGCATGGGAAACGAAGGTACTGTTACGTTGCGCGTGCTGATTAACGATCGCGGTCGCGCCGACAAAGTAGAAATACAAAAATCATCCGGTTCATTGCGCATGGATGAAGCAGCGCGCGCGGCAGTATTGCGCGCCACATTCCGCCCCTATTTGGAAGATGGCAAGGCGATCGCTGTGTACGCGATCGTGCCAATTAATTTTACGTTAAGCAATTAAAAAGAAGGAATCATGATGGAAGCTAATCCATACGGTATTGCAAGTATGTGGTCGCAAGGCGACTTCGTTATAAAGAGTGTTGCGATCTTGCTGATCGTAATGTCGATCGCGTCGTGGTACGTGATCGTAACCAAGGCGATACAGTTGTTTTTATATCGCCGCTCGGCGCACGCTGCAGGTCATGAATTTTGGGATGCAACCTCCCTCGATTCTGGCATGGCAACACTCGGAAACGGCAATCCTTTTTCTTCGATCGCACAGGCTGGTGTAACTGCAATGCGTCACCACGAAGCGCATAAAGGCCATCTGCACGATGAGTTGTCGGTCAGCGACTGGATCACACTCTCACTGCGCCAAGCGATTGACGAAACGCAAGCACGTCTACAAACTGGTATGGCGATCCTGGCATCGGTCGGCTCAACCGCGCCTTTTGTTGGCTTGTTCGGCACTGTGTGGGGCATCTATCACGCACTAGTGGCAATCGGCACCTCCGGTCAAGCAGGTATCGACAAAGTAGCGGGGCCAGTTGGTGAAGCGTTGATCATGACCGCCCTTGGTTTAGCGGTCGCGATTCCAGCAACCTTCGGCTACAACGCTTTAGTGCGTGGCAATAAGTCGGTGATCGCAAAGATGAACAAGTTTGGCTTTGATCTGCACGCATTGTTTGTAACCGGCGCACGCTCAAAAGATGGTGCCAGCACCGCCAGCGGCGCAAAATTAGTTGCAGTAGGAGCCGCATAATGGCAATGGGCTCATTGTCAGAAGACGACGACTTCAATCCGGAAATCAACACTACGCCACTGGTCGACGTGATGCTGGTATTACTGATCATTTTTATGATCACCATCCCGGTCCTGAACAACAGCGTAAAAATTGATCTACCGCGCGCAACTGCGCAACCGAACGAGGAAAAGCCAGAGACGGTTAATTTGGCTATCGATGCCAATGGCCAGGTGTTCTGGAACAAAGACTTACTGGACGAATCTCAACTAGAAGCGCGTATCGCTGCTGCTGCACAGCACGAGCCGCAACCAGAGCTACACCTGCGCGCGGATCGCACTACGCCGTATGAAAAAGTAGCGCAAGTAATGGCAGCAGCACAGTCTGGCGGCTTGACTAAAATGGGATTTATAACCGAGCAGCCAAGCAGTAAATAGCTTCGCGGAAATTCGTTTGCAAGCATCTAAAAATGCGTGTTGATCCAAGCGTCAACGCGCATTTTTATTGCGCATTTGAAAACGATGGGTTTGTTTAGCGATGGTTGGCTGCTCTCTGCTCTCCGCACTTCGCTTACTATGACGCTTGTCCAACGACATTTTTATATTGTCTGCATTTATTCTTCTAATACGTGTTTGCGAATTCAAGAGCGTAATTACGCCGATTGATGGCGTTGCGATGCAATCGAAACACGAATGATTCCCGCTAACGAAATGCATGCGTACAGTACGCAATCTCGACGTCCTGCGCTATCATGTCGATTCTCCGCTGACAGTAATGAAATTTTAATTTACGTCACTATCAGCAATCATCCACATCACTTTCGAGGTTCCCATGAAAGGTGACAGCGCCATCATCAAGCTGCTCAACGCGCAGCTCACTAACGAACTCAGTGCAATCAACCAATATTTTCTGCACGCTCGCATGTATAAGCACTGGGGCTTTGAAAAAATTGCAAAAAAAGAGTACGAAGAATCTATCGGCGAAATGAAGCACGCCGATAAGCTCATCGATCGCATTTTGATGCTCGACGGGCTGCCCAACTTACAAGCGCTGCATAAGCTGATGATCGGCGAAAACACGCAGGAAATGTTGAGCTGCGATTTGAAGCTCGAAAAAGCCGCGCAAAAAACAGTTAAAGAAGGTATTGCTGCTTGCGAATTAGCCAGCGATTACGTGTCGCGTGAATTGTTTCAGTTTATTCTCGACGACACCGAAGAACATATCGATTGGTTGGAAACACAACTCGATCTGATTGAAAAAGTTGGTCTGCCGAATTATCTGCAAGCACAGATGGCCGAATAAATCGCGACGTCAGAAACACAAAAGGGACATCAACGATGTCCCTTTTTTATTTGTTTGCGTGATGTTGCGTGATACTGATCAAGCATGCCGATTACTTCGGCATGGTTTCCTTAAACGAAGGACGCTCCATCAACTTATCGAACAATTTTTCCAGGTTTGGATAATCACCACGCCAATCAATTTCTGGAAAACGATGAGATAACCATCCAAGTGCACAGCCTACCGCCACATCCGCCAGCGTATATTGATTACCAGCGCAATATGCAGTGTCTTTCAAACCACTCGACATAGCCTTGAGCCCATCATGGATTTTCGCCATCTGACGCGTAACCCATGCTTCGCTTTGCTGATCTACCGGTCGCAAGGTGCGCTCTAATCTAACCAAAATACCCGCTTCGCACACGCCGTCCGCAAGGGCTTCCCAGCATTTTATTTCGGCGCGCTCACGACCATTCGGTGGAATCAGTTTTCCTACCGGTGTCAGCGTATCCAGATACTCAACAATCACGCGTGAATCAAACATCGCGCCGCCGTCGTCCATAATCAAGCACGGCACTTTGCCCAGTGGATTTGACTCATGAATCTTGGTTTCCGCGCCCCACACATTATCCAGTGCGAAATCGTAATCGACCTTTTTTTCCAGCATCACCACACGTACCTTACGTACATAGGGGCTGGCAAGAGAACCTATCAGTTTCATATAAGCTTAGATCGAAAATTGGAAGGCGATTATAGCATCAGCCCCCTCTCAAAACGTCTCGCAAACACAACGCCTCAACAGTCTCATATCGGCTATACGGCAGCGATTCAGTCTATTGACGAGTGGTAAAATAGCGGATTGATTCATTTGATCCGATCCCGCTGAATTCGTGCGATTGTGACGCAAACAGCTATTTACCCAGTTGCGGACGTCGGTACTCTGTAGTGTCCTCGCTTAATTTTTGCTTAATTTTTTTACCTATTTATCATGCCTCTTTCTACGCTCTCCGCGCTGTCGCCTTTAGATGGTCGTTACGCCACCAAAACCGACAAACTACGCCCGATTTTGTCCGAGTCAGGCTTCATGCACCATCGCGTTAAAGTTGAAATTGCATGGTTGCAAGCTTTGTCCGCAGCAGGTTTTGCCGAGATCAAACCATTCAGCAGCGGCGCCAACGACCGTTTGAACAAATTGGTCGTCAATTTCACGGAAGCCGATGCCGCGCGCATCAAAGAAATTGAAGCCGTCACCAATCACGATGTCAAGGCAGTTGAATATTGGCTGAAAGAACAAGTGAAAGATGTGCCTGAATTGGTTGCGGCGACGGAGTTTATCCATTTCGCCTGCACCTCGGAAGACATCAACAACACTTCACACGGCATGATGCTCAAAGCAGCACGTGATGAAGTGCTGCTGCCTTCACTGCAAGCCGTGATCGGAAAGTTAACGCAGTTGGCGCATGACAACGCAGACCTGCCGATGATGTCGCGTACCCACGGACAACCAGCCAGCCCGACGACGCTAGGTAAAGAAATGGCGAATGTGGTGGCTCGATTGCAGCGTGCGTTGCAGCGCATCGCAGACGTCGAGATTCTGGGCAAGATGAACGGTGCGGTCGGCAACTTCAATGCACATCTGTCCGCTTATCCTGATACCGATTGGCAAGCTTTTTCCAAAGACGTCATCGAAAATCGCCTCGGGCTGCGCTTCAATCCTTACACCATTCAAATCGAACCACACGACTATATGGCCGAGCTGTTTGATGCGATTGCGCGTGCCAATACCATCCTGCTCGATTTGAATCGCGATATCTGGGGCTATATTTCACTTGGCTATTTCAAACAAAGCACCAAAGCTGGCGAAATCGGCTCCTCCACCATGCCGCACAAGGTTAACCCGATTGACTTTGAAAATTCCGAAGGCAATCTCGGCATGGCAAATGCGGTGCTCAAACACATGGCAGAAAAATTGCCGGTCTCACGTTGGCAGCGCGATCTGACCGACTCCACCGTATTGCGCAATATCGGCGTTGGCTTCGGCTACGCATTACTCGCCTACGATAGCTGCCTGCGCGGCCTCAACAAGCTGGAAGTCAATCCGCAACGTCTGGCCGAAGATCTGGACGACACCTGGGAAGTGCTGGCCGAGCCAGTGCAGACCGTAATGCGTCGCTACGGCATTGAAAACCCGTACGAGCAGTTAAAAGACCTTACCCGTGGCAAAGGCATCTCCAAGGATGCAATGCAGCAATTCATTGCAACCCTGGCGATCCCGCAAGACGCCAAGGATTTGTTATTGGCAATGACGCCAGCCAACTATATCGGCTACGCCAGCAAGCTCGCAAAAGAAATTTAAAGTTAGATTTAAATACAGCAATACGCGCAAAAGCAGCGTGCAGATGTCTTGAACGACCTCTGCACGCTGCTTTTTATTTTGTTATATTGTTCTAACTCGAACTTTCGGTAAATCACGATGCGCAATGTTGCCAGCCGCTATACCCTGCCCGCCATAGCCTTGCACTGGCTGATTGCTGTACTGATCATCGCGACCTTCCTGCTAGGGTTGACCATGGTCGACATTGCTGGCTTGACGCCCACCAAACTTAAATATTTTTCCTGGCACAAATGGCTGGGCATCACCGTACTCGGCCTCGCCTGCCTACGATTGCTGTGGCGTCTGACGCATACGCCCCCCGCCTATCCGCCATCTATGCCGGGTTGGCAGCAAAACGCCGCACATTTAACGCACGGCTTGCTGTATCTGCTGATCTTTGCAATCCCCCTATCCGGTTATTTTTACAGCCTCGCGGCCGGCATTCCGGTGGTGTATCTCGGCCTCGTGCCACTGCCTGTGCTGATCGAACCAGATCGCGCCTTGAAAGCACTGCTTAAGCCCACGCACTATTGGCTCAACATGACCATGCTCGCTTTGTTCTGCCTGCATATCCTTGCTGCGCTCAAGCATCAATTTATTGATAGAGATCGCACATTGCAACGGATGCTGCCTTAATTCATTACACCAAGAATTGCGCAAAGAAAACGCTCACAAATCTTCGCGCAGAATTGCAAGAGAAACCCGCGATAGTACGAACAACCCTCGTTAAAGGAACAGCATGAACAATCATCTTGTTACACAGAATACTAAACGCAGCACGTACAGCATGCGCTCTACCCTATTAGCCCTAGGCCTCAGTCTAGGGCTAAGCTTGGGTTTAAGCTTGCCAAGCTTCGCCGCAACCGCGCTAAAAACCGATCAGGCAAAAAGCCATATCACCATTGTCTTCAAACAAATGAATGTGCCGGTGGATGCCAACTTTAAAAAATTCAACGCGCAGATTACCTATGACAGTGCGCATCCAGAAGCAGCAAAAGCTGGCGCCACGATAGACATCAACAGCTTCGATCTCGGCGACCCCGATTACAACAAGGAAGTCATGAAGAAGGAGTGGTTTAACGCCGCAAAATTTCCACAGGCCACTTTTGTATCGACCGCGATCAAACCATTAGCCGCCGACAAAATCGATGTTACTGGCAAGCTGACCATCAAGGGAAAAACCACGGATGTGCAGTTTCCACTGACAGTAAAAAAACAAGGCAACGGTCATGTCTTCGAGGGCAACTTGCCTATCAAACGCCTGACTTACAACATCGGCGAAGGTGATTGGAAAGATACCAGCATGGTCGCCGATGAAGTGGTCATCAAGTTTCATATCACCACCACGCCTTAACTATCCGTTTCATATTTTGTATTTAACCAGCAGTCTTGTTCGACCAACTTGAGGAACATCAAATGAAATCTATAGCAATGAAATCCACTGCATTACTTTGCCTTCTGGCCGCAGCCACCTCTTCCGCTTTTGCGGAAAGCGCCACTTACAATATCGACCCAAGTCATACCTATCCAAGCTTTGAGGCCGACCATTTCGGTACCTCGTTCTGGCGCGGAAAATTCAACAAGAGCAGCGGTACCGTTGTACTCGATCGCGCTGCCCACACTGGCTCGGTCAACATCACGGTTGATACCACCTCGGTGGATTTCGGCTTGGACAAGATGAATGAACATGCGCGCGGCAAGGATCTCTTCAACGTCGAAAAATATCCGACCGCCACCTTCAAAAGCACATCAATCAAATTTGATGGCAACAAGCCCGTAGCAGTAGAGGGCGAATTCACATTGCTCGGTGTCACCAAACCTTTGACGCTGACGCTCAATACATTCAAGTGCATCCAGCATCCGATGTTAAAGCGTGAGGTCTGCGGTGCCGATGCGTCAGCACAATTCAACCGCGACGACTACGGTATGACCTACGGTATGAGCTATGGCTTCTCACCTGTCGTAAAGCTCGCTATCCAAGTCGAAGCAATCAAGGCAGACTGATAGAAGTGGCCTCAGGATCAAGCTTGTACACAGCTTGATCCTGACTGCTGTCTCTCACCATCGCAACATTGGAATCCCATGTCTGAACGTTATCTGCGCAGCGTGCGTTTAATGGCCGAATGCTTTCACGCCTTCGAGCGGCAATCGGGCGCGCACATCCGTGCCAGAACAGGTTTAACCAGTTCGCAATTCGACATCATTGCCACGCTCGGCAACACCAGTGGCATGAGCTTTAAGGAGCTAGGAGAAAAAACACTGATCACCAAAGGCACATTAACTGGCGTGGTTGATCGTCTACAGGAAAAAGGATTAGTAAAACGTCTATCCCATTTGCAGGACAGACGCAGCATACTGGTGCAATTGACAAAAAAAGGCGAAGCCGAATTTGAACGTGTCTTTGCACCGCAGATTGCATATTGCAAACAATCTTTTATCAATTATCAAGCGCAGGATTTTGATGCATTGGAAAAAGAATTGAGCAAACTGCACCTGAGCCTGACTGGCCAAGCACCAAAATTAAAATACTAAATACTCACATTGAAAAACATGTACGTAAAAAAAGCCGGCTGATGCCGGCTTTTTTTTACTGCGTGCAATAGTTACACCACCGCACCGCCAGTAGTGTCTTTCTCTTTGATCGGCTTCAACAGATCTTCACGCTTGACACCCAACCACATCGCCAACGCCGCTGCCACAAACACGGAAGAGTAGATGCCAAAGCAAATACCGATAGTCAGTGCCAGTGCAAAGTAATGCAGCGACGGACCGCCCAGGAACAGCATGGACAGCACCATCAACTGGGTTGAACCGTGCGTAATCACAGTGCGTGAAATCGTGCTGGTAATCGCATGGTTCAAGACGTCGGCCACCGCCATCTTGCCGTGGCGACGATCACGGAAAGTTTCACGTACACGGTCAAACACCACCACCGACTCATTAACCGAATAACCCAGCACCGCCAGCACTGCAGCGAGCACGGTAAGCGAAAACTCCCACTGGAAGAAGGCGAAGAAACCGAGAATGATAACCACGTCATGTAAGTTGGCCAGAATCGCCGACACCGCATACTTCCATTCGAAACGTATCGCCAGATAGATCATGATGCCGATCACCAGCATGCCAAGCGCTTTCAAGCCATCACTGGTCAACTCTTGTCCAACCTGCGGTCCAACGTACTCGACGCGCTTCAGATTGACCTTTTCATTATCCGCAGTCAGCGCGCCCATAATTTTCTGGCTCAGCTGCGCCGAATCGATATTTTTCTGCGTCGGCAAACGAATCAATACATCCTGCGCAGTGCCGAAACTCTGTACCTGCATATCGGTATAACCGAGGTTTCCAATGCGGTCACGTACACCCTGAATATCGGCCGGCTGTGAATACTCCACTTCCATCACGGTCCCGCCGGTAAACTCGATCGACAAGTGCAAACCCTTGTGAAATAGAAAGAACACCGCCGCAATAAATGTGAGCGCAGAAATCGCATTGAAAATCAATGCGTGACGCATAAACGGAATGTCTTTTTTGATGCGGAAAAACTCCATCACTGCCCTCTCGTTGCGTACGCATCATCGCGTCGCTAGTTACATCATCAATCATCGGCCACTATAAAATAAGCAGATCCGACAGTTTTCTCGGCCCAACCGTTTTCTAATAGCCGGTTAGTAATGCTACGCACACCACTTTTTACCGGCAATTTACGTTGAGCTAACTTTTCTCGGCGAGCCTCTTGCTGCCTTTTTTCGTTGTATCAACCTCGCTCGGCTTCCAAATCTGACCGATAGAAACGGCGCCCAATTTCTTTTTGCGTCCGTACCACAGATTCACTACACCACGCGACACCACCACCGATGAAAAAATCGACGTCAAGATGCCAAGACAGTGAACAACCGCAAAACCGCGCACCGCACCAGAACCAAAAATCAGCAGCGACAAACCAGCAATCAGCGTCGTCACGTTAGAATCGAAAATCGTCGCCCATGCACGCTCAAAGCCAGTGGCAATCGCGGTTTGCGGCGGTGACCCAGCCCGTAATTCTTCACGTATGCGCTCGTTGATCAAGACATTGGCGTCAATCGCCATACCCAAAGTCAGCGCAATCGCGGCGATACCAGGCAAAGTCAGGGTGGCTTGCAATAGGGATAGCAGCGCAATCAACAACATCACATTGACACCCAATGCGAACACGCTGAAAAAACCAAATACACGGTAATAAATGATCATGAAGATCGCAATACCGATAAAGCCGTACAAGGTCGAGTCAAAACCCTTCTTAATATTCTCGGCGCCGAGTTGCGGACCAATGGTTCGTTCTTCGATGATATCCATCGGTGCCGCCAACGAGCCAGCGCGCAGCAACAGCGCAAGATCGGCTGCGTTTTCTGGCGAACCCATGCCAGTAATCTGGAAGCGTGAACCCAGCTCATCTTGAATCGTTGCGACCGTCAGCACCTCACCTTTATTTTTTTCGAACAGCACGATTGCCATGCTCTTACCAATACGCGAGCGGGTTGCTTCGCGCATACGGCGGCCGCCATCGCCGTTCAGATCAATGCTGACTGAAGGCTGACTATGTTGATCGAAGCTTGCAGAGGCACTGGAAATATATTCACCGGTAATAATCGGCTCTTTGTGCAATACCACCGGCGCTGACCTGCCAACCTTAAACAGCTCGGAGCCAAACGGAATCGTCGCCGTGTCCTCGGTGCCGCGCGTCACTGACTCATCAACCATCCGCACTTCCAGCGTCGCGGTTTTGCCGATGATATCTTTCGCACGCGTGACGTCCTGTACACCCGGCAGTTGCACCACAATGCGATCCGCGCCCTGGCGCTGAATAATAGGCTCAGCCACGCCCAATTCATTAACGCGCTTAGAGAGCGTCGTAATATTTTGTTCGACCGCGTCTTCTATGCTTTTCTTCAACACTGTCGGTTGCAAGCTACCCACCAAACCAAAACCTTGGGTAGCATCCTGCACCACCAGTTCCGGCAACTGATCTGCCAGTATGGTGCGCGCTTGATCACGCGTCGCCGCATCGCGGAAAGCGACATCCACATTGTCGCCGTCGCGTGTAATACCACTATGTCGCACGTTCTTGTCGCGCAGAATACTGCGCACACTCGATTGCAAACCGGTAATCCGCTTGGTCTTTACCGCCGCCGTATCAACCTGCATCAAAAAGTGCACGCCACCGCGCAAATCGAGACCCAGATACATAGGTGACGCCGCAAGACTACTCAACCATGACGGCGTATTCGGCAGCAAATTGAAGGCAACCAAATAGGTTGGGTCAGTCGCATCAGCGTTCAATCCTTTTTCCAGTGCGCCCTTGGCCTTAAACTGGATGTCGGTATCCGCAAAACGGACCCGTACCGTACCTTGCGTACCGATGGTGTCGTAACTCACACCTTCGTACTGGATATTATCTTTTTTCAGTACCTGCTCAACTTGCCCCATCAGATCGGTTGTCACCTTGACCGTGGCTTTGGCGCTACTGATTTGAACGGCAGGCGATTCGCCAAAAAAATTGGGGAGGGTGTACAACACGCCGAGCAACAATGCGACGACAATCGTGATGTATTTCCAGAGTGGATAACGATTCATATTGATTCAGGACTCGGGTAGAACAGGCAGAAAAAGAGACTATAAGATAACGGCCTTGCAACATTAAAAGTGCAAGGCCGTGTATCGATTACAGTGATTTGATGGTGCCTTTTGGCAGCAGGGTCGAAATTGCACTTTTTTGTACAACGATTTCAGTGCCTTCCTGTACCTCAACCGAGATATAGATATCTGACACTTTGGTCACTTTACCCAGCAGACCGCCGGTGGTAACAATTTCATCGCCGCGACTAACGGATGCCATCATCGCTTTGTGTTCTTTTTGACGCTTCATCTGTGGACGAATCATCAAGAAGTACAACACGACGAACATGAGTACGATAGGCGCGAACTGAGTCAGCGTACTCATGATGCCGCCGCTGGCTGCTGCTGTTTGTGCGTATGCGTTGGTAATAAACACGGAAGGCTCCAGGTTGTTGTAAGAAATAGTTGGCCATTTTAGCACTGGACGAGTGCGTTACTACCCGATGTGGCATTTCCCACCGGAAAATCAAGTGCTGTACTTAAGTACCCCTTGCCCTATCGGCATGGAATTGACGCACAAACGGCTGAAAGCGCTGCTCACTAATCGCTTCGCGCATTTGCTTCATCAAATCTAGGTAGTAGTGCAAATTGTGGATGGTGTTCAAACGGGCACCCAAAATCTCACCGGTGCGATGCAAATGGTGCAGATAAGCACGGGAAAAATTGCGGCAGGCGTAGCAATCACAGCTTTCATCCAGCGGCTGCTTGTCGTCCTTGTAACGCGCGTTCTTGATCTTAATATCGCCAAACCGTGTAAACAGCCAGCCATTACGCGCATTCCGCGTCGGCATCACGCAATCGAACATATCAATACCATTCGACACACCCGCCACCAAATCTTCGGGCGTACCAACACCCATCAGATAATGCGGCTTGTTGGCTGGCAGGCGCGGACCCACGTGTTGCAACACGCGCATCATGTCTTCTTTTGGTTCGCCGACCGAAAGACCACCAATCGCGATGCCATGGAAATTAATGTCTTCCAACCCTGCCAACGATTCGTCGCGCAAGGACTCGAACATGCCGCCCTGCACGATACCAAACAGCGCATTCGGATTTTCTTCACGATTAAATTCATCCAGCGAGCGCTTGGCCCAACGTAGCGACATGCGCATCGATTTAGCTGCTTCGTCCGTGGTTGCTGGCCGCCCGTCAATTTCATACGGCGTACATTCATCAAACTGCATCACGATGTCAGAGTTCAGCACGCGTTGAATCTGCATCGACACTTCTGGCGACAAGAACAATTTATCGCCATTGATAGGAGAATTAAAATGCACGCCCTCTTCGGTGATCTTGCGCATTTCCCCCAACGAAAATACCTGGAAGCCCCCCGAGTCAGTCAGAATAGGTTTATCCCAACCCATAAAGTCATGTAAACCGCCAAATTTGGCGACAATCTCGTTACCCGGGCGTAGCCACAGATGAAAGGTATTGCCGAGGATGATTTGCGCGTCTATCTCTTTTAATTCCAACGGCGACATCGCTTTGACCGAACCATAAGTACCGACCGGCATAAAGATCGGAGTTTCGATCACGCCATGATTGACTGTCAATTGACCGCGACGCGCATTGCCATCAGTTTGTAATAGTTTGAAATTCAGCATGGTGGCTTAATTATTCTTAGTAAGCGTAGTAAGAAACATCGCATCGCCATAACTGAAGAAACGATAACGCTGCACAATTGCGTGTTGATAGGCCGCGCGTATCGTATCGTAACCGGCGAGTGCGGATACCAACATCAACAAAGTCGATTTCGGCAAATGAAAATTGGTAATCAAACGCGTCACTGTCTTGAACGCATAACCTGGCGTGATAAACAAGCGCGTATCGGCGCTACCGGCCTGCAAACTGCCACTTTGCGAAGCAGATTCTAATGCCCGCAAGCTGGTCGTACCAACTGCAATGACTTCCCGTCCCGCTTTCTGTGCAATTTGCACCGCATCGACAGTCAGCTGCGAGATCGTGTACCACTCGCTGTGCATATTATGCTCGGCCAGATTTTCGGTACGAACTGGCTGGAAGGTGCCAGCACCGACATGCAAGGTTACATAGGCAAACTGCACGCCCTTAGCCCTCAACTTTTCCAACAAGACGTCATCGAAATGTAGCCCGGCGGTCGGCGCGGCCACCGCTCCTGGTGTTTTTGCGTACACGGTTTGGTAGCGAGTTTCATCAAAAGCATCGGCATCGTGCTCGATATACGGAGGCAAAGGCAAACGTCCGTGCGCCTCAATCAGCTCGAACACATCATCAGGAAACTGCAGCGCGTAAAATTCACCAGCGCGCTCGCCGACGATGACATCAAACGCATCGGCCAAACGAATTTTCATGCCCGACACCGGCGACTTTGACGCCCGAATTTGCGCATGTACATGACGCGTGTCCAGCACTCGCTCCACCATCACCTCCACCTTGCCACCAGTTTCCTTGACGCCAAAAAAACGTGCCTTCAGCACTCGGGTGTCATTAAACACCATCAGATCACCGGGCTGCAGCAAATCAACAATCTCGGAAAAAGCACGATCGACCAGCGTCGGTGGCGTCACATGTAATAGACGTGACGCACTACGCTCGGCTAACGGCGTTTGCGCAATCAAGTCTTGCGGCAAATCAAAATCAAAATCAGAAAGGGTATACATGGATCGCGTAATATTTCAAAGCTTGCATACAAGCTGTATGCAACCACACAGTAGAACTGCTATCGTTGCAAAATAAGCCAAGCGTCAGCATTAGCGCCGCTTCGCAAAACCCGCTATTTTACGCTCTGTATCCGCTTTTTCGCTGTATTACCGTTTTAGGATCGCCCGTTTTCGGATTGCCATGCCTGTTATCAAGAAAAAGAACATTAGTAGATCAGACAACATTGCCGCCGACAACGCAGCAGCGTCCGCTCAAGCAACGGTCACAGCAAAAAAAACGCGCAACGCGGCCAAGCAAACCGCAAAATCCAAACCAGCCGCCGCAACTAATACGCCAGCCAGCAAGCTCAATGACAAGCTAATTCGGCTTGGGCTGCGCAACGATAGCGACAAGGTGCTGCATTTGCCAATGCGCTATGAAGATGAAACCCAGATTACCTTAATCAACGATGCCGCCCGCGTGTTCGGCCGCGCAGTGCAAGTAGAAGGTGTGGTCACTGCATGCGAAGTCGCGTTTCGTCCTCGACGTCAATTGGTGGTGACGATTAGCGATGAATCCGCGCAATTGACGATGCGCTTTTTGAATTTTTACGGCAGCCAAGTCAAACAACTTGCTGAAGGCAATCGGGTGCGTGCAAGAGGTGAGATTCGCCACGGCTTCTTTGGTCCTGAGATGGTGCATCCGCAATACAAGATGGTCATCGAGGGCACGCCGTTACCAAATGGTTTAACGCCGGTTTACCCTGCCGGGGAAGGCTTGTCACAGGCGATTTTGCGCAAAGTGATTATTGATGCCTTGGCACGTGCTGATTGGCAAGATACCTTGTCGCCAGCGTTACGCACAAAGTATGATCTCCTGCCGTTTGAAAGTGCCGTACGGTTACTGCACAATCCACCGCCCGATATCGATGAAAGCGCGTTAGCAGATCGCTCGCATCCGGCATGGGTACGGATGAAATTCGATGAACTACTCGCGCAGCAACTGTCAATGAAGCGCGCGCAACAAGCGCGACGTGCAAAAGGTGCGACGGTACTGGCCAAAGTAGGCGCACTATCCACCGCGTTTTTACAACAACTTCCTTTTCAACTGACCACTGCACAACAACGTGTGTTGAATGAAATTCGTGCTGATTTAAAACAAGCGTTTCCGATGCAACGCTTGTTGCAAGGCGATGTTGGTAGTGGCAAAACGGTGGTCGCCGCATTCGCTGCTGCACAGGCGATCGACAGTGGCTATCAGGCGGTCTTGATGGCGCCCACCGAAATCTTGGCGGAACAGCATTTTCGTAAAATTGCTGGCTGGATGGCACCATTGGGCGTGCAAATAGTCTGGTTGACCGGCAGCCTGAAGAAGAAACAAAAAGACGAGGCCAAGGCGCTGATCGAAGCTGGTACCGCACAATTAATCATCGGTACTCATGCGGTAATACAAGATGATGTACGCATCCCAAAACTTGGCTTGGCGATCGTCGATGAGCAACATCGCTTTGGTGTTGGTCAGCGCCTCAGCTTGCGCAATAAAGGCTTGCTCCAAACTACAGATAAAGCAAGCGTTGAGAACGTTACGCAAAGCGGCAGGGTGCCACACCAATTGATGATGTCCGCTACGCCGATTCCGCGCACGCTGGCCATGACCTACTACGCCGATTTGGAAGTGTCGGTGATCGATGAATTGCCACCCGGCCGCACACCTATCGTGACACGCGTAATCGATCAGCAACGTCGTGATGAAGTGGTGGCGCGCGTACACGCGGCCGCACTCGAAGGTCGTCAAGCGTACTGGGTATGTCCACTAATCGAGGAGTCCGAGGCCTTGCAATTGCAAACCGCCACTGACACCTATCAAGCGTTGTCGGAAGCCTTATCCGATCTGCGCGTTGGATTGGTGCATGGCCGTATGAAACCAATCGAAAAACAAGCTGTAATGGATGCGTTTAGCTGCGGCGAAGTTCACGTCTTGGTCGCCACTACCGTGATCGAAGTTGGTGTCGACGTCGCCAACGCGTCATTAATGGTCATTGAGCATGCGGAACGGTTTGGCCTGTCGCAATTACATCAATTACGTGGTCGAGTCGGGCGAGGCTCTGCTGCCAGTGTTTGCCTGCTGATGTATCAAACACCGTTAGGCCAGGTGGCGAAAGAGCGCTTGCGTATCATGCGTGAAACTACTGATGGCTTTGAAATTGCCAGTAAGGATCTGGAACTACGCGGCCCCGGCGAGTTTCTCGGTGCGCGCCAATCCGGTCAAGCGCTGTTGCGTTTTGCGGATTTAGAAACCGATCAATGGCTAGTCGACCGCGCGCGCGCGCTCGCGCACACTCTATTGCGCGACGAGAATCGTGACAATGCTGCTATCGTCGATATGCATCTGGCGCGATGGCTGGGCGCACGCGAAGATTTTTTGAAGGTATAGTGTGCGCATAAGCCGCCCCTGCAATAGAGAAAAAGCCCCATGACGCTTACCGAACTCAAATACATCGTTGCCGTAGCGCGCGAAAAACATTTCGGTCACGCCGCCGAAGCCTGCTTCGTCGCGCAACCGACGCTCTCGGTTGCAATAAAAAAACTGGAAGAAGAGCTTGGTGTCACGCTGTTCGAACGTGGCGGCAGCGAAATCTCGATGACACCACTTGGTGTACAAATTGTGGCGCAAGCAGAGCGCGTGCTGGAGCAAACCGCCGCGATCAAGGAAATTGCCAAGCAAAACAAAGACCCATTAGTCGGCCCATTTCGCCTCGGTATTATTTATACGATCGCACCCTATCTGTTGCCACCACTGGTGAAAGCGATGATAGAGCGCGTGCCACAAATGCCGCTGGTACTGCAAGAAAATTTTACCGTGCGCTTGCTGGAGTTATTGCGCCAAGGTGAGTTGGATGCAATCGTGGTTGCCCTACCGTTCCCTGATCAAGGACTAGCAGTGCAAGCGGTCTACGACGAGCCCTTTGTGGTGGCAGTCCCCAAAGGTCATCCATGGGCGGGACGTGAAAGCGTCAGCAACGACGATCTAAAATCGGAAACCATGCTATTGCTGGGCAACGGTCATTGCTTCCGCGACCAAGTGCTGGAGGTATGTCCAGAAATGTCACGCTATGCAACCGGTAGCGATGGCATTGCGCGTACCTTTGAGGGCTCATCGCTAGAAACCATACGTCATATGGTTGCTTCCGGTATCGGCATCACAGTGTTACCGCAAGCGTCGATAGCGGACATGTCGACCAATGACGGCATGTTGCGTTATATTCCGTTTTCTCAACCGGCGCCATCACGTCGGGTTGTGCTGGTTTGGCGTAAAAGTTTTACACGTGGTGCCGCCATCGAAGCGGTACGGCAAGCGCTGTTGTCCTGTCAGCTCAATGGCGTCACCATGTTGCCCAATGAGGCTGTACAAGAATCCTGATGACATTACGTTAAAAGATCGTATTGATCACGCGCGCTGATGCAAGAACGACTCGCGTATCTATCCAATCTTAAAACTTTCCACATTTAGTTTTCCTTCCGAACAAGCTGTCGCACTGTATTGCAATGAACCGTCTCAAACTATATTTTCAACTAGTCCGTCTCGATAAGCCTATTGGCACACTGCTGTTACTATGGCCGACCATGATTGCCTTATGGCTGGCATCGAATGGCGTTCCGGATTGGAAGTTACTCGTTATTTTTACGCTAGGAACATTTTTGATGCGCTCGGCGGGCTGCGCCGTCAACGACTATGCAGATCGCGATTTCGATCTGCATGTCAAACGCACCGTCGATAGGCCAATTACCAGCGGCAAAATCCGCCCGCGCGAGGCGCTGATGGTGGCCTTGGTTTTAGTATTGCTGGCATTTGCATTAATCCAGCCATTGAACACATTGACCAAACAGTTATCAATTGCCGCGGTGATCATCGCCGCCACCTATCCTTACTTCAAACGGTTCTTTGCGATTCCACAGGCATATCTCGGCATCGCTTTTGGTTTTGGAATTCCGATGGGATTTGCAGCAGTACAAAATTCTGTTCCCACAGCGGCATGGTTGCTGTTGCTGGCAAATGTATTTTGGGCGATCGCCTATGACACCGAGTACGCAATGGTGGATCGCGACGATGACCTGAAAATTGGTATGAAAACGTCGGCAATTACCTTTGGCCGCTTTGATGTCGCTGCTGTCATGCTATGTTACGCAATCACCCTCACACTCATTTTTATTGTTGGATGGCAATATGGTCTGCGGCTGTGGTTTAGCTTCGGCATATTGCTCGCTGCCGTCTGCGCCTTGTATCACTTCAGCTTGATCCGTACACGCTCGCGCATTGGCTGCTTTGCCGCCTTCCGCCATAACAACTGGCTGGGTGCGGCACTCTTCGCAGGAGTCGCACTCGACTATTATTTACGCTAAATAAGTATTATCGACATTCGATTCTCGATAAAAGAGAGTTGCTTCTATCGATCAGCACTTTTATATTAAACGCAGCATGAGAATGCGACGCAAATCAACTTTGATTTGCAAAGCGTAGGATGTTTGATTAGGTGCATTGTTTTTCTTCGATTATCCTTATTGATTTTTCATTTCTGCTCAGCGCTGGAAATGATTTCGATACGATGATGTCCTCCTTCTTCCCCTGCTTTTATTTCCACAGAAGTTAGGCCTCACCTTTTTATGCACTCACAAAAAAGTTACTCTGCATTAGCGCATATCGCTCGCGGTTCCCCTCTTCAGCAAACGCTAATGTGTTTGATCGACACGATCCAGCAGGTTGCTGCCTCTGTCAAACCCGTAATCTTTTTAGTTGATACGGCAGCGTTGCGACTACGGCTTGCGGCCAATGCCAGCATTAGCACTCAACAGCAAAAAGCAATCGAACATTTTGCTAGTAGTCACTTCGCATCAAATGGTTTTGCCACACAAATGGAAGGCAAAGACTGGTTGGATTTCTGCGCATTGCCAGACCAAACACAGTTGCTAGTACATGCGGCTGAGTTAATTCTAGATGCGTCCAATCAAGTATTAGGCATCATCGTTTGCTATAAAGAAATAGAAGCAACAACGACATCCACACCTCATGTCTTACTACAACAAGCTCTCACAGAAGCTGCGCTGTTCGCAGCAATTGCGATTGAGCGCGAGCAAACCTGCGGCTTGCTACAAAAGACAGAGGACGCGCTGCTCGATCACACTGCGATCATGGCCTTGGCGATTGAAGGCAGCGGTACCGGCATTTGGGATCGCGATGTTGTCAATGGCAAGATTGCTTATTCATGCGGCTGGAAAACCATGCTTGGATATGGCGAGTCAGAACTCAGCAAGCAAATTGAAGATAGCTACGCGCGCGTACACCCAGATGATCTCGCGACAGTTCAGACAGCAATGCAGGCGCATTTTGATCAAAAGATTGATCACTACGCGGTCGAGCATCGTATTCGCTGCAAGGACGGTAGTTACAAATGGATTTCTAGTCGAGGCAAAGTGATTATGCGTGACGCGCAAGGCCAAGCCTTGCGCATGGTTGGCACCAGCAGCGACATTACCGTCATGCGTACACTCTCAGAGCAGTTGCAACACAGCGTTGATTTGATTACGTCGTTGACTAACGAAGTCCCCGGTCTGGTTTATCAATATCGATTACCGCCGAACGGCAATGGACAATTTTCCTACGCCAGTGAGGGCATGGACGATATGTATGAATTAACGGTGGCACAAGCAATGGGTAATGCGGCGCTGATACATCAGATCATTCATCCAGACGATCTGCAAGACTATCTGATATCACTCGATACCTCGGCAGAGATGCTAACGCCTTGGCATCTCGAATATCGGGTGGTGCTACCCAAGCAAGGATTACGTTGGCGTCAAGGTGATGCGCAACCGCGTAAGTTGGAAGACGGCAGCATTTTATGGCACGGCTTTATCACGGACATTACTGAGCGCAAACGTATCGAAATCGAGCTGCAAGAATTCGCGACCATCGATTACCTAACCCAACTCCCAAATCGCCGTTACTTTATGACGCGCATGGGAGAAGAGCTAGCGCGTTTGCAACGCATCAAAGGTTCTTGCGCAGCGGTGTTGATGTGCGATATCGATCACTTTAAAAAAATTAATGATAGACACGGCCATGCTGTTGGCGATTTGGTACTCAAGCATTTTGCTGTCATTTTGCGCAAAGCTTTGCGCAAGCACGATACGGTAGGACGGGTCGGCGGCGAAGAATTTGCCATCGTACTGGCAAATGCCGGGATTACAGAAGCAGAGGTCTTTTCGCGGCGGGTACATGAGCAACTCAAGGCGATGCCACTGATGGTGGGTGACATCGCAATCAGCATCACTGTCAGCATCGGTATTACCTGCATGAGAACAGAGGATGCAGCCGCAGATATGTCACTGTCTCGTAGCGATATGGCCTTGTACCGCGCCAAGAAAAAGGGGCGCAATCGTACAGAAATTGATGTCGAAATCGATATCGAAAAAAACAGCTGAGAAACTAAGTGAGTGCGGACTGTTTTGCTGTGCTGGTTTTGCCAAGATTTCCTTCAGCTTAATCCCGACCAAATTCCTCACCTAATTCATTTCCACGCGCGGCAGCGGCTTTCATCGCGGTGATGATGGCTTGTTTGACGCCACTCGCTTCCATGCTACTGATCGCCGCATGCGTGGTGCCACCTTTGGAGGTCACACGTTCGCGCAAGATCGCAGCAGGGTCTGCCGATTGCGCCGCCAACTGCGCCGCACCGACCACGGTCGACAAGGCCAATGCATTACCCTGTTCGGCACTTAACCCCAATTCCTGTGCCGCTTGCTGCATCGCTTCAAGCAAATAAAATAAATAGGCGGGACCGCTGCCAGAAACCGCCGTAACTGAATCGATCAATGCCTCATCATCCAGCCAAACCGTTTCGCCCACTGCACACAAAATTGCATCGGCCACTTCCCGTTGCGCTGCACTGACGCCAGCCATCGCCACCATGCCCGTGACACCTTTGCCTATCAGTGACGGCGTGTTGGGCATCGTGCGCACAATCGCCGTGTGGCCATTTAACCAACGCGACAAATCGGCCGCACGGATACCGGCGGCAATCGATAAGATCAATTGCCCTTTTACGTACGGCCGCAATTGTGTTGCTACCTCTTTCATTTGCTGTGGTTTGACCGCCAGCACGATGACATCACTGTTCTCAATTTTTTTATCATCAGCGTCGATCTTGGTAGCGATCGTGACGCCAAAATTTCGCTGCAACTTGTCCAGTGTCTCGCGATCAAGATCGACCACATGAATATTGGCGGCTGCCGTCAACTTGTTCGCCAAGCCACCCAACAAAGCGGTCGCCATATTGCCGCCGCCGATAAATGTGATGTTCAAATTATTTTGCATAATTCCTGTTTCCAAAAATGGCGGAACCTATCCGCACAATAGTCGCACCTTCAGCAATCGCCGCTGGCATATCTGCTGACATCCCCATCGATAAGGTGTCCAGCGTTAAGCCCTGCGCACGCAACTGTTCGAACAAAATCCGCAACCGCGCAAACGCTGCGCGTTGTTTATCGATGTCGTCTTCCGGCTCGGGAACTGCCATCAAACCGCGCAATCGCAAATTCGGCAACGATGCCACCGCATGTGCCAGCACACTCGCCTGCTCCGGTAGCACACCACTCTTACTAGCTTCACCACTAATATTGACCTGAAGACAAATATTCAACGGCGGGCGCTGTAATGGGCGCTGCTCCGAAAACCGCTGCGCAATTTTTTCTCGCTCTATCGAATGCACCCAATCAAAGTGTTCAGCAATCGCACGCGTCTTATTACTCTGTATTGGGCCAATAAAATGCCATTCCAACTGTAAATCTGGGCGCTTCTGCTGCAAAATCTTGATTTTATCTGTCGCCTCTTGCACATAATTCTCACCAAAAGCGTGCTGACCAGCATCCGCAGCCGTCATCACAGCATCCGCCCCGAAGGTCTTGGACACCGCTAGCAGTGTGACGCTCTGGGCATCACGCGACACTTCGCGCGCTACCGTGGCAATCTGTTGACGCACAGCTTGCAAGTTCTCAGGTATTGCAGACATAATCAAAGTTCTTTAAAACAATATTTACGTTAGTTTGCAATTCAAACGCGACACCTGTTTGCCGCGCAATTGCCAACTCTCTATAAAGCAGGCTCAGGGATTATAAATGGACATTTCAGAACTACTCGCGTTCTCGGTAAAGAATAAGGCATCCGATCTGCATTTATCGTCCGGCCTGCCACCCATGATCCGCGTGCATGGCGATGTCCGACGTATTAACTTGCCGCCGCTAGAACACAAAGATGTGCACGGCATGATTTATGACATCATGAACGATGGTCAGCGCAAAACCTATGAAGAAAATCTAGAAATCGATTTTTCCTTTGCGATCCCAGGCTTGGCACGCTTTCGTGTCAATGCATTTAATCAGGACCGCGGCGCTGCAGCGGTATTGCGTACCATTCCATCCAAAATCTTAAGCTTGGAAGATTTGAATGCGCCCAAGATTTTTGCCGAACTATCACTCAAACCACGCGGCTTGGTCTTGGTAACCGGCCCAACCGGCTCCGGCAAATCAACCACGCTGGCCGCGATGGTCAATCATGTCAATGAAAATGAATATGCGCATATTCTGACGATCGAAGATCCGATTGAATTTGTCCACGAGTCCAAAAAATGTTTGATCAACCAACGCGAAGTTGGTCCTCATACGCATTCATTTGAAAACGCTTTACGCTCGGCGCTACGCGAAGATCCCGACGTCGTACTCGTCGGCGAGTTGCGCGATCTCGAAACTATTCGCCTAGCCTTATCCGCGGCAGAAACCGGCCACTTGGTGTTTGGTACGCTGCATACTTCGTCTGCCGCCAAGACCATCGATCGTATCATCGACGTGTTCCCTGGTGATGAAAAAGAAATGGTGCGCGCGATGCTGTCCGAATCATTGCAAGCCGTGATTTCGCAAACCCTGTTAAAAACCAAGGATGGTGCCGGACGCATTGCCGCACACGAAATCATGCTTGGTACACCCGCGATTCGCAATCTGATTCGCGAAGCAAAAATTGCGCAAATGTATTCGGCGATTCAGACTGGGTCAAACGTCGGCATGCAAACCTTGGACAGCAATTTGACCGAATTGGTTAAGCGCAATGTGATTTCCAACGCGGTTGCCCGCTCGTCGGCAAAAACGCCGGATAATTTCCCGGGATAAGCGTCGCGATCGGCGCGGAGTTTCGCAAGGCATACTTGCACCGCTTGAATACGAGTCGCTTGCGAGGTGAGAGGTGGAATACACGTCGCGTAGCATGGTCGCTTCAACGTAAAACGCACGAGCAAAAACCGCACGTCAATCTTGCGGCTAAATGAATCGGATCAACAAAGGATCACAGCATGGAACGCGAACAAGCCACTAAATTCATGTACGACTTGCTGCGTATGATGCTCAGCAAAAATGGTTCGGATCTATTTATTTCAGCCGATTTTCCACCTGCGTTCAAAATCGATGGCAAGTTGACGCAAGTCTCAAATCAACCATTGAACGCTAGCCACACAGTTGAATTGGCCCGTGCAATCATGAACGATAAGCAGGCGGCAGAATTTGAGGCGACCAAGGAAGCAAATTTTGCGATTAGCCCGACCAGTATCGGACGTTTTCGTGTTTCCGCTTTTGTCCAGCAAGGTAAAGTTGGCATGGTATTGCGCACCATCACGACCGAGATTCCCGATATCAGCAAAATCGGCGTACCCGCCTCGATGAAAGATATCGCAATGACCAAACGCGGTCTGGTCATCATGGTCGGGGCAACCGGCTCCGGCAAATCAACCACGCTGGCAGCGATGATCGGCCACCGCAACGAGAATAGCTTTGGTCATATCATCACCATCGAAGATCCGGTCGAGTACGTCCATCCACACAAAAACTGTTTGATTACGCAACGCGAAATCGGCGTCGACACTGAAGATTGGGGCATTGCACTCAAAAATACGCTACGCCAGGCGCCAGACGTGATTTTTATCGGCGAAATTCGCGATCGCGAAACCATGGATTACGCGATCGCGTTTGCGGAAACCGGCCATCTTTGTTTGGCCACCATGCATGCCAACAGCTCGAATCAAGCGCTCGATCGCATCGTCAACTTTTTCCCTGAAGAACGTCGACAACAATTGCTAATGGATTTGTCGCTCAATTTAAAAGCGATGGTGTCGCAACGTTTGATTCCGTTAAAAAATACCAAAGGGCGTTGTGTCGCCGTTGAGATCATGTTGAACTCGCCGCTGATTTCTGATCTGATCTTCAAGGGCGATGTGCATGAGATAAAAGAGATCATGAAGAAATCGCGTGAACTTGGCATGCAAACTTTCGACCAGGCGCTATTCGATCTATACGAAGCGGAAAAAATTTCGTACGAAGATGCATTACGTAATGCCGACTCCGTTAATGATCTACGTCTATCGATCAAACTGCACGGCAAAGAATCAAAAACACGCGATCTCAACAAAGGCACCGAGCATCTCGGTATCGTCTAATGGGAGTACAAACCTTCACCGTCAATAGCTCGAGCGGCGCACCAGTTAATCTGGCTGAGTATCGTGAAAAAGTTCTATTAATCGTCAACACCGCCAGTGGATGTCTATTTGCTTCACAGTTCAAAGGTCTGGAAGCATTGCATCAAGAATTCAATTCCAAAGGTTTGGAGATACTCGCTTTTCCCTGCAATCAATTTGGGTCGCAAGAATCACGCAACGCCGATGAAATTGAAACCTATTGCGAAAGCAAATACGGCGTCAGCTTTCCGCTATTTGCGCAAGTTGAGGTCAACGGTATCCAAGCCGATCCTTTGTTCAAATACCTAAAACGAGCTGCGCCAGGTCTATTGGGTAGCGTTGGTATTAAATGGAATTTCACAAAATTCTTGATCAAAAAAGATGGCACGCCTTACAAGCGATATGCGCCGCATACTACGCCGGAGGCAATCGCCAACGATATTCGGACGTTGTTGAAAGAATAGTGCCCACCATCGCGAGAATTATTTTTCTCGCATCTACCCTCGCTCATTTATAAGTGCTGTGCTGGCTTTGTTGTGACTTAATTTGTTACGGCTTGATGAATGCAGACCTATTTCCACGTACTGCAAAAATTCGCGTTGTCCAAGATGTGTCGCTTTGCGTTATTCTGCATGGCTCATGCAAACTAATCACACAGACTACTCATGGCTAATCGACTTTCAAAAATTGTCACGCGCACCGGCGATCAGGGCACTACTGGCTTAGGCGACGGCAGCCGTGTAGACAAAGATGCATTACGCGTACATGCAATGGGGGATATCGACGAGCTCAACTCGCACATCGGCTTACTGTTGTGCGAAACATTACCTGACTTACTTCGTGAAGAACTGGTGACGATACAACACGACCTGTTTGATCTCGGCGGCGAAGTCTGCATTCCCGGCTACAACATCATCCAAGCGTCGCATGTCATACGGCTCGACAGTTTGCTCGAAAAATACAACGCGGATCTTCCAAGACTGAAAGAATTTATTTTACCAGCCGGCTCCCGCGCAGCATCACAAGCACACGTATGCCGCACGGTCTGCCGGCGAGCGGAACGGTCGTTGGTCAGTCTTGGCAAAGCAGAAACCGTCAATACGCATCCACGCCAATACCTTAATCGCTTGTCGGATCTTCTGTTTGTACTGACGCGCGTATTGAATCGGTTTGCTGGTGGTGGGGATGTGTTATGGGAAAAGGATAGAGTGCGGGATATTTGAGTTTGTTAGCTTATTCTGATTTCATTCTTTTTCTGGTGAGAGATACTCGTTTTCTTCTCGTAGACCGTATTAATCCATTATCAAACTTTGTTCTTGTTTAGAGGCGAGCGGATGGCAGGCAGAATGCACTTGAGCTGTAATAACCCAGCACGTTCTCGCTGGGACATCGGCGCGCGTGTCGTCGCAGCCATCGCTGGCGGCTATTTTCTTACCGCTGTAGCTTCGATGCTATTAACGGTGTTGCTGCCGGTGTCGCGCGTAGATGCTGTATTTATTGCGACGCTACCAACTTTCGCGATCTATACCTGCGTTATTTTATGGGTATTTGCTACCCGTAGCGCACTACGGGCATGGATAGGAGTTCTTACCTTATCGGGTCTTCTGTTCGGCATACTCTGGCTTTATAAAACCATGTAACGCAAAAGGCCTACTCCCACCGGCGGCCTGATTGAGAGGCTGTCTGGACTTTAAATTTGCCTCGCACAATATGGATCACTACCGGATGATGGGGGTAAATCTCTGGACTGGGCGCGTAAGCCGTATTCAATTCGCATCCACACCATTGACCTCTTGCGAAACAATACTAACAAGCAAATTCAGTCTTAAACCTTAGTGCCCCATCACAAAAACCACAGGAATTGCGACAAATAGTTTACATGGCATATAATGAGAATAGTTCTCATTCATTAAACGTGTACCAAACTATTCATGTCCTCCGTCGAACCCGTAATACAGCAACAGCTGCATGCGCTATACAACAACCATCATGGTTGGCTAACTCAGTGGTTGCGGCGACGTTTAGGGAACGCATTTGATGCTGCGGACCTTGCGCAGGACGCCTTTTTGCGAATATTAACGAAACCCCGCGATTTTGATAGCTTTGATGGTACACGGGCATATCTGAGTACTGTTGCCAAAGGATTGTGTATAGATCTGTGGCGTCGTCGTGAGATAGAGCAAGCATGGTTGGAGGCAGTGGCGTCATGTCCAGATGCAACAGCGCCATCGACAGAACATCAGGCCATAGTGATGCAAGCCTTGCTGGAAATTGACACGATGTTGAGCCGTTTGCCCACCAAGGTCGCCAACGCATTCGTCATGGCGATGGTGTATGGGATGAAAGACAAGGAAGTTGCAGCTGAATTGGGCGTATCTGATCGAATGGTGCGCAAATATATGACGCAGGCGATGCTGCATTGTATGGCTTTGGAAGCGCAACATGCGCTTGACGGCGTTACTCAAAATTAGGCACTCATATTGGCTAATTTAGATATCAAATTTCACTCTGCGGCTCCTCATACTGCGCCATCAGAATCAGTATTGCAGCAGGCGGCCGAATGGTTTGCCTTGTTACGATCAGGTGACGCCAGCGAAATAGACCGTGAAAACTGGCAGCGTTGGCTCGCACAGCATGTATCCCACCAAAAAGCATGGGGATTTGTAGAGGCAATCAGCCAACGTTTTGATCCTGTTCAATCCGAGAACAGCAAACACGCGGCCGTTAAAGCATTTCAGACTGCGCACAGCAAACTTATTAAGCGCCGGCAAGTGCTCAACGGCATCGCAATCGTTGTCGGTAGCGGATTACTAGGTTGGCTCGGCGCACGGCATCAACTGATGCCCGATTCAGTGCTGGCTTGGGCTGCCGATTATCGTACATCGATTGGCGAAGTCCGTGAGATTGCCATGGTGGACGGCACGCGCATATGGCTAAACACGGCAAGCGCATTGAATGTCGACTACCAACCTTCCTTGCGTCGATTACATTTGCTAGAAGGCGAAATATTGATCCAAACTGCCGCCGACTCAATCCGTCCATTTGTGGTTGATAGTGAGCATGGACGTATGCGCGCTTTGGGGACGCGATTCACAGTAAGACAAATTGATGATGCAACATATCTGAGCGTTTTTGAAGGTGCGGTTGAAGTGCGCCCTCAGGGTACAGATTTAATTCGGATCATTCGTGCAGGCCAGCAAATTCGCTTCACGGAAACATTCATCTCCGAGAATATGCCGGTGGAAGGAGCTCGCGAAGCTTGGAGTAAACACATTCTGCTAGCGGAAGATATGTCCCTGCAGGATGTAATCAAGGAACTCAACCGATATCACCATGGATACATGAGCGTTTCTTCAGAAGTTGGCGAGTTACGCGTACTGGGGGGGTACCCTTTGCACGACCGCGATAAAGTTTTGGCGATGCTTGAGGGAGTTTTGCCTATCCACGTCAAACACACCTTGCCATGGTGGATTACGATCGAGGCAAAAAAAACACCAACTAAAGTTGATCAGCAGATAAAAAAATAGCTCTATTTGAAAAATAAGGTTCCGGATTTCAGTGGTTCGTTCGATTTACAAGATGAAGAACTCATCTTGTCATTCAACTTACCTACGAAAGAGACGCCGATGCCTTCCCGCATACCCCGCAGCGACGCTGTCATACTTCCAAAAAATCCAACTTATCGTCCTTTAATGTTGGCGATGTACTTCGCATTCGTCGGCCTAAGCCTGAATCCTGTACTGTCACCTGCCCATGCTCAACAGAGTGCGGCAGCAAGCAAAAGCTACAGTATTCCTGCAGGTTCACTGCCGACCGTCTTGTCCCGATTTATCAGCGAATCAGGGATATATCTATCTGGCACCAGTCAACTCGCGCAAGGAAAAGTCAGTCCGGGTTTGCAAGGCAGTTTCACCACCCAAGCTGCACTCGCTGCACTACTAGCGGGCACAGGGCTAGAAGGCGTGAGTACAAACAATAACGAATATGTAATACGCAAACTGCAGACGGCTAATACCGACTCAGTGTTGCCCGCTGTAACAGTCACATCCTTGTTCAATGAAAATGCCACCGGCCCAGTCCAAGGTTACGTGGCCACACGAAGTTCTACCGCAACCAAAACAGATACCCGTTTGATAGAAAACCCCCAGTCGGTTTCAGTTATCACTGCGGATGAAATAATAGACAGAAAAGTAGAAACGCTCGACCAAGCATTGAGGTACACAGCTGGAGTTACTCCCAATATGAAGCCGTGGGCAGTCGATGAATTTTCCATGCTGCGAGGTTTCGAACTCGGTACTGCCGGGATTTTTATGGATGGCTTGCTTACAACCGGTCGTGCTTACTCAGCGCCGATTGAACCATACGGACTTGAACGTTTGGAAGTCTTGCGTGGACCTGCATCAGTATTGTATGGACAATCACCACCAGGCGGCATGATTAACGCGGTCAGCAAACGGCCTTCTTCACAAGCCATACGAGAGATTGGCGTGGAGTATGGAAGCTATGATCGTAAGCAGCTTAAGGCTGACATCGGCGGAGCGCTGGACAACACCGGTGAATGGACGTATCGAGTCACCATGCTTGCAAGGAACTCGGGTACGCGCTTGGATTTTGATAAAGATGATCGTCTTTATCTCGCGCCGGCTCTAACTTGGCGACCGAACGCCGACACTAAATTAACATTGATGGGCCAATATCAAAAAGATGATCAATCCTATGCGTGGCCGAATCAATTACAAAATCCAGGTGCGCTAGGACAACCGGACCCGAGCGTCAATCTTGGCGGGAAAGACAATCGATGGGAGCGTGAAAATCGAATGCTCGGTTACGAATTTGAGCACCGCTTTAATGAGACTTGGACACTACAACAAAACCTACGTTATAGCGAATTTGACCGCGACGAAACCAACGTCTTTCCGCGCTCATTGCAAGCCGATGGGCGGAACGTTGTAAGGCTGTTTTATCCGCGTAGCTCAGCGTGGAAAGGTCTACAGGTCGACACGCGATTGCAGTCGAAATTTAAAACCGGCGATATCTCGCACAATGCTCTAGTCGGAGTCGACTATTCAAAATCTCGTACTACAGATAGTTTTCCAAATCAGATCACCGCTATGTCTAACTTGGATTTATTTAATCCAGTCTATGGAAATCACCAGGCGATTGTCCCTTCTGCAACACCAAGAACCGAGCTTTACCCTTCTGAGAAAACGGGGCTGTATGTACAGGATCAGTTGAAATTGGGGCGTTGGGTCGTGACGGGTGGCTTGCGAAATGACCATTCTAAGACGTCAAATACGACCGTATTACCCGCTGCGGGGACCCGTACAGTTTCATATGAACAAAGCGCACGTAAAACGACAGGCAGACTCGGCGCCGTATACTTGTTTGAATCTGGTTGGGCGCCTTATGTAAGTTATTCGACCTCTTTCTCACCTGAGATTGGCCGCGATGTTACTGGGCAATTACTTAAGCCTTCTACCGGACGACAAATGGAAGCAGGTGTGCGCTACCAGCCTGATAACGCAAAGTTGGTTTATACGGCCTCCGTATTCAACCTGGTCAGAAAAAACGTAACAACTGCATCGGAACAGGATCCAGATGAAGTAGTGCAGACGGGCGAGGTTCGATCCAGAGGATTGGAACTCGAAGCGAAGGCAGACATCACGCGCAATCTAAGCATTGTTGCTCAATACACCTATCTAGATAGTGAAATTACGCAAAGCAACTTTGGAGACCGCGGCTTACCACAGTCAGGCGCGGTAAAACATAGTGCTTCTGTCTGGAGCAAGTATGGATTCAATATCAGCGACTCCGTCAGAGCTTTTTCCGCTCTTGGAGTTCGCTACTATTCCAGCGCGCGTTCCTATCAAGATTATAGTAACGACAATATTACCAATCCAAGCTATACGCTGTTGGATGCCGCGTTTGGTTTTGATCAAGGCCCTTGGAGATTCTCGTTCAATATCAGTAACCTTCTAGACAAGCAGTTGCTGATGGATTGTGACGGTACGTTCTGCTATCGAAATGCTGAACGCACGTTCAATGTAAGTTCAAGCTATCGCTTCTGATGCAAGCTATTACATCAAGGTACGGCTGTTTGCCTAGATTACGGTCGCGATGACTTTTCCTTCAAAAAAGGCTGCGCGCTCGTCACCTAGTTTTCGGCAAGCGATGTCAGGTGTGCATGTATGGAGCGGCGTACTCGCGGGGTGGCTCCTTTTTGCGATTTTTGTCACCGGCGGGGTAAGCTTTTTTCGTGATGAAACATCGCAATGGTTGCGGCCGGAAATGGCCGCTCGCCCCGCTCAGCTGGATCAAGTAAAGGTTGGAGAACTGGCGCTAGCTTCGTTAGCACGTATTGCTCCCGATAGCCAAAAATGGCAAATCGTATTACCGACTCTTCGTAGCAATGTCGTGGAAGCTGTATGGCAAAACACCAATCAGAGAAATCGTATTTTATTATCCCCCTCAACCGGCGACATCGTCACCGTACGAGATACAAAAGCCGGCGAGTTCTTTTATTACTTCCACTTTTCTTTGTACTATTTACCGCTCACTTTGGGACGCTGGATCGTCGGCTTATGTGCAATGTTCGGGCTCATTGCCATCGTGACTGGCGTGATCATACACAAGCGAATATTCAGCGACTTTTTCACTTTCCGTTGGGGCAAAGGGCAGCGCTCTTGGCTGGACGCACATAATGCGTTTTCAGTATTTGGTTTACCTTTTTATTTAATGATCCTTTACACCGGTCTGGTTACGCTAATGTTTACGTACATGCCTTGGGGAAAAGCATTTGTTTATCCCGATCAGCATGGTGCTCACGCAATCATCGAGGAAATGACTGTCAAACTCGATCCGCCTCTGGCTTCTGATAGTGATTTACCTTTAGCAAAACTAGCACCGATGATGGCGAAAGCCAGCGAACTTTTCGGGGTAGGAAATCTTGGCCGTATCATTGTGAATAATCCAGGCAAGGCGAATGCTCAGCTGGCGATCACACGAGGTGATGCAGAGCGAGTATCCATTTCTCCTCAATACATCTTGTTTGAGGGCGCAACAGGATCACTTATAAAAATCAAGAATAAAGCCAGCAATGCGAGCAGCACTTGGGCGCTTATTTACGCATTGCATCTTGGTCGGTTCGCAGAATCTTTTGGGCGCTTCTTGTATTTTTTTCTAAGTTTAGCCGGAGCTGCGATGATTGCTACGGGAATGGTGCTTTGGGGAGTAAAGCGGAGGCAGAAGCGGAAAGATTCAACATCTTTCTTCGGCTTACGGTTAGTAGAAAAAGGAAACGTCGCGTGTATTGCAGGCCTAACCATGGCCGTTCCCACATTTTTTATCGCAAATCGGCTGCTTCCACTAGATATACCGAATCGGAGCGACTGGGAAATTCACTGTTTTTTTATCTGCTGGCTATTTGCGGGACTACACGCTTTTCTGCGTCCCGCACTCAAAGCATGGTCTGAGCAACTTAGCTTCGCCGCACTACTTCTACTCTTATTACCCATACTCAACAGCTTTACTACCGATAGAGGCTTAATCAATAGCCTTGAAACCGGCGATACGGTTTTTGCAAGCTTCGACGTTGCGTGTCTTTTACTAGCAACAGGTTTGTTCCTACTTGCACGACGCATTGAGAAGACACGAATTGAAAAACATTTCCACCATCCCGACGATAGCAAATCTCGATGACGCATATTTTTCTTCAGGCTTTACTGCTGATGTCCTGCGGACTCTTTGCAATTTCAAGCGAACGCCATAGGCACAGCTTTCTCTTAAAGCATCATGCGGCGCTTCTAACCGTAAAGATATTCGCTTGGGTCATGCTCTCCATTGCTCTGTACTTCTCGCAATTAAAATGTGGCTGGGCGCTTGGCCTCGTGTATTTCACAGGACATGCGAGTTTTGCGTGCGGCTTTATCCATTTCACGTTGATTGCTAATAAACGTATCAAATCTAATAAATCTTAGCCAAATTTATCAAAACATAAAAACAAAAATGCCGCTCAAACCATGAGCGGCATTTTTACATCACCAACCTTATTAAACGGTCGCCTCGAACGCTTTTCAAACGCTTATTTTTTGCGCTTATCTCGTTCAATCAACGCATACGCCGAATGATTATGTATGGATTCAAAATTCTCTGCTTCCAGGGTATAAGCCAAAACACATTCTTCATTGTTCAGCATTACCGCTACATCTCGCACGAGATCTTCGACAAACTTTGGATTATCATAGGCGCGCTCGGTTACGTATTTTTCATCTGGTCGTTTGAGCAAACCATACAATTCACATGACGCTTGCGCTTCAATGTTGGCGATCAGGTCTTCAACCACGATATCGCCATTCAAGAGCGCCTGCACGGTGATGTGCGAGCGTTGGTTATGCGCGCCGTAATCCGATATTTTTTTCGAACATGGGCACAGACTGGTCACCGGCACTAAGACTTTCAAGGTGGTTTCTAAGTTACCGTTTTTACTTTCAGCGATCATGCCGACTTCGTAGTCCATCAAGCTTTGTACGCCGGAAACCGGTGCTGTTTTATTGATGAAGTACGGAAAATTCACTTCAATGCGACCTGCTTTGGCATCGAGCAAAGCCAACATCTTGTGCATCAACTCGGTGAACGAGGCGACATCGAGTGGCTTTTGCATGTCTTCCAACAGCGCGATAAAGCGCGACATATGCGTACCTTTTTGCTCTTCCGCAAGATACACATACATATTCCAACTTGCCACGGATGGCTGAGAGCCGCTGCGTGTTTTAACCGTCAGCGGATAGCGCACGCCTTTCACGCCCACGCGTTGAATCGCGATATGACGCGTATCGGGCGTGCTTTGCACATCGGGAATGGTATTGAGTTGCAGATCGCGAGTATTCATGGTGAAACCTGTCCTGTCGGCGCGGAGCCGAAATAAGTGCTGCGGATTTACTTCTCAAAATTACTACTGATAGCGCACCAAACCTTAACTACTGATAGTTGATGCTACTTAAGGTTTATTGTTGACGACCAATCTTGGCTCGTCTTTGGCAAAACGTTGACGAATGGCAGCAGCAATTCCATCCGCATCCAAACCGCAAGACGCGAGTAATTGCGCGACATCACCATGATCGATAAATTGGTCCGGCAAACCCAAAATCAACAAGGGCTTGACTATGCCTTCCGCAGCCAGCGCCTCTGCGACCGCCGCACCAGCACCGCCCATGATGGCACCTTCCTCGACGGTCACGATTGCATCGTGTGTCGCAGCCAACTGTTTTAGCAAGGCAACATCTAATGGTTTGACGAAACGCATATTAGCGACCGTCGCATCCAATTTTTCTGCAGCCTGCAGACTCGGCGCCAGCATGGTGCCAAACGCCAATATGGCAACGCCTTTGCCTTCCCGCCGGATTTCCCCGGTACCCAGAGGAATCGTTTGCAAATCAGATCCCACAGTAGCACCGATGCCAGCGCCGCGCGGATAACGCACTGAAGCGGGTCCATTATATTGAAAAGCGGTCGACAGCATACGACGACACTCATTTTCATCCGACGCCGCCATCAACACCATATTAGGAATGCAGCGCAAGTAAGCAATATCGTAATTACCCGCATGGGTTGCGCCATCTGCGCCGACCAAGCCAGAACGATCTAATGCGAACGTCACGTCAAGATTTTGCAGTGCCACGTCATGAATCAATTGGTCATATCCACGCTGCAAAAATGTCGAGTAAATCGCCACTACCGGCTTTAATCCCTCGGTCGCCATGCCGGCAGCAAACGTCACTGCGTGCTGCTCAGCTATACCCACATCGTAGTAACGCTCCGGGAAACGGTTTTCAAATTCGACCATGCCGGAACCTTCGCGCATCGCTGGCGTAATCCCGATCAAGCGCTTGTCCTGCGCGGCCATATCGCACAGCCAATCGCCAAACACGCTGGTGTAGGTTGCCTTCTTCGCCTTAGTCGGCTTGATGCCTTCGGCTGGGTCGAACTTGCCCGGGCCGTGATACAACACTGGGTCTGCCTCCGCCAGCTTGTAACCTTGCCCTTTTTTAGTCACCACATGCAGAAATTGTGGCCCCTTCAAACCCTTGATGTTTTGTAAGGTAGGGATCAGCGAATCCAGATCGTGGCCATCAATCGGACCGATGTAATTAAAGCCAAATTCTTCAAACATCGTCGCTGGCACCACTAAGCCTTTGGCGTGCTCTTCGAGACGTTTGGCTAATTCACGTACTGGCCCTGGCAAGACACTCTTGCCAACATTTTTTGCGGCGGCGTAAAACTGACCCGACATCAGGCGTGCCAGATAACGATTCAAGGCGCCGACTGGCGGCGAAATCGACATATCGTTGTCGTTTAATACCACCAGCAATTTCACATCTTCGTGTATGCCGGCATTATTCATCGCCTCGAAAGCCATACCCGCCGTCATTGCACCGTCACCGATCACCGCAATCGCATGACGATCTTCGCCTTTGGTTTGTGCTGCTAAGGCCATACCAAGCGCAGCAGAAATCGAAGTGGATGAATGCGCGGTGCCAAAAGTATCGTACGGGCTTTCATCGCGACGCGGGAAGCCGGAAATACCATCGCGCTGACGCAAGCTATGCATCTGGTCGCGGCGTCCAGTTAAAATTTTATGCGGATAAGTCTGATGGCCGACATCCCAGACGATGCGATCTTCCGGCGTATTAAAAACCGCATGCAGTGCAATCGTCAGTTCTACTGTTCCCAAATTGGACGACAAATGGCCGCCGGTCTGCGAGACCGATTCCAACACATAGGCGCGCAATTCATCCGCCAGTTGCGTCAGTTGGGTGCGCGACAACTTGCGTAGTTCAGTCGGGTCGTTAATCGTTTCAAGCAAATTCATTTATGCCTTCCGCTGCACAATCAGATCTGCGAGTTCACGCAACCGTTGTGCCGTTTCGCCAAATTGTTCTAGCGCACCATGCGCATCACCGCGCAATGTTTCCGCAAGCGCACGCGATTGTTCCAATCCCAATATCGACACATAGGTGGGCTTGTTATCTGCCGCATCCTTACCCGCCGTTTTGCCAAGCGTCGCAGAGTCTGCAGTCGCATCCAAGATGTCGTCCACCACTTGAAACGCTAATCCGACCGCCTCCGCATACTCCTCCAACGTCTGCGTTTCCTGCACCGACAAAGCTTTGCCACACATCGCGCCCAGCAATACCGAGGCACGTAATAGCGCACCGGTCTTTAAGCGATGCATTTGCTCCAATTGTTCCAGCGTCAACTTCAATCCGACACTATCCAAATCGATTGCCTGACCACCACACATGCCACGTGAACCGGCCGCTTGTGCCAACAATTTCACCATTGCCAGTTGTTGTGCGGACGTTAATTCGCCTGCTGCCAAAACTTCAAACGCCTGCGCTTGCAATGCATCACCGACTAACAAACCCGTTGCTTCATCGTATTGCACATGTACAGTCGGCTTCCCACGACGCAAAGCATCGTCATCCATGCACGGCATATCATCATGCACTAATGAATAGGCGTGAATCATTTCCACCGCCGCTGACGCACGCGCCAACTCTGGTAGGGGCGCGTCAAAAATTGCGCCCGCCGCAAATACCAGCAAGGGACGCACCCGCTTACCACCATCCAGGACCGCATACTGCATCGCTTGATGCAGACGCTGCGGGTGCTCTGCTTGTGATGGCAAATATTGCAGCAAAGCTGCTTCCATCTCAGCTTGGACGGATTTCATCCAGGCATCAAAATCCTGCTCTGTATTTTCTTCTTGACTCTCATCTTTCTGCGGCTCACTCATTCTTCACCCTCGCCAGCAGCGGTCGACACATCGACATTGAAAGGCTTCAACATATCCCCCTCCAATACTTTGACCTGATTTTCGACTTTTTCTAGCTGCGCAGCACAATATTTCACCAGTTCGGAGCCGCGCTTATAAGCGGCGACCGAGGCCTCTAATGGCAACTCGCCTGCTTCCATACTGGCAACCAATTGCTCAAGCTCCGCCATCGCTGCTTCAAACGAAGTTGGCTGTTTGCTGCGATCTGACACCAGCGCATCAGTCGCGGCGGAAGGGGATTTTTTAGGCATACAGTCAATTAAAAGAATGAACCCTCTATTTTAGAGCAATCCACTCTTTTCGGCGCAGAAAGCGATCCAGCTGGAAATTTAAGATGATCTTAAAACACCTATAGCAAAGCGGATTTTGCACGTCCGTCGGCTAACGCACATACGCCGGCAATTTTTGTCCGCCGTCAAACACTCGGGTATAATCTTGGGTTGTGTCCGAAATTTCCTTTGCCTCTCGTTTGAACACTGGTTTTTGCGGATTCTTTCTCTCTTAGGTTGGTGCAAATTAATTTGGGGGGTGGGGAATGTCCGATCTGGCAAGTCTCGCCAAACTCGCGCGCTCAAACGCGCAACTTCCGGTCAATGTCTATTTTGACGCAGCGCTTTTGGAGCGCGAAATCCAGCAACTGTTCCGTCAGGGGCCGCGCTACGCTGGCCATCAACTGATGGTGCCTAATGTCGGCGATTTTTCTACCTTGGTTTCAGAAAACGAAGGTCGCATGTTGGTGCGCAACCAACAAGGTATCGAACTGCTGTCGAATGTCTGCCGTCATCGGCAAGCAAAAATGTTCAATGGTCGTGGCAACGCCAATACGCTGGTATGTCCGTTGCATCGCTGGACTTACGACCTCAAGGGCGAGTTAATCGGCGCGCCGCATTTTGGCGAAACGCCCTGCCTCAATCTCTCAAAAACCGCGTTGCAAAACTGGAACGGTTTATTGTTTGAGCGCAATGGCGTAGACGTTGCCAAAATTTTAAGCAAACTGAGTGTCACCAAGGACCTTGATTTTAGCGGCTACATGCTGGATCACATCGAGGTGCACGAGTGCAACTACAACTGGAAAACCTTTATCGAGGTTTATCTAGAGGATTACCACGTCGAACCCTTTCATCCAGGACTCGGCAACTTTGTCAGTTGCGATGATTTGACGTGGGAATTCGGCGAGCAATACAGTGTGCAAACGGTTGGCGTACATAGTGCGCTGGCCAAGCATGGTTCGCCTACCTATCAAAAATGGCAAGAACAGATTCTGCAATTCCGCAAAGGTGAAGCACCACCGTATGGCGCAATTTGGCTAACGCTTTACCCAAACATCATGGTTGAGTGGTATCCGCATGTATTGATCGTCTCGACTTTGTGGCCAGATGGTCCGCAAAAAACGCGTAATGTAGTCGAATTTTATTACCCGGAAGAAATCGTTTTATTTGAGCGCGAATTTATTGCTGCCGAGCGCGCTGCCTATATGGAAACCTGCGTCGAGGATGACGAAATTGCATTACGTATGGATGCTGGCCGCAAGATTTTGCTGGATAGAGGTGTCAACGAAGTCGGCCCGTATCAGTCCCCAATGGAAGATGGCATGCAGCATTTCCACGAATGGTATCGCCGTCAACTATCGGTTTGAAATTCTTTAACTGACCATTAATCTTTTCACTAAGCATGGTTGAATCTTCAACCATGCTTCCAACTTAAGTCGCTCGATGCAATCACTCTGGATGCTGTTCGCCACGCTCGCGTTTTCGCTGATGGGCGTGTGCGTCAAACTAGCATCCGAAACTTATTCGGTCGCTGAAATTATTCTGTATCGCGGTCTAATCGGTGTGATCTTTATATATATTCTGATCCGCCAACAAGGTGGCAGTCTTAAAACACCGTTCATCTGGCAACATTTATGGCGCTGCTTTGTCGGCATCACGGCACTATGGTTATGGTTTCTGGCGATCGGCTTTCTACCGCTCGCAACCGCGATGACGCTCAACTACATGGCGCCAATCTGGATTTCCGCGATTCTTTTTTTCGCCGCCTGGCGTATTGGTAAGCGACAATTTGAGTGGGGATTGACGCTAGCGATTCTAGCCAGCTTCATCGGTGTCACGCTGTTATTGCGCCCGGCCATCCATCAAGATCAGTGGCTAGGTGGCGTGCTCGGTTTGTGTTCCGGCATCCTTTCTGCGCTCGCTTATCTACAAGTAAAACACTTGGGGCAAATGGGAGAACCAGAATCGCGCGTAGTGTTTTATTTTTCTGCCACCGGTTTGCTAGCAGGATTAGTCGGCTGCTTATTTGGCACCGATGTGCATGGCGCGTCGATCCAGCTTTTCCGCATGCATAGCGCAAATGGAATGATGCTGTTGCTCAGCATCGGCATCCTCGCCGCGATGGCACAAATGGCGATGACGCGTGCCTATCGCCTAGGCAACACCTTGGTCACTGCAAATCTGCAATACACTGGTATCGTATTCGCCAGCGTTTGGGGCATCTTGATCTGGCGCGACACGCTTGGCCCATCTTCGTGGTTGGGAATATTGATTATTTTATTCAGCGGCCTAGTCGCGACGTTTTACAATATTCGCAGCAACACCGTTGCTAAAGACAAGATACCGCTCGATCCGATTGCTGCTGAAGTTTAACTACCTAAGTTCACGGCCTAAGTTTAACCACCTTAGTTAACGACGCAGTCAGTTGATACGTCGATCAGCAACACGATCAAGACATCTTAATCAATCTGCAGGAGCAAGTATGGCTTTTACCACCCTGATCTCTGCCACCGAATTATCCGCCCACCTGAACAACCCAGACTGGGTCATTGTGGATTGCCGTCAAGATCTCACCAATCGCGATGCCGGACATGCAGCATATCTGGCGGGACATATACCGACCGCACAATTTGCGCATCTGGATGACGATTTAGCGGGAGATAAGATCGCGCCAGATGGTACGTTCTGCGGCCGTCATCCACTGCCAGAACGCGATGCGTTTGTCGCTACACTGCGTCGTTGGGGCATCAACCAGCAAACCCAAGTCGTGGTCTACGACGACCATGGCGGCATGTTTGCAGCACGACTGTGGTGGATGTTGCGCTGGGTCGGGCATGAAGCAGTCGCGGTACTAAATGGTGGATTGCCGGCGTGGATCGCCGCAGCGAATAGCGTCACGCCGAACCTCACTACGGTCGTTTCGCTTGCCAAACAAGGTAACTTTCAACTGCGACCATCATTAGTCACAACCGTTAACGCAGATGACATCCTGCGCGATCTAGCGCAAACATCGCGCACAATTATTGATGCGCGCGCACCGGATCGCTATCGCGGCGAAAATGAAACGCTGGATCCCGTCGGCGGCCACATTCCCGGTGCCCGCAATCGCTTTTTTAAAGACAATCTGCAAGCTGACGGTCATTTCAAAAGCGCCCAGCAATTGCGTGAAGAATTTTCTGTACTTATAAAAGACCCTAACAAAAGTGTCATGCAATGCGGCTCTGGTGTCACCGCTTGTCACAATCTATTGGCATTAGAAACTGCCGGCTTGCTGGGGGCAGCCTTGTATCCAGGCTCGTGGAGTGAGTGGTGCGCCGATTCAACACGGCCGATTGCAACAGGAGCGGCGTAGAAACGCCCCCCCCTAAACTGCATACACGCTCTGCGGAGTCCCGTTCGGAGAAGTACTTCCCAGCCAAAACTCTTCTGCTCTTCGCTGCCAACGAGGACACTCAGCGTCAGGAAGCGCTGTGCCAAACACTCCACATACATTGACAAAAATGGTTGAATTGGCAACTAACACTCTTATACTCGCTGAGGCTATAACGTTTGGTTGATATCAACCACTAACAAACCCTCAGGGAGAACTCGAATGCAAGAAAACGAATTGGATTCCATCCTATCGAATCCGCATGGCGACATTTTATTGGATGAGCAAGAACCGACGAACGAAATCAGCATTTCTTCAAATGCAAAAGGCCTGATTATTCTGCTCCATGGCTGGGACATGGATAAAAACTATGATCCTGGCCTCTTGTTTCGCCCTTTTGTAGAACGCGTGCGGCAATACTTTGTGCCCAGGGGATATATCGTTTTCGCCCCTGTTTACAACACACACGAATCATTCAAGTGGGCCGCAAAAAACATCTATCAACTGATCGTTAATAGCCAGTTCCCATTAAATAATGTGCATGTGTTCGGCTACAGCATGGGCGGTCTGGTTGCGCGCCAACTTGTGGTTGAGGGTCTCAGCCCAAAAAATGTGGTGACATTCTGCACGCCGCATTTTGGCACGGCCGCTTGGATCGGCAACAATGCCTTATTTAACAACGGTGCAATGTCGATGGCCGCTTGGAGTGAAGATCTTAAAAGCCTGAACTTCCATCCACGAGACATTCAATTCCGCAATCGCTATCAAACAATCGGCTTATCTTATTATGCGGATAATGCAAAAACTCAACTTCACAACAACGACAAAATTGTTGAGGTCACTTCTGCAATTATGTGGGGAGAGGCGAATAAACCCGCCAAGCAAATTCATTGGGCGTCTTACAGAATCTGGGGATTTGGCAGCGGCGCCGGAGATCCGCATGGGCAAGCACAATGCCCACCAGAGATCGATCCAGCGTATAACCTGTTTGTGCAACTGGTGAATCAAACGGGTTAACGCCAAGAAGTACGCAAGACCTAAAGTATGCAGCGCACCGGCACGATCAATGCATGTGTCGGGCGCCTGTCAGCAACAGCACGATGACGACACCCAAACCAATCAATACAACTTGCGGGATCGTCTCACGCAAGGTTGCGCGACGCTGCATTTGCGGCATCAGGTCGCTGACTGCGATGTAGATAAAGCCGGACGATGCGAAAACCAGCACATAGGGTATCCATGTCTGCGATTGATCCAGCATTACATAGCCAACCAAGCCGCCCAGCACTGCCATCAAGCCGGAAATGATGTTGTAAAGATAGGCACGTTTGCGCGTAAAACCAGCATTCAGCAACACAATAAAGTCGCCGATTTCCTGCGGAATTTCGTGCGCAATGATGGCCAGACCAGTAAGTATGCCCAGATGTGGATCGGCCAAAAACGCAGCGGCAATCAAGATGCCATCGGTGAAATTGTGCATGCTGTCACCGACCAAAATCATCCAGCCAGAGGCACCGGCTTCTTTGGCATCATGACCATGCGCATGACCATGGCCATCGTCTTCGTGATGATGCGAATGACGCAAGATGGCAAATTTTTCGAGCAGAAAAAATCCCAGCAAACCAGCCAGCAATACGCCAAACAACACATGCGTATCAGCATTCGATTCAAACGCCTCGGGCAAGGCATGCAGCAATGAAGTCGCCAACAATATCCCCACCGACAAACTCACCATGCGATCGATCAGCTTGGACAACAGCGAAAACGAAAACAGAGCGGCGGCAGAAATGCTGAACACGCCAGAGATGGCCGTCGTCAGTAGTATGGAAACAAGCGTGGAATTAATTTGAGACCCCAAAAATGCAACAAGGTTGCAATTAAATCATATCCGCACGCTTTGGGCAAACGCCTTTGTGCTTTGAGGCACAACAAAATATGCGGACAAAATAAAAACGCGGCCTAAACGCCGCGTTTTTATTTCACTTGCCGATCACTCAGGCACCCACACCATGCGTCTTGAACCATGCGATACAACGCTGCCAGCCATCTTTCGCATCCGCCTCTACATAACTAGGCCTGTAGTCTGCATGGAAGGCATGACCCGCATCCTTGTACAACACAAATTCCGATGGATTATGTGCTTTTGCCAAAGCCTCCTGCATGGCTGCCACTGTCGCAACCGGAATGCCACCGTCCCGGGCACCATACAAACCCAAAACCGGCGTTTTCAAATCAGCGGCAATATCAACAGGATTCTTTGGTTTTAACGGTGTTGGATCGCCCACCAGACGGCCATACCAAGCCACGCCAGCCTTGGCCTTCGGATTGTGGGCAGAGTACATCCAGACGATGCGGCCACCCCAGCAGAAACCGGTGATACCGAGTTTAGTCACATTGCCGCCGTTGGCTCCGGCCCAAGCAACGATGGCATCCAGATCCTTCATCACTTGCGCATCCGGCACTTTGGCAATCAGGCCTTGCTGCAATTCGGCAACCGATTTGTATTTGCTAGGATCACCTTGCCGCACAAACAAATCCGGCGCCAGCGCCAAATAACCTTGCTTAGCAAAGCGGCGCGCAACATCGGCAATATATTCATGTACACCAAAAATTTCCGAAATCACCAGAATCACAGGTAAATTGGCCTTAGCTTCCGGCTGCGCACGATACACCGGTACCGCCTGTCCATCGACCATCACATTGAACTGGCCGACAGAGAGACCGTCAGCATCGGTCTTGACCAAGGTTTGCGCACAGATCGGGAACGCCGCCGCAGCAAAACCAGAACCCAGCGCTACTTTAATAAAGTCACGCCGACCCACGCCGTCGGACCATTCCGTTTTTGCGACCAGACTATTGAATTCTTCCTGCAGATCGTTCATGAGACTCTCCAATGTAGCAGTTGAATACCACCGAGTTGAATACCTAAGCGCCATCCAACGATGGCAACCACCTGAAAATCTTTATGCAAGACGATCAAATCACACTGTCACAGTCGTCGGCTAATTGCAACGCGGATACCTGATACAGATACTGGATTACGCTGCAAGTTCACACCAATCCAAACATTCGATGCGTATCATTAGTGCGCCTCATCCCAATTTTTGCCTATGCCGACTTCGGCAATCAGTGGCACTTTCAGTTGCGCCACATTTGCCATCAATTCAGGTAATTTTTTCTTCACCAGCTCAAGCTCGGTCTCGGGCACTTCCAACACTAGCTCATCATGCACTTGCATCACCATTTTTGATTGCAGTTTTTCGGCTTCCAGCCAATCCTGCACGGCAATCATCGCCAGCTTGATCAGATCGGCTGCCGTGCCCTGCATAGGCGCGTTGATCGCTGCGCGCTCAGCGCCTTGCCGGCGTGGGCCGTTGGGCGAATTAATTTCTGGTAGCCACAATCTGCGCCCGAAAACCGTCTGCACATAACCACGCGCTTTCGCCTCCATGCGCGTTTCATCCATATAACGCTTAACGCCAGCGAAGCGATAAAAATATTTTTCGATATAACTCTGTGCGGCGGAACGCTCAATTCCGAGGTTGCCAGCAAGGCCAAATGCACTCATACCGTAAATCAGACCAAAGTTAATCACTTTGGCGTAACGACGCTGCTCACTCTCGACCGCCGCCACATCGATACCAAAAATTTCTGCCGCTGTCGCACGGTGAATATCCTCGCCTTCGGCGAAAGCGCGCAACATGTTTTCGTCTTCTGAGATATGCGCCATGATGCGCAATTCAATTTGCGAGTAATCAGCAGAAACAATCACATTGCCGGGCGCGGCGACAAAAGCTTCGCGTATGCGGCGCCCTTCGCTAGTGCGGATCGGAATATTCTGTAGATTCGGGTCGTTGGAGGCGAGGCGACCAGTAATCGCAATTGCCTGACCATAGTTCGTATGCACACGACCAGTATGCGGGTTGATCATTTTTGGCAGCTTGTCGGTGTAGGTCGACTTCAGTTTCGACAGGCCACGATACTCGAGCAAAACTTTCGGCAGTGGATAATCCTCGGCCAACTTTTGCAGTACCTCTTCATCAGTAGATGGTGCACCGGAGGGCGTCTTTTTAACCACTGGCAGCTTCAATTTTTCAAAGAAAATTTCGCCAATTTGCTTGGGTGAATTTAAATTGAAAGGCTGCTCAGCCAGTTCATACGCCGCCGATTCGATCTTCAACATGCGCTTACCTAGATCATTCGATTGTGTATTCAACAAGCCAGCATCGATCAGCACACCATTGCGCTCCATTTTTTGCAGCACCAACGAGGCCGGCATTTCGACTTTCTCGTAAATGAAGGTCAAGCCTTGATCCGCCTCCACGTGCGGCCACATACACTGATGCAGTTGCAACGTGATGTCCGCATCTTCAGCCGCGTATTCGGTAGCGCGCGCTATCTCGACTTGATCGAAACATAATTGTGAGGCGCCTTTGCCACACACATCTTGAAACGTAATGGTCTTGTGGTTCAAATGGCGCAAAGCCAAGCTGTCCATATCGTGGCTGCGATGGGATTCAAACACATAGGATTCCAGCAAGGTATCGTGCACCACACCACCCAGGTGGATGCCGTGATTGGCAAATATATGGCGGTCGTATTTTAAATTTTGTCCGAGCTTTGGCTTGCTATCGCTTTGCAGCCACGCACGCATTTTGTTCAACACCAGATCGCGTGATAACTGTGTAGGAGCATCTTGATAATGATGCGCCACTGGAATATACGCTGCTATCCCGGGCTCACAACACAAGGAGATGCCGACCAGCTGCGCTTGCATAGGATCGAGCGAAGTGGTTTCCGTATCCACTGCCGTCAGCGTTGCACTATCGATGGTGGCAATCCAGCGATCCAGATCGGCCTCGGTCAAAATGGTTTCGTAACGCTTTTCACTCTCAGTTCTTGCCTCGCCAAACAAGAAACCTTGCGGTGCATTATCGGCAGCACTCGGCGTCATCGCTGTGGTTGTGCGCGACGAGCGCGGGGAGCTTGCTTTATCTTGTGACTGTTGCGTTTGAACGCCAGCGTTTGCTGCATCCAGCGACTCACGCAACCACGACTTGAATCCGTTACGTTTAAAAAACGCAATCATCTGATCCAGATCTTCTGGTTTTTGCACTAAAGATTCGGTAATCGACGCCATATGTGCAGACAAATCGCAATCTGTCTTGACCGTTATCAAGGTTTTAGCTTGTGGCAGCCACTCCAATGCCTTGCGTAGATTGTCGCCAACCACACCTTTGATCTCATCGGCATGCGCGACGATCTGGTCTAGCGAGCCGTATTGTGTCAGCCATTTGACGGCTGTTTTGGGCCCTACTTTTTCTACCCCTGGGACGTTATCAACGGTATCGCCGATCAGAGTCAAATAATCGATGATGCGCTCTGGCGGCACACCAAATTTATTCTGCACGCCCGCAATATCGAGCTTTTCATTGCTCATCGTGTTGATCAAGGTCACGTGCTGATTGACCAGCTGCGCCAAATCCTTGTCGCCGGTGGAGACCACCGCCGTCATGCCGCTTTTTACTGCTTCGACTGCCAACGTACCAATTACGTCATCGGCCTCAACCCCATCGATCATCAGGATAGGCCAGCCCATTGCTTTGACTGCCTCGTGGATCGGCTCTATCTGCGCAACCAGATCTTCCGGCATCGATGCACGCTGCGCTTTGTATTCGGCGTACAAATCGTCGCGGAACGTTTTACCCTTGGCGTCGAACACGCACGCCATATAAGCAGACGGATAATCCTTGCGCAGTCTACGCATCATATTGATCATGCCGTAGATGGCACCGGTCGGCGCGCCATCGCTATTACGTAAATCAGGCATCGCGTGAAAAGCGCGGTACAGATAGCTGGAGCCATCGACGAGTAGCAAAGTTTTATTCATGGGCGAATCAGAAAGAAAGGGGGATGTCAGCATCTTTTAGCGATTAAGCCAATTTGCCGTGCCGTAAAACTACGCACAGCAACAACAAATGCTGAAAAATGCCTACGATTATGGCAGGTTTTGCCATCGACAATCCTTGCTAACCGGGCCCTCGCACACGCTTTGCTTGCTGCCGCAATAGTTGCCGCAGAATTAGGCCGGTTTGTTACAATGAAGCGATTACTAAATCTACCGCAAGCGTAGCCATAATTTTAACCACCTTACTTCACGACGATTCCATCATGCGTACATCAAAATTTTGGTCCATTGTGGCTGTTTCAGCCGCCATGTCAGCACTGCCTCTGATCGCGAATGCACAAACGGCATCAGCGCCGTCAGCACCGGCCCGCGCCGTCGCGCCACCACCGCCAGAAACCATGCGACTGGAAGAAGGCGCGGCACCAGACATTACCATCAAGCAACCAGACACCAAAAAGCGAATTACCGAAAAAAAGGTCCACGGCAAAGTAACCGAAGTAAAAGTGCAAACCGGTAAAACAACTTATTACGCGCATCCAAATGACCCCGCCGGCAGCGCGATGCCTGGCGATGCTCAAAGCCAAGCAAGTCGTCCGGTACAGTTTCGCATCGGCGAATTTGGCCCGCCAGATGCCGCAAAAAAACAGCGTGAACCAGTAGAAACCCTGGCACCCGCGCCCGTCAAATAAGCGTCACTAATTCCGAAAAAAAATAACGCACCTTGCTGCGTTATTTTTTTCACGGTTTTATTCGCCGCTTTATTTCCCCTAACGATTTTTACGAGCTTTTCATGGCAGTTTTTACTCCGGTCACACTAGACGACCTCACCCAATGGATCTCACAGTTCGATCTTGGGAAGGCGCTCGCCATCAAAGGGATTCCGTCTGGCATCGAAAACACCAATTTTTTTATCACGACAGAAACCGGTGAATACGTCCTTACTCTTTTTGAAAAGCTGACGTTTGAGCAATTGCCGTTTTATTTAAATTTAATGCGTCATTTGGCCGAGCGCGGTGTATTAGTGCCGATACCTATCGCCAATCATAAGGGCGATATCCTTAACACCCTGCATGGCAAGCCAGCCTCCATCGTCAGCAAGCTAGAGGGTGCATGTCAGTTGTCGCCTGCGCCGGTGCACTGTGCTGCAGTCGGCGCAATGTTGGCACGCATGCACATTGCGGCAGAAAATTTCAGTATTAAACAGCCCAATTTGCGTGGCATCGCGTGGTGGAATGAAAACGCGCCAGCCGTGCTGCCACATCTGCCGCAACAAACCCGAGACTTACTGCAGGACGAAATGGCTTTCCAGAATGCGTTTGCCGCTTCGGAAAACTGTGCGTTGCTAAGAAGCGGCCCGATCCACGCTGATTTGTTTCGCAACAATGTAATGTTTAACGGCGAGCATTTGACCGGCTTTTTTGATTTTTATTTTGCGGGTTGCGATCATTGGCTGTTTGATGTGGCGGTTACCGTCAATGACTGGTGTATTGATATTGACAGCGGCGAACTAGATCACGCACGGGCTCGTGCATTACTCGACGCCTATCATCATGTCCGCCACTTTTCCGAGGCAGAACAACAATCTTGGCAAACTATGTTGCGTGCTGGCGCGCTTCGCTTTTGGCTTTCGCGCCTAGTGGATTTTCATCAGCCGCGCGATGCAGAGATGCTCACGCCACACGACCCCGTACACTTTGAGGGGATTTTGCGTTTGCGCATACAACATCCTGCTCCACCTCTCTTTACCGCGACTGCATAATGGAAAAACTTCCCGCACAAACCGGCTGGCTCTGGATCAAGGAAGGCTTTGCGCTGTTCCGCAAACAGCCAGCAGAAATTTCCACACTCTTTTTCGGCTATATGTTTTTAATGCTGATATTCGGCATCATTCCAGTGATTGGGCAATTGCTGCCCCTGCTGTTGGCTCCGGTTTTTGCGGTCACCTTCATGCAAGCCTGTGCTTATATGGATAAGGATAGAAAGATCTACCCAAAGTTACTTTTCGTCGGATTTCGTACACCACAGTTACGCACATTGATACAGCTCGGCTCGCTACATCTACTGGCAGCGGTGATTGCGATCGCGGCATCTAGCATCGTCGATGGCGGCACCTTCTGGCAGGCGATGACCGGACAAATTGTGGTGGATGAAAATACCGTGCGCGACTCGAATATGGCACTGTCGATGCTGTTTGCAACCGCAATTTATATTCCGGCAGCAATCGTGTTCTGGTTTGCAGCACCGTTAATCGCGTGGCAAAACATGAGCATAGGGAAAGCGGTATTTTTCAGCTTCTTTGCCATGGTGCGCGCCAAAAAAGCCTTCCTCGTTTATTGTCTGGCGTGGGGTGCGATTAATCTCATTTTATTAATGATCGTTAGCACCGTCATCGTTGGTCTTTTAGGCTCTACCGCTACCATCCTGATCTTGCTGCCGATGTCGATGTTGTTAACCATCGTCATGTGCTGCTCATCGTATGCCGTGTATCGGCAACTGTTTGGGGCGGCGCCCGATTTTCCTGCCTAATAATTCGATACGCTGCCCTGCTCGGTAACAGTCGCTGGCCAACAAACCAATTAAAAACGCTGGAAGAATTTTTCAATTCTTCCAGCGTTTTTTATCATGCTTTGCGATACGCGAAATTTAACGCATTGAACTAATCAAGCACTCACTTTATCAAGCTTAGCGATACTGAGATCCAGCAGCTTCATACCATGGCGACCAAAGTTGATGTGCGCACGTGCACTACCACCGCTGCCTTCGATATCAACAATCACACCTTCACCAAACTTGGCGTGGGCGACGGATTCTCCGATGCGCCAACCAGATTCTTGCTTGGTAATTTGTTGTGCAATCTTGTTACTCCCTTTCCCTAACGCGTCTTCCCATGCTGCTTTTGGCTGCGCAAACCATTGCTGTGGCTGCTGTACTCTAGGTGACAACCACTTCAACGCCTCGTCCGGCATTTCATCAAAAAAGCGTGACTTCATGTTGTAACGCATCTGCCCATGCAACATACGCGTTTGCGAAAAGCTGATATACAAACGCCGCTTGGCGCGCGTGATGGCGACGTACATTAGACGACGTTCTTCTTCGACGCCGCCTTCTTCTTTTTGCGAATTCTCATGCGGGAACAAACCTTCTTCAAGCCCCGTAATAAATACCGCATCAAACTCCAAACCTTTGGCGGAATGCACAGTCATCAACTGCATTGCATCTTGTCCTGCTTGCGCCTGATTGTCGCCCGCCTCCAGCGACGCATGTGACAAAAAGGCAGACAGCGGCGACATCACCAACACCAGTGGCGTATCAGCATCAAGTATTTCGATACCATTGTTATCTGCTGTAATCGCGGGCCCGGCCACAGCTTGACTTTGCGGCCCCAGTAGAGCTGGCGCATCGATGCCAAATCCTTCCTCAGAAACGAACAAGGTTGCAGCACTGACTACTTGTTCCAGATTCTCTATACGGTCAGCGCCGTCTCTTTCTTTTTGATAGTGCGGAATCAAACCGCTGACATCCAACACCACCTGCACCATTTCTGGCAACGGCAAATGCTGGGTCTCAAAGCGTGCGCCTTCTATCATTTTGACAAAACCGCCGAGCAGCGAACCGGCTTTGCCAGTCACATAAGGCACCGCCGCGTACAGTGAAATATTGTATTGTTTGGCCGCGTCCTGCAATTGCTCAATCGAGCGCGCACCGATGCCGCGCGCAGGAAAATTTACTACCCGCAAAAAAGCAGAGTCATTGTGCGGATTGTCCATCAATTGCAAATACGCAATCGAATGCTTGACCTCGGCACGTTCAAAGAACCGCTGGCCGCCATACACCCGATAGGGGATGCCAGCAGAAAATAATGCATGTTCAATCACACGCGATTGTGCGTTGGATCGATACAGCACTGCGATCTCGCTGCGCGTCGCGCCCTCTGCAATCAAGTTTTTAGCTTCTTCAATGATCCATTGCGCTTCCTGCAAATCACTACCGGATTCAAGAATACGAATTTGCTCACCATGACCAGCGTCGGTAAACAAATTTTTTCCTAGCCGCTTACTATTATTAGCAATCAGTACATTGGCGGTGTCGAGAATATGGCCGTGTGAGCGATAGTTTTGCTCTAGCTTGATCAAGTTCTCAACCTTGAACTCACGCTCGAAGGCGCTCATATTGCCGACGTTGGCACCGCGAAACGCATAAATACTCTGATCGTCATCGCCCACGGCAAACACTGCGCCTTGCGTGCCCGCCATCAGCTTTAACCACTTGTATTGCAGATCGTTAGTATCCTGAAATTCATCAACCAAAATATGTTTAAAGCGCGCCTGATAATGCTCGCGTAAGGGTTGATTGCGATTTAACAACTCGTAGGTACGCAGCAGTAGCTCGGCAAAATCAACCACGCCTTCGCGCTGACATTGCTGATCATAAATTTCATACAACGCCACCAACTTGCGGTTGTAATCGTCAAACGCCTCCACCTCAGCAGCGCGCAAACCCTGATCTTTTGCGCCATTGATGAAATACATCAGCGTGCGTGGTGGGAATTTTTCGTCGTCGATATTGTTTGCCTTGAGCAAACGCTTAATCATCGACAATTGATCTTGCGAATCCAAAATTTGAAACGTCTGCGGCAATGCTGCGTCACGATAATGCGCGCGCAACAGACGGTTACACAATCCATGGAACGTCCCTATCCACATACCGCGCGTATTGATCGGCATCATTGCCGACAACCGCGTGGTCATTTCCTTGGCAGCCTTGTTGGTAAACGTTACTGCGAGTAGTCCACCCGGCGAAACTTGATTGGTTTGTAGCAACCAAGCGATTCGCGTGGTTAATACACGCGTCTTACCAGAGCCGGCGCCAGCCAGAATGAGCGCGGATTGCGCGGGAAGCGTAACTGCGGCGAGTTGTTCTGGATTGAGATTGTGAAGAAGATTTTGCATCTAACGATTATAGCCGCGCACGCCGACAGCAAGCGGCGCATTGTATAACTATGCAGGTAAAATCAAGAAAAACTTAAAGGAAAATGGGACAGAGGCATGAATACCGACTATCTGAACATGACATTACATCTGATCGGCGCCATTATTGCCGGCGGCTTGATAGGATTGGAGCGCGACTATCACGATAAACCAGCTGGTTTCCGTACGCATACCTTGGTTTGCCTGTCATCTAGCGTCCTCATGCTGATTAGTTTGTATCCATCGCATTGGGTGCCACAAGGTACCGCGTTCACAATACAAACCGATCCAACCCGGATGGCACAAGGGATCATGACTGGCATCGGCTTTCTCGGTGCGGGCGTCATCTACAAAGAAAATCTCAGCGTGCGTGGTTTGACCACCGCAGCCTCGATCTGGATTACGGCGGCGATCGGCATCCTGTTTGGTGTCGGCTTTTATTTCCCCGCTATTCTGGCGACGCTCTTCGCGCTTGGCATTCTGACGATTTTCCGTCAGATTGAAAACAAGATTCCTTCACTTTCCTATGTGCTGCATTACATACGCTTCGATCACGATAACGTGATGTCAGAAGACGCATTCCGCGATTTACTCAAAGAGCATAGCTTCGCCGTCTCCGGCCTAGGCTATCAAGTTGGCAACGAAGGTCGTTCGTTTGAATATCAAGCCATACTGCGCACCAAGAAACCGGATGCGGCTGCGCGTCTCGTGACCTCGTTGCGCAGTCAGAATGCGGTACGCAGCTTTCATCTGGCACCGATTGGCGATTGATCACATTTAGACGCGATCAATTGAAATTTGATCTTCCTGATAATTTTTCCTGTTGCGTCGGCGCTGTTCGGTGACAGCCAACCCCTCTGACCTGTCTGGGTAACTTATAATGCTCGATTCGATCCAATCTGCAGAGTCAACATGGAATTAGCTAAGTCTTTCGAGCCCGCCGACATAGAAGCGTTTTGGCGCACCGAGTGGGAACAACGCGGATATTTCACCGCCAGTGTCGATCCAGCCAAACCATCTTTCAGCATTCAATTGCCGCCACCCAATGTGACTGGCACGCTGCACATGGGTCATGCGTTTAACCAGACCATCATGGATGGCCTAACGCGCTATCACCGCATGCGTGGCTACAACACCGCGTGGATACCTGGCACCGATCACGCGGGCATCGCGACGCAAATCGTGGTTGAGCGTCAGCTTGATGCGCAAAAAATTTCACGCCATGACCTAGGTCGCGAGAAATTCCTGGAAAAAGTATGGGAATGGAAAGAAAAATCCGGCTCCACGATCACCGGCCAGATGCGTCGCATCGGCGCCTCGGCTGATTGGAGCCGTGAATATTTCACGATGGACGAACCGCGCTCCAAAGTCGTCACTGAAGTATTCGTGCGCCTGGTTGAACAAGGCCTGATCTATCGCGGCAAGCGTCTGGTCAACTGGGACCCCGTGCTCGGCACCGCCGTCTCTGATTTAGAAGTGGTATCGGAAGAAGAAGATGGCCACATGTGGCATATCCGCTATCCACTGGCGGATGGCTCCAAATACAAATTCCCGATCACCTTTGACGACGCCGGTAACGCGACCGAATGGGAAGAACGCGACTTTATCGTGGTCGCCACCACGCGTCCAGAAACCATGTTGGGCGACGTCGCTGTTGCCGTCGATGCGACCGACACGCGCTATCAAGCATTGGTCGGCAAGATGCTGAAGCTGCCGTTGTGCGATCGCGAGATCCCACTGATTACCGATGAATACGTCGACAAGAACTTCGGTACCGGTTGCGTCAAGATCACACCTGCGCATGACTTTAACGATTACGCCGTCGGCCAGCGCCACAAGCTCGACAAGATCAGCATCCTGACACTGGATGCAAAAATCAATGATGCCGCGCCAGCCGCCTATCAAGGCGTGGACAGATACGTCGCGCGCAAACAGATCGTCGCTGATCTCGATACCCAAGGTCTGCTGGAACTGGTCAAACCACACAAGCTGATGGTGCCGCGTGGTGACCGTACCAACGTCGTGATCGAACCGATGCTGACCGATCAATGGTTTGTCGCAATGAGCAAGCCAGCGCCGGAAGGTACCCACTTCCCTGGCAAATCGATTGCCGAAGTCGCACTCGAAAAAGTCGCCAATGGTGAAGTGAAAATGATTCCAGAAAACTGGAGCAACACATACAACCAATGGCTCAACAATATCCAGGACTGGTGCATCTCACGCCAATTGTGGTGGGGACATCAAATCCCTGCATGGTATGGCGACAATGGCGAATACTACGTCGCGCGTAATGAGGAAGAAGCAAAAGCCAAGGCAGCAGCAGCCGGTTACGCCGGCATCTTGAAACGCGACGATGATGTACTCGATACTTGGTTCTCATCTGCACTGGTGCCGTTCTCGACACTTGGCTGGCCAGAAGAAACGCCTGACTTCAAGGCATTTTTACCATCTTCGGTATTGGTCACAGGCTTCGACATCATTTTCTTCTGGGTGGCGCGCATGGTCATGATGACCACGCATTTCACCGGCAAGGTACCCTTCAACACGGTGTATGTGCATGGATTAGTGCGCGACTCCAGCGGTCAGAAAATGTCCAAGTCCAAGGGCAACACGCTCGATCCTATCGATTTGATCGATGGCATCAGCGTCGATGATCTTGCCGCCAAACGCACCGTCGGCCTGATGAATCCCAAGCAGGCCGCCAGCATCGATAAGGCCACCCGCAAGGAATTTACCAACGGCATTTCTGCCTATGGCACCGATGCGCTGCGCTTTACGATGGCAAGCTACGCATCATTAGGTCGCAACATCAACTTCGACCTCGGCCGCGCCGAAGGCTATCGTAATTTCTGCAACAAGCTTTGGAATGCAACACGCTTTGTGTTGATGAATTGCGAAGGCCACGACTGTGGTTTCAGCAAACCCGGACCTTGTGAACCCGGTGATTGCGATCCTGGTGGTTACACCGATTTCTCGCAAGCAGACCGCTGGATCGTGTCGCTGTTACAGCGTGTGGAAGCTGATGTTGAAAAGGGTTTTGCCGACTATCGCTTCGACAATATCGCATCATCGATTTATCAATTCATCTGGGATGAGTACTGCGATTGGTATCTGGAAGTTGCAAAAGTACAGATCCAACAAGGTAGCGAAGCGCAGCAACGCGCAACCCGTCGCACGCTGCTGCGCGTATTGGAAACCATTTTGCGTCTGGCACACCCAATCATTCCATTTATTACCGAACAGTTATGGCAAACCGTCGCCCCATTGACCGGTATTGAGCTGCATCCAGCTGGCTACAAAGTTGGCAAGTCCATTATGCTGCAAGCGTATCCGGAATCGCAGCCCGGCAAGATCGACGAACAAGCCGAAGCCTGGATGCACGAGTTAAAAGCAATGACAGATGCATGTCGCAATCTGCGCGGCGAGATGCAATTGTCGCCAGCGTTGCGCGTACCGCTGATCATGGAAGCTGCAAACCCAGCGCAAGCCACACGCTTGCAATCGTTTGCGCCATATTTGCAAGCACTGGCCAAACTGTCGGAAGTACAAGTCGCCGATCAGCTACCGGAGTCACCAGCATCAGTCTCCATCGTTGGCGAAGCCAAACTGATGCTGCAAGTAGAGATCGACGTTGCTGCCGAACGTGAACGTCTGACCAAAGAAATCACGCGCCTGGAAGGTGAAATCGCCAAAGCTACCAGCAAGCTTTCGAATGAAAGTTTCGTTGCGCGCGCACCAGCACAAGTGGTGGCGCAAGAGAAGGAGCGCGTCGCCAATTTCTCGGCTACGCTGGAAAAACTGCGCGAGCAATTTGGTAAGCTGTAATGATTAAACTGTAGTTCTGAAGCTGTAATTCTGAAGCTGTAATTCTGAAGCTGCTTTGCAATCAGTAAATCAGCTTGGCTCAAAGAAAAAGCGCAGACCTTTGTCTGCGCTTTTTTAATTTTATGAAGCCGAGTCCGACGTCGGAATCAATCAACCACATCAAATACCTAGCTCAACCATCAATATGCGCCACTAGCGGCAGATGATCAGACGCCTTGCGCGCCAATGGCGTCGTGTGTGCTGCAATACGTGTCAAACGATGGCGTGGACTAATCCAAATTCTATCTAGTGCAAAGATAGGCCAGCGCGATGGAAAGGTTCGCACCGCTGGCACTGCTTCAAAGTGCGACACCAACCAGCGCAGCGGTCGTCCCCATACAAACCACTCATTGACGTCACCGAGCATAATCACCGGCATTTCGCTGGTATCGAACTCCTGCAACAAACGACGTATCTGGTCGCGCCGCTCGGCCGGACGCAAACCCAGATGAGTGGCAACGATACGTAGCGGGTGACCATAACAATCGAGATCAGCTTCCATCGCGCCGCGCGGCTCCCGACTACCGAACGACAGATCGATGCTGCGTGATGCGGTGACTGGATAACGACTCAAAATAGCATTGCCGTAACGCTTGTCTGCTCTTTCCTGCGTCGGCCCCTCGACCACATAAAATCCTGTCACTTGCTGCAGCAAGGCCAGCACGTTCTCGCGTTTGCTATCGCCCAGCGGCACTTCCTGCAACGCAATCACATCGGCGTCAATTTCACGCAGCACCTTGGCGATTCGTTGTGGAGAAAACTTCCCATCGGTACCGACCGCACTATGAATGTTGTAACTGACCACCGTTAGCGGCCAGGGATTCATATCTGGCGTCGCCAAATCCGCGGACGCTGTGATCGATGGAGTGGCTTCATCTTGCTGTTGTTTCATTTTTACTTTTTCTAAACGCTGACGATGAGAACCTTCGAGCAACATTACTTTATTTACCGCAGCAATTTGCTGAGGCACCGAATGTCGCTGCTATGTTTGGTGATGTTGCGAGGCGTTTGCGGCAACCAAAAAGTTAACGCAGACATAGAGATGGATGCTAAATCGGCGGCAAGGTTCCTTGCTGCCTAGCAATCGAGCGGGTGTTGAAAATACGAAAATCTAAAAATAGCGGCTTTTACAAGAAAAAGCGACCCTATTACGAGATTTAAACCAGAGAAACCGTCAAGCCCGGCAAAGTCACGCCAGAAAATGCGGTCGACCACGTTTGACCCGGCTTGATTGGGTAAGCGTCGGTCAACGTACCGGTCGCAATGAGCTCACCTGCAGCCAGTGGCGCAAATTGCGGCTGCGTTTTTAGCAATTGATGCAAATGCCACAAAGCATGCACCGGGCTGCCTAGCACGTCGCTACCAAATCCGGCACTTTGCAAACTAACCTCGCCTCTTTCGCTGACCGACAAAGACATACTGGCATCCGGCAAAATTTCGCTCAAATGCCGACGCGTCGCCGACGACAACATATGTGGTTCGCCCAAAATCAAGGTGCCGTGCAAACCAAACGCGGCAATCGCATCCACCGCCTCGAACTTCCAGTTTTTGAATGGACAGGTAACCAACTCAAACCCGTGTGCGATCCATTCGATACAGTCGGCAATATTCTCCAAGGTCGCATTGGCTGGCGGTGTCTTGCCCAGCATAAAGACGATTTCTGGCGCGATTCGCGGTTGCACCGCGCCTTTTAAACTTTGTACGCCGTGGTTGTCTTGCGAATAACGTACGGTCGTGTCAAAAATATGCGACCAAATCGGTTCACTGATCGGCTCACGCTGACCATATTGCACAGCGATTTTGCTATTGGTAAAACCGATCTTGCGTCCCACCGGGGTTTCCCCTTCCGCAATCCGGATATCGGCGATAGCCTTGGCAATATCGTAACCATCGGCAATCGTTAGCGCCTCGCTTTGGCTCAAACAGGCGATCTGCTGCGCATTGGCTCGCGCTACCAGCAATTGGTGTGCATAGCGATTGGCTTGGGTCGACATCAGCATGAGGACTCACATGAAAAAGTAAAAAGGAAAGGAATAATGCCCGTGACGCCGTATTCTTATACTAGGCTTGTATGCCTTTTGGCAAGCATTACGCTAAGGGCGCATCAAAAACATAGGTAGTTGACTTGCGAGCAAGCTCCAAGTTCCATCACCGAGAAGCCTCACATCGACAACAAACGACTATGCCCCTGCCCGTTTTTTCACAAGATAGCGATCCAGTTGATTGGCAAAATTACGCGTGTCACTCTGACTAAAAGGCGCAGGGCCGCCAGTTTCGACACCGCTACTGCGCAACTCATCCATAAACGAGCGCATCGTCAAGAATTGCTGAATATTATCTTTGGTATAGAACTCACCGCGGGGATTAAGCGCCTGACCACCTTTTTCCAGCACGTCGGCTGCCAGTGGAATATCGGCGGTAATCACCAGATCACCCACTTCCACCAAACGCACGATTTCATTATCGGCCACGTCAAATCCCGCGGGTACTTGTATCGCCTTGATAAAGCGCGACGGCGGTGTGCGTAATAATTTATTGGCAACCAGCGTGACCGGCATCTCTAGGCGCTCGGCAACACGAAATAGAATCTCCTTGATTACGCTCGGACAAGCATCGCCATCAACCCAAATTTGCATTTCTTGTTTCCCTTTGTTGGACATCGTCGTATTGCTCTTTTTAAAATCCATTTCTGGCTAGCGTATTAGATAACACACCCAACCCAAGCCCGATGCGACCAATGCACTCAGCTACCCGACTTACTTAATATCTCCCCCAAATATATAGAGTCAAGGCGCTTCTGTTTTCGACGCGTACTGTCTTGCAACAAGCTAAGGCTTATCGCATCCAAAAACTTGCCATTAAATCCATATTCCGGCACAGTCACACAGAACATATTGGCAATCACCACCCTACAAATGTGTGCGTCTTTAGCGGTTTGCCAATCAGGTGGCGTCAGTGTAAACCCGCGCCTTGTTTAGTTCCGAAATATCTGTGCCACTTCAGGAGAGCTCGTGAACATGAATGCGCTACAGCCCGATGATGACTGGAAGAGTCTGATTGATTTCTTATCCGACTGGTATTGGGAGCAAGATAAGGATCTGCGCTTTACCATGATGACCGGCAAGCGTATGCGTGAGAAAAATATCGATGCTTCGCCCATCATCGGTAAGCTGCGCTGGGAGCAGGATAGGATTTTGGACGTTAATGACCCACACTGGCAAGCTCACAAAGCTTTGCACTATGCGCGCCAGCCTTTTTCTAATTTCACTTACAGAATTACCGCACGCAACAATGAGCTGCGCTACATCCGTATCAGCGGTGCACCTTTCTTTGACGCCAATGGCGCATTCGCCGGTTATCGCGGCATAGGCAAAGATGTTACTGGCGAGGTACGTGCCGAGTTGCGCCGCACTATCGAACATGCCGTCACAGAAACGCTCTCGACTGCCAGTAGCATTGCTGAATGCGTGCCCCACATTATTCAAACACTATGCGAGACGCAAAACTGGGCGTGCGGCATTTATTGGGAGCTTGACACCAAAGCCGACGTATTGAAGTACAAAGGTAACTGGTGTGCCGATACAGACGATGCGCGCACCCTGCTGCGTGCTCGGATCAAAGGTGAAACCGTCTCGCGTGATGTCGCATGCATCGCCAGCAGCGTCTGGCAGAAGGGCGAGCCGGTTTGGATCGCCGACATCACGGCAGACAGCGACACCTCAACTTCGCCGACCACCGGATTACGCAGTGCTTTCGCCTTCCCAATCAAATCAGGTGACGAAGTGATCGCGGTGTTGGAGTTCTACGGCACCAAAATCTATCAGCCGGATACCGAGCTACTTGATTGTGTAGCCATCGTCTCTACTCATATCAGCCAGTTCAGCAGCCTTATGTGCGCGCGCATCGAGCTGGCGCACAGCGAAGAGCGGTTTCGCAGCTTGATCGAGTTGTCCTCAGACTGGATTTGGGAGCAAGACGAAGATTTTTGCTTTACTTTCTTTGAAGGCAACCACAGCATGCGTAAACACGCAGGCATCGATCCTCGCGCGCACATTGGCAAATATCAATGGGACATGGAGACGCTCAATCTCAGCCCGCAGGACTGGGTGCGGCACAAGGAAACCTTACAACGGCATGAGACTTTCGAAAATTTTCTGATTCGTCGCCCTGACGTCAATGGCAGCGAGTGCTGGTTGTCGATCAGTGGCCGTCCGATTTTTGATACCAGCGGTGGGTTTAGAGGCTATCGCGGCATTTTCAAGGACATCAGCGAAAGCAAGAGTAGCGAAGAACGGATCCAGTTTCTCGCCACGCACGATTCGTTGACTAGACTACCCAATCGCATGATGTTTAGCGAGTTGCTGAATCATGCCATCTTGGTTGGTCGACGTTACGAACGCAAGTTTGCGGTGTTCTTCATTGATTTGGATCGGTTTAAAGTCATCAACGACAGCCTCGGTCACGAAGCCGGCGACCTGTTACTCAAGACAACCGCGCAACGTCTGCAAACCTGCGTCCGCGAGAGCGATGTCGTGGCGCGCCTCGGCGGCGACGAATTTGTCGTCATGGTGCAAGTGCTATCTGGAATCGAAGGCGTCGAAACGGTTGCCAAGAAAATCCTGACCACTCTGTTCAAGCCGGTCGTGCTGATGGGACAGGAATGTCGCGTCACTGGCAGTATCGGTATTTCCCTCTATCCCGAGCATGCGCAGGACGAACAAACGCTGATCAAAAACGCCGATGCGGCGATGTATCAAGCCAAGGAATCTGGCAAAAATCGCTTTGCATTTTATTCCGAAACCAGCAAGCTGCAATCGCTTGAACGGATGGTGCTGGAAACCAATCTGCGTCACGCGATTGAGCGCAAGCAGCTATTCCTTCACTATCAAGCCAAGCTAGACCTGAAGTCAAAACGGGTCACCGGCGTCGAGGCTTTGGTGCGCTGGGAGCACCCAGACCTCGGCACCGTATCACCCGCCCACTTCATCCCGTTGGCAGAAGAAACCGGGCTTATCTTTCCGATAGGACGCTGGGTGCTGGAGACCGCCTGCACACAAGCAATGGCATGGCAAAAAGCCGGCATGGCAGAGATGATCATGGCGGTCAATGTTTCACCGCGTCAGTTCTCCGATCATGCGTTAATCGACGATGTCAGATCGATCCTCGCCAAGACCGGTATGCGCGGCGAATTGCTAGAACTGGAATTAACCGAAAGTATGGTGGTCCACGACCCTGATCGCACCGTGCTCATTCTGCAGGCACTCAAAAAACTCGGTGTACGTATCGCCATCGACGATTTCGGCACCGGCTATTCCTCACTCGCACAACTCAAGAACTTCCCGATCGATACACTCAAGGTCGATCGCTCTTTCATCTGTGATGTCTCCACCAACGTCGACGACCAGAGCATGACCAAGGCAATCATCGCGATGGGGAAATCGCTGGGACTGACGGTGGTGGCCGAAGGCGTCGAGACCGTGGAGCAGCAAGCTTTCCTCGCCGCTAACGCCTGCGACGAAACGCAAGGCTTCTATTTCAGCAGACCAATCAGCGCCGAAGCACTAGAGGCAATGATTGCAGCCCATTTGGGTTAATCAAATAGTGAGCCGAAATAACCGCAACGCCCCCAGAAAAGCACCAGCGTGTTTTTACAGCGCAGCGATACACTGCCTTGCGTTCGCTATTCTTAGAAAAATTGACAAATAATTACTCAATAGCAATGATAAGATGAGTTATAACTAACGCTCGTTGCGAGGCATCATGTCCGGTTCAGGTACCAATCCCGCCGCGGATCTAGGCAAGCCCACGCAACTTTCGTCGGAATTTCGTGTTCTCGAAACGGTGCTTAACAGTCTGGACGCGCTGGTGTATGTATCAGACATGCAAACTGCTGAACTGCTATTTGTAAATCAATATGGGCGCAATGCCTGGGGCGAACCGAAAGGGCGAAAATGCTATCAATATTTGCAGGCTGGGCAAGCCGAATCATGTAGCTTTTGCACCAATGGCAAGCTTGTGGACGCCAACGGCAAACCGACTGGGGTGCTGGTGTGGGAGTTTCAAAATACCCTGACCCAGCGCTGGTATCAGTGCCGCGACCAAGCCGTGCCTTGGGTGGATGGCCGCCTAGTACGTTTGGAGATCGCCGTTGACATCACAGACAGCAAGCTGGTCGAGCAACAACTACGAGAGTCACAGCAACAAGCGGAAGAGCTGGCGCGTGTAGATCCACTGACCAAGGTGTACAACCGACGCGCTTTTGACGAACACATGGCACGCATCGATGGGGACCTTCAGCGCACGCCAGCACCGATGTGTCTGGTCATGCTCGATCTCGATCACTTCAAGCGACTCAATGACAGCTATGGCCATGCCTTCGGCGATCAAATATTGATTTCAGTGTGTCAGCATCTGCGCGCCGACCTGCGCGAATCCGAACAATTGTTTCGGATCGGTGGCGAGGAGTTTGTGATTACGCTACTTAATTGCGATATCACCGTGGCTATTGATCTAGTAGAACGGCTGCGACGCCATATTGAGAGCATGTCACTTTACGCGGGCGACACAGAAGTGAAGCTGACCTGCAGCTTTGGTATTGCCCCCTACGAGCCCGGCGTCAGCACCGAGCAGTTTCTGGCAAACGCCGATGCCGCCCTCTACGCCGCTAAGCAGAGCGGGCGCAACCGCGTCTGCATCGCCGACGGCCATACCTACTGAAAGCAAGCGATCACCGCGAGGCGTTGGCAGCAAAAATCCGACGAGATCAGATACAGCCTGATTAACCTCCGGCGTCGGATAGATGCGGCATGCTCGGCATAATTCGCTCAGCTTTTAGCCGCCTCCAACACAACTGTGATTTCGTCCCTATAATCGTGGCACGCTTGGCTACAGTTTCTAGCGTACCGAATACGATAGCGTCATAAATCGCGTCTCGACGCCCGACTTGCACACATACCCAAGGATCTTTGATGACCATTTCTCTCCACGCCGCCTCCGTCCCTGTTTTCAAGCAAATGCTCAATAGCGTGAGCGCTTTGCTGAGTAAAGCGGAAGAACATGCAACCGCAAAAAACATAGACCCCAATGCCTATCTGCAAGCGCGCTTGTACCCGGATATGTTTCCGCTGATTCGTCAGGTACAAATCGCCGGCGATTTTGCGCGTGGCGTGTCGGCGCGACTTGCTGGGTTGGAAGTACCAAAAGTCGACGACAGCCTGGCGACGACGTTTGCTGATCTGCGCGCGATGCTGGCAGAGACGGTCGCGTTTATCGATGGTATTCCGGCCGAAAAAATCAACGGCCAAGAAGCACGCGACATCGTCTTACGTCCCGGCACACCGAAAGAAAGAAAATTCAACGGTCAAGATTATCTGGTGCACTTCGGCCTGCCACAGTTCTTCTTCCACGTAACAACAACCTACGCAATCCTGCGTCACAACGGCATTGAAGTCGGCAAGCGCGACTTCATGGGCACACACTAAATTTCGTTACTGGCTTAACGCTGGCGTAATAAAACAAGGAGCATGCGTGCTCCTTGTTTGTCGGATTAAAGAAGCTAGCATCAATGTTTTTATTGGCGGTTAAAAGATTGACGAACATGTCTCTCAAGAGACCGAAACTTTCATCTTTTGGAGAGCATCTAACAAACCTTTAAGAGATGCGTCAATGTGCGTTCCAATTAAGTAACATTCAAGTGGCGACAAGATGAGCGCCGACCTATCTTTGAAATCATCAAAAGTTGAATAACTCACGCCCAACAAATCAACAACAGCATGAGCAATCGGCCCATTCGTATTAAAACCAAGATCGTTGCGCCCAACTTGAAGATCAGCAAAAAGCATCTCGCTGTACGTTCGCATCTGTAATTCGAAGTGTTCCATCATTTCAGAATCAGGTAGCCATTTCGAAATGTCATCGACAATACCTTGATACATCTCCGACATGATTGAACGCGGTTGCCGCAAAATTAATTGCGCAAACACATAATAAACAGCAATATGAGACGCCATAACTAGCAACTGAGCAAGGCGCGGACGCATTGCGATACGGGCGTAGATGCAGTCGTCCGATGCATAACCGATTTCTTGTGCTGACGAGAGAAGTTCCTTAATTGTTTGAGTAGAACTTTTTATCGAAAGTTTGACTACGAGCTCACCGAATTTATATGGGCTCAATTTGTGACCATCAATAAAAAATAAAGGATGTCTGATATCTCCGTTGGCGGGCTGAGGCCTCTGCATAAGATTAGTTTCTACGACCTTCGATTTCTCACGAAAAAAAATCCAACCAATTACGACTAACAAAATTAAAATTAGCAAATAACTCATAAATTTCTCAGCAGTCAAAAATGGTTGTGATTAACACTAGTAAAGAAAGTCACCGACGTAATTTTAAATTGGCCTGATAAGACTTTAGCCCGACCTACACGCCGCATATTTATGAACAGCTCCAAATTTATTAGAAAAACTTTGCAATTAAAAAGTGTTGTTGATCTTGCCCGCTGTGACGCTGCCGTTAGTGCGTGACTCCAAATGGAAAAAGAAATGGGCGTTGTTTGAGCGAAGCGAGTTTCGCCCGTTTCCCATTTTGTGTCATGCACAAACGGGAACCCGCAGGGCAGCGGCTTGCGGTCGCCTTTCTTTGCTTACTTTCTTTGGCGAAGCAAAGAAAGTGAGTGGCCGCCGAGCCACCTCGGCAACAGAGCTTCAACGGAGAAAGTCCTCGTCAGCATCACAAGACAGCGAGAAATCTCTGGGTTCCCGTATCCGCGGAAATGACAGCGCCAAAACTGAGCACATCATGCGCTATAGCGAACCACTCGCTTACTGCCCCCACAACTCCCCATTAGGCCCAGTTTTCGGCGCAGTCACACCAAAATGCGCATAGGCGACTGGGGTTGCAATCCGACCGCGCGGCGTACGTTGCAAAAACCCTTGTTGAATTAGATAAGGCTCCAATACATCCTCAATGGTATCGCGCTCTTCGCCGATGGCTGCGGCAAGATTGTCGAGCCCGACCGGGCCGCCGCTGAACTTGAACAGCACCGCTTCCAGCAACTTCCTATCCATCAGATCGAAACCAACCGGATCAACGTCCAGCATTACCAGCGCGGCATCGGCCATCGCCTTGTCGATCTTGCCGTTGCCTTTGACTTCAGCGTAATCGCGCACGCGGCGCAGCAGGCGGTTGGCGATACGCGGTGTGCCGCGACTGCGTTTAGCAATCTCGAACGCACCTTGCTCGTCGATAGGCGCATTCAGCAGCGCCGAACTACGGGTGACGATCTTGGTCAACTCCTGCGGCGTATAAAACTCGAGACGCGCAACAATCCCGAAACGGTCCCGCAGCGGATTGGTCAACATCCCAGCGCGCGTGGTAGCGCCGACCAATGTGAATGGTTGCAGGTCGAGACGCACCGAGCGCGCAGCTGGGCCTTCGCCGATCATGATGTCGATTTGGTAGTCTTCCAGCGCGGGATACAAAATCTCTTCAACCACTGGCGACAGGCGATGGATCTCGTCGATGAACAAGACGTCGTTAGCATCCAGATTGGTCAGCAACGCGGCAAGATCACCGGCACGCTCCAGCACTGGACCGGAAGTCTGGCGCAGGTTGACGCCCATTTCACGCGCGATGATGTGCGCCAATGTGGTCTTGCCCAAACCCGGTGGGCCGAATAATAAGGTGTGATCGAGCGCTTCTTTACGCTGGCGCGCAGCGGTGATGAAAATTTCCAGCTGGCTGCGGATTTTTTCTTGCCCGACGTATTCGTCGAGTTGTTTGGGGCGTAGTGCGCGCTCTATCGCCTCTTCATTGGCAGAAGCTGGCGTGGCGGCAATGATGCGTTGTTCGCTAAAATCGTCGGTTTGTATCATCGCACTATTCTAGCGGCAATCAGGGCCGGGACGACGACGTATGCGTAAATTTGGCGCAGTTCTTGTTATCCCTTGGACAGCGCCTTTAGCGCCAGCTTGATGCCTTCCGAGACGCCACTACCTGACGGTACCTGCTTCAATGCCAGGAGCGCCTCTTTCTCCGAATATCCGAGTGCCAGCAGCGCATTCATGATGTCGGAACTGGCATCCGAGGATGCAATACCCGCCGCACCCAGATCGGCACCGAGCTTGCCTTTCAGCTCCAGCAGCAGACGCTCGGCGGTTTTTTTGCCGATACCCGGCACCTTGGTCAGACGCCCAGCTTCTTGCATCGTGATTGCCTGCGACAAATCGGCGACCGACATGCCGGACAATATCGATAATGCGGTGCGCGCACCGATGCCGGTGATTTTTACCAGTTGCTTGAAGACAGTACGCTCTTCTGCGGTACCGAAACCGAACAGAATGTGCGCATCTTCACGCACGGTCAAATGCGTCAGCAACATGACTTTTTCATTCAGGCCGGGCAGATTGTAGAAGGTGCTCATCGGCACATTGACTTCATAGCCAACGCCATTGCAATCGATTAGCAGTTGCGGCGGATTTTTTTCCAGCAGGATTCCGGACAGACGACCTATCATCGTAAAAGCCTTGAAAGAGAATGATTAAGAGCGATATTTAATCGTTATTGTTAAGCCGAAATTCAACCAATCAGACGACCACCACGCACACGTAAACCTTTTTTTGCCAACTCTGGTGCCAATGCACCCAACGCAGCCAACGCTTCGCCACTATGCGCATGACAGATCGCGACACCGAGCGCGTCGGCGGCATCGGTGCCGGGCAAACCCGATAGCTTCAACAGACGTTGCACCATATCTTGCACTTGCGCTTTTTGCGCCTTGCCCTGCCCAACCACAGCTTGTTTCACTTGCAGCGCGGTATACTCAGCAACAAATAAGTCAGCACCTACTAGCGCGCAAATGGCCGCTCCTCTAGCCTGCCCCAGCAACAGCGTGGATTGGGGATTGACGTTGACGAATACTTTTTCAATCGCAGCGCAATCCGGCTTGTAGCTAGCAATAACTTCTGAGACGCTGGTGAGTATCGTTTTGAGCCGTTGTGGCAAATCGGCATCCGGCGTCTTGATGGTGCCAGATGCGATGTAGATGAGTTGATTGCCGTGCTTTTCAATCACGCCAAAACCGGTGGTACGCAAACCGGGATCGATGCCGAGAATTCTCATGAGAGAATCTCCTCGTGAGCAAAAAACATGGCTGCCATCAGTAATGTCTTGATCTATCAGTGACGGAAATGACGGGTGCCGGTCAGCAGCATCACGATGCCGTGCTCGTCAGCCGCATCTATTACTTCTTGATCGCGCATCGAGCCACCGGGATGAATCACCGAAGTTGCACCAGCTTCTACCACCACATCTAGACCGTCACGGAAAGGGAAGAACGCATCCGATGCGACTGCGGTGCCAACTAGCGACAGCCCCGCATTCATCGCCTTGATTGACGCGATGCGCGCTGAATCGATGCGGCTCATCTGGCCAGCACCAACGCCCATCGTCATGCCGTTAGCGCAAAATACAATCGCATTCGATTTGACAAACTTGGCAACACGCCAGGAAAACATCAGATCCTGCATTTGCTGCGGTGTCGGCTGCTTCTTACTAACCACCTTCAACTCTGCCAGCGCGACATTTTTTGCATCCGGCGATTGCACCAGCAAGCCACCGCCAACACGTTTGAAGTCATGTTGATTACTCGCCGCGCCCAACGGAATTTCCAGCAAACGAACATTCTGCTTGGCGGCAAAAATCTGTTTTGCCTGTTCGGTAAAGGACGGTGCGATCAGCACTTCCACAAACTGTTTGGCAACGGCTTCTGCTGCATTGCCGTCGAGTTCGCGATTGAAGGCGATGATGCCGCCAAAGGCTGAGGTCGGGTCGGTTTGCAATGCTTTGCTATATGCCTCTAGCGGTGTCATACCAATTGCCACACCACAGGGATTGGCGTGCTTGATGATGACGCAGGCAGACTCTTCAAATGTTTTTACACATTCCCACGCAGCGTCGGCGTCGGCGATATTGTTGTATGACAGCTCCTTGCCCTGCAGTTGCGTGTAATTGGCAAGCGCGCCAACCTGTGGGTTGATCTCGCGGTAGAACGCGGCAGATTGATGCGGATTTTCGCCGTAGCGCATTTCCTGCACTTTATCGAAATGCAAATTCAATGTGGCCGGATACGGGCTGCGGGTTGCATGTTGTTTGTCCGCACCCAGCGAGGTGAAATAGTTGGTGATTGCACCATCGTATTGTGCGGTGTGCGCAAACACTTTTTTTGCCAGCGTAAACTTGGTTTCAAACGTGACTTCACCTTGATGCGCGTTCATTTCTTCCAACACTTGCGCATAGTCGCTAGGGTCGCAGATGACGGTGACATCTTTGTGATTTTTTGCTGCAGAGCGCAGCATCGCCGGCCCGCCGATGTCGATGTTTTCGATTGCGTCTTCCAGCGAACAATGCTCACGTGCGATAGTTTGCTGAAACGGATACAGATTGACCACCACCATATCAATGGTTGGAATGCTGTGCGTATCCAATGCCGCGACGTGTTCGACAAAATCGCGTCGTGCCAGTATGCCGCCATGCACTTTTGGGTGCAGCGTCTTGACACGACCATCTAGCATTTCGGGAAAGCCCGTGTAATCGGCTACTTCGGTCACCTTCAAACCGTTCTCGGCCAGCAGCTTGGCGGTACCGCCGGTGGACAGAATATTGACGCCCATATCGGACAAGGCGCGCGCAAAATCCAGCACGCCAGTTTTGTCGGAAACGGAAATGAGAGCTTGTTTGATCATGATGAAATGAAGATAGGTAGTTGAGACAAGATAATCGGGACCAGGCGTGCAAGCAGCTTGGAAGAAAAACCGTGGCCTTCTGACTTGCTGCTGGTGCTATGACTTGGTGGCTGATCTCAGCCAATACGCTGCGATCTCCGGTCGCTCAGAGAAATCGCCCTACAGTAAATCGTGTTGCTGCAACTTCTTGCGCAAGGTGTTGCGATTAATACCCAACATGTCGGCCGCGTGCGACTGATTGCCACCTGCGCGCTCCATAACGGCTTCCAGTATCGGCTTTTCGACTGTGAACACCACCATCTCATATACATTCGATGGTAGTTGCTCGCCCAGATCGCGGAAATATTTTTCCAGGCTTTTCTTGACGACGTCTTGGATATTATCTTTGCTCATGATTCCGTTGCGCTAGCGTTTTGGGTGGTTCTGAAGCCGTGCTTAGTTGTGCTCGCCTTGTGTACAGACAATAGCGATACTGCCGATCAAGCCGCCAGTTTTTCTTCGGCGGGACGATATTGTAACCGTTCGCCGTAGATCAACTGCGATTCAAAAAAGTTATCGACTGCCGCCAGTTGCAATGCACAGTCTTCCAGCCTGTTCATCTGCTGACGAAATTCCTCGCCACCAGCCAGCGCCTGGACATACCAGCCTATGTGCTTGCGCGCGGTACGCACGCCGAGGTAGTCGCCATAAAATGCATAATGCGCGCGCAGATGCTCATCCATCAATGCACGAACTTCGGCGATCATCGGGGACGGCAAATACTCACCGGTGCGCAGAAAATGCTCAATCTCACGGAATATCCACGGTCGTCCCTGTGCCGCGCGGCCGACCATGATGGCGTCAGCGCCTGTTACCTGCAATACATACTGCGCCTTTTCTGGCGTAGTGATATCTCCATTTGCCACCACCGGAATCGCCACTGCCGCCTTGACTGCGGCGATTGTCTCGTATTCCGCCTCGCCACTGTAGCCATCGGCGCGGGTGCGACCATGCAGCGTCAACATCGCAATCCCGCTCTGCTCGGCGATGCGCGCAATGTTCAATGCATTCTTGTGCGCTCTATCCCAGCCGGTGCGAAACTTCAATGTCACCGGTACGTCGACGGACTTCACTACCGCCTCCAGAATTTCTGCCACCAAATTTTCATGCTGCAGCAAGGCAGAACCGCACCAACTGTTGCACACCTTTTTAACTGGGCAACCCATGTTGATGTCGATGATCTGCGCACCACGATCCACATTGAATTTTGCACACTCGGCCAGCATCAGCGGATCGGCGCCAGCAATTTGCACCGCGCGTGGCGCCATCTCACCATCATGGTTAATACGGCGCGACGTTTTTTCCGACGCCCATAATTTTGGATTGGATGCGGCCATTTCAGACACCGCGTAACCAGCCCCCAATTGTTTGCACAATTGACGGAAAGGTCTATCCGTCACACCGGCCATCGGGGCGACGAAGACATTGTTAGCAAGTGAGTAAGGACCGATTTTCACGTGTGCGATGCATCAGAAAGAGAACAATACAAATAATAAAAACATCAGTTAACTAGTATGCGGCATACGAATATCGCCACACCCTCAGCCACTACAAACAGCAGCACTGCTGCCCAGCGCGCACACCAAACTAACGCGCATTATCCACTTCATCCAAGGCGTGCTTATTAAGATGCGAAACATCCGCCCATTCCAGAATGCGGAATTCGTCGCCATCCAGGCTTAAGCGATTAATGCTTGCATTCAACACTGGAAAATCACGCGGATGCTCATACGGTAGCTTGTGCACATGTCGATACATCGTATCAAGCACACCACCATGCGTCACGATCGCTATCTTGCGATAACTGTCGTCACTCTCGGCTATGCGTGCCACGCATGCCAGTACACGCATCGAAAATTCACGCAAGGTCTCTGCATGATATTGCCCACAAGGGTAACGCGCATCCAAATCACGTCGCTTCCACTCAGCAAATGCGGGCGGATAACGCTCCTCAATTTCTGGATGCAACAAGCCCTCAAACGCGCCGAAACAGCGCTCTCGCAAACTTGGTTCGAGCTGCACTTTTAAGCCCTGCGGCATCGCAATCGCTTTGGCGGTATCGGTCGCACGGCGTAAATCACTGGCGAAAATCGCATCCAGTGGCTCATCTAGCAGGCGGCGCCCAAGCGCGGTCGCTTGCCGCAAACCTTCACGGTTCAAACCGATATCTAGATGCCCTTGCAAACGCTTGTCGACATTCCACTGCGTCTCACCGTGGCGTATGAACAATATTTCAAGCAAGAGAGTTCCCTTGCTCGTTGATCGCAGCATCCGTGACATCGGGATTCAGGGAGTACGTTCCATGCATGCTGGTTTGCGCCAGTATATGGCTTTTCATTGCTTCTCTTACCTGCGCACCACCAAACTTGCCATCCAGCGGCAAACGCGCAATATCCAACGCGTACAGTGTAAAAATATAGCGATGCATCAACGCGTCGTTCCACGGTGGGCATGGACCGTCATAGCCAAAGTAATCGCCCGCCATATCCGGATCTTTTGCAAACCAGCCGGTGTAATCATTGAGACCTTGGCGCGCCGTGGTATCTGCGCCGACCATCGGCGCATCAGAGATCGCTGGCCCCGATTTACCATGCTGCGTGATACCGTTGGAAAAACTAGCTGCCGCAATTTCTGTTGCACTCACAGGCAGATCGATTAAGACCCAGTGAAAAAAATCCACTCGCGGCAAATCAGCGGCGACGGTTTTACCTTCTTGATTAACCTCATCGCTGCGCGACGGCACATCGGGGTCGTGTGCGATCAACGTCAATGATTTGGTGCCCGCCGGTACATCACACCAAGCTAGGTGCGGATTGTGATTATCCGACATGGTCACATGTGTAGTCGCATGCGGCACGCAAAATGCATACTCGCCAGGAATGGCGTCGCCATCTTTGAAAGAATTACTCGACAGTTTCATTCCGCTCTCCAGATTATTAGCTCTATGCGCATTTTAACGACTCACCGTGTCTCGCGCATTCCCTGCTCTCCAGTACTTGCCTAGGATGCATGGATTTCAACAAGACTAAATCGATGGTCGAACTTGCAACCAAAACGTCACTGGGCCGTCATTTGTCAACGAGACCTGCATATCAGCACCAAATTGTCCGGTCTCGACTAGCGCATGCTCTTGTACATATACGCGCTTCGCCTGAATGACAAAATAATCGAACAATTCGCGCGCTAAAGCTGGCGCCGCCGCTGGCGTAAAAGAGGGGCGCGTGCCAGATTGTGTATCCGCTGCCAGTGTAAACTGCGGCACCAACAATAAGCCGCCGCTGACCTCCTTAACACTGCGATTCATCTTGCCAGCAGCATCGGCAAACACGCGATACGCCAACAATTTACTCAGCAACGCATCAGCTTCTTTCTGCGTATCGCCGCGCTCGGCACAGAGCAACACCAAAAGTCCTTGTGCGATTTCGCCAATGATGGCGTTGTCAACTCGCACATCGGCATGTGTAACACGCTGTAATAAGGCGATCAAAATTTCATCCTCACGGCAAAGCCCTCATTGCATCATTGCCGCATACTCGCAAGATCAACATTCAGCTCAACGTTCTAACTCAAGGTTACCCGTGCAAACTTACGTTTACCGACCTGGAACACGCAAGTGCCGGCCTCGACCTTCAAACCTTTGTCACTAATCGCTGTACCGTCAATGCGCACACCACCCTGCTCGACCATGCGCAACGCTTCTGAAGCGGAAGCACACAAATTAGCTTGCTTCAGCAGTTGCCCTATGCCGAGCGGTGCGCCAGACAGGCTGACTTCGGGAATATCATCCGGAATCCCGCCCTTGGAGCGATTTACGAAATCAGCCAACGCATCTTCCGCCGCTTGCACCGTATGAAAGCGCGCAACGATTTCCTGGGCCAGTAATACCTTGATATCACGCGGATTACGGCCGTCCTGCGTTTCTTTCCTGAATTGTGCGATTTCTGCCAGTGAACGGAAAGACAAGAGTTCGTAATAACGCCACATCATCACGTCGGAAATGCTCATCAGCTTAGCAAACATGGTGTTGCCCGGCTCGGTGATGCCAATGTAGTTACCCTTAGACTTGGACATTTTTTCCACACCGTCCAGCCCTTCCAGCAGTGGCATCGTCAAAATGCACTGCGGCTCCTGTCCATAATCCTTTTGTAGCTCACGGCCGACCAGCAGATTGAATTTTTGATCAGTGCCACCGAGCTCCAGATCAGCGCGCAGCGCAACTGAATCATAGCCCTGCATCAGTGGATACAGCAGTTCGTGCACCGAAATCGGCGTATTTGCCTTGAAACGCTTGGTAAAGTCCTCGCGCTCCAGAATCCGCGCCACCGTGTATTTGGCCGATAACTCAATCATGCCGCGCGCGCCCAACGGGTCACACCATTCAGAGTTGTAGCGGATTTCGGTCTTTTCTGGATCGAGTACCAGACTGGCTTGCGCAAAATAGGTCTTGGCGTTTTCCTCGATTTGCTCTTTGGTTAACGGCGGACGCGTAATGTTACGACCTGACGGATCGCCGATCATCGAAGTGAAGTCACCGATCAAAAAAATCACGGTATGGCCCAGATCTTGCAACTGACGCATCTTGTTGAGTACGACGGTGTGACCAAGGTGCAAATCGGGAGCAGTTGGATCCAACCCCAGCTTAATCCGCAAAGGCGTGCCGCTTTGTTCAGCGCGCGCCAGCTTTTGCGCAAATTCGGACTCGATTAACAGCTCTTCAACACCGCGCTTGGTGACGGTCAAAGCTTCTTGAACAGTGTCGGAAAGGGGCAATGATGCCGTTTTGGTGTGCAATGCGTTTTGCGGTGAAGCGTCCATAAGAGCTACTTTGTAAAAAATTCTATAAAGAAATTTGTAAGAAAAGCGGTAAAAACCGCTGTAGGAAAACAAGAAATAGGTACAATGCCCTTTAAATTTTTATTTGCTGTTCCTTCTAACCTTGCCGTTACGCTACCAATAAAAGCAAAAAGAAAGAGAAACCGAACAAGCGGCTGATTTTAACTTATTGCATGTTCACATTAAATAAATTCCTGAGCTTAGGCTCTGCTAGTAAGAAACTTCTTCTCGGTAGTTCACGCAAAACCCGCATCGCTTCCGGCTCAGCATTGTTGCTAGCTGTGTGTGCATTTGGTGCTGCAGGTGTCGCACCGACGCCTCCCGATCTGAAAGACATCGAGATCCGTGCAATTACGCAGGATCTGGCCTTGCCTCATTTGGCTGATCAAATTGCCGCATTAGATGCGAGTCAGCAAAGCTACATCAATGAAGAGCGTGTACGTTCCGGCGATACGCTCGGCTCGGTGCTTGATCGTTTAGGCGTCGATGATGCTGATGCGATGAACTTCATCAAGTCCGATGCCGTGGCGCGCAATATCCTATATTTAAAAGCTGGCAAACATATCCGTGCAAAAAGCTCGGAAGATGGCGAACTCAGCTGGCTCAGTAGCACGATTTACGACAACAACAGCGACTCGCTCAAAAATGTTGTGGTCAAGCGCGAAGGCACGCACTTTATCTCTAGCGAAACACCAGTTGCACTGGAGCGACGCGTAGAAATGCGCTCCGGTGTCATCAAATCTTCGTTGTTTGCGGCGACGGATGCGGCACAAATTCCGGACAGCGTCGCCTCGCAAATGGTCGATATGTTTGCGACAGATATCAATTTTGGCTCCGATTTACGTCGTAATGACCGCTTCAACGTGGTCTACGAAACTTTTTGGCAAGACGGTGAGTACATTCGCTCGGGACGTGTGCTCGCGAGTGAATTCATGAATGGCGCCAGCACTTATCAAGCCGTTTGGTTTCAAGAGCCAAGCAGCAAACAGGGTGGCGGCTATTACAGCTTCAACGGCAAATCGCTGAAAAAAGCCTTCCTACGCTCGCCGATCAAATTTACCCGTATTTCATCTGGTTTTTCGATGCGCAAGCATCCGATTTTTGGCAAATGGAAGCAGCATGCCGGCGTCGACTTTGCGGCAGCGTCGGGTACGCCTATCCACGCTTCGGCGGATGGCACGGTTGAATTTAAAGGTGTGCAGCGCGGTTATGGCAACGTCATCGCACTCAAACACTGGTCAAATTATTCCACCGTCTACGCCCACATGAGCCACTATGCAAAAGGCATCCACAAGGGCAGCAAGGTGTCGCAGGGCGATGTAATTGGTTATGTCGGTATGACCGGCTGGGCAACTGGCCCTCATTTACATTATGAGTTCCGCGTTAACAACAAAGCGCGCGATCCGATGTCGGTCGATATCCCGAATGCGCGTCCGCTGACCGCGATGCAAATGCAACAATTCAAAGGCGTGGCAAACGACATGGCACATCGCTTTGCACTGTTGATGCCCGAAAATCAAAATACCAAACTAGCATCACGATAAGTCTCTCGCACTTTGCGGATCTTCACGGTCAGCAATAAGGGCAAAACAAAACCGTTCGCAACTGTTTGACTGAATTACAATTCACTCAACATTGACGAACGGTTTTTTATGTCCTCATCTGATTCCAGCATTTCTTTTTTTATCGGACTGATGTCCGGCACTAGCCTCGACGGTGTCGATGGCGCGCTTGCGTCATTTGACGATACGGGTAAGTTAACGCGCACTTGGGCGACCGCTTATGTACCGTTTCCAACGTCGTTACGTGGCGATCTGATGGCATTGCAATCGACTGGCGTAGACGAAATACATCGTGAGGCAGTCGCAGCAAATCAACTCATCACCTACTACGCTGAATGCGTTGCGATGCTGCTCACGCACGCCAATATCTCAGCTGATCGCGTTACTGCGATTGGCGCGCACGGTCAAACCATCCGACACCGGCCGGAAGCAGGTTACACACGGCAAATCAATAACCCAGCCTTGCTAGCTGAATTGACTGACATCTCGGTGATTGCAGATTTTCGTAGTCGCGATCTTGCCGCTGGTGGTCAAGGCGCGCCGTTGGTCCCGGCTTTTCACCACGCCATGTTCGGCGACGCCAGCGAGAATCGCGTGGTCGTCAACATCGGCGGCATCAGCAACATTAGCATCCTGCCTACGCAGTTAGACCGGGCCGTGATTGGATTTGATACTGGGCCTGGCAATGTATTGATGGACGCATGGATCGCGCAGCATAACGGCAGCCGCTACGATGCTGATGGCGAATGGGCAAAAAGTGGAAACGTGCATGAGGGCTTACTCAACGCATTGGTTGATGAAGATTTTTTTGCATTATCACCGCCGAAAAGTACCGGACGCGACCTGTTTCATCCAGCATGGCTGGCAGAAAAATTGGCTGGATTCCCCAACATCGTCAGCGCGGATGTACAGGCTACGTTAACCATGTTCACCGCCAGTACATTGAGTGAGGCGATCAAAGTATATGCGCCCGAGACGCAAGCGGTCTATGTATGCGGTGGCGGCGCTTATAACGGTTTGTTGATGTCTTTGATTGAGAGTAGATTGAAACTGCATCAGCCAAAAATTAAGTTAGCGTCAACCGATACACTCGGTATCGCACCGAATCAGGTGGAGGCGCTCGCTTTCGCTTGGTTAGCACAACGTTTTAACGCGCGACAACCAGGCAATCTCCCCGCAGTTACTGGCGCACGTGGCCTACGCATATTGGGCGCGCTTTATCCCGCCTAACTCGATCAACACGCATCCGTTTGATGCGACGGCCGCATTCACTCGCCGTCGCTTGTTTATAAAAGTAACCAGAAGAAAAAACGTGTAGTGCATTCACACGACAATCAACAAATCCAATAAAAAAGCGCAGAAATCATCTGCGCTTTTTTGCGATCAAGTCGTTTGCGACTCACTCGATAATCAACTCAATCTATCATGCTGAAAACGACGAACCGCAACCGCAAGTTGTACCTGCGTTCGGATTTTTGATAACGAACTGTGCACCTTCGAGATCGTCTTTATAATCAATTTCTGCGCCAACCAGATATTGATAACTCATCGAGTCGATCAACAACTGCACACCATTTTTTTCCATCGTGGTGTCATCTTCGTTAACGATTTCATCAAAAGTAAAACCGTATTGAAAACCGGAGCAGCCGCCGCCCTGCACAAATACGCGCAGTTTCAAATCTGGATTTCCTTCTTCTTCAATCAGTTCAGCCACTTTGGCCGCAGCGCTGTCGCTGAAGTTGATTGGGGATGGCATTTCGGTAATTGCATTCATTTCAAGCTCCTGCTAGGTAACACAGTCATTATAGACCGCGCCCAAGTTTTACGTATTATTTGCCGCTAAAACCGGCGCCGCCAACTTTAGCACTGGCTCATCGAGTGCGTGCGTCAATTGTCCTGATACCACTGCACCGCCATGCATCTCCAGCGCCTTGTATTGCACATCACCAGTTATGCGGGCTTTGGGCTGCAATTCAAGCAGCTCCGATGAAAATACCGGCCCCACCACTTCGCCATTGATCAACAAATGCGCAACGCGCACCTCACCTTCAACCTTGGCATGTTCCGAAATCACCAACATGCTGATTTCATCCGCATTGGCAATTACGTCGCCCTTAACCTTGCCATCAATACGCAAACCACCTTTGAAGTGAACGTCCCCCTCGATCGTTGTCGAGGCACCGATCAGACTATCGATGGTACTTTTGGCTTTTCGACCTAACATGACATCACTCCTTACAAATTTGCGAACTGTTGCGCGCGCAGCGCACCTTTTTGAAAAATTTTCACCTGTACCGATTTGACGACCGCGTCCTCAGGAATCGTCAACATACCTTCTATTCTTTGATAACTCGGAAAAGAAAGTGTGAACTTATCGGCAGCACCAGCTTTTGGGAAAGTCATAATAGCACTTTTACCCTTCTGTACCAGCGTCAAAACAAGCTGATAATTGCCTGCAAATTCAGGCAAATTTCTGCCGCCTTGCATAATTAATAATTGATAACGTAGTTGCGTCGGCTCTATCATTTCAATGCGAAAACGTCGAATTGCCACGCCTTGCATACCTTTGTCGGTCGGTAACAGGCTTTCAAAAAATGACAAATCATCCTTCAGTTGGCCATTTTCGAGCTGCAAGCTCTTAATCTGCTGGGTTAACTGCGCCTGTAACGCATGCTCTATATTCAAGCGGCTTTCGGACGCATTAACAGTCGCTTCAAATCGATCTCGCTCTTGCTGCACTTGCTGCAAGGTCTGTTGCAAATCCGCATATTGCTCTTTTGTTACTGCCGGTTTAAACCCAGTAAAGTTTCGTCCTTGGTCGTAAGTCCACAATGCGATCGCGCCGCCCAAACCCAATACAATCGCAATAAACACTGCACGTAATGGCCATGGCAGATGATTTTTGATCGTCATCCGCGGCGCGCCGACCGACCAACGCTGCAACCAGCGCTTACGTCGCAGTGATTTGAAAACTGGTTTCGGTTGCGTCATCTTCGCAAACCTTAGGGCAGAATGGGAAGCTGCATCAGCCCCATCGTCTCGTCCAGATCAAACATCAGATTCATACATTGAACCGCTTGGCCAGACGCACCCTTCACCAGATTATCCTGTACTACTAACACCACCACGGTATCGCCAGTGTTGCCAGCGCCAGTTGGTCTGTGCAATGCAATACGCAACATATTGGATGCGCGCGTAGAGCGAGTTTCTGGGTGCGAGCCAAATGGCATGACGTCGACAAATGGCTCGTCTTTGTATGCGTTTTCAAACAGCGCTTGCAAACTTGCGTTGTCGAGGTGCTGATTTTTTTGATTCAAGCGTGCGTACAGCGTCGAATGCATGCCCCTTATCATCGGCACCAAATGCGGTGTAAACATCAAACCGATTTTTTCATTTGTCAGATGCTGCAGACGCTCAATGGTCTCTGGCAGATGCCGATGTCCTGACACCGCATAGGCTTTGAAATTGTCGCTCGCCTCGGAGAATAAAGTCGCCACCGACTCTTTGCGACCAGCGCCAGAAACGCCTGATTTACAGTCTGCGATCAGATGTGAGGCATCAATTACCCCTGCCTTCAGCAATGGAGCCAAACCCAATTGCATCGTTGTTGGATAACAACCAGGATTGCCGACGATGCGCGCTTTCTTAATCGCCTCGCGATTTAATTCAACCAAGCCATATGCTGCTTCTTTCAGCAATTCAGGGCAGCTGTGCGGCAGCTTGTACCACTGCTCAAAAGCAGTAGTATCTTGCAAACGAAAATCAGCAGCCAGATCAATCACTTTGACACCCGCCGCCAGCAATGCCGGCGCTTGTGCCATCGCCACGCCATGCGGCGTAGCAAAGAAAACTACATCGCATTCATTCAGTTTGGCCTTGTCAGGCGACGAAAAAGCAAGATCAACGCGACCGCGCAGTGACGGGAACATATCTGCCACTGGTGTGCCGTCTTCCTTGCGCGAGGTAATGGCGGTCAATTCAACTTGCGGATGTAGTGCAAGCAAACGCAACAGTTCTACACCGGTGTATCCAGTGCCGCCAACGATACCAACTTTAATCATGATTCATCTACTCCATATTCGGTACGAATAACTGCTGTGCGAATGCTTATTCTGCGCTTATTACAAACCACTCATTTCACTCTAATTTGTTGCACCTAGGTTATTTTAGCAGGCGCTAACGTAATCAACGTTATGGCAGCGCAAGTTGCTACTTCCTTAGGCATAACAATAACTAAAACTTTCAAATAAAAAAGCCGCCAGGCGCAAACCGGGCGGCTTTGAGAGACACATTCGGTGCGCAACAAAAGCGCAGTGCCGAATGTAACCCTATTAACGCTTGGAGAACTGCTTGGCGCGGCGCGCTTTGCGCAGACCAACTTTTTTACGCTCAACTTCACGTGCATCACGTGTAACGAAACCAGCTTTTGACAGTTCTGGCTTTAAAGTTGCATCGTAGTCGATCAAGGCGCGAGTGATACCGTGACGCACCGCACCCGCTTGACCGGATTCACCGCCGCCGTTGACGTTGACCATGATGTCGAAAGTTTCAACATTGTTAGTCAATTCCAAAGGCTGACGAATCACCATCAAGCCAGTTTCGCGCGAAAAGTATTCAGCAGCTGGTTTGCCATTGACAACGATCTGACCTGAGCCAGATTTGATAAAAACGCGAGCCACTGCACTTTTGCGACGGCCGGTTCCGTAATTGTAGTTACCGATCATGTCTGTTCCTTAGAATTCAAGTGCTTGTGGTTGCTGCGCAGTGTGCGGATGAGTTTCCTCAGCGTACACTTTGAGCTTTTTAATCATCGCGTAGCCGAGCGGGCCTTTAGGCAACATGCCTTTGACCGCTTTCTCAAGCGCGCGACCTGGAAAACGCTGTTGCATTTTCAGGAAGTTGGTTTCATAGATACCGCCTGGATAACCAGTGTGGCGATAGTATTTTTTGTCTGTTGCTTTGGTACCGGTCACGCGCAGTTTGCCTGCGTTGATCACGACGATAAAATCGCCGGTGTCGACGTGAGGAGTAAATTCTGGCTTGTGTTTGCCGCGCAATCGGCGTGCCACTTCGCTGGCAACACGTCCGAGGACTTTGTCCGTCGCGTCAATCACGAACCAATCGCGCTGGACTTCATGTCCTTTAGCGGAGAAGGTTTTCATGGTGATGACTTTCTGTATAAATTTAAATGCTCAAAATGGTGGTTACCTGCACTGAAAAAACCTAGTACAGGTACTCGCCCTTGTATGCTCTTCCTGAGCAAAAGGAAGAACCGCAAATTATAATCTTTTCAAAGACTTGACGTCAAACGATCCCTGCAAATTAATGGCGCCAACGCCGATTTATGTCGCGATAAAGCGATTTTGTTGCCATTCCCCTATTTTTTGATTTATTCAGGCTACGTCAACCTGTCGACATTGCGCCTCCGCGCCTTTATCTCAACCTTTTACTCTGCGCCTCATCTCTGCACATTTATTTGCCAGCCAGCTGCAGTTACAATGAGGCTATCTTTTACTCACCGAGATTGATCAATGGAATGCACAGTGCGTTGGACCGGCCTATCCGGCATGACCTTTTTAGCAGAAACCGGCTCCGGCCATGTGGTTGCAATGGATGGCGCGCCCGAAGGCGGTGGCCGCAACCTAGCGCCGCGGCCTATGGAAATGGTCTTACTAGGCACCGGCGGCTGCACCGCCTATGACGCCGTCGTGATTCTGCGCACCAATGGTCAAGATATACGCGGCTGCGAAGTCTCATTGAAAGCCGAACGCGCAGAAACCGATCCCAAGGTGTTCACCAAAGTCCACTTTCATTTCACCGTGAGCGGCCGCGATCTTAAACCTGCGGTTGTAGAACGTGCGATCAGACGCTCACACGAAAAATACTGCTCCGCATCGATCATGCTGGAGAAAACTGCAGAACTGACGCATTCATTTGAGATCGTCGAAGAAGGCACTGCAGCAACCACCGCTGCATCACCAACAAATTGACCCCTTACAAATGACGTCTACTTGCTCAATCTCCACGCACGAGACGTCATCGTTATCAAACGGCTGTTTTGCGCAGGGTCGCCCCCCCCTATTCAAGGCCGAGCACGATATAAACATCCACCCAACTTCCTTAAGGCTATCGAGGGCGAATGCGCAATTGCTTATGCCTTAAATATAGTAAGCGGTTGTCGTCATAACTTTAGCCATTGCGCCCATCGCTTGCTGTGTCAGCGGCGTCACCTGTTGCGCGCCCAACAGTTTTGCAGTCTCCCCGTGCGCAGCCTCATCAGCACTCATTTGCGCGACGATGGCGCGTGATTTGGCATCGTTCGTCGGCAACCTTTGCAAATGACTATTGAGATGCGCCTCGACCTGGCGCTCGGTTTCGACCACAAACCCCAAGCTGCGCGTATCACCTAATCTGCCAGCGACCGCGCCCAATGCATAAGCGCCGACATACCAAAGCGGATTGAGAAAGCTGGTGTGGGAGCCAAGCTCACGCAAACGCTGAGCGGTCCAAGCCAAGTGATCTTCCTCCTCCTGTCCAGCATGTAATAGTTGTTGCCGGATCTCGTCGGTATGTGCAAATTGCGCCTGCGCTTGATACAAGGCTTGCGCGCATACCTCTCCCACATGATTAACGCGCATCAGCGCCGCGCTATGGCGACGATCTGCATCGCTTAAAGTCTTCTCGGCCGCCTGCTCCGCCGGACTGCTACGTGTAGCAGTAGACACGCCACTCATTACACGCAAAGCCCCATCGAAATGCGTAATAAAGCGATCAAAAGGATTCATCAAAAGCACCCATCTAACCTATACAAAAAAATAACCAAGATATTTGTTGCCATAAAGCTACACGCTTTCGCGACACACGACGCGAATTAATGAATACTCCCCTGACTAGAAAAATTACCCTTCGCTCTCGTGCAGACATACAAGCACGAAACGGAAAATAAAGCGCGTCAAAAATAAACGCGCCGAACAATAAACGTAAAAACGCGCAAAGATAAATAACAGCAGAAAAAATAGCGTCACCGTAATGTTGGAAATCATGCCGCGATCGCATACAACAACGCTGGAATCACATCAAAAATAACACGGCTATCCAAAATGATGAAAATTCACGCTTTCGCGATGCTCCAAATACTGCTCTTTTTTTTCGCTTTCACTATATCCATGGGACTAGCCCATGCGGATACGCCGATGACCATTTATGGCACCTTTGACCGCGCCTCGGACGATACCGCCGCAAAAGAGCCGGAAGGTAGTCAGTTCCGCAAGGGTCAAACGATAGTGCCGCAATCTTCCATCACGATATACGGCACCATCAACGTTGGCTTGCGCCGCCTCAGCAATGTCAATGCAGAGGGTGGCAGCACATTAAAGATGAGCTCGCTTGGCGAATATTACGGCAACCGCATTGGATTCAAGGGTGTGGAAGACCTTGGCGATGGTTTAAATGCGCATTTTCATATAGAGGCAGGCTTTAATTCCGGTACCGGTGCCCTCGATAATAAGAGTGATCGCTTGTTTAACCGAATTTCATCAGTTGGCATGGCCGGCTCTTTTGGCACGATAGACCTAGGGCGGCAACCCTCTGTCGCGGTTAAAACCGTGTATGCGTATGAGCCGTTTCGATTCCGCTACGTTTACATCATCCCACTCGCCGGTGCTGCCGCTGGCGACGTTGCCGGCAGGGTCAACCGCCCCTTTGGTACCACAGACGGTCCTCGCTTCAGCAATGGCGTCCAATACTTCGGTAAATTCAACAATTTCACCGTCGGTACCGAATATATTTTTGGTGAGGCATCCGGCGATAACAATGCCGGTTCGGCCAAAGCCTTAGGGCTGAGCTATAAATCCGACCCCTTTGTCATTGGCGGCGCCGTTACCAGACACGAGCCAAATGTTGCTACAGCTGGCAAATCGGCAGATTATCAGGCGCAAAACCAGTTTACCTATGGTGCCGCGTATGAAGCAGGCGCGCTACGCCTTGCGGGCGGCTATATGCGCACTGATACGGACACCGGTAGCCTGCGCCGCACGCAACAAACCCAAAACCTATGGCTAGGCGGCAGCTATGAATTCACTCCCACTATCAGCCTGACCGCGGGACATTACCGCACCACCTTAAGCGGCGATCTGGTTGGCCGCCGCGACCTCACCATCCTCAGTGTGACGTATGCGCTTTCGCAATGGACTAATCTTTATGCAGAAATTGACCACGCCACATTAACTGGCGTTGCCAGTCTTGCCGTGGGCGGTCAGAGCAAGCAACTTGGCATTTCGACTGGCATTAATCACGCATTCTGATAAAAGGCCCAGCAATAAAATGCAGCGAGATCATACAAATGACACTTAAAAGTCATTAAATTGTCATAAATTCTTTTTTGTTGCTAAATTAAGACAGCAACAAGCCTGTTTCTTATTTGTATTATTCCCGTCATATTGATTTGTTCCAATCAGATGCATCAGCTTGCGAGTAGAACGCAAGGTCTGAAAAAATTGCCACCGTTAAGCGTGGCGTTTAAAAACATCACTAAGGAATTGGAATGAAAAAATCGCTTTTGGCGCTCGCAATTTTTGGAGCATTCGCTGGCACCGCGTCGGCACAATCGTCCGTAACCGTCTACGGTATCGTTGATACTGGTTTCAGCAGCACCGATGTGGGCGGCAACAATGGTCGCGCCACAGGCATCGAATCGAGCGGTCAGTCGACCAGCCGTTTCGGCTTCAAAGGCACGGAAGATCTAGGTGGAGGAATGAAAGCTATTTTCCAACTGGAAAATGGCATCAAGACTGATGATGGCACGGCGGGGACAACTTCAGCGTTCGATCGCATTTCCATCATTGGCCTAGAAGGTTCGTTCGGCGCAGTAAAACTGGGCCGTCAACAGTCAGTCACCAAAAATGCATATGACGCGATTGACCCATTTAGCGACAGCGGCAGCATCGGTCCGATCTCGAAAATTTTCTTTAATGCTAAAGGTCCAGGTCGCGATTCGAACTCTATTAAATATTCGACCCCATCTTTTGCAGGCTTCAAAGCACAAGCTGAATACGCATTTGGCGAAGTTACCGGCGATACCGGTGCAAACAGCCAAGCCAGCGTTGGCCTAGGTTACAAAAACGGCCCATTGAACGTGCAATTCGCTTACAACAGCAAGGACACATCGAACGCAACCCCTACCACCACAATGGATTCGGACGTTGCCTTTTTGGGTGCTACATATAACTTTGGTGCATTCACGCTACATGGTGCCTATGCAAATACCAAGTTTGATGACAAAACAGCGGTCAATGCCGATACGGAATTCAATAACGGCATGATCGGCGTTACCGTCCCATTTGGCGCCAGCACCGTCTATGCAACGTACGCAGTGAACAATAACAAAGATGTGTCAAACAGCGATTCGCAAAGGATTGCCCTGTTGTACACCTATTCGCTTTCGAAACGCACTAACTTATACACAGGCTATGCACGCACCTCAAATGACGATAAGGCAAAACTGAGCGGCGCAGCAGCAAACGGCGAAAACGTTACCACTTACAACTTAGGTATTCGCCACAAGTTCTAATCGCTTGCCGATACGATTCACAAATCGAAAGCAAAAAAGCATCTGAAGGTGCTTTTTTGCTTTATTAGCACCTGTATCAATAACCATCTCTTAAAGTCTGTTCACGATCTTGTTTGCATCTGGGAAAATACGCGAATGCGTACTAAGAGATATACGAGCGACATCAATCGCGAACGGTCAATTTGTATGAAGTATTCTGCACGGCGCTGCAGCCATACTGTTTTAACCGAGATTGTCCATTAGGAATTTGATGGGCTCGGCGTGAGCTTCACTGGCTCTCCCGCATTGGCCCACAAGCCCTCAAACCACGGTCTTCGTTTGCGCGCCACTGCCAGACGAAACGTCTGCTTGGTGTTCTTCGTGTTGTCATCCCACAGTGCCCCCACAGCCAGCACCTGGTGGTGCAGCGTTGATAGAGTGTGATGCACCTTTTGGCGCATCACGGCATGGCGAAATACACTCATCAAGTTGTAGGCCAGCATCGTCACCCCCAGTGCCGCCTCGGTAGCCCAGAAGTCGCGCAACACAAAGCTGCCCAAGCCAAAGTCCGCCTTGAGCTCCTTGATCCGGTTCTCGCAATCTGCACGCCCGCGGTACAGGCGCCACACCTCCAGCGCCGGAATGCTCAAGTCCGGTGAGCATGGCACCATAGCGCCAGCCCTGCAGATCCGGGTCATCGGCAAACAACGATAACGTCTTGCCCGCCACCGCACCATTCTTGCGTTTGATATGCTGGCGCACCACCACCAGGCGCTGTGGTGTCCCCCAGCCGTGCGGCTGGTAGCTCAACTCGGAGACTTCCAGACCCACCTCGACTTGCTGCCACTTGCACTGATCTACGATAGATTGCTGTAGTGCATGCGTCAGTCGGGCGCTGATGATGTGGCTGATCTTCTTGGCTTTGAGCAGGGTCACTATGGTCTTGTCATAAAAACCACTGTCGGCGCGAAACAGGCCCACCTTGGTGGCCCCCAGGTTCTCCAGTGTGGACTCAATAAAACCTTCGATGTTGTTGCTCGATGCGGTGTTGCCCGGGCGCAGCCAGAAGTTGGCCACCAGGCGCCAGTCTGCTACGAACGCCAACAGCGGGTGGTGGCTGGCGCGACCCTTGTTCTTGGGGTTGTAGCCCTTGGCGCCGCCTTCGATCTGGCTGCCCCAGCGGGTTAATACGGTGGAGTCCACATCCAGGGTGATGGGGTTGAATTGGAGTTTGTCGAAGAGCCAACGGTAACTGCTGCTTTGCACTCGACTGGCGCTGGGTTGGTCAAAGCGCTGGAATAACCTGACGATGGCTTTGTGGCCTGCGGCTTTGCCCCAGCCGAACAGGCGCACCAGGGTGCTGTCCAGGCGGGTGATGTCGGCATGGGCAAAGCGCGCCGCGCCGCACCAGATACTGACGATCATTTGTTCAATGAGTTGTTCTGGCGCATAGCCCCGGTTGGAGCCGGGCTGGGGTAGATCCCAGCTTTTCAGAGCTTCTTTGAAACCCATGCCGTCAAGCATGCGCTTCAAAAGGGCCAGGCCACCCCAGGCGGTGACTTCGCGGGAGGTGAATTTGAGATCGAACGGCGTTTCTGGGGGCATGGTCACTCCAAATTGCACTGAGCTCGTTGATTTCATTGGGGATTTCTAATGGTATCCATTAGAAATCCGGGCGTATCCGGGACACACCGGACTGGTGCACGATAGCAGTCTGGGGTCTAATGGACAATCTCGGTTTAAGTATGCAGCTACCTGCACTGACAGCGCCCCCCCCTTTAAATTGTACAAAATCTCAAATTGTGGAGATTGTAATAACTCCCAACCGGGTTTTCGTCTTCCTGGCGTTACGGCTTTAACCCATTTGTAAAAACCATGACTGGAAACACCAAGACCGCTCCAACTTCGGCAACAGAATGCCCGCCCGACCATTTGCTTGGCCGTTTCTTCTTTAAATTCGGGTCAATATCTCGTTATGCCCATTGACTTCCTTCTGTGCTCAAATCATAGGCTAAGATTGTCTATCTGAGGGGACAGTCCACTTCACTTGTTGTGGATGTAGTACTTTTTACAAATGCATGGCGGACGGTGCATCCCGACATTGAAAATGCGGCCGCCCATCCATCTTCTTATTTAACAGCGGTCACGACATAGTCGACGCCTTGCTTGACAATCTCTACCGTAACTTCCTGGCCGACCGCGAGCTTATCGAAGAGGGCCTTGTCTTTCACCGCGAAACGCATCGTCATTGCCGGCCACTCCAAACTTTTGACAGGTCCATGTGCAAGCTTTACCGTACCCTTTACAAGATCGAGCGCCTTCACTACACCAGTCGCTTGGTGGCTCATTGCCTTAAGGGCCGTGTCTTGGGCCATTTTTCCCATTCCCATGTCTTTCATATCCATATCCTTCATGCCGCCGGATTGCGCAACGACATGGCTGGATAGCGACAAGACGAGAATCAGGGGCAAGATTGTGCTAAGTTTCATGATTATTTCCTTGGTTGTTTAAGATTATTGATGCTATTGGTAAAAACCGATTGAACGTGTCAAACGGCTTCATGCAATGGACTCCTTGGCCGACGGCGGCAAGTTTTCCGCACGGATCCGCCGACACAACAGCACAGGTACCGCGAATATCTTTTTAATCGTGCTATGTATTTACATTGCGATTGTCCGGATTGGGATCATTGGCTAACCGGCTTTTGCGCTTTTCCTGGATGACCAGCACCCAGCCGTAAATCACTGGCAATACCAAAAGCGAAAGAATGGTGGCCGTGACCATGCCGCCGATCATAGGCGCTGCAATACGTTTCATGACATCCGAGCCCGTTCCGCCCCCCCACATGATCGGTACTAGGCCAGCGATCACGGCTACCGCCGTCATGGCAATGGGACGCACGCGCTGGGTAGTACCGAGCGAAACGGCACCCATGATTTCCGCGGCACTTAAATACTCGTGGCCTTCAGCACGAAGCTTGGAGATGGCCTGATCAATAAAAGTCATCACCAGCACACCGATTTCAGCGGAAACACCGGCCAGCGCAATGAAGCCTACCGCCACCGTTATCGACATGTTGTAGCCGAGCAGCCAGACCATCCAGAATCCGCCGATCAGGGCAAATGGAATGGATAGCATCACCACAGTAGGTGCCGTCAGGTTGCGGAAATTGAAGTAGAGCAGCAGAAAAATGGTTAACAGGGTGAGTGGGACAACCACTTTCAAGCGAGCGTTAGCACGCTCCATATATTCGAATTGTCCTGACCAGACCAAGGAGTATCCAGCCGGTACCTTGACGGTGCTTTCCACCTGCTTTTTCGCAGCAACCACATACCCGCCGATGTCGCTGGTCTTAATGTCTACATAAATCCAGGCATTTGGGGTGGCGTTTTCCGTTTTCACCGCGGGAGGGCCGCGCTTAAGGCTCAGTTCGGCTACCAAGGAAAGGGGAATCTGCGCTCCTGTCGGGGTTGCAATCAGCACCCGTTTCAAAGCTTCCATGTTATCGCGCAACTCACGCGGATATCGCAGATTAACAGGGTAACGCTCCAGTCCCTCGACGGTTTCGGTCACGTTCATGCCGCCAATGGCTGATTGCACCACATCCTGCACATCGCCCACGGTCAGGCCGTAGCGGGCAGCCTCTTCGCGCTTGATATCAAAGTCCAGATAGTACCCACCGGCAGCTTTATCGGCGAATGCCGACAATGTATCTGGCAACTTTTTCAGGGTTCTCTCGATATCGCCGGCGACCTTCTCCAATACATTCAGATCGGGGCCGGAAACCTTGATCCCGATTGGTGTTTTGATGCCGGTCGAGAGCATGTCGATGCGGGTTTTGATCGGGTAAGTCCAGGCATTTGCCACGCCGGGAAAGTTGATCGCCTTATCCATTTCCTGCATTAGTTCTTTCGTAGTCTTTTCAGGATTCGGCCACTGCGACTTTTCTTTCAGGCGAATGGTTGTTTCTATCATGGCTAAGGGGGCTGGATCGGTAGCGGTTTGTGCTCGGCCGATCTTGCCGAACACGTGGCGAACTTCGGGGAAGGTCGCTAGGATCTTGTCGGTCTGTTGCAACAGTTCCTTTGCCTTGGTGATGGAAATACCAGGATAAGTGCTCGGCATGTACAACACGTCGCCCTCATCCAGTGGTGGCATGAATTCCGACCCCATTTTCATAGCTGGATAAATCGTCGCCGCCAACAACAGCAGTGCAAGCAAGACCGTCATTGCACGCCAGCGAATGGCAAATTCTAGCAGCGGGCCGTGCAAGCGTTTCAGCCCGATATTGATCAGGTTCCGATCTTCACTTGGGATTTTTCCGCGAATCAGCAGCCCCATCAATACCGGCACCAGGGTGACAGCCAGCAAAGCTGCTGCGGCCATGGAATAGGTTTTGGTAAAGGCCAGCGGTGAGAACAATCGCCCCTCCTGCGCCTGCAGGGTGAATACCGGCAGAAACGACACGGTAATAATCAATAACGAGAAGAACAGGGCAGGACCGACTTCTTTGGACGCTGTAGCGATCGCAGCCCATCTTGCGTCGGGGTTATTGCCCGCTTCGCCGAGATGCTCAAGATGCTTGTGAGCGTTTTCAATCATCACGATCGCACCATCAATCATCGCGCCAATGGCAATCGCGATACCACCCAGCGACATGATGTTGGCGGACAAACCCTGCCAACTCATGATTATGAATGCGATCAAAATGCCGACTGGCAGGCTGATAATGGCGACCAGCGCGCTTCTGGCGTGCATCAAAAAGACCAAGCAGATCACTGCGACAACGATGAATTCCTCGATTAACTTCTCTTTAAGGTTGTCCACCGCACGTTCTATCAAGTCACCGCGATCATATACGGGAACAATCTCGACACCTTCGGGCAGCCCTTTCTTTAGTGTGTCCAGTTTCTCGCGCACAGCCTTTATGGTAGCCAGGGCGTTCTCACCATAACGCATGATAACGACCCCCCCAGCCACTTCGCCTTCGCCATTGAGTTCAACCAGACCCCGGCGCAGTTCGGGGCCGATATGAATGTTTGCCACTTGCTTCAGATAAATCGGCGTGCCATTTGTATCCACGCCGACGGGTATCACTTCCAGATCGTGCAGGCTCTTGATGTAGCCACGTGCACGAACCATGTATTCAGTCTCGCCCATTTCAACCAGACGACCGCCCACATCATTGTTGCTGCGCTGAATCGCCTGTTTAACCTTGGAGAGCGGAATGTTGTAGGCCCGCAGTGCGTCCGGCTTGACCTCGACTTGATACTGCTTGACGTATCCACCGACGGAAGCGACTTCGGAGACCCCTTCCACTGTCTGTAACGGGTAACGCAAATACCAGTCCTGGATTGATCGAAGTTGTGACAAATCATGTCGGCCTGACTTATCCACCAGTGCGTATTCGTAGACCCAGCCGACGCCAGTGGCATCCGGTCCCAGCTTGGGTGCCACATTGGCAGGCAGGCGATCAGCGGCGTAGTTCAGATATTCGAGCACGCGGGTGCGAGCCCAATACATGTCGGTGCCGTCTTCGAAAATCACATAGACCATAGAAAAACCAAAAAACGAATAGCCACGCACTACTTTAGTTTTCGGTACGGACAGCATCGCCGTGGTCAGCGGGTAGGTCACCTGATCTTCCACTACCTGTGGTGCCTGGCCGGGGAAGCCGGTAAAGACGATGACCTGCACATCGGAAAGATCAGGAATGGCATCCAGTGGCGTGGATCTCATCGTCTGATAACCGGCGAACGTGATCAGTAGCGTTGCAATGAGAACCATGAAGCGGTTCTTGATCGATGCATCAATCAGCGCGTGTATCATCGTTTATCACCCATGTCCATGTCGTCCATGTTCTGATTACCGGGCGTCTTCTTCGTGCTGCTGGTATCAGGCTGATGGGGCTTTATAGGTGCAGCTTCCGGCTGTATTTGCCCTGTATCTTTCCCTTTGGTTGTGGCGCTCTGATTCGGATTGCTCACTTCCATCATTTTTGCTGTCGCTTCCTTGAGTTTGGATTCGGAATCCAATAGGAACACGCTGGATGTCACCACGATCTCACCAGCCTGCAGGCCGCTAACAATCTGCGTATTGCCAGCAACCGAAACACCGACAGTGACTTTACGCGGCGAAAATTGGCCAGGAGCACGCTGAACGAATACCTGCTCTTGAGTACCTGTTCGCACGATAGATTCGGAAGGCACCACCACTGCGTCTATCTGCTTATCCGATAGAATATCGACTTCGGCGAACATGTCCGGCTTCAAGACAAGGTTCTGATTATCAAACTCCAGACGGACTTTGATGGTGCGCGTTTTGGCCTCAAGATAAGGGTAGATAAAGCCCACCTTGCCGGTGAACGTGCGCCCTGGTATGCCAGTTACCTGCATCTTTGCAGTATCGCCTTCACGCACCCAGGGCATGTCATCCTCGTAAATATCCACCAAAACCCATATACGGGATAGGTCCGCTATCATGTACAGTTCTGTATCAGGGGTGATGCGCTCGCCCTCACGTGCCCCGATATTCATTACGATGCCATTAAAGGGGGATTGAATTTGCGTGGCCTTCATGACCTTACGCTGAGCTTTGATCTGATTGATCTGGTGTTCGGGAACATCGAGAAGCTGCAAACGCTCGCGTGAAGAACGCAAAAGGCTTGTAGCCCCTTCGCGCACATCGGCAAAAGGACTTTCCTTTAATGTGGCCACGCTATTTAGCGCAAGCAGATACTCCTCCTGGGTGGCGACAAGTTGCGGCGAATAAATCGAAAGCAGCGTACTGCCTTTCTTCACCGTCTGGCCGGTTTTATCGACAAACAATTTCTCGACCCATCCGTCATATTTCGGATGCAAGCGCGCTAACCGTTGTTCATCATAGGTGACCCGCCCAATCGTGCGAATACTGCGCGATAGCGTCGCACGCGTGACTTTCGCAGTTCTGACACCGATATTCTGCACCACCGTAGGGTCTATCTTGACGGTTCCTGCGGGAGCGCTGCCCCCGGAATTTTCTTCCGGGTACACAGGAATATAATCCATGCCCATGTCATCCTTTGCAGGGACGGGCGAGGTAATGGCCGGATTCATAGGGTTACGATAAAAGGCGACCTTGCGCTCACTTGCGGCAGTTTGTTTGTTTACTGGTTCAGTCGATTTATGGAATGATATCCAATAGCCAGTGCCACCACCAATGAGCAAGGCAACGACTGCTGTTGCGATGATGTTCTTATTCATGAGATATTTCCGTGTCGGTTTTTATAGCTGTATCGTGCTGGATTGACTGTGGAATCGTCACGCCGATTGCGGCTTCAAGCCGCGCCCAGGCTTGCCAGCCTGAGCTCAGCGCTTTCCAGTATTGCGTTTCATAGTTGTAGAGCGTGACTTGGGCGCGAATGAGATTTAAAAAATCCACCTTGCTCACTTGATAAGCAGCAAGCATGGAGGCTGTTGTCTGTTTGGCCTGCGGAATGATGCCGGTTTTGAACAATGACGCCTGCTCATGACTGCCGCGGTAGTCAGCCAGTGCCTGTGCAATTTCCGTATCCACCTGCAAAGTGCGATCCTGCAAACCATATTCTTCTTTCATTACATCTGCATTGCGCTGTCCCAGCGCCCTATCCTGTTTTGTATCTGTAAAAATCGGCAAATTCATACTAAACATAAGGCTAGCAACATTGGCCCGTGCACTTCCATTTGGATTGTTGCCGTCACGAAAGCCGTAACTAACCCCTAATTTGAAGTCTGGGTAATAATCTTTTTTGGCCAACGCCACACGGGTGCGTGCTGCCTCTAGCGCATTGCGCTGCGAAGACAACACTGGCCGCGCATCCAGCGCCGTCTTGCGAAATTGCTCCATGTCCGGAATGTTCGGCAAAAATTTGTCGACTTGCGTCGGCAAGATCACCTGGGTCTCTGCACGGCGGTCAAGCAAGGCATTCAGTGCCGCCGTCTGGCTCTGACGTAATGCTCTCAAGCTGATTTCGATATCCAGCAATTTAGTCAGCTCCACCTGTCCCAGCAAGACATCGGACTGCATGCCCTGCCCTGTTTTATATTTTGATTCGGCAATCTTGACGAACTGTCGTAGCAACGCCTGATTGCGCTGCACAATGGATGTGGCTCGATCCAGATAAAATAAATTCCACCAGGTTGTCCGCACATTTCGAATCAACACCAGGCGCATCTCGTCAACATCAAATCTCGCTGCCTTGGCTTCAAAGCCAGCTGCTTGCTCACGCAGACTTAATTTGCCGGGGAAGGGTAATGTAAAACCAATCCCAACCTGGGTCTGCGTCATGGCTTCCTGCGATAGTGAAAAGGTATCAACCGGTGCATTGAGTACATTCAGCGACAGCACCGGATCGGGAAGCGTGCCAACTTGTGAGGGCACCTCGGCCAGCGCACGCGCTCGAGCATTAATTTTTGCCAGCCCGGGATTACCCGACAACGCAACGTCAACCGCACGATCCAGAGTAAGTGGAACAGCGTCTTTTTCGGCTTCGCGCTGATAGCGCTCGCTGACATAGCGCCGCTTGTCGGCACGAGGGATCTTTTGCATAATGCCGACCGAGCGCATGGTCATGAAGTCATCGGTCTGGCTAAAGCGCATGGGGCCGTCAACCGGCAGATTCTCAACGCCGAATTTGATAACTGGATCCGGCAGTTGCCCAACAGCCACCGACATATCGGTGGCTGCATCGGCGGCATGATCTTGCGCCGGTAATTGGCGCGAACGCATCACGGTGAGGCGCTGCGCCTCGGTTAATGTAAGTGGCGCATCGGCGGCGATTGCACCCTGCGACAACGATAAAGCGGCCGCCAATACGACAAGCGGTAGTTTGCGCTCACGAAGGAACGCGATAAAAGGGGACGGCATAAACACTCCTGAATGCGTAGCACAGCTATACCACCGCGATTAGCGTGGCGAAGACGGACGAAGCAATCGGAGGTGTTAAATACGGAAACAGCAGTGCCCAATAGCAAGTGACGGCGCGGTGGCGCGCGTCAACGCGACGGCATGGGTTGGAAGCTGGGAGGCACTCGCCATGAACAGCACCGGCAAGGCAAATCCAATTGCGACAAATGGCGCCGCCCGTGAGATGTGTGGGACATGCTCCACTTGCTTGTCGGCATAAGCATATTCGTCACACAGATTGGGTTGTACCGCATCAATGTCGTGACAGTCTTGAACAGCTATCACATCGGCAGACATCATGTTCGCTGCCAGACCGAACTGCAAATCCTGACAGACGTAGGACGCCATTGCAAGCTGCATGAACAGGATGCTGATTAACGCAAGCAAGACAACAACAACACGGGATTGTCGGGAACGACGCATCGGTTCGCAGTCTTTTTTGATATCTGCACGTAGCATACCAACTAAAGACGCCATTTGTCAAGCATAGTTTCTGAAGCGCCAAGCGCACCGAAAACAAGTTTTGTACCAGCTTGCAGTAAAAATAAATTGTGTTTGTATACTGGAAACTTCCCTGAAAATAGTGCCCTACACAGGCAAAAATACTTCGCACTCTATTGTTTTTTATTATTACTATTAACGAATGTTTTTCTTGGAATCCCCTTCGCCGTTCAACCGAATACGAGGCCGAAACCGCAGGGCGACATGTCTGTGTGACGAGGGAAATCATTTTCGTACTTGCGCGCAGGGGCGCAATTAAAAAAAGAAATGCAAACAGAAAGGTAACGATGAAGAGCTATGCACCCTGTGGATGGATCATCACCGCATTGCCGTGGTGATATTTTACTGATGTATTGAACATTTACCACGGGGACACGTTTTCTTTAGCGAAACGAGAGACTATATGGCGCTAGTTATAAAAAGACTATGAGCCCCGTCATGTTTGTGCTCATGACGGGGCTGCATAAAAGCGAGTCAATCTCGACATATTCATCCAAGCATGTCCATCTTTGGCGTTGCACTATGCCTGGTACAGCCAAGCACCATTTAACGATGTGTATTAGATAAAGGCAATGATTCCCATCACTTGATCGCCATTTTGACCAGCGAACACGCCCGCATCTCTGATTCGCCCCCTCGAGGACATGATCGAAAGCCAGCTCCGTGAACTCGAAGAGAAGAAAGGGTTGATCCACGAGATGGAAAACAAGAAGCAACAAAAACATCTTTGGCCACCCATGGCTTAACGATATGCTTTAGCTGAAGCGCGCACCAAACGGATAAAGACTTTTACTAGAAGCATTCCCATATTGTGCCAAGCTAAAACTGAATGAAGTCCTCAGGTGGAAATCCTCGCGACAACGGACAACGCGCACTAACAATGATGTGCGCAACCCTGATGCCCAACCAAAGGCGAGCAAAAGCATCAATGTGCGGCATGAGGGGCGGCCAACATCGACTTATCCGGTCACGACTATTAAAAACTTATGGTTTAAGGTTGAATACTACCGCCGTGATGGCATGCGAGAATAGGCACGTACAGATATCCGTTATGACCCACCTCTAATCTTGCTACTTAGAAGATCGCGAACACGCCCATATATCCACCACGCACATGTCTTTTTGTACAACAAAAGGTCTTCTCGCCCCGTTATGTTGCAAAAAAACGTCGTTTGATCGTACAGATAGCGTATTTCTGTGTAATCCCGTTGTAACCAAACTGCTATTTTGTTTAAATACACTCCAATGTCTCCCACAAAGAGTTCATATCAGTTGTAGTTGAAAAGCAGTGGCAGTACATAACCTAGATAACAATACTTGGAGTAATTTAATGAAAAAATCACTTTTAGCTCTCGCCATCCTCGGCGCGTTTGCTGGTGCAGCATCGGCACAATCATCAGTTACCATCTACGGTAGAATTGATACTGGCTTCACCAGCATCGACCAAGGTGGCTCAGGCCGCGTCAATGGCATCTCTAGCGGCAACAACAGTGCTAGCCGCATCGGCTTCAAAGGTGTTGAAGATCTGGGTAACGGCTTGAAAGCTGAATTTGCCTTGGAAAACGGCGTCAATACAGATGACGGCACAGGGAAAACTGGCCAACCATTCAGCCGCCAATCATTCGTTGGCTTGAATGGTGGTTTCGGTAAAGTCCGTCTGGGTAAACAAAACACCCAAGTTAAAAACATGCTCCTTGACATCGACACGTTCGGCGCAACTGGTATGGTCAACAGCGTCGACTTCATCAACGGTGGCGGCTTGGATCAGCGTAATCCTAACCAAGTTGCATGGTTGAGCAAAGACTATGCTGGCTTCTCAGGCGGCGTTGCTTACCAATTCGGCGAGAGCGATACCGGCACTGGCGATAACAGCGGTTACAGCGCACGTTTGGGCTACAAAAATGGCCCATTGAACGTGCAATTCGGCTATCAAAACCAAAACAAGACCTCTGTTGCTGGCGTCGATCAAGACGATCAAACCAACGCATTAATTGGCGCGACTTATGATTTCGGCGTAGTGAAATTGCACGGTATCTACGGCGAGAAAAATACTGACGCTGCGTATAACGCTACTGCAGACGACATCAAAATCCGCAGTGCTTTGATCGGCGTAACTGTACCTATGGGCGCAAGCAAAATCCGCGCTGAATACATCCGCAACGACAACAAAGATATTGACGATGCAGACAGCAATGTTTGGGCAGTATCGTACACCTACGCAATGTCCAAGCGTACTCAACTGTACGCAACCTACGTTCGCACCAGCAATGACGATAAGTCGAATCTGGGTATCGGCGGTCCAGGCGAAGGTACTAATGGCCAAAGCGCAAGCGGCGTCGCTCTTGGCGTACAACATAATTTCTAATTTGTTGCAGACGAAAGTCTGCTTCAGTTGAACAAAAAAGGCACCTTCGGGTGCCTTTTTCTTATTCTGCTTTTGGTTTGCTAATCTGATCTGCCGTAGATGCCGCTGCTCGATATCGTGGCGAGCAACCATGACATATTAAACACTCACTTGACCTGCTTATTCCCGCTTAGGCCGAAAGACGCTCTGATCACGGTAAAACATCTCATCTTGCCTCTCCCACCATTCCGGCACACCGAGCACTGGCAAAGGTGAGAAATCTGCCGTCGTCAAACCATGCTGTAATTGCACGGCCAATTGTCTATCAATTGAATCCAATGGCATATCGATTGCAATCGGCAAGCTATTCAGCGTCTCCATGCGATCCACCATTACCCACATATGGCCAGTAATCGCTTTATACGGCGCCACCAGCTTTTCCATCAACGCATGGCCAAACAACAAGGGCACGCATGTTTTTTGGAATGAAGCACGCTGCTGAACAAATACCTGCTCCCATGCATGCGCGCGCAACGCAGTGCTTAGTTCCGTATTGGTCGAAATTAAAAGCACAGCATTTTCGTCAAAAATCGTCGCAGCATCACGCAGCTTACCGCGCGTATTTTTTACGTTCGAAGCAAAATCAGTACTATTTTTTGCAACAACCTTATTAATTTCCGCTGCTTGCAAGGCGTTCAACTGCGCTTTTGTTGCTGGAAACGTCAACCAAACCAATGCGTTGAAAAAATCGTGCAAATTATCGCGGGTCGGCACCTGTCCGGTTGCGCTAATAAACGCTTCATATGCAACACCGGCCGGCAACAAGGTTTGCGGCACAAAGCGTAGCGGCAAGCCCTGATGATTGTGGATTTCGCGTAGTTGGGCGTGTTGATTGAGTGCGGCGCGCCAGTCTGGCGCTTGCGCAATCACTTCACCGATGCCACGAATATGCGCCAACCAAGGACGCGCCCAATCGATCTGCGAAAAGAACGCGGCGTGGACTTCAGAAGCCATGGGGAGAAACAAGCAAAGTAAAGAAACCTATGTCAAATACCGACCAGATGCTGATCAGCGCCTGTTGGGATGTCCTACCGATACCCAAATACAAATGCCGCGCGCACTCGACAAACAACAGCTATTAACAAAACGTAAGTTAAGGGTCGACAGCAAGGACTCAATCTACGCAAACAAAGGATTGCCCATTACGCAATCTTTCAAGCACTTAGCTTGAGCAAACACGAATCTTTGATTAAGTCGGCGTATACAAATACCAAATACTCATCAATCCCGACGCCAAATTCACTCAGCAAATTTCCAGGCGATAGTCTCGCCACCATTCAACGGCACCATCGTTGTATTTGCCAGCGGCACCGTATCCGGCACGCGCCATTCTTCACGTTTTAAGGTAATCGTGCTGTCGTTGCGCGGCAACGCATAAAAATCGGGACCGTTGAAACTGGCAAATTGCTCCAACTTATCCAGCGCACCGGCTTGATCAAACGCTTGCGCGTACAACTCGATCGCATGCAAGGCGGTGTAGCAGCCAGCGCAACCGCAAGCATGTTCTTTCATCCCTTTGGGATGTGGCGCGGAGTCGGTGCCGAGGAAAAAGCGATTACTGCCAGAGGTCGCCGCGGCGACTAGCGCTTGTCTATGCAACTCGCGCTTCAATACCGGCAAACAATAATAGTGAGGACGGATGCCGCCTTTAAAAATTTCATTGCGGTTGTACAAAAGATGATGCGCGGTGATGGTTGCCGCGACTGGGCCTTCTGCTGCGGCGACATAGTCGGCCGCATCCTTGGTCGTAATGTGCTCGAACACCACTTTTAATTCAGGCATCTTTTTACGTAAGGGCTGCATCACCTGCTCGATGAAAGCCGCTTCACGATCAAAGATGTCAATTGCGGGATCGGTCACTTCACCATGCACTAGCAAAGGCATACCGACTTTTTGCATCGCTTCCAGCGTTTTTGTGCATTTGCTTAAATCGCTGACGCCAGCATCCGAATTAGTGGTGGCGCCGGCCGGATACAACTTCACTGCATGCACCAAACCACTGTTTTTTGCGCGCAAGATTTCTTCTGGTGGCGTGTTGTCCGTCAAATACAGCGTCATTAACGGCTCAAACTGCATACCGGCAGGCAAAGCCGCTAGAATTCTGTCGCGATACGCTAGTGCCTGCGCGGTGGTGGTGACCGGCGGTTTGAGGTTAGGCATCACTATCGCGCGCGCAAACTGACGCGCAGTATGCGGCAACACCGAGGCGATGGTCGCGCCGTCGCGCAAATGCAGATGCCAATCGTCAGGGCGAGTAAAGGTAATGGTTGAAGCTGGATTGTTGGCAGAATTGGTCATGATAATTTCCTTGAATAGTCACTATTTTAACCTCTCATCACCAAGCATCGGTAGTATGCGCTACCGCAATTGCCAAACGAAGAGCTCGCAGTCCACGCCGCAGTGACAAGCGGTTGAGAGCCTGGTGCATTCACAAAGCGAATTGATAAATCGCCGGTAAAGCCCGAGCAAAAAATTTCTTTACTTGAATGTCATTAAAACTGAATCTGCAACTGAACCTACAACGACCTCTATAAATTCCAGCGGCGCAAACCGCTACAACAATTCCTCCGAGACATCCGGATCGGAAGACGTCATATTTTGCTCACCCTGTTTAGCTTGTTGCCGCGCCCACATTTGTGCATACAGACCATCTAGCGCTAACAATTCCGGATGTGATCCACGCTCAACAATCCGACCATGATCCAACACCAAAATCTGCTGCGCGTCAGCAATGGTCGATAGACGGTGCGCGATGACCAAGGTGGTGCGATTACGTGCGATTTCCTTTAATTGCGCTTGGATCGCCTGCTCGGCTTTGGAATCCAATGCCGACGTCGCCTCATCAAAAATCAACACTTCCGGATGTTTAAGCAAGGTACGAGCAATCGCGACCCGTTGCTTCTCGCCCCCCGACAACTTCAAGCCACGCTCGCCGACTTTGGTTGCATAGCCATCCGGTAGCGACTCGATAAAATCATGAATGTAGGCGGAGCGTGCGGCGGCGATCACCTCATCCTTGCTGGCGTCCGGCTTGCCATAGGCAATGTTGTATTCAATGGTGTCATTAAACAGCACCGTGTCTTGCGGAACAATGCCGATCGCGTGGCGCAATGACGTTTGTCTGAGCGCGAGTATGTCTTGTCCATCTATGCAAATCGCGCCAGCGTCCACATCATAAAAACGGAACAACAGGCGCGCCAATGTCGATTTACCAGAACCACTATGGCCGACAACAGCGGTGGTCGTCCCTGCCGCGATCGTAAAATCAACATCAAACAGTATCTGCCGACTCGCCTCATAACTAAAATCAACATGTGAAAACTTTACTTCCGAGCCTTGCAACTGCAGATCAGCCGCGTCGGGTGCGTCGGCGATTTCTTTGTGTTGATCCAGTAGCGAAAACAATCGCTCCATATCCGCCAAGCTTTGTTTAATTTCGCGGTAAATGACGCCCAAGAAATTCAACGGAATATACAACTGAATCATGAACGCATTGACCAAAACTAAATCGCCAAGCGTCATGCTGCCATCGATGACGCCAGCAGTCGCGCGCCAAAGAATGACCGCAACAGCAATCGCGATAATGCTGGATTGCCCAGTGTTTAACACCGAGAGCGAGGTCTGCGATTTAATTGCGGCAGTTTCGTAATGTTGTAAGCCATTATCGTAACGCTGCGCTTCATACGCCTCGTTACCAAAATATTTCACTGTCTCGTAATTAATTAGCGAGTCTATCGCTTTGGCATTGGCTTGTGAGTCCAGCTCGTTCATGGTGCGGCGGAAATGCGTGCGCCATTCGGTCACGACGATGGTAAAAACAATATACGTCGCCAATGCCACGCCCGTAATCGCAGAAAACCAGATGTCGTAATGCAGCGCGAGATAGCCCAATACCAACGTGATTTCGACCAAGGTCGGCAAGATACTAAACAAGGTGTAAGACACCAGCGACGAAACGCCACGGGTACCGCGCTCGATATCGCGCGACATGCCACCGGTTTGCCGATTCAAATGAAACCGTAGCGATAGCGCATGCAAATGCTGAAATACCTGCAAGGCAATCGTACGCACCGCACGCTGTGTGACCTTAACGAAGGTGTATTCACGCAATTCGGTGAACAAGGTGGTGGATAGTCGTAGTACACCGTAGGCTACTAGTAAACCAACTGGCAATATTAATAGCGCGTGCGGATCAGACGGCTTGATCGTCAGACCGTCAATTAATTGCTTTAAAATCAGCGGCACACCAACATTTGCACATTTAGCCGCGATCAAGAAAGTCAGCGCCAATGCCACGCGCCATTTATACGTCCACAAATAAGGGATCAGTGTTTTCAACACTGCCCAATCACTACGTTGGCGAACGAGGGGAACGAAATTACTGGAATTGGAGTTGCGGCGCATGGGAAACCGGTATTGGATTATGCTTCAGGCTCAAGATTGTAACGGTTTGAAATTCAGATCACAGCGCTATCATCAATCACGGATTGCGTGACAGAACATAAAGTATGAAATATGAGTAAAAAAGACACCTGTATGGACATAGTCGGCACCACGCTGCCGATGGGAAAAATGCCGCAATTACGCGTCGTTCCTATGCCTAGCGACACCAATATGAACGGTGATGTATTTGGCGGCTGGATCATGGCGCATGTTGATCTGGCAGGCTCATTACCCGCCGCACGTCGCGCGCATGGCCGCGTGGTCACGGTGGCCGTCAACTCCTTTGTTTTCACGCAACCTGTCATGGTCGGCGATGTATTGTCGATCTACACTGATATTATTAAAGTTGGCAACACATCGATTACCGTCAAGGTGGACGTGTATGCGGAACGTGAGCAATTAAAGGGGAAAGCGGTCAAGGTGACGGAGGCCACGCTAACCTACGTAGCAACGGATGAAAATCGTCGGCCACGTCCAATACCGCCAGAAGAATAGAACAGATTAGAATGCCGCGATCAGTTGCAACGGCTGAAATTTGTCCGAGCAAATACTCGATTGTGGTCATCAAAACACACTAAAGTACTGCCCAACTATTTGAGTTGCGCACTCTCTTCGCGCAACTCGCGCCGCAGTATCTTCCCGACATTCGATTTAGGCAAGGAAGAACGAAACTCCACCATCCGCGGTCGCTTGTAGCCAGTAAATTGTTCTTTACAATATGCCAGCAAAACTTCTGCGGTCAAGCTCGCGTCCTTTGCTACCACAAATAATTTGACTGCTTCACCAGTTTGCGGATCGGGCACGCCAACGCAAGCGCATTCCAATACACCTGGATAGGCGGCAATCACGCTTTCAATTTCACTAGGGTAAACATTAAAGCCAGATACCAAAATCATGTCTTTTTTGCGGTCTACGATTTTTGTATAGCCTCGCGCATCCATGATGCCGATATCACCAGTTTTGAAAAAACCATCGACTGTCATAGACGCTGCTGTTTCAGCGGGATTGTTCCAATATCCAGCCATCACCTGTGGCCCACGAATGGCGATCTCACCCGGCGATCCAAACGGCACTTCGTTGTCTTCTTGATCGATTAGCTTGATCTCGGTAGAAGGAACCGGTAACCCTATCGTTCCAGAAAATTCAGTCACGCCAGCTGGATTAGCGGTCGCGACGGGCGAGGTTTCTGACAAGCCGTAACCTTCATTAATAGGGCAGCCCGTTAGCTCCAACCAACGGTCGTTAACTACTTTTTGTACCGCCATACCACCACCGTTGCACATTTTTAGCTGTGAAAAATCAACACCGCTAAAGTCTGAATGATTCAACAAGCTGTTGTAGAGCGTGTTGACCGCTGGGAACATATGAAGTTTGTACTTTTTTAAGTCTTTGATCATCCCCGGAATATCACGTGGATTAGGAATCAAAATATTCATCGCGCCTATGCGCGTCCCTAGCAGGCAGCACGCGGTCAGGGCGAAGATATGATAAAGCGGCAATGCGCAAACAAAATTGAAGCGCTCAACCTTAGGTTCACTCTCTAAAACCGGCGCAATCCACGCTTGATTTTGCAAAACGTTGGCGATCAAATTACGGTGCATCAGCATCGCGCCTTTTGCGGTGCCGGTCGTGCCGCCGGTGTACTGTAAAAAGGCGATATCTTCAGGAGAAAACTGTGGGGCGTGAAAGGTCGAACGACCACCTAACGCGATTGCGTCATTAAAATGCAATGCTTGTGACAAGGAAAAAGGCGGCACCATCTTTTTCACATGCCGCACCACGAAATTAACCAACGCTCCTTTCACATTGCCGAGCATGTCGCCCATGCTGGTAAGCACGACATGCTTGATTTGCGTACTTGGCAAGACTTGCTGCAAAGTCGTGGCGAAATTTTCTAGAATGATGATTGCTTCGGCACCAGAATCCACTAGTTGATGGTGCAATTCGCGTGGTTTATAGAGCGGGTTTACGTTCACCACCACATATCCAGCGCGTAGAACCGCCGCGATTGCGACCGGATATTGCAATATATTTGGCATCATCAGCGCCACCCGAGCGCCTTTTTGCAACCCAGTGGATTGTAACCATGCGCCTAACTTTTGCGAATAGAGATCCACCTCACGATAGGTAATGCGCTTGCCCATGCAAACATAGGCATCACGATCAGCATATTGAGAAAATGCCTGTTCCAGCATTTCTACCAAGGATCCGTATTGGGTGTAATCAATTTCTGCCGGTACACCCTGCGGATACGATTGCAACCAGACCTTGTCCATTACATCCTTGTATACAGTCGTTAATCTTATTAATCAACTCACCCTGATGCTAGCGAGTGATGTACTCTTGAGCAAGTATTTTTAAGTAAGCATAGCATGCTCGCGCTCGCTGAAAAACTCGTTCTACTAGCGTAAGATAGCCTCTTTGCTCGAACGAAACATCGCTGAGCAAGCAGCACAAAGCCACAGCAAAACACGGCAACCAAGAAGCTGCTTCGCCTGCTTAAAACAATACAAAAGCTGACGGTACTAAATTCCTAGTTAGAGACTACGCCATGCAATTAATCGACCCTATCCTGCAGTTTCACGACGAGATTCAAAGCATACGTCGCGCGATCCACGCGCGACCTGAACTCGCGTTTGAAGAACATGACACTTCGGAATTAGTCGCGCAAAAACTAACCGACTGGGGCATACCCATTATCCGTGGTTTAGGTGGAACTGGTATCGTCGGCGTCATCAAACATGGCACTAGCGATCGCGCCATTGGCTTACGCGCCGATATGGATGCACTGCCTATGCAGGAACTGAATGCCTTTGCGCACACGTCAAAAAACCAAGGGAAAATGCATGCCTGCGGCCACGATGGCCATACCGCAATGCTGTTAGGTGCAGCGCACTATCTGTCTCAGCACAAAAATTTTGATGGCGCCGTTTATCTTATTTTCCAACCGGCAGAAGAAGGTGGTGGTGGCGCCAAACACATGATAGACGACGGTTTGTTTACGCTATGCCCGATGCAAGCCGTGTTCGGCATGCACAACTGGCCTGGCATTCCAGTCGGTCAATTTGGTCTGACGGCCGGCCCGATGATGGCGTCCAGTAATGAGTTTGAAGTGATCGTGCATGGCAAAGGTGCACATGCCGCGCAGTCGCACAAAGGTATTGATCCTGTGATGGTCGCGGTACAGATGGCGCAAAGCTGGCAGACCATTATCTCGCGCAATAAAAGTCCGATTGATCCGGCCGTATTATCGATTACGCAAATTCACGCTGGTAGCGCTACCAATGTCATTCCAGATCAAGCCAGTCTGATCGGCACTGTACGCACCTTTGACTTGGCGGTACTCGATCTAATCGAAACCCGCATGCAACAAATCGCAGAGCATACGGCGCAGGCATTTGACGCTACGGTGGAGTTTCATTTCAAGCGCAATTACCCACCACTGATCAATTCGGAAAATGAAACTGCCTTTGCCAGCGACGTCTTAGCATCCATCGTTGGCGCCGACCATGTGAACGCGCGCGTGACACCAGCCATGACGGCAGAAGATTTTGCGTTTATGTTGCAGGAAAAACCAGGCTGTTATGTTTTTATCGGCAATGGTGAAGGTGATCATCGTTCACCAGGACACGGGCTGGGACCATGCAATCTGCACAATCCCAGCTATGACTTCAACGATGATTTGTTACCGATAGGCGCGACGTATTGGGTCAGGCTAGCAGAAAATTTTTTACAAAAGAACAAACAATAAATTTGTGCGTTAGCGCGGTGCAAGTTGTATATCGTCATACCAAGCTTCAACGGTTTCGCCGGTGTTATCGGTATCAGTAAGGACGCCAACGCCTACTAACTTACCTGGTTTTTCGCCAAAAGCACGCTCGTAATCGGCCACGATATCGCGCGAAAAATGATGCCATTCACCCACACCTGCCGGCCCACTCGCCACCACGATCATCTTGATCCGATTACTGCGCGCATTGGGAATAATGCTACCAACTGGCGCCTGACGACCACGTATATACATCAACGTCGCATAAGGGAAATCATGCCCCGTCATCACGCGCGCGGTCTCAAAAAGTATTTGATCTGCAAAAGGAAGCTTATCTTTATCGCCATCAAACGCGAGTATCACGCGTGCCGGCGCATCTTCCAATGCGCGATCGTGATTATCCGCCGATGCCACTAAACCACCGATGCGCCAACGCCAACTCAACGCTGGTTGCTTGATCGGATCGATGCTCACTTTTTGCAATAATCCTGAGGAGGCTTGCGCAGCATAGGCGTGTAATACGCGCTTGCCGTTGTCACTAACCAACTGATATTTAGTACGCTTTTTGCCAGGATGAATAATCAGCGGCGCCCATTGTTGCGTGATACCAGTCACGGTACTGCTTGAAAACGGCAGCACCTCGTCAGCAACCGCATTTGTTGACAGCGGCTGTTTTGATTTTTCTTCCGACTTTAGCTGCACGCAGCCCGCCATCAGAACCGGCACTATCAAGACAACAAAAATAGATTTCATCGTTTTAAATGTAGGTGATGACAGCATCAGCTGCTGACATTATTATTGCTAGCCAGATTTGCTGCATTGAATCCGAGAAGTGCTACGTACCGCTATCTCACCCAACTCTATTGAGGTAGTCTCTGCGACAAACTGCCAGCGCAGCTGATGGTATTGCGCCACGTTTTCTCGATGCGCGGTGCTGACCATAGCCGCATTCGGCAACTCGTGCAAGATTAATTGATCGACAAAATCTTCTGTCTCGCTATCGAGCGCGCTAATCGCTTCATCCACGAAAAGACATCCGGCAGCGCTAGCAAGGTTTGCGCACATGCTAAGCGTTGCTGTTCGCCAGGCGATCATTTTTGGTCCCAGTTGTCGCTATGTTCAAGCAAAGGCTTCAAATGCGACAACTTGCATCAATCGAGATAGTGCTGCATCGCCAAATCCGTATACCCGTCATCAGCCGCGGGAGAGGCGACAGCTGAACGCAAGCTGCCTTTCGGCAAATAGCTTTTTTGCGGCAAGCATAATATTTTCCATTTTGCGGAATTTCTATACTGCCAGCGCCGTATAGACAGATCCCAGCGATCGTTCTAGCCAAGGTTGCTTTTCCGCATCCCGCCCAAGGCAGAGCTGATTTGCATCAAACCTCCGAGCGTCATGGCGCCAGAAAAATATCGTTATGGCAATTGATCTTTTGCCGCCCCTAACCGCAACCCTGAATTGACCTGCTCCAATGCCAACAATACTGCCGACTGATCAGCTTGCGGCGCAATCTGCATCAAGCTTTGATAATGCTCAGTCACCTGAGCCGTCAACGGCAATTGCAGTCCCGCATCAGCGGCTGCAATCAAGACATTTTCTAGATCCTTAAACTGACTTTTTACCTGCCCGCCGGGCATAAAATTTCGCTCCAGCATGCGCTGTCCATGCACTTCTAAAATACGACTTTCGGCAAAGCCACCGCGAATTGCAGCTCTTACCGCTGCCGGATCCGCACCACCAGCCTGCGCCAACAACAAGGCTTCGGCGACGATATTAAGAGTGCCACCAACGATCAGTTGATTACATAGTTTGGCGATCTGGCCGCAACCTGCCGGTCCAACCAACGTTGGACGTCCCATCACCGCGAGTACTGCTTCTGCCTCAGAAAAATCAGTTGCTGCACCGCCTGCCATGATCGCCAATGTACCCGCTTCAGCACCGACCACGCCACCAGAGACGGGTGCGTCGATAAACCGCACCGCATGCGTCGCCAGTTTGACGTGAAGTTGCTGCGCCTCCGATTGTCGCGTGGAGCTCATATCTATCAACAAACTGCCTTTTTTGAGACTTGGTAAAGCCGCCTCCACCACTTGCGCCACGATCGGACCAGCTTCTAGCATCGTGATGATAATGTCAGCATCTGTTACCGCCTGTTCCGCACGATCAAAAATCAACGCGCCTTCTACTGCGAGTACTTCTGCCTTATGGCGCGAGCGATTCCATACCGCGACCGCATACCCTGCCTGCAATAATCGCGAGGCCATCGGTTTGCCCATTAAGCCGATACCAAGAAAGGCAATCGACGGTTTCGAAACAGCTGGATTCAATTCAAACTCCTTCATGCTTGGTTGTGCTCAACATTTTGACTGCATAATGGCGTATTACACGTTAAAAAAGCAACTGCTATGTCGACAGAAAAACCCCAAGCTGTTTTGTCCACTCGCATGCAATTGGGCGAATGCCCAATCTGGCATCCACAGCAAGCAATGCTGTACTGGATAGATATCGATGGTCGCGCTGTACATCGCTTGCGCCCTGCCGATAACGCACATCAAAGTTGGCAAATGCCGTCCGAACCAGGATGCATTGCCTTTGATGCAAACGGGGGCCTACTCGTTGCCTTGCGTTTCGGTATGGCTCATCTTGATACTGAAACCGGCACACTCACCGCACTCTCTGACGCACCGTATGACCCCGCAACCATGCGTTATAACGATGGTCGCTGCGATGCTGCAGGAAGGTTATGGGTAGGGACAATATACGAACCGCGCGATCATCCTGGTGCGCCATTATTTAGCGTTACGCACGGTAAGATTATCGATAGTGGCAAGCGTGCCACAGTCTCTAACGGCTTGGCCTTCAGTCCTGATAATCAGACCATGTATCACGCTGATACAACATCGCATCGTATCCATGCCTATGATTTTGATGTTATCAGCGGCCACATCACCGGCGGCCGCCTATTCAAACAATTCGCCACCGACAAAACCGATAATTATGGAGGCCGTCCAGATGGCGCAGCGGTTGACAGCGAAGGAGCTTACTGGTGTGCGATGTATGAAGGCGCGCGGCTCCTGCGACTGTCACCAGAAGGTGAAATCTTGCGCGAGATTTCTTTGCCCGCGCGTTGTCCGACCATGATGGCGTTCGGCGGTGAAGATTTAAAAACACTGTACATCACCACCGTCAGCATTAAACGGCCTGCCGAAGAGTTACAACAATTCCCTCTCTCAGGTTGTTTATTGAGCTTACGTGTCGATGTCGCCGGTTTGCCCGAGCATCAGTATTTATCCTGAGTTCGCTCACGCTATGCATTCATCATCTGGGAAATTCATCCTCGCACTAGACCAAGGTACTACCAGCTCACGCGCCGTGTTGGTGGATCATGATGGGCAGATCCACGGTATTGAGCAGCAGGAGTTTGTGCAAATTTTTCCGCAGCCCGGTTGGGTGGAACATGATCCAGAGCTGATATGGAGCAGTCAACTCGCGGTCGCACAAAGCGTTTTAAAGAATAATCACATCTCGGCTTCTGATCTTGCTGCCATTGGTATTAGTAACCAACGTGAAACGACGCTGCTATGGGATCGCAAAACCGGCGCTGCGATCGGCCGTGCCATTGTTTGGCAAGATCGCCGTACCGCAGACTTGTGCGAACAATTACGCAAAGACGGCAAGGAAACGTTGTTTCAGCAAAAAACCGGTCTCATACTGGACGCGTATTTCTCTGGCACTAAACTGAAATGGCTATTGGATCACACACCTGGCGCGAGACAAAAAGAAGAAAAAGGTGAACTGGCATTTGGCACCGTCGACAGTTGGTTGGTTTTTAAACTTTGCGGCGCACACGTCACCGATGTCAGCAATGCGTCGCGCACGCTTTTATTTAATATCCATACCCTACAATGGGATGACGAGTTACTTGGCTTGCTCGATATTCCGCCCTCTTTGCTGCCAAAAATTACCGCTAGTAGCGGTATCGTCGGCGAAACACACGCTGAACTATTAGGTACCGCGGTTCCAATTGCGGGCATTACGGGCGATCAGCAAGCGGCAACCTTTGGCCAAGCCTGTATTCATCCTGGCATGGTGAAGAATACTTATGGCACCGGCTGTTTCATGTTGCTAAACACCGGCGAAAAAATCATCCATTCTAAAAACAAACTACTTACGACGGTAGGTTGGTCGCTGGAGCACGGCACCACACATGTCGACTATATGCTGGAAGGTAGTGTCTTTATGGCCGGTGCGATTGTGCAATGGCTGCGTGACGGCCTGCAGATAATTAAACATTCGGCTGAGGTCGAGCCACTGGCAGCGGGCGTCCCGGATAACGGTGGCGTCGTATTGGTGCCGGCATTTACAGGACTAGGCGCACCTTACTGGGATCCTCATGCACGCGCAACAATTTTTGGCATGACACGCGGCACAAATAAAGCACACATTGCACGTGCCGCACTTGAAAGCATTGCTTATCAGACTGCGGATGTGTTGCACGCAATGCAAAACGATGCGCGCATCCCTTTAACTGAGTTACGAGTTGACGGCGGCGCAGCAAAGAATGACATGCTGATGCAATTTCAAGCTGATGTTCTCGGCGTGCCAGTATTGCGACCTGCCAACACCGAAACAACGGCACTGGGCGCAGCGTACCTCGCTGGCTTAGCCGTCGCATTTTGGAATACACAAGAAGAAATTGCCGCGCAGTGGGAACTGGAGAAACGTTTTGAGCCAAATATGTCGGACGGCATCCGCAGACAACATCTACAAACTTGGCAGCGCGCCGTAAGATGCGCGCAAAATTGGCAGGCGGGAAACTGCCTAGAAGATTGAAGGTAAATCGGTGAAGCAAAGGTTTTATACCCTTTACTCCACCGACCGGCCATTATTCAACAGCCAACCACAGGAAGGTCAACCCCAACCCAATCGGCACACCAAAACGCTCGACTTTGCTGGCATTCTCTTTAGCGATGACTTCCACAGGAATATCTGTGCCGGCCATTACTTTGCTAACAACAGATCCCTGGAAAAATCTCGCCAGTGCATTTTTCCGCGTACTACCCATGACTATCTTTTGCGCGCCAATTTTTTCAGCGCATCCAATAATCACATCAGTCGTATCGCCTTTTCCCACATGCACCTCATGCACCACTTGCGCCTCTGAGAGTACGTTGATGGCCGACTCCAAGGCCTTATCAGCGCGCTCTTTTTGGAACATAGTTACATTTCCAGAGGGTACAAAACGCGTCAAATATCTTGAAAAACGTGGCTGAGCATGCACCAAGGTCACGTTTAATACTTCATTATGTAATGCTCGATACTGCACAACATATTCTACTGCGCGTAGCGAGCTTTTTGAACCGTCGACAGGAATTAGAATATTAAGCATGATAGTCGCCTCACTTATTTAAGAGTATTACTTCTTTTGGTTAGATTACTCATTGCTGCTAGGCTCACATGACAACTCCTTTCGCCATTTTTGCCCGACTTCTGGATGAATACGTGCATACCACTAGCTGCACAATGACATCCAAGCATTAAATCTTCCCGCCCTCTTAAAAGTCTCGCTACAACGTCTGTGTTGTCTGCAGGCCGGAGATCATAATTTCATGCTCTCGAAATGACGGTGACTGCAGTGAGGCTACTCCCCTTTAAAGGTATTACATGAATCAACATAGAGCGCAAAGTGCGTGAAGTCAATTAATATATTAAGAAAACGTTAAAATAAACGTATAAATACATTATTTATTATGTTCTTAATAATAAATAAATGCTCTATTTAGCTTTAAATAGGTAAGTGCAAATTTACGCGTGCGGCGTAGGCGCTGAACGTATGCCAAGAGTAAGGCTATACAAAAACAAAAGAGGTCAGCGCTTTCACGCTAACCTCTTGATTTACTGGTGCTGATGAGACGAATCGAACGTCCGACCTACTGATTACGAATCAGTTGCTCTACCAACTGAGCTACATCAGCGAAGTCCGCTATTTTACCAACAAACATGCAAGTCTGGAAGATCAGTCCGCGCCGTTTTAGTAAA